>Ga0114938_1003061_pt1 | contig 10106 bp, 6 predicted proteins | sample AshMeaBigSpring_FD_88675 | JGI IMG/M metagenome (GOLD analysis project Ga0114938, IMG submission 88675) | Groundwater microbial communities from Big Spring, Nevada to study Microbial Dark Matter (Phase II) - Ash Meadows Big Spring | ecosystem: Environmental > Aquatic > Deep subsurface >...
AAAAATAATATCGTCAGGAACTGGCGATTACACGGGTGGAGACTCAAATAAGACTTTGGTAACAAAGCATAAGTCCGTGAAACCCGAAGCCCATTTGTCTTTAGCAAATGGGTAGTTCACACTCAATAATTAATAATTTTGCAAAAAAATAGTAATTATAATACCTATTTAAGGCACTTACATAATATCGAATGATAAATTTTAATGCTGGACCTTCTGAATTACCAATTATTGTCAAACAACAATTGGCAGAGGCTATGATTGATTATAATAATACAGGAGTGTCTCTAGGTAGCCTCGGACATAGGACTGATGATTTTATAGCAATAATAGACGAATGTAAATCATTATTATATAATCTATGTAAACTTAATCGTGATACATATGACATTGTATTTATGCAAGGCGGTGCTCGTATGCAGTTTTTACTAATACCATTGAATTTTTTAGCTACTGACAAATCAGCTGCATATATAGATACAGATTTTTGGTCGGAGTTAGCCGCCTATGATGCTAAGCATTTTGGCAAGATAAAGATAATAGCATCTTCTAAGTGGGATGATTACCGACATATACCCCAAGGATACCAGATACCAAGTGATATGAAATATTTACATATCACTACCAATAATACAATATATGGTACACAATATCATTTTGATCCAGACTCACCTATTCCTATGATAGCTGATATGAGTAGTGATATACTGGGTATTGAGCGAGATTTTAATAAATATCATGTGATATATGCAGGTGCTCAAAAAAATCTGGGGATTTCGGGTAATACGATTGTCATTATACATAGAAATATGAAAAGACTTAGCCTTAATGAAAGACAAATCCCCAGTATGTGGCATTATGATACATTTATCAAAGAAAATTCACTATATAATACTCCTAATACCGTTGCTATATATACTACACTTTTGATGTTGCGATGGATACTAGCATGTGGTGGATTATCGAGTTTACATTCGCATAATAAACGCAAAGCAAATGTATTATACAATACTATAGATAATAGCGGTTTTGCTATAGGTACAGCCAAACAAGAAGATCGTTCTGTAATGAATATAACTTTTCGTATATCAAATAAAGAGCAAGCACTGCGATTTGAAGAATTATGTGCTGATCACAATATCATTAATATCAAAGGGCATAGATTAGTAGGCGGATATAGAGTGTCATTATATAATGCGATTACTATGGAGCAAGTAACAGAATTGTGTGCTATAATAAAATCAGTATGATATAAGCATATATTTTACCCAAACAATCCCTTTTTACGCTTAGTTCGAGTGCTACCGCCTAACCCGAGCACTCCCAATAATCCTCTAGTGAGTTCTCTTACTATTACTTTACCTACACCACTATTCATAGCATCACCTACCGATTCCACTACTCCTTTTTTATCTTTCTCTATTTTCGTTTTTGCATTTGTTTTTTGTCCTGTTTTATGCTCTTCTATTTCTTCGTTTTCATTTAGATTATCTATTTTCTGAGTGAGTAATTCAAATGCGCTTTCTCTATCAATAGTTGAATTATACTTAGCTGCAAGTCGGCTGCTTGATACAAGCGTATCTAATTCCTGCTGTGAGATGGTATCCATCCTGCTTTGAGGAGGTCGTATCATGGTATGCACTAATGGTGTAGGAGCACCTCGCTCGTCGAGCACCGTTACGAATGCTTCGCCTATGCCCAGTTGAGTCAATAAGTTTTCTATTGCATAATATTCTGTTATTGGATAGTTTTCGGCACATTGTTTTATTGATTTGTGATCCTTGGCTGTGAAGGCACGCAATGCATGTTGTATTTTGAATCCCAACTGCCCTAAAACAGCTTCTGGTATATCTATAGGGTTTTGCGTACAGAATACAATCCCTATACCTTTAGAACGGATTAATTTAATTATCGTTTCTATTTGATTCAGTAATTCTTTGCTAGCCTCATTGAAAATTAAATGTGCTTCATCTATAATAAAAATTAATTTAGGGGTCACTATGTCGCCTTCTTCTGGAAAGCTAGCATAGATCTCAGCCAATAGACATAGCATAAAAGTGGAGAATAATTGAGGTCTATCTTGTATATCATTAAGACGCAAAATATTAATAATACCCTGACCTTTATCATTGACACGACAGAGGTCTTCTACCTCAAATGATTTCTCACCAAAAAATAATTCTGCTCCTTGCTGTTCTAGTTGAATGATATTGCGCAGTATAGTACCTATAGATTGAGCCGATACACTACCATATAGTTTTTTGATTTCATTTTTACCTTCATTGCCCACATAATTGAGGACTTGTTTTATATCTTTGAGGTCAAGTAATGGTAATTTATTATCATCACAATATTTAAAGATTAATGACATGACTGCTGTTTGTGTATTATTCAATTGTAATATTTTACTAAAAAGAATAGGTCCAAATTCAGAAATAGTAGCTCTTAATCGCACTCCGTTTTGTTGAGAAATTGTAAGAAATTCTACCGGATATGCTTTAGGAGTCCAGCTCAATCCTGTCTTACTTATGCGATCTAATATTTTGTTGTTTTCAGTACCTGCTTGCGATACACCTGAGAAATCTCCTTTTATATCCATCATCAATACTGATACTCCCTGTTCGGATAATACTTCAGTGAGCGATTGAATAGTTTTGGTTTTACCTGTGCCTGTTGCACCAGCTATAAGTCCATGCCTATTGAGTGTGCTTAATGCTATTTTGACATGGAGGTCTTTGATGGCTTGTGTATCTAATATAGCACCACCCAGTGTGATTGAAGCACCTTTAAATGAATAAGCTTTGGTAATAGTTTCTGTAAATTTTGAAATGTCTGCCATTAGGTATGAAAAATTTTATTAAATAGATTTTAAATAATAGCATTTTATTTATTCAACTTGATAAACTTGATGGTTTCTATTTTTGTTTCTGTATATACTTTGATAATATACATCGCATTATTAAGTGACGAAATATCCAATTTGTTTTCTGCAGATGTGCTTATTAATTTATTGCTCATATCGTACAATTCTATCAAGTCTGGTGTCTCATTAGTTTTATTAATTATTTCTATATTATCTTGAGCTGGATTGGGTAATATCATATACTCACTAGTAGATAATGAATGGTCATTTGTTGCCAATATACAGTTAGCAGTAAGTATGACGCTACCACCTAAATCTCGATATCGTTGTACCCATTCTTGAAAGTATTGATTGGCTATGGCAGCATCATGCACAATTACGGTATTCTCATCATTTTTAGTGTTGGCTGATAGGCTCCAATTATGTGAGCCTGTCAATACAAGTGGGTCACTGCTCGGACAGTGAGCATCTACGATCATATATTTATGATGAAATATATCACTTCCAGTATATATAGTGTAATCCTCCATAGAGGTAATACATATATCATATACATCAGATGATATAGCAGTATCATTCACTATCCCTTGAGCAAATACGTCACGAGGTATAAGCACACTATCACGCATTGTCATGGCTATATCTTCTCTAGTGAATACCATTAAGGATAGAAATAAATCATTATTGGCTGACTTTATAGTTTTTTTGATTTGCTGCTGTACGCCATCACTTAGACTGAAATATACTTCTACTCTTTTACCACCAATATTAAATTCATGTGGAGTATTATTGGTTTTAGAGTTTCCAAATTTATTTTCCATAAACATCTCCTCATATTCCATTGTATATGCTTTTGCTATACTTTGGTCTTGAAAAATAATTAGATTATTTTTATCTATTTGCAATTGATTATAAGTCCAATTGGTGGATCCTGTGAGTACATAACTAGTAAGGGGTGAATCCTTATCAATGACAATAAATTTATTATGCATAATTCCGTATGTAGGAGAGCTTAGTGGAGCAGATTTGATATTAGCACTCGGTATGGTCAAGGAAGTAACCGATGTAGATTCAGCGCTTGTATCATATAGGAATCGTACATTTACGCCACGACTGTGTGCAGCATTGATTGCAGCTATAAGGGTAGGGTCTGGACTTATATTATATATAGCAATATCTAGACTGGTCGTGGCTTTGTCCATATAAGCCGCTATAGTATCATTGAAGGAATTATTAAGATAGTGTGCATTGTTGCTACTCGAAGCTACCGTATGGTCTACGCTGTTGTTAAAATAACATTTAATCATGCCTGAAGAAGTAGAGGCTGTCATAACTGGAATGACACATGACTGAAAAGTTCCTGATGTGACTCGTACGTAATATAGTGTAGCAGGACTCAGTCCACTAAGCGTCACGAGATGATCTACAGTAAGAGTCGGGTTACTTGTGCTGAACCCAAGTGCAGTTGTAGTACCATACTCTACTAATGAAGGAGTAGCGATAGGAGTTTTGTACCCAATATCTATGGTAGTCTGTGTAATATTAGATTGACCTATGCTAATCGTATTCATGTCATCTATACTACGAGGTAATAATTGATAAGGTGCTAGATATTGACTCATTATACCAGTGATTGATGTGCTGCCACAGGGTATAATTTCTCCAGCTATATTGCCAGCATTGTTGATACGGATTATACCAGAGCCGCTACCATCCATGATTGCATAATTAGTACTACCTACAAAACTCGCCCCTGGTGTGGAAAATAAAATATCATCTATACGCACTAATCGTGATTCAAGACTTTCTACATATCCGGAAGCTATCGTAGTGACTATAGGCGATGGCAGTGGGTTGCCAGATGAGTTGATGAGTACTACACTGGGTACAAGTTGAAGTAAATTATAATAATCGGTAGTAGTGCCAGTGACAGTAATGATATCTCCCTGTACGACATTATCAATCAAGGTCGCACTATATACTGCTATACCACCAGTGCCATCATCTATGTAACGTATAGCTCCTAATTCTGGGCCATTGAGTACTATCCCTTGTACAGTGACTGTAGAGCCTATCACACTTGCCCTAGCACTTGCTATGGATATGGTCTGAGCCATAATAGGTTGAAAAAGTACTACAATAGATACAAGGGTTAATATATTTTTTTTCATGTATTTTATATATAGAATCTTTGTCAAATTTACTAGAAAAACATGACATGAATGGTAATTATTGAGTTTGCATAAAAGCTAGCTGTTCTTTTATTTCTTTGATTATAGCACCATAGTAACCAAATTTATAAGTAGGTAGCATACTTCTAAGTTTATGGATATTATATTTTTTAATGATAAGTGTCACTAGCTCTTTTACTTTTTCTTCACTATCTTTGTAAGAGTGATAATCCAGTATTATCCTCAATAATTCTTCACTATCAAAACTATATAATGTATCAAAATTTTCTACAATAAATTCTAATTCAATATTTCTGCTAAGAAAATTGATAAGTCGCCGTAATTTATTATGGTATAATAAAATTTGAAGCGTTATATTTTCTTTATATTTTGTATTCGTATAGTTGATTCTTGGGTCTTTTGTTATTTTTTCAAGCCACTTTGCTTTGCTTATATCATCGGTGTAGCTATAATATACATCATTAAATGACTGTAAGGAAATATAGAATTGATAATTACTGATCACATAGGCTATATACTTAGTAGCATCAATAAATTTTAAATATTCTCCATTCAATTGAACAAGCTTAGCCGTTTGATAATAATTAAGGATCGTATTTATATTTATGACATGTTTAATATAATAATTATATTGTTTTTCGATCAAATATTTTTCTGCTAGTTCTAATCTTTTTTCCACTGGCAGGGCTGATACTTCAAACATTTCTTCAAAAAAATTAAGCTGCTTTAAGGGTGATAAGATACTCAATGCAAGGTTTTGTATGCTTATATTTTTGACTATATTGGGGCTAGCATTGAGCAATATTGTAGCATCTCGGAGTAGCCGAGGATTATTCTTATCCTCTTTGTCAAAAAATATTATAGCACATAGCAAATCATAAAAAACATAGGCTGATTCATAATCTGGTATTTGAGTCAATTGAATGGCTATATTATTAATGATAGTAGCAAATCCTACAGACAATCTATGTTTATTTACTCCAATCAGCAATAGTTCTTTCAGTATAGTAAATAAATTATTTAGTTTGATGGAATTGGTGGATATAGAAAATTGTAGAATATAATATTTATAAATAATATCAAATGCATTCTTGGCAGCTACTTCATCTTCTATATTGTCCAAATAATGATGTAATGATGGCAAGAGCATATCCTTTATCAGCTCTTGTATTTTAGTAGCTTCTGTGGCATTTGCTGTATGTCGTTTTTTTATCACAGCATTTACTACATCCTGGCATTTAAGGATTAATTCTTCACTAGTATATATTTTACTTGCTTCAATTTGCTGTTTAAATTGTAAATAAATGTCCTTGTTTTTTTTAAATATTTTTTCTAAAAAATGCGCCATCTCATCATGTGATATAGTGTCAAGCAGCTCCCTTATAGGCGATTTCTTTATAGCAGAAATTTTAGTGCTATGCCTATTAGAATTGATACGGTCTTTTTGAGTAGCCAATAGTACAGCATAACTATGTTCGCATAGTTCTAACTCATTTTCACAATCACAGCTTACCTCTTTAATTTCAGTATTGCTATATTTTATTTTTATGTCAAATGAATTTTCATTGTCATCAACAAAAGCAACGAATGTATCCTCTTCTATTTCTTCTAGCTCTCTTATAGCATTTTGTTTCAAAAATAGTTCGGCCTTTTTTTTTATTTTGTTTGATAGCGATTTTTTGAGATCATTTATTTTCATATATTCTTAGAATTTTAATATTGTAATAATCGCTTAATACAATTGTCTAATCTATTAAAAGCTAAAAAATTCTTTTCTAGAGCAATATTAAATGGAACTGGTGTATCAAGCGAGGCACATCGCATCACCGGAGCATCTAGATACGTAAAGCAATGCTCTGATATCCAAGCCGCAATCTCTCCCCCTATACCTCCAATAAGGGTATCCTCATGTAATATCAATACTTTGCCTGTCTTACGTACTGCTTTCTCTATACCATTATAATCTAGCGGCTGTAAGCATCGCAAATCGATAATCTCTGCATCTATATTGTTTTCTTTACAATAGTGAGTTGCCCAATGTACTCCGCTACCATAGGTAATTATACTACATTCATTGCCTTGTATTACTATAGATGCTTTACCAAATTCGATAGTATAATAACCATCTGGCACCATACCCGTCACACTACGATAGAGTGCTTTATGCTCAAAAAATAAAATTGGATTAGGGTCATTAAATGATTGTATCAATAGTCCCTTTGCATCCGCAGGATTACTAGGATATACAACTTTAAGTCCTGGTACATGAGTAAACCATGCTTCATTGCTCTGTGAATGAAAGGGACCAGCACCTACTCCTGCTCCAGTAGGCATACGTATTACTACATCAGCATTCTGCCCCCAGCGATAATGTATCTTGGCAAGATTATTTACGATTTGATTGAAACCACACGTAACGAAATCCGCAAATTGCATCTCTACCATTGATTTAAACCCCTTTATAGATAACCCTAAAGCAGCACCGATAATACCCGACTCACATAATGGAGTATTACGCACTCTTTCACTGCCATATTCTAATTCAAAGCCATCGGTGATTTTGAATACACCACCATAGTCTGCTATATCTTGTCCCATCAATACTAAATTGCTATGCTTTCTCATAGCTTCATGGAGCCCATCATGTATGGCATCTACAAGCCTTTTCTCTTTATTTGTGGTACTAGCTGTATGATGTCTATAAGTATAGGGAGCATATACATCATGTAATTCTATACTTGTATCAGGTATAATGTCTGGTGTGGCAAATGCTTCTGCCCAACATAATTCAATTTCATTCTGTATTACCTGTCTTATTTCTTCTTTTGACTTTATAGATAATATGTTTTGACTGATCAAGTAATTTTCATAATTGATTACAGGATCTTTTTTGCTCCATTTTTCAAATAGTTCTTTAGGTACATATTTAGTTCCACTCGCTTCTTCATGTCCTCGCATGCGAAAAGTCATACACTCCAATAGGAATGGTCGAGGGGTTTTGCTTATTGATTTTTTTATATCCGATATCGTTTCATATACAGTCAAAAGATTATTGCCATCTATAGTCAAAGATTCTATACCATATGCGATGCCTCTATCTGACAATTGCTGACAACGATACTGTTCATTGACAGGGGTGGATAATCCGTAGCCATTGTTTTCTATAATAAAAATCACTGGCAGCTCCCATACTGCTGCTATATTGAGTGCCTCATGAAAATCGCCTTCGCTGGTACCACCATCACCTGTAAATGCTACAGCGATTTTATTCTCTTTTAGTAATTTATGAGCTAATGCCACCCCGTTGGCTACAGTAAGTTGCGGACCTAAGTGAGATATCATACCGCATATATGATGCTCATTGGTGCCAAAATGAAAACTACGTTCTCTGCCCTTACTATAACCATTCCCATTACCTTGTAATTGTTGAAATAATTTAACAAGGGGCATATTACGAGAAGTGAATACCCCTATATTACGATGTAGAGGCATGAGATACTCATCCGGATCAAGCGCCATAGTAGTACCTACCGAAATTGCCTCTTGCCCTATGCCTGAGAACCATTTGCTTACCTTGCCTTGTCGTAGCAATACCAGCATTTTTTCTTCTATCATACGAGGTTTCAGTATAGCTTTATATAACTCAAGTAATTGCAATGTAGTAAGTTTTTTCTTATCAAATTTCATAATCATATGTTTTCAGAAACTAAAAATGCAAATGTAAAATAAGCAAACAAAAGTACCTATAAATTGCGGCCTGGAAATAAGAAGATTATCTTTTATTTTTAAATAATAATACTAATTCTAATTCTATAGTATAGAGCCCTATATTACACTTCCAATCAATAATTTTGTAAATAATAAGTGAAATTGATAATAATGCTTATGGTATATTGCTATTATCATTTATATAATTTATTGTAATTACACTATATGGAGAAAAAAAATGGAATATTTAATAACTAAAAATATAATAAAATGATTAAACAAATCTATATCATTACAAGGTTCTTGTTTTTGATATTTGTAATTAATTGTGATATACTTTGGGCACAGAATATTTCTGGCATTGTGCTTAATGAAGATGGTAATTTACCAATAGAATATGTTAATATTGGTGTCATTAAGCGTAATATAGGAACAGTTTCGGATATAAATGGAAAATACAAGCTTATTATTGGTTCTGAATTTGATGACGACACACTTCAATTCTCAAGTATTGGGTACTATCCGTTTAAAATAAAAATTGCAGAATTAAAGAAAAAAACAAATAAGAACATTTTTCTAAAAAAAAAGATATTTTCATTAAATGAAGTAATTATAAAACCAATTATTTTCAAACCAAAAACATTAGGAGTTACTACCAAATTCAAAAATATATCATCTGGATTTAAGGACAATTTCTTGGGTTATGAATGTGGTATTTTAATGAAAGTTAAGAAAACTGCTTATATTAAAAGTGTAAATATAAATATTGCATACTGCTCTTATGATACTATTTTTTATCGCTTAAACATATATAAAGTTAATGGCGAAATGGATTTTGAAAATATTCTAAAAGAGCCCATTTATATAAAGATGTCAAAAGATATGGTTAATAACGTAATAAAAATTGATTTACATTCAAAAAATATTATAGTTGATGGTGATTTTCTTGTAACACTTGAACATGTTAAAGATTTAGGAGAAGGGTATCTTACCTTTTGTACTAGTTTAACAGAAAAGACATATTATCGAAAAACAAGTCAAGGAGATTGGAAAAAAGCACCAGCTGGAATTAGTATAAGTGTCAATGCAGATGTTGAAAAATAAAAAAAAACGATAACACCATGTAGATGTTTCGTATCATAAATTCATCGCAAATTACACAATAGGAATTTGGGTCTAACCGCAAAGAGCACAAAGTTTTCCGCAAAGTACGCAAAGTTGAAATTCCTAAGCGTCCTTTGCGGTAAAAAAAACACCGCAAAGATCACAAAGTATTTCGCAAAGTATGCAATGTTGAAATTCCTTAGCGTCCTTTGCGGTGTTCCATTTCTTAGCGTCCTTTG
>Ga0114938_1003062_pt1 | contig 10104 bp, 7 predicted proteins | sample AshMeaBigSpring_FD_88675 | JGI IMG/M metagenome (GOLD analysis project Ga0114938, IMG submission 88675) | Groundwater microbial communities from Big Spring, Nevada to study Microbial Dark Matter (Phase II) - Ash Meadows Big Spring | ecosystem: Environmental > Aquatic > Deep subsurface >...
CAACGGATTTTAAGTCCGTGGCGTCTACCATTCCGCCACGACGGCTTTGCATTCCATGCACTGCTGACGAATAAATCATGGATGCGCGCGCGAGCCTTGCCCGTTGCGGATGAGGCCGTCCAGCCTTGTGTGTTGGGTCCTTCTGTTTTGCCAAGGGGAAACCTGCTGATGATGCCTGGTTCCCATCTCCCGTCTTGCAATCGGAGCATGGGGTGTGTTTTTCAAGGGCATGAGAATGATTCTAACCGGACTCGTCTGTTTGCCCGCCCTTGTCATGGCCCACACCGGCGAACATGAGAAAGCTCGAAGCGCAGGACCGCATGGCGGCAAAACGGGAACCGGCGCATGGATCTATCAAGCCGTGCCGGGCTGGGGCGACCTGCCGAACGATAAACAGTTCGGTCCCACTCATGGCGGCGTTGTGGTTGCTCCGAACGGCAATGTGGTTCTCAGCACGGACTCCGAGCTTTCACTCGTAATTTGGAAACCTGACGGCACCTTTTTGCGAAGCATCGCGCCGGAGTGCCAGGGCATTCATGGAATGCAGCTCGTCACCGAGGACGGCAGGCCGGTGATTTACGGCGCCCAGAACAACGGCGCCGGGAACAAACAACGCGTCTCGAAAGGGCTGTCTCCCACGCCGTTTCGCATCGTGAAACTCGACCTCGACGGCACTTTGCTCACCGAAATCCCCAACAAAAACACCGCTGACGTGCCCGGAGGGTGGAATGGCCTCACTGCGGTCGCCGTGGCTGCGGACGGAGCTGTCTTTGCCGCGATGGGCTATGGATCCCAAATGATTCACAAGTTCGATGCCGATGGCCGCCTGTTGAAATCCTTCGGCGGTCCCGGTGGCGGCGAGGGAACATTCAAGACCTGCCATGGACTGACAATCGACCATCGTTTCGGCGAGCCGAGACTGCTTGTCGCCGATCGGGAAAACCGCCGCCTCTGCCATCTGGATCTGGCGGGAAACTGGATCGGCGTGCATGCGGAACATCTCCGCCGTCCTTGTGCCATGGCATGGTTTGGCGAGGTGCTGGCGGTCGCCGAACTCGAAGCGCGCGTGACGCTCCTCGACAAAGCCGGCAAGGTGCTCGCGACGCTCGGCGACAATCCCGACAAGACCAAGTGGGCGAATTTCACGGTCCCGCCGACCGAGCAGGAAGACGGTATATTCACCGCTCCACATGGCATCGCCTTTGCCGCCAATGGTGATCTTTACGTTCAGGACTGGAACGCGAGCGGACGGATCACCTGCCTGCGCAAGCAGTAGGGCGCTGGTTCATGCGATGATTTCCCGCACCACCCGGGTGCCCGTCTTGGTGATGTTGGTAAGCCGCTGGTTGGCACCCTGCGAGGGGTAGACCAGCGCATCGTGATCAAAACCCATCAAGGCAAGCATGGTCGCGTGCAGATCATGTACGGACACCTCGTCCTTGACCGCCGCATAGCCGATCGGATCCGTCTCGCCGTAGGTCATGCCCGGCTTGATTCCGCCGCCGGCAAGCCACATCGTGAATCCGCCCGGATTGTGATCACGACCGACGAACGGATTGTCGTTTCCGCCGCGGTTCTCAAGCATCGGCGTGCGTCCGAACTCGCCGCCCCATACCACCAGCGTGTCCTCCAGAAGTCCGCGCTGTTTGAGGTCGATCAACAGCGCGCTCATGGCCTGATCCACCCCTTTGCAGCGCTCGATAAAGCCGCTGTTGATGGCGTTCGCCTTGGAGTCTCCATGGGTGTCCCAACCCCAGTCGAAGAGCTGGATGAAGCGCACCCCGCGCTCGGCGAGCCTGCGTGCCAGAAGGCAGTTGTTGGAAAACGCCTCCTTCCCCGGCTTGGTGCCGTAAAGCTTGTGCACCCAGTCCGGTTCCTTGCTCAGGTCGAACGCATCCGTGGCATGGCTTTGCATGCGAAACGCCATTTCGTATTGGGAAACGCGGGTGACCGTTTCCGGGTCACCGATCTCACGGGCGATGTCGGCATTCAACCGGTCGATTGAATCGAGCGAGCGGCGGCGGAGCTCTGCCGTGATGCCAGTTGGATTGTCGAGATAGAGGACCGGCTCGCCCTCCGAACGGCACTGCACGCCCTGATAGACGGATGGCAGGTATCCGGAGCCCCACAACGATTTGCCGCCATCCGGATTGTGCCCGCCTGAGGTCAGGACGATGAAGCCGGGCAGATTCTGGTTTTCCGAGCCGAGTCCGTAGGTGGCCCATGCCCCGAACGAAGGCGACCCGAGGTTCTGGGTTCCGGTGTGGACAAGCAGTTGGGCCGGTCCGTGGTTGAATTGATCCGTATGCATCGATTTGATGAAGCAGACCTCATCGACGAGTTTGGAAAAGTGCGGCAAGCGGTCAGACACCCATGCGCCGGATTGGCCGTGCTGCTTGAACGAGTATTGCGGACCGAGCATTTTCGGAACGCCTTGGATAAAGGCAAACTGCTTTCCCTCCAGAAACTCCGCCGGGCAGTCCTTGCCGTCGAGTTTCGCCAGCTCGGGTTTATAATCGAACAGCTCATGCTGGGATGGAGCACCAGCCATATGAAGGAAGATCACGCGTTTCGCCTTGGGCGCGAAGCCCGGCAAGGCCGGTGCCAGCGGATTCGCCGGGTCTTTGAGGCGCAGGGAACCCGCACCGAAGCCCCGCCCCTGCATCGCCAACCAGAATGCCCCAAGACCGGTGCTGCATTTGGCGAGGAAATGGCGGCGGGTGCCGTGCTGCAATTGAAGGGTGCGGAGTTCTGGTGTCATCAATCGGCGGGTTCTGGATTGTCACTCAACGCGTAAGCGCGATGTCAAGGTTCAGCATGGTATTTGCGGTCAATAACAGCGCGGCTTCGTCAGCCGTGGCGGCGAGATGCTTTGTCAGTTCCGGATCGGCGGCATAGCGGGCCGAGGTCTCGGCATGAAGTGCTTCGAGTTCATCAAGCATCGCATTGCTGGCGTTTCGCTGGGAAACACACCGCACTCCGTAGGCCAGTTTCTCCCGCAGCGTTCCGGGATGGGCGGCAAGTCGTTTGGCAAAAGCCTTCGCACCCTCGATGTGCGCCGGATCGTTGAGTGTGATGAGCGCTTGCAGTGGGGTGTTGCTCGCCATGCGGCGCGCGGTGCAAATGTCGCGGGTGGGGCCATCAAATATCACGAAGCCGGGAAATCCGGAGGTGCGTTTGACGAAGGTGTAAAGCGCCCTGCGGTAGCGATCCGGACCAGTGGACTCGGTCCAGTTTTCTTGGCTGTAAACACTTCGCCACAACCCGTCAGGTTGTGGGGGGAATACCGGCGGGCCGCCATCCGGCCTGGGGGATAACAATCCTGACACCGCAAGCATCTGATCCCGGACCATCTCCGCGCTCAAGCGGTTCCGTGGACCACGAGCGAGCAAGCGATTCCTGGGATCGAGCACTTGAAGGGACTCGTTCGTCCGGTGGGTTTGCTGATAGGTCGCCGAAAGCACAAGCTCTCGCAGCATGGCTTTCATCGACCACCTATGCTCGTTCTGGAACCGCAGAGCAAGGAAATCGAGCAGTGCCTGGTTCGAAGGCAAGGTGCCCGAACTGCCGAAATCCTCTGCCGTCTCGACGATGCCGAGACCGAAGAGTTCGCCCCAGAGACGATTGACCATGACCCGTGCGGTGAGAGGGTTTTCCGGGCTTGCGATCCATTTCGCCATCTCGAGTCGATCCGAGATGACCCGCCCGCCCGGATTGAGCAAGTCCGGTACTCCGGTGCGGACGAGATGCTCCTTTGCCAGGCGGTTCCCGCGTGCGAAGACGCGGGTTTCCCGGCGCGCTTCGGGAGACCTTTCCACCATGACCGGAACCAAGCTGCCCTTGATCCGTGCATATTGCTGCCCGAGCTCGGAAAGTTCCGCCTCAGCCTTGGCGCGTTCCGGCCTGGCGACACGTTCGGCCCACTCCGACTCGGCGCTGAGCGACAGCCTGAAGCGTCTAAGGCTGGTTGCTTGATTGCCCTCGGTCTGGGCTCCCTGTTTCAAGCGGATTTCCAGCCGTTCCCCGGGCACCGCTTCGACCGGCGTTTCCGGCACCAGGACAAAAGATGACGGGCCGTTGAGTTTGGGAAACTCGCCGAAATTCCCCTTCACCGTGGGCTCGAAGGGCGCACTTGCCTTTTCCCAAAATACTGCGGCAAAACGGATTGGTTTTCGCGTGCCATCCGCACCGAGGCGCACGACATCCCAATCGGTTACGAGCGAGCCTCGCTCCGGCCATGCTTTCGGATCATCCCGCTCGGGCATCACGGTCAGGCGGATCGCGGTGAAGGATTCCGCCGGAGATTCGAGCACATGCACGCAGCCCACCGGCAAGGTGCCCTCGCTACGGATCACGCCATCGGCGGACTGGATCAATGTGCCGTGGGTCGGCCGCATGACATCGATGCACATGTCCCGCCAGTCGCCCTCGTGAATCCGGCTCCGGCCGGGCTCGTTCAAGATTCGCCGCAAGGCGCGGATGCGAAGTCCCAGCTGGCTGGCCCGCTCCCGCATCGCCGGATCGTCGGCATGAAGCAGGTGGGGCACATCGTTGTTCTGATCACTGTCCTCGGAACCGTTGAAGAAATCCATGAACCGGTAAAAATCATCATGAGGAAACGGATCATACGGATGAGCATGACATTGCACACAACCGAAGGTCGTGGCCTGCCAGGCCGTCCATGTGGTGCTGACCCGGTCGATCACGGCCGCGACCCTGTACTCCTCGTCATCGGTTCCGCCTTCGGTATTGGTCTGGGTATTGCGGTGGAAGGCGGTGGCCAGGCGCTGTTCCCAGCTTGGATTCTCCAACAAATCCCCGGCGAGCTGCTCCATAGTGAACTGGTCATAGGGCAAATCCCGGTTGAAGGCGCGGACCAGCCAATCCCGGTACGGCCAGATCGTTCTGCTGCGGTCCTTTTCGAATCCCGTGCTGTCGGCGTAGCGGGCGAGGTCCAGCCACATGGCGGCCCAGCGTTCGCCATAGGCGGCGGAAGCGAGCATTTTGTCCACCAATTCCGCCCGGGATTGCGGCGAGTCATTGGCCTCAAGGAAATCCAGATCCACGGCGGTGGGCGGCAAACCCGTAAGATCAAACGAAGCGCGGCGCAGCCACTCGCCCGCTGATGCGGGAGGCGAGGGCACAAGCCCCTTGGACTCCAAGCGTGCCAGCACGTGCAGGTCGAGCGCCTGCATCGCCCATTCATCATTCTTCACGGCGGGCGGCGGCGCGGCTGCGGGTTTCACAAATGACCAATGCTCCTGCCACTGCGCGCCCTGTTTGATCCAGGCCTCCAAGGTGGCGACATCCTTTTGGCTGAGAGCCGGTCCGTGATCCGGCGGCGGCATCACTTCGTCAGGATCGTCATGGCGGACCCGACGCAGCAACTCGGACGCGTCAGGATCACCCGGCACCACCGGCGTGTTGCCTGATTCAGCCGGTACCACGAGTTTCTCCCGATACACGAAGCTCACAGCCCCCGCCTCCTTCACCCCACCGTGGCACGAGGTGCAGTGCTTGGTGAAAATCGGCCGCACATCGCGGTTGAATTCCACTTGCGAGCCTGAGCATGGCGCAGCCACCAGAAGAACGCATCCCATGTATTTCCATCGCATAGCCAAATAAGCATAGCTGATTTTGCATGCAATCCTTTCAACGATCTCAGCCGTTTCAGCCAGCCTTGCAGTTTTTGCGCGTGCTACAAACCTGGGATTTTGCCGATGGGGTTGGTTCCGCGCCGCCGCAACGGCACGACGGGCCTGGCCTCCACCCTCACTGGCTCGATGCGAAGAACTGCCAGAGCGTGTGAGCTGCCCTCAGGAAGAGGCCGGGCGCCGGAGTTGCGGAGGCTTGAAATCACGGGGAGGTTAAGGTTTTCAGGACTTTCGCGGACAGACGTTCGCACCAAGACACTTGCCAAGCGGTTTGCAAATGATCAACTCTTGCAACCGCACATGCCGCGTCGTGTGCGCCGTTTTCAAACCCGACCAGAGACATTACCATGCCTGAAATCACCGAGAAGGAACTGCCCGCCACCGCAAAGCCGCTCTGGCTCAAGGCTCTCACGGCTGTTCAAGCCAAGAATCACGAGTATGCGATCACCCTCATCCAAGGGGTTCTCAAGGATCATCCGGGTTTCCTAGAAGCGCGCAAAATGCTGCGAAATTGCGAAATCCAACTAGCTGGTTCCGCCAAGAAAAAGGGCGGACTCTTCGGCCTTCAAGGCGGCGGCATGGGGATGATGAAATTGCAAAGTCAGGGTAAAAAGGACCCGGCGGCCACCATTCCACTCATCGAGAAGGAATTGGAGAAAGATCCATACAACGAGCAGGCGAATGAATTGCTCTTCGACCTGGCGAAACAGCTCGACATGCACGACACGGCGGCCTTCGCGCTGGAAACCATCCGCAAGGGCAAGCCGGAGAACGCCAAGCTGATGCACAAGCTCGCGGAATACTACATCAGCCGGGAAAGTCCGATGCAGGCGGCGGATGTTTATAACGACATCATCAAGCACCACCCCACCGACGGCAGGGCCATCAAGGGAGCGAAGGATGCCAGCGCCCGCGCCTCGATGCAGAAGCAGAAGTGGGATGAAAACGCCGACATGCGCAGCCTCATGAAGGACCAGTCCGAGTTCGAGGAACTGGAGAAAGCCTCACGCACCGGCCTCACCCGCGAACAGATGGAGGAACGCCGCGACAAGGTGATTGAGAAATACAATGCCGATCCAAACCACCTCGCAACCGTCAAGGAGCTGGCCGGACTTTACGAACAACTTGAGGACTGGGGCAATGCCCACACGTTCTATCACTGGGCCCATAGCCTCAGCAACGGCGACGTCGCCCTAGCGACAAAAGCCAGCGTGATGAAGGACAAGGCGATCGATTTCGACCTGAAGCAACTCGAAGTAGCCTTCGCGGCAGACCCGAACAACGCGGAACTCAAGGCCCAGCTCGACGCCCGCAAGTCCGAGCGCCTCGCCGAGCAGGTCGCCGAAAACCAACGCCGGGTGGATCAGAACCCGACCGACCCGCAACTGCGCTTCGACCTCGGCACCGCGCTCTACAATGCGGGCGACTTCAGCGCGGCGATTCCCCACCTCCAGCAGGCGACCCGCAACCCGCACATCCGCACCAAGGTGCTGCTATTGCTGGGACGGACCTTCAAGGCCAAAGGCATGTTCGACCTTTCCATCAAGCAGCTTTCCGACGCCCTGGCCGATCTCGTCGCCATGGACAACGTGAAGAAGGAAGTGCTCTACGACAAGGGCCTGATCCACGAGGAAATGGGAGACCGTGCTTCCGCGCTGGATTGCTTCAAGCAAATCTACGAAGTGGACTACGGCTACCGCGACGTGGCGAAACGCGTAGAGTCATCATACAGCTGAGCAGACTCTGACTCCGCCCCGCCTCAGCGCGGAACCATGGTGATGCGGAACCGGTCGTAGCGATCGTCGGGCCGGAACAACCAGCCCGGCTGGCGGTCAAGCAATTGGTAACCGGTCAGCATGAATTCGGGCAGGAACTGGTTGCTATTCGGGTCGTAGCTGTTCCGCCCGGTGTAGTATCCCTCGATGCGGTATTCGTGGTTGTTGTCGAATCCGTAGCGTTGTCCCGGGGGACCGAGTTCGTGATACCGGTCCGGGTTCCGCTTTTTGTCTTCCCGCATGATGACGAGCTTCGCCTGTTTCCAAGGCTGGCGCGGCTTCCTGAGATACCCCCAGAAGCGGGTTTTCTCGACGTAGTAGCGCCTGCCGTAAAAGAAACTGCCAGTTGGTTCCGATGCAATTTGAGCGTTGCGTTGCTCGACACTCGGACCGCCCAGATTTCCGCTTCCAGAAGTGGCGGCGCATTGGGTCAGCCACGGTAGAAGTAGTAAAAGCGCGGTCGTGCGTAAAACCATGGCGCAGGCTAGGGACGAGGCTCTCGCCCTAGCAAGTCCGGAAGCGGAGTCATTGCTGCCTTTCGTCATATGGCTGATCGCCCAGCAGCCAGTCTTCCGCCAAAACCCGGAGAATCCTGAACTGCCGCCCGTCTCCGTCCGGCTCGGATCGGATGCTCAAGGTGACCCGTTTGACCTGGGATCCGGCGGGAGATACCGTATCCGGCTTCAAAATCCGCTCTATGGCACGGTATTGGACCGAATCCCTCTGACAATAGCCGAGCACCGCCGGATCAATCCCAGGAACCAGCAAGGCGTAACAAGCCCAAGCGCTGTCACTCGAAAACGGGCCGTTGTAGTAATGATCAGGGGCGATGCGGACGCGGACGACCCCTTCGACTCCGGTATTGCGGATCGTATCCCAATCCGGAATCGCGGGCCGGGCGTAGGCATCGAAGTCCACCTGCCACAAGCCCGACTCGTCCGGGGTCAGCAGTGCGAGGCGCTGGTCGGCTCCTTCCGGGTCCCCTCGACTGACTACGACTCCGTCGATGACGAGTCCGTTGGCATCGATGCTGCCAAGCCATTTCAAATCATTGATCGGCCCCTCGTTCCGCTCGATTTGTTCCAAGCTGGAGATAGCTACTTCGGGACTCACTTCTTGCAGGCGGAAAAGGTGGGCTACTTCGGCTTCGTTAGGGATTTCAAGCGCGTTACGGACCAGTGCGAGCGCATCGGTCTCGGAGGGGGAGGGAAAATTAATCCGGGAGGGAATGATGGCCGCGCTGGCGTCTGAGGCAAGGTCCTGCCTCGCGGCGGTGCGCTTGCTTTCACTCAACCATAGTCCGATGGCCACCCCGATGATCCCCAACGCAAGCAAGGCAAGCAGGCCCGACCAGAGCCATAATATGGTGCTTTTCCATGGCTTGGAGGATTTGTCGTTCTGGCTGCGCGACGAGGACCGGCGGCGACGTCCCAACAAACTCGGTTCAAACTGCCGCGACATCCGGGTCACGCGTCCCATGGACGGCGCATCACCCGGTGCTCGCCTGCGCGAGCCCGGATTGACGCCGATTTGCACATCGCGTTTTCTCATCGATAGGTGAGCCTAATGAGTGCGGCGCATGGCCAGCAAGTACAGAGGGGACGGAAAACGATCCGCTTCAATTCGCACATGCTGAAGCCATGGCTGCGAGAAACCCGGACGCAACGCTTGGCAGGTGAGGTCCTTCATCGACAGGATGACCCGCATGAAGCGCATTGGCATCACCCTGGGAGATCCCGCGGGCATTGGTCCGGAAGTGATCGATGCGGCCTTGTCCGCCATCGGCGAAGCCGGGGATGTGGTGTTTCAAGTCATTGGCAGCCGCGATGCCACACCGGGCGTTCCAACTTCCTCCTCCGCGGGACAAGCCTTGTGCGCACTGCACGAGGCGGCGGATGGCATGCGCAACGGCCGCTTCGACGCGGTGGTAACAGGACCGGTTTCGAAACGAGGCTTGCAGGATGTCGGCTTCCCGTTTCCAGGACAAACCGAGTTTTTCGCCGATGCATTGGGGATAGAAGATTTCGGAATGATGCTCGCCGGCGAGCGTCTGACTGTTGGTTTGGCGACGATCCATGAGCCGCTCGCCGCAGTGCCCGGACTGCTGACAGTGGAACGAATCATGCGGATTTCCTGCCTGACGGCGGAGTTTCTCGGTCGCCGCGGCATTGGAAGGCCCCGTATCGCCGTGGCCGGACTCAATCCCCACGCTGGAGAGGATGGCGCGTTCGGCGATGAGGAAACGAGGGTCATCCTGCCCGCGATCGAGCGGTTGAACTCATTGGACTTGGCGGATTTTACCGGGCCTGCCGTGCCCGATGCGATCTTCCGTGATGCCGCTCAGGGGCGGTATCATGCGGTTATTGCGATGTATCATGACCAGGGCCTGATCCCACTGAAATTGCTGGATTTCGAAAACGCGGTGAACGTCACGCTCGGACTTCCCGTGCCACGCGTGAGCCCGGACCACGGCACGGCATTTGCAATTGCGGGCAGGGGCATCGCCAATCCCTCATCGATGATCGCCGCCATCCGTTTGGCTTGCGAGATCGCCTGATTCCGTCCGCGGCATGCCCTGATAGAAGATCACGAATCCCGCCAAACAGAGCAGGATGATTCCAGTCAACACGCCCCAGAACATCGCCCATCCCTCCCCATCTAACACAAACCGCTCA
>Ga0114938_1003063_pt1 | contig 10104 bp, 7 predicted proteins | sample AshMeaBigSpring_FD_88675 | JGI IMG/M metagenome (GOLD analysis project Ga0114938, IMG submission 88675) | Groundwater microbial communities from Big Spring, Nevada to study Microbial Dark Matter (Phase II) - Ash Meadows Big Spring | ecosystem: Environmental > Aquatic > Deep subsurface >...
CTTATGGGAGCACTCAACATTGTCCGGCTTGTTCAGCGCGATGTAGGCATGCTCCCGGTAGCTCCAAGAGATGCCATCGACCACAAAGGAAAATCCTTCCGGCGCGAAATCCGCGTACGGGTCATCACAGCACTCGCCATTGATGAAAACCCGGCCGGAACAAATCAATGCACGACACTCGGAACGACTGCCGAAACCCTGCGATCTGAGTAATCGTTCGAGTTCCATCAGACGTCGATATTGCGTGCTGCCAGCGTGTTGGTTTCGATGAAATTCCTGCGCGGCTCCACGAGTTCACCCATCAAAGTCGTGAAGATCTCATCGGCACCAATTGCGTCTTCGATTTGCACTCTCAGCAGTCGGCGGACGTTGGGATCCATGGTGGTTTCCCAAAGCTGCTCGGGGTTCATTTCGCCAAGGCCTTTGTAGCGTTGTTTGCTGATACCGCGCTCAACTTCATTGAGCAGCCAACGCATCGTTTCGGCAAAACTCGCGACCGGTTGTTTCTTCTCGCCCCGGGTCACATAGCCTCCTGGACCATACAGGCCTGAGAGGGTTTCTGCAGTCTTGCGCAACTGCGCATAGTCGCCACTGACGAGCAGATCGTCGTCGATGACACTCACCTTGAGATTGCCGTGGTGCATCTTCTCCAGACGCAACTGCCAGCGTTCTTCCGCGTCATCGTAACGGGCAAAGACATTGATTCCGAGCTTGCCGTCGATTGCACGCATCAGGTTGTCCGCACTCGCTTTCGCCACGTCCGGTCCTGTGAGATCAATCTGTACATTGGCATTGACAAGAGCGTGCAGTACCGCAGGTTCGATCAGGTGCGAAAGCCGGTTGATGATCGACTCTGCGAGCAGGTATTCACGCGCCAGTTCCTCCAGGGCCGGACCTGATATTGCGTCAGAACCCACCTTCGGAAACAGAACCGAATCCTCCAGCGCCAGCGAGAGCAGGAACTGGTTGAGCGCGGCGTCATCCTTGATGTAGCGCTCCGTCTTGCCGTGCTTGACCTTGTACAGCGGCGGCTGGGCGATATAGATGTGTCCACCTTCGACGAGCTCCGGCATCTGACGATAGAAGAAGGTCAGCAGCAAGGTACGGATGTGGGCGCCATCGACGTCGGCGTCGGTCATGATGATGAGACGGTGGTAGCGCAACTTCTCCGGTTTGTACTCGTCCTTGCCGATCCCGGTACCGAGCGCGGTAATCAAGGTAGCGATTTCCTGGGAGGAAATCAGCTTGTCGAAGCGTGCTTTCTCGACGTTGAGAATCTTGCCCTTGAGCGGCAGAATCGCCTGGAATTTTCTGTCGCGCCCCTGTTTTGCCGAGCCACCAGCGGAATCACCCTCGACCAGATAGAGCTCGCACAATGCGGGATCCTTCTCCTGGCAATCGGCCAGTTTGCCGGGCAAGCCGACGCCGTCAAGCAAGCCTTTGCGACGCGTCATCTCGCGCGCCTTGCGTGCGGCATCGCGCGCACGCGCGGCCTCGACGATCTTGCCGGTGATTACCTTGGCGTCAAGCGGCCGTTCCTGCAGGAACTCGGTCAGGCGTGCTGCGACCACTTCCTCGACGGCCGGACGCGCCTCCGACGAGACCAGTTTCATCTTGGTCTGCGAAGCGAATTTCGGGTCGGGCATCTTGACCGACAGCACGCATGCCAAGCCTTCGCGCATATCGTCGCCGGAGATATCAACCTTTGCCTTCTTCGCAATCTCGTGCTCTTCGATGTACTTGTTGATGACGCGCGTCATCGCAGCGCGCAAGCCGGTCATGTGCGTGCCGCCGTCCGACTGCGGAATATTATTCGTAAAGCAGAGCACCTGCTCGGCGTAAGTGTCATTCCACTGCATCGCAACTTCGACGCTGATTGAACCACCGGTCGGGATAGCCGATTCGCCAGTCGAGAAAAAAACGTTCGGGTGGAGAACGGTCTTTGAGCGATTGATGTACTCAACGAAACCCTTGACCCCGCCAAGGAACGCGAAGTCTTCTTCCTTGCCGGTACGCTGGTCGAAGAGACGAATCTTGACCCCGTTGTTCAGGAAAGACAGTTCGCGCAGGCGTTTGGCGATGATCTCGTAGTGAAACTCGACGTGACCGAAGATTTCTTCGTCGGCCATGAAATGGACTTCAGTACCACGTCTTTCCGTATCACCCACAACGCGAAGGGGTGAAACCTCGACGCCGTTCTGAACTTCGATCAGGCGATTGACCACACTTCCACGATTGAAGTCGAGTTGATATTTCTTGCCGTCACGCCGGATCGTCAAACGAAGCCATTTTGACAACGCATTGACGCAGGAAACGCCAACGCCATGCAGACCACCCGAGACCTTGTAGGAGTTCTGGTTGAACTTCCCACCGGCGTGCAGCACGCACATGACGATTTCGGCAGCGGAACGTTTAGGCTCGTTCTTGTCGTCGAACTTGACGCCGGTCGGAATTCCGCGGCCGTTGTCTGCCACAGAAATCGAGTTGTCGGCATGAATGGTGATAACGATGTCGTCACAATGCCCCGCGAGCGCTTCGTCGATCGCGTTATCGACGACTTCAAACACCATGTGATGCAAGCCGGTGCCATCGGACGTATCACCGATGTACATCCCGGGACGCTTGCGGACTGCTTCCAAGCCCTCAAGTTGCTGAATGCTCGATTCATCGTAGGAGGACGGGCCAATCTCTTCAATCATGCTTTTTCCAATTTTGTTTCACGTGAAACCAGTTTGCGTTTGTTGCCCTGCAAACCGGCTAGATGCGCATCGGCATTACGACGTACTTGAATCGCTCGTTGCCGGGTATGGTCAACAACGCGCTTGAGTTCGCATCGTTGAACCCCCACTCGATCGATTCCGCCGAAGAGTTGTTCAGTACGTCAAGCAGGTAGGCCACATTGAATCCGACGTCAATGGCATCACCGGTGTAATCGACTTCGAGTTCTTCCTGCGCCTCTTCCTGTTCGGCATTGGCCGCCATGATCTTCAGACTGCCTGGCGTCAGGACCAGGCGCACACCGCGGAACTTCTCGTTGGTGAGGATTGCCGCGCGAACCATCGACTGGAGTAAAGCGGTCCGATTCAGCACGACAAAACTCCTCAGTGTCGCCGGGATGACTCGCTCGTAATCCGGGAATTTCCCGTCGATCAGTTTCGACACCAGATTGATATTTTCAAACTGGAAGCGGACTTGATTGCTCGTCAATTCGATCTGCAATGGCTCATCGCTGTCAGCGAGCAGTCGGCTCAACTCGAGAACGGTTTTACGCGGCAAAATCAGTTCATGCCTTGGCAAAGCAGCTTCGCCTTCCAGTGCCATGCTTGCGTAAGCCAAGCGGTGGCCGTCGGTAGCGACCGCGCGCAATTCGTTACCTTCCACCAGAAGCAGCAAACCGTTCAGATAGTAGCGAACGTCCTGCGCCGCCATCGAAAACTGTGTTTGGCCGAGCAGGCGACGAAACTGCTTCTGCGTCACAGTGATTTTCTGGATATCGCCATCGGACAGAGCCATCCGCGGAAAGTCCTCGGCCGGCAAGGTCTGTAGATTGAAGCGGCTCTTTCCTGCCTTGACCTGCAAGCGCTTTTCTTCAAGATTCAAGCTGACTTCCGCGCTTTCCGGCAGCGAGCGAAGAATATCCTGGAGCTTGCGAGCGCCAACGGTGACCGCGCCGTCGCCTTCGTTCGAAGCAACCGGCGTCGAGGTCGTGATCTGGATTTCAATGTCCGTCGCAAGAAGGGTGAGCCGGTCACCGTGTTTCTCAAGCAAGACATTCGACAGGATCGGCAGAGTATGTTTCTTCTCGACGATCCCCGAGACTGACTGCAGTGGAGCCAGAAGCGAATCGCGTTGGGTTTTAATAAGAACCATATATATAAATCCTATAAAGATAATCTCAAAGAAAATCCTGTGAATATCAGTAATTACATTAATACTTTCAGTTACTTACATAACAAAATCAGTCTGTAGAAGCTCTGTATCGTCTTGTGGATAGAATTGAACAAGTTATCCAGTCACTCGAATTCCACCAATTACGCACTCGTTATGCACAAGCAGTGCACGAACTTATACATACTCCTTCGTTAGCCTTTCAACACCTGCAACAGGACATGAACATCGTGGTTCAACTCGTTGTCCTTGGTGCGTAGCGATTCAATCGTTCGTACCGCGTGCAGGACCGTGGTGTGATCGCGCCCGCCAAACGCTTCGCCGATCGACGGATAGCTCTGCGACGTCAGATTCTTGGCCAGCCACATCGCCACCTGACGCGGGCGAGCAATCTGGCGGGTCCGTTTCTTCGAGTAGAGATCAGCGACCTTGATCTTGAAATAGTCCGCCACGGTCTTCTGGATGTTTTCCACCGTGATTTGCCGATTCACCGCGCCGATCAGGTCCTTGAGCGATTCCTTCGCCAGATCGAGGTCAATCTTTCGCCCGTGGAAAGAAGCGTAGGCCAGCACCTTCTTGAGCGCGCCTTCCAGTTCCCGAACATTCGACCTGAGGTGCTTGGCAATATAGAACGCCACTTCATCGTCGAGCGCTACGGATTCTGCCTCAGCCTTCTTTTTAAGGATCGCGACACGCATCTCGATCTCAGGTGGCTCGATCTGAACCGTCAGACCCCAGTCAAAACGGGTAATCAGGCGATCTTCAAGGCCGGAAATATCCTTTGGATAAGTATCGCAACTGATGACGATCTGTTTCTTAGATTCAATCAATGCATTGAATACAAAGAAAAATTCTTCCTGAGTCCGGTTCTTTCCATTAAAGAACTGGACATCGTCGAGCAAGAGAACATCAAGCGATCGGTAGTAACGCTTGAAGGCGTCAAAGGATTTTGTCTGATAAGCGCGAACAACGTCCGAGTAGTAGTCTTCCGCATGGACGTAGCGGACAACCTTGCCTGGATTCTGCACAAGGATGTGATTTCCGATTGCATGAATCAGGTGTGTTTTTCCAAGGCCGGCGCCACCATAGATGAACATCGGGTTGTAGGCAGCGCCGCCGGGGTTTGTCGCGACCTGGACGGACGCAGCGCGAGCCAGATCGTTCGCCTTCCCGACAATCAGGTTTTCGAACGTAAAGCCGGGGATGAGTCGAGTCTTCTCATAATCCGAGCGCGTCCTTTCCAGAGGACGTTCCACGGCTGCAAATGGAGAAACTTGCGGCTTAGCCATCGATTGCGAGCCTGAGGCAACGCTCGCCGGAGCGGCCTTCATTGAAGGTGTCGGGTTCTGGCTTCGCTCGGCGAGCATCATCGAAACACTGACTGGCGCCGAAAAAAACGCGCTGCCGAGTTCTTCGATGCGGGTCAGGTAGCGTTCCCTGACCCATTTCAAGATAAAGCCATTGGGCGCATAGAGGCGGAGCCCTTTAGCCACATCGTCCTCGCCTTCTAGCCGAAGCGGGCGAATCCAGGTATTGAATTGCTGAGGTGGCAGTTCTTGTTCAAACTGGCTCAGACAGGAAATCCAGAAGCTACTCATCGCTGAAGAATCGACACAATCCCGATTAGATTTTGAAAAGCCACAGGCTGGCGATTTGCCATTTCAAAACAACCATTCGGAACCTGGCAATGAGAATGCTTGGTAGTCAAACACGGTTGTAATGATACGAACAGAAATTGCTTCTGCTTTGATATCAGGCGGATCTAGCCGTACCTGACGTGAGGGCCAGATTTTAACCTGTCACAACAAAGTTATCCACAGCATCGTCCAAAATTTCGGCTTGACAGGAGTTATCGATCGCATGTCTAATTGCGCGTTTACTTTGCAATGACTTCAAGGGTTTAACTATGAAACGCACCTATCAACCGTCGGTTATTCGCCGTAAGCGTACCCATGGCTTCCTCGTTCGTATGGCCACTCGCGGCGGTCGTGCCGTAATCCGTGCCCGTCGTGCCAAAGGTCGTCATCGTTTGGCCGTTTGAACACCAGGCTGCCAGAGGGCAAGCGCGAGCAGAGTCGTGCCGCGTTTCCCAAGACGTATCGACTGACAAAAACGGATGAGTTCTCATCCGTTTTTGGTTTCAGGAAGGCCATTAGAAGCCGGCATTTCCTGCTACATTACCGCTTTCGCGCGGCAGAGGAAGTGATGATCGGGCCCCGTTTGGGCATGGTCGTTGCCAAGCGGCTATTGCGACGGTCGGTGGATCGAAATTTGGTCAAACGGCTGGCGAGAGAGAATTTCCGTATATTGCGTTGCCGCTTGCCTGCGCGTGATTTCGTCCTGCGCCTTTCGGCGAAGCCGGTTCCGTTGGACCGGCGAGTCCTCGCCGAAGAAATCCGGGGTTTGTTGAGCAAAATGATTTCACCTGAACGATAAGCCGATGAAATTATTGCTGCTGGCACTGATCCGTTTCTACAAATATGCGATCAGCCCCATGCTGGGGAGCCGCTGCCGTTTTTTTCCAAGTTGTTCGGACTACACCGCCGAGGCGGTGGAGAAGTATGGTGCGTGCAAGGGCGCCTGCCTTGGCATCAAGCGCATATCTCGTTGCCACCCGTGGAATGCGGGTGGTTTTGATCCCGTTCCCTGATTTTTTATAGGCCGTTCATGGACACCCGACGCCTGATTCTTGTCTTCGTCTTCTCGTTTTCTTTGGTCATGCTTTGGGAAGCATGGCAAAAGTACAACAATCCGCAAGTGCCGCTGGCTACGACGCCGGCCGCAACTGCCACGGCACCTGTTCCGGCAACAAACGCGTCCACCCCGGTTTCCGCCGCCTCCGTGCCCGAGGAAAGTGCTGCTTCGGCAAGTGCCAAGGCTGAGATCATCAAGGTCAAAACCGATTTGTTTGTCGCTGACATCTCGACCCAAGGCGGTACGATCACTGGACTCGAACTTAACAACTACAAGGCAAGCGAAGACAAACTGCGGAACTTCTCGCTGTTTGACGCCAAGCACCAGTACGCTGCGCAGAGTGGCTTGATTGGTGAGAATCTTCCGAATCACAAGACGCTCTATACGGTGTCACAAGGGAACGTCGAACTCGGTGCAGATGCAAAGAGTGTGGAACTTCGGCTCGAAGAACCAGTAGTCAATGGCATCAAGGTTACCAAGATCTATACCTTCAATCGTGGCAGCTATCTGATCAACGTCGCCTACGAGATCGACAATGGCAGCCAGAAGGAAGTCTCGGCACATGCCTACTACCAGCTGCAGCGCGATACGGCCGCACCAGCCGGCGAGAGCAGCATGGTCAGCACCTATACCGGTCCGGCAGTGTATACAGAGCAAGACAAGTATCAGAAGATCAACTTCAAGGATATCGAGAAGGGTTCAGCGAAATTCGCGCAGAAAGCCGATAACGGCTGGATGGCAATGGTCCAGCACTACTTTGTTTCCGCATGGATCCCGGCAGAGAAGGAAAGCCGCGAGTTCTTCGTCCGCAAACTCGAGGGTGGCGCCAATCCCGCGGTGACGGCGGGCCTGATCGTACCCGTGGCAACCGTTGCACCAGGGGCGAAAGTAAGCAACAAGGTATCGCTCTACGCCGGCCCACAGATCCAGTCCATGCTTGAGCAACTGGCCAAGCCTTCGGCTGAGGGCGGTATCGGTGCACAAGGTCTGCCACTCGTCGTCGATTATGGCTGGCTGACGATCGTTGCCGCGCCGATCTTCTGGTGTCTTGATTTCATCAACAAACTCGTCGGGAACTGGGGTTGGTCAATCGTATTGCTGACGGTCGCCATCAAGGCTGCCTTCTTCCCATTGTCGGCGGCGAGTTACAAATCGATGGCCAAGATGAAGGCGATCGCACCGCGCATGACGGCGTTGCGTGAGCGTTGCGGTGACGACAAGCAAAAACTCAACATGGAGATGATGAATCTCTACAAGACCGAGAAGATCAACCCACTTGGCGGTTGTCTGCCGATTGTGGTCCAGATTCCGGTGTTTATCGCGCTTTACTGGGCCTTGCTCGGTGCAGTCGAGATGCGTGACGCGCCCTGGATTCTGTGGATCAAGGATCTGTCGTCCCAGGATCCATATTTTGTGCTCCCGGTCATCATGATTGCCACTATGCTGATCCAGACCAAGCTCAACCCGACGCCACCTGACCCCATCCAGGCCAAGATGATGCTGCTCATGCCCTTTATTTTCGGCGGCATGTTCCTCTTCTTCCCGTCCGGTCTGGTGCTCTACTGGGTGGTCAACAATACCCTGTCGATTGCGCAGCAATGGCAGATTAACCGGATGCTTGGAAGTGGCGGAAAAGCCGCCAACGACGCCAAGGCCTGATCAGGCCACCGTTTCAGCGCCCGCTGAAACAATCGCCGCCATCGCTACGGCGCAAGGCCGTGGCGGTGTCGGGATCATCAGAGTCTCGGGGCGAAACCTTCTCGACTTCGCCTCCATCCTCAGTCACAAGCGTCCCAAGCCGCGTATCGCGACGCTGGGTGACTTCCACGCCGACGACGGCAGCGTAATCGATAGCGGACTGCTGCTGTATTTTCCCGCACCCAATTCCTTTACCGGCGAAGACGTCCTCGAGTTGCAAGGGCATGGCGGAACAGTCGTTCTGCAGATGCTGCTTGCGCGTTGCCTCGACCTGGGCGCGCGTCTCGCCGAACCCGGAGAATTCACGCGGCGCGCATTTTTTAACGGAAAACTTGACCTGGCTCAGGCCGAAGCTGTTGTCGATCTGATCGATGCCTCGACCCAAGCAGCCGCACGCAGTGCTATACGTTCTCTGCAGGGGGAATTTTCAAGGGAAATTCACGTGCTGCTTGAGCAGCTCACCGAATTGCGGGCGTTGGTCGAAGCCACGCTGGATTTTCCTGAGGAGGAAGTCGATTTTCTTGAAGCGGCAAATGCCTTCGGGCGGCTCCAGCGCTTGCAAGACAGCCTCGACAAGGTGTTCGACAGGGCACGGCAGGGAAAACTGCTGCAAGGCGGCTTGCATGTCGTTCTCGCCGGCCAGCCGAACGTTGGCAAGTCCAGCCTGCTCAATTGCCTTGCCGGTGATGATCTGGCGATCGTGACGCCGGTTGCCGGAACCACACGCGACGTCGTGCGCAGCACACTTCAGGTGGAAGGGATTCCGCTGCACGTGATCGACACGGCGGGATTGCGCGATACCGAGGACGAGGTCGAAAAGATCGGCATTGAGCGGACCTGGCGCGAGATCGAGCGCGCCGACGTTGTCGTACTGCTCGTCGATGCCAGAACCGGGGCAGGGGACGCCGAGCGCGCCATCCTCGAGCAGCTTCCCGCCTCGCTGGCCCGCATTACCGTCTATAACAAAGTCGATCTCGCTGGCCGTGTCGCCGAGCGGCACGACGAAAGCGATGGTATAGCCATCTCGCTTTCAGCAAAACACGGCGACGGCATCGAACTGCTGCGCAACGAGTTGTTGCGTATCGCTGGCTGGCATCCTGCGGAAGACGTCTTCATCGCCCGCGAACGCCATCTGCGAGCGCTGACCGAAACACGTGAACATATCGCTACGGCGCAGGCACAACTCCCGCAACTGGAACTGTTCGCCGAAGAATTGCGCTTGGCGCAGCTGGCTTTGTCTTCGATTACCGGCGAATTCTCCGCTGACGACCTTCTGGGCGAGATTTTCGGGCGGTTTTGCATCGGCAAGTAAGGCCCGGCACAACGACTACTTCAGTTGTTCTTCGCCCCCTGCTCAACCCAGCTTCGCAGCAAACCAATCTGCTCCTTCGACAGCGGGTCTTTATGGTGCGGCATTCTGATCGACGGGTCTGCGCGTCCTTCGACCAGCATGATCAAGGCGCTGGTCAGCGTATCTCCGGGTTTGATGATTACCCCGAAGCGCGTTCCCTTCATCAAATCCTCGTAGCTCGACATCAGCAAGCCGCTCTTCTCGTAGCCCGCACCGCCCGCGGAATGGCATTCGAGACAACTTTGCGCAAGAATCGGCTGGATATCCCCCTTGAAGCTGACTTCTCTTTCTCCGCAAGCTGAAAGCAGAAGTACGCAGAGGGTGATGGCGCTAGTTTTCGCGATGACGGATTTCATCTGACCGTTCCTTTCCCAGGGTTCTGCTACCTCAGTACTTGTTTTGTAGTGAACAACGTCTCTGAATCACTATAGCCTGATATTCAATTAAGGCAAAAACCAAGGGATTTCACAAGA
>Ga0114938_1003064_pt1 | contig 10104 bp, 7 predicted proteins | sample AshMeaBigSpring_FD_88675 | JGI IMG/M metagenome (GOLD analysis project Ga0114938, IMG submission 88675) | Groundwater microbial communities from Big Spring, Nevada to study Microbial Dark Matter (Phase II) - Ash Meadows Big Spring | ecosystem: Environmental > Aquatic > Deep subsurface >...
GGTTGGAAATCTGGTTGATGAGAACCTATTCTCCCCGGGCAACGATGTTTCATCAGACGATTTGTTCCGGATACTTGCGATTATCTATCCTGTTAATTTGAAGGATGCGGGAACATTTTTTTGCTCGCTTGCGATCCTCCGCCAGCATGCGCGTTTTCGGTTCAAAGCCACGGTCATCGGCAATGCTGCTTTTGGAAACCTCAAAAAGGCAACTACCACCGAGTTTGCTGATTTGGCAAAAAAGCATTCAGTTGCTGATCTTTGTTCTATCAGGCCGTTTGCCAGCCGGGAGGATATGGCGCGAGAGACCAGCGGGTGCGATGTGGTTGTGTCTACCAGCATTGCCGAATCTTTCGGCCTTTCCATCAGAGAATGCCTGTGCGCGGGAAAGCCTGCCGTCTGTACCCGCAGCGGCGGCGTTGACGAAGACATCACGGCGGAAAATGGGTTTCTCGTTCCCATCAAAAGCCCCGATGCAGTTGCCGAGGGACTACTAGCAGTTCAAGCAAACAGGAACCGTTACAATCCCGCAAGCATCCGTGAGAGCATCATTGTAAAATACGGAAGGAAGGCGTTCAGCCAGCGGATGCTTGCCCTTTACGAATCTGTCGCGCAAACGCCGGTCGTTCTGGAATCCGGCTGTCCGAAACTACCGCGATGGACTGATCCGATGCAGGTCATGGACTTTTGAAACAATTGTTTTCGGTACAAACAAGTGAAGAAGCTTGTCATTCTTACCCCATGCCACTCGCTCCACGGCGGCGTGGAGGTCATTGTCGCCGACCTGGCCCGGGCCCTTCCATCGCGGGGTTGGGACGTGGTCCTCGGGTTGGCTGAAGGCACGCGTTTCAACCGGCCGGAACTTTATGAGGCGGAATATCCCGGCCTGCCCACAACTCACATTGACTGCTTTTCCGGGACCAGCGAGGGGCGGATTAGGGCGCTGATGGGCTCGATCCGGAAAATTCGCCCCGACATCGTAATGTCGGCGCGCATATTCGACCTCTACGAAGCAGGCCGCAGGCTGAAGCACGAGCTCCCCGAACTCCGATTGGCCCTGACAATCCAATGCTATGAACACGACTACCTGATTGACCTGGCGCGGTGGTCATCACAAGTCGATCTGTGCATCACCAGCGGCGAACTGATCCGGCAAGCCGCCATACAGCTCTGCGGAATGGAAAGCCATCGCGTGATCAGCATCCCCGGCGGGGTCGCTCCCTGCGCGCTCCGGGCGACCCCGCCGTCCGCCCCGCTTCGCTTGGGCTATGCCGGCCGACTGGATCAGGATCAAAAGCGTGTGTTCGATCTTGTGGAGATCGTCCGAACGCTGATTGCGCGCGACCTCGATTTCACTTTTCATATTGCAGGAGCCGGTCCCGCGGAGACCGAACTCAAGGGCAGAATGTCCGACGTGGCCGGTTCGAAAGTTAAATTTCTGGGGTGGCTGGGAAGCCGGACTTCCTATTACAAGTTTCTGGGCTCAATCGATATTTTTCTTCACGCGGCCGAGCGCGAGGGAGTCTCGATCGCACCGCGCGAAGCAATGGCCTGCGGAGCGGTTCCGGTGATTTCGGAGTTCACCGGGTTTTGGCTCGAGGGGCACTTCCTCCCAAATGTGAATTGCCTGAGCTTTCCCGTGGGTGACACCGGCATGGCGGCCAATCAGGTCATGCGCCTGTCGAAAGAGCCAGCGCTCCTTGCCGATCTGTCGCGTGCAGCGCAGGCTTCCGAAACGGGGATTTATTCGGAAACAGGAGCGATGGACGCGTGGGCCTGGACCTTCGATGAGTGCCTCCGCCTCCCGTCCAAGCCACCGGCGGATTTCTCACAGATCGTCAGCGACCACGGTCGACTCAGCAAATGGGGAGTCCCGCCTGCATTTGCACAAACTCTGCGTGATCTTATGGGCATTCGCATGAAGCATGACAGTCCCGGGGCCGAGTGGCCACATTCTTCAACGTCAGGTTCGGAATCGTTTCTTAGGATATTTGAGAGCTTTGCGAAAGAGCAGGAGGACGAAAGCAAAGGCCGGTTTCTTGCAGCAAAACCCCATGGACGCACAGGAGGATTGTCGTGAAGCACGCCAACACTCGTTGGATTTGGATATTTGCGTGGTCGTTCGTTTTGGCGTTGGTTCTTTCTTGTCACTTTTTTTTGCAGCCGGTCCGGCCATGGCCAGATCAGGGCACAACATTGAACGCGGCCATCAACGTTTTCCATGGCCGGGGGCTTGTTACATCGGTTGCAACCGATGATCTTGCGACACAACATTACCAGTGGCTCAGCTATTTTCCTCCAGGATACCCGCTTATTGTCGCCTTGCTGCTAAAGTTTGGCTTTGGCATCCACCAAGCGGTTCAGACGGTGAACCTTGCTGCCATGTTCATCGGCCTGGCCGGTTGGACATTCCTGGCAAACCACCTCATACGTTCCACTGCTTATCAGTTTCTATTCGCGAATCTGCTTGTTCTTGCATGCAGCGGCATCGTTCCGCGCGGGGGAACCGTCGATTACATTCTCTGGGCGGGAACCGGGTGGTGGCTGGTCGGCCTGGTTTTCAGCCAGCAGAAATTTGATTCATATAAAATCTATCTTTATGCGCTGGGACTTGGTGCATTGGCTTCAGCGATGATTCTGGTCAGATGGGCGGCTGTTGTCATGATTCCTGCAGGTTTTCTGAGCCTTCTTTGCTTCGGTTCTCGAAAACATTTTATCCGCACGTTTATTCCGGCAGTCGCTTATGTGGCGCTTCCCTTGGTCACCTATCTTGCCATCGGTGCAATAAACACCTTTTTTGGAGCATCAGAAAACTACCTCGCTTACATCAAGCCGGACTGGCAATGGAGCTTTCTATTAACGGCTTATCCACTTGAATGCCTTACAACGATTCCGTTGGGTATTGAGCCCGTTATCCAGCGCTTCCTGCGTGCAGCTCATCAGGATTCCAATGCCTATCCCATCGGGCTCGTCGCGCATTTGCTCATTGTCATATCATTTTTGTCTTTTCCGATATTAGTCATCAGGAGGGGCGGGTTCCGCATCGACTTCCGCAACAAAATTGCCTTTTGGATTCCCTTCGCGGCCCTGGCCGCCTCCTCGATCGCTTTCTTTTCATACATGTCAGTTCGATACAACTGGCATGGCATTGACTGGAGCTATCTGGATGAGCCGAGATATTACCGGCCATTGTGGCCTGTGGCGGCACTTTTTTGGATTTCATTGTTCGAATGCCTGTCATCGAGAAGACTCAGGATTGGCTTCGGAGCAATTCTCAGCGTTTGCATTATCTATTTATTTCAGGCGGACCTGAGAAACGAGTGGGATCTTTTAACCTCGCCGCAGGAGGAGTTGGAAGCCGTTCACGAGATTGTCTCAAGAGCCAGGGCGTCGGCGAGTCCCCAGATCGTATTCACAACGGACCCGAGTGACTTCCAAATCCTTGATTCGCCGAACATTTTTGCGCGGCCCATGAAACCATTTGATTCGCCGAATACCATCCACTCATCATCCGGCGTCGATATCTGGCTTGTTAACAATATTCACGAACAACTTCCCTGGGTTTCAGATCCCCATGCAAGGGAGAAACAATTTGCAGCATTGCGCGACCAGTTTGGTGCTCGAAAGGTGTGGAGTTCCTCCGCTGGAAATCACGAGATTTGGCACTCAAGAATTGATCCTTGAGCTCCCCTGGGCTGCAGGTCGTTGAGGTTCCGGCAGTTATTTTTTGAGTTTCCTATTTAAGCAGTTGCAGCACACGCTTTGAAAAAAGTTTGCCAATTGATTTCCCTAACATGGATTCCCTGACGAGTATCCCTCTCCGAAAACTCTAATGTGCGGCATCGCGGGATATTTAATTTTTGACGGGACGCCGGCTCGGGCGGACCTTTTGCACCTGATGGCGAAGCGCATCGTCCACCGGGGGCCGGATGGCTGCGGGACGCTCGTCCGCGGAGCGGCTGGCCTCGCACACCGGCGGCTCTCGATCATTGATGCTGAGGGCGGTGCGCAGCCGATGAGCAATGAGGACGGCTCGGTGTGGATCGTCTTCAACGGCGAAATCTACAACCACGCAGAGCTGCGCGAAGAACTGAGCGGCCACCGGTTCGCCACGCGGTGCGACACCGAGGTCATCGTCCACGCCTACGAGGAGTGGGGAGCGGAATGCGTCGCGAGGTTCCGCGGCATGTTCGCATTCGCCATCCTTGACCTGCGCAGTCGCTCGCTCTTTCTGGCCCGAGACCGGATCGGCATCAAACCGCTCGTGTATTTCAACGACGGCAGGCGTTTCGCGTTCGCATCGGAGTTGTCTGCGCTCTACGCCCTCGACGATCCTCCGCGCGAGATCCTGCCGGAGGCGGTCGGCATGTTTTTCCGACACGCCTGCATCCCTGCCCCGCACACGATACTCCGGAACGTCTTTAAGCTCCCGCCGGCACACACCCTTCGCATTCCGTTTGATGGCGCGGAGACCACAATCCGGCGCTACTGGAAACCGGAATTTAAGCCGGAGGAACATGTCCGCGAGGAGGAATGGATCGAGCGGGTGTCGGTCGCGCTGACCGATTCCGTGCGGGCGCACCTCATGTCGGATGTTGCATTCGGGGCCTTCCTCTCCGGCGGCGTCGACTCGAGCACGGTCGTCGCCCTCATGGCGCGCGAGATGTCCGCTCCGGTGAAAACATTCTCCATCGGCTTCGAAAACCCGGACTTTTCCGAGCTTCCGTTCGCCCGCCAGGTCGCGGAAAGATTCGGGACCGACCACCACGAGGAGATCGTGCGACCGGATGCGCTCGCCGTTCTGCCAGAGATCGTCCGCCACCATGGCGAACCCTTCGGAGACAGCTCGGCGATTCCGACCCACTATGTCGCAAAACTTGCCGCCGGCCATGTGAAGATGGCGCTCTCGGGCGACGGCGGTGACGAGGTCTTCGCCGGCTACCCGTGGTATGCCAATGTCGTGCAGGCCTTCGGTGGACCATCGGGGCTCCTGCGACAGAGGCTCGGCTTTGCCATCGGAAGCAAGGCCGATCCCATCCTCACCTGGTTGAATGCCCAGTCCGTCTTCGATGCCGCGTCCATTCCCCGACTTCTGCATTCGGACTTCCTGCCTCCGCCCCTTGCCTCTCCTCGGCTGCCGGACGACCTCTGTAGCCTGATGCAGGCCTGCGACATGGAGGGCTACCTGCCGGGCGACATTCTTGCCAAGGTCGATATTGCCGCCATGACCTTCGGCCTCGAGGCGCGCGTCCCGCTCCTCGACCCCCCCCTCATCAAGCTCTGCGGGAGCATCCCATCCCGCTACAAGCTGCGGAGAACGCCGGACGGATTCGACCAGAAATCGATTCTCAAAAGGGTCGTCGAACCCCTCCTCGGGTCGGATTTTTTGAACCGGAAAAAGCAGGGGTTTTCGGTTCCCCTCCGCGACTGGTTCGCACCGGGTTCCAGGTCAGGCATCGCTGATCGCATCCGCGCCTCGCGCATCGGCGACTTCTGTCGCATGACCGAGGTCGAAAACCTTCTGTCGACTCCGGACGATGTGAGCACAAAGCTCTGGCTGCTCCTTGTCTTCTCCGAGTGGCTGGAGCAAAACTCGGACCTATCATGATTATGGCACAGACGAGCGGCCTCGAAGACAAAATGGACTCCGACCGGATCGTTCATCCATGGTGGGCATGTGTTCTCCAGTGTCCCGACTGCCGGGGCGAGTTCGTGAATGACTCGACCCCTACATGTTCTCGCTGCGGCTATCAGCCAAAAGAAGCCAATGATTTTCGTCCTTCCCATCCCGAGCTGAGAAATGTCTCCTTCGCACCTCTCCTCAATTGCGACCCGGCGATGAGCCTGCAAGCCATCGAAACCTCCCGGCCAGCGCTCACATACAGCGGGCCGATGCCGGGACGTGATTCGCGAGAACTGTTCAGCGTCCTTTCTCCCCTCCCCATGGGCCGCCTGCTTGATCTCGGCTGCGGACCGCGAGACCAGGCAACACCGGCACAACACATGGGCTTTGAATACGTTGGCGCAGACGTTTCAGGCAATGCTCCTGACCTTCTGGCCGACGCGCACGCGCTGCCATTCCGAAACAACTCGTTTGACGCCGTTCTTTCCTATGCGGTTTTAGAGCACCTCCATCAGCCATTTCTGGCATTGGAAGAGATCTCCCGCATCTTGAAACCCGGAGGCAGCTTTGTTGGGACAGTGTCGCAAGGAGAACCGTTTCATGCCTCCTTTTTTCATCTCACCGCCTACGGACTGCTCTCGCTTGTCGCAAGCCAACCGGATTTGAAAGTGGCCAGGCTATGGGCATCCCACGATACGCTTGCCTCGCTGTCTCAAATGGGCCGCTATCCGCGGGTCACACGCATTTTTATCGGCCTTCTTAACAAGTTTGATTCGCTCACTCCCTGGCTTGCTCCGAGAAAACAAATGTGGCCCGCAAAGGAAAAGGAAATCGATCGGATCCACCGCGCGGGCAGCATTTGTTTTCATATGCGAAAATCGTTCCCATGCTGAGCGTTGCCATCTGCACCTTCAACCGTGCGACGAGCCTGCGCAAGACGCTTGCGAGCTTCGCGGCCTGCCGCCGACCGGAAGGTACCGAATGGGAGCTTCTCGTTATGGACAACGCCTCAACGGATCACACCCGCACAGTCGTTCGTGAATTTGAAACGGCTCTGCCGCTGCGCTACATCCACGAGTCGACCCAGGGACTCTCGTATGCGAGGAACCGCGCCGTGGCCGAAACCGCCGGGAGCGAAATCCTCCTCTTCACCGACGACGACGTCCGGGTCGAACCCGGCTGGATTGCCGCCTTCGCCGCCGCGGCCGATGCCTGCCCGGAAGCGGATTTTTTCGGTGGGCGGGTGAAGCCGCTTTTCGAAGGCGGAAGGCCCGGCTGGCTGCAAGATGAAAACATGGATCTCCTCGACGGGCTTTTTGTGAACTACGACCCCGGCAGCGAATCCGGCTGGATCCAACCCGAGGCGATCCTGCCGGTCGGTGCCAGCATGGGCTTCCAGCGGGACTGCTTCGCCGGCGGCAATCTTTTCCGCACCGACCTCGGGGTGAGCGGCCGCAGCCTCGGACGCGGTGAGGACACCGAGTTTCTCGCGAGACTGCTCGAAGCCGGCCGGCGCGGCTATTACGTGGCCGACGCGCTCTGCCGCCATGAGGTCCCGCCGGAACGGCTGACCTTCCGCTATGCGTTTCGATATGGCATGGCCTGCCACGGCGGCGGGAGGTCGAGGCTCCGCGCCGCATGGTATCTCGTTCGCGGGATCCGCCAACTTCTGCTCGGGCGCGGCGACCGCGCTCGGCAATGCGCGATCCGTGCTGGAATGGAGGTGGCGAGGAAAAACAGTTTTGTTCCCGCCTCGCACCGGCCCCGTGAATTTCCGGCCTGTTTGTGACGGATGTGTCCTCCGTATCCCTTCACTCAAGAACGGCAGCATTAAAACGGCCCAAACTATAATCATTCTCGCCGACTGGGTTGAGTGTCTCCAACGACGCTTGAGATTCTGCCAAGCAACCATGCGAAACAAAGAGTTGATTCCAAACCCCACAAAGACTGACCAGTCTTGTCCGACATGAAACTGTGGTTTGTTTCTCCAGACGAAAGCCCGCTTGCCTCGCGCGATCCTTCATTGATAAACGCGATCAGAAACGAGATGCTTCAGCACTTGGATGTCGGCCGTGCAAAATCGCCGAACGAAGCCGATGCAATCATTCTTCACGAGAGTTTTTCCTTCAAGGAGTGGCGCTATGTATCGAAACTTTTAGCCGACCCGGTCACCGGACCTTATCCGCACAAGGCATATACGGTGAATACGGACGACATCGCAACCGGCCTGTTGGCTGGGCTATACACATCGATTCCCAGGAACCGCTTTCAAGCACAGTGCCATAGGGCTGTCCCCTATTTCTGGTATCCAAATGAGTGGGTTCTCAAGCCTCCATGCACGGGCACCCGCAAGCCAAGATTTCTTGCGACATGGAGGGGAAATGTCGGATCGAATCCCAAGCTTCGCCAAGCACTCTTCGAGCAGTGCCAAGGGTCGTCGACCATGCTCGCGGAAGCGACCGAAACCGGTTGGAACCTTCATGGCGAGCAGGAAAAGAGGCGTTATGTCGATGTGCTCCGAGAAGGACGGTTTTCGCTTTGTCCGGCCGGATGGGCACCGGTGAGTTGGCGCATTTATGAGAGCATGGCATTGGGGGTTTCTCCGGTCATCATCGCTGATTCCTTTGTTCCTCCCGACGGTCCCGATTGGGACCGGTTCGCCATCCGGGTTCCGGAAAACTCATTGCACGAATTGGAGACCGTCCTGAGCGAACATTCGTCCGCCTTCGACAAGATGGGCATGCTCGCCCTCGACGCCTGGCGGGAGTTTTTCGAACCGGACAAAGTTATCCGTTACTACGGGAAGTCGCTGTTGGACTGTATCCGCAGTCGTTCCGGTTTCTGTTCCCGCGAGTCAGAACTTTGCAGATGGAGGTCTCTTCGAATGCGCTGGTCGAACCGATGGACTTTTCTCCAGAGATTGCAAACATGGGTGAGCCAGAGGCGGTTTCGCCGATCTGTCGCAATTTGATGCATGTGTCTCCGTTCATTCCCGGCCTCGTATCCGTAATCCTTCCGGTCTTCAACAGGCCGGAGTTTTTGAGCCAGGCGGTCGCGCAGGTTCTGGCCCAGACCTACCGCCCGCTGGAGATCATTCTGGTGGACGATGGCTCGACCGACGGCACCGGAGTGCTCTGCGATGATCTCAAGGCTCGCCATCCCGAAATCGCCCGCGTCGTCCACCGCGAAAACGGAGGGCCGGGAGCTGCGCGGGAAAGCGGACGCCTTCTAGCGGGCGGAGAATTTATCCAGTATTTCGACTCCGACGACCAGATCGATCCCCGAAAATTCGAGGTGCAGATGAAGGCTCTGCGTGCGAATCCCGACTGTGGGGTCGCCTACTGCAAGACGCGCGAGTTAACACGCGGGGATCCGCACGACGGACGCTGCAGCCATTATACTGGTGAAAAAATGGACCGCCTGTTCCCCCGTTTGCTCGCATCGCGTTGCTGGCAGACCGTCACCCCACTGATTCGCCGCGATCTCAGCGACGCCGTTGGTCCCTGGCTTCCTCTCCGACAGGAGGAGGATTGGGAATATGATTCCCGGATTGCGGCACTCGGAGCAAAGCTCTTCTATTGCGAACATTACCTGGCTTCGTTTGTTCATCATCCCGGTATTCGGGCATCCGGCGAATTGCTCGGGGAAAAAATCAAGCTCCGCGACCGCTGCACGGCTCGCCTGCTGATTCTCGAACGAGCCCTGCGGGCGGGCGTGGACGACAAGTGTCCGGACCGACAGTTCTTCGCCCAAAGTCTCTTTCTGCTTTCGAGGCAGTGCGGCGCGGCGGGGTTGGCAGCAGAGTCTCGTCAAATGTTCGGAGCCTCCCGGATCGCCGCAGGACAAATGAAGCTCAAACACCAGGCGATCTACGGTCTGCTCGCCGCGCTCGTCGGCTGGAGGAATGCCGGTGCCCTTTGTGGGCGGATCGACAATTTCCGACAGCGCACATGATATCACACCCTTGCGCCATTTCTCCGGCATCAGCCTTTCCGTGATGGCGTGCCACGAAGGCTGGACAACGTTCACGAATGCCGCACGCAGGATTTGGGCTTCCCGGCCCGATCTGCGGGGTACTCCCCTTGTCCGTAACTTGCTTCAAGCGGGGAGATCGGCCTCTGAAGGCATTCTCTTTTCCTCCCAACGAGTTACGGCACGATTCTTCCAGAAATTCAAACATGCATTCCCTTTCGACCTCGCTGCTGCGTGGCGTCCGATTTTGCCTCTCGGTTCTCCCTCCGCAGTTGGCGGTCACGTTATATTACCGACTGTTCCGGCGGTTTGACGCGAGGTGTCCGAGCCTTTTTCGGCATGCGCAGCTGCGTTTCGCGCCAGGTGTCGCGATGGACCTTGTCCCGCACGACGATGCGCACGGGTCGATCGCATGGACCGGGGTTTACGAACTCGGGCTGACGCGCGCGATCCTGGCACAGGCAAAGCTTCACCGCACGCTGATCGATGTCGGGGCGAACTTCGGCTAC
>Ga0114938_1003067_pt1 | contig 10093 bp, 7 predicted proteins | sample AshMeaBigSpring_FD_88675 | JGI IMG/M metagenome (GOLD analysis project Ga0114938, IMG submission 88675) | Groundwater microbial communities from Big Spring, Nevada to study Microbial Dark Matter (Phase II) - Ash Meadows Big Spring | ecosystem: Environmental > Aquatic > Deep subsurface >...
ATTATTAATTTTATTGCCGATTATGAAACAATTTCCATTTAAACAATCGCAGCTAACTGTATTTATTGCATTGATGTTAGTTAATTTCTTTTTTTCATGCAAAGATGACAAAGATACAATTAGCGAAACCGAGAAACAGCAAGCCTGGTCGAAAGAGATTTTTGAGAATATGAAAGAGATTTATCTATGGGACATGGCATTACCCGCATCATTTAACGCTACAAAATATTCGACAGCACAAGATGCTTTGGATTATTTATGTTCATTAAAAATCAACCCACTCACCAACCAACCCATAGATAAATACAGCTTTATTGATGAAATAGGAAAGCTAAGTGGCGAAATTGAAGGCGGTGTGTCAACAGGCGATTATGGGTTTATGGTTACCGCTGCTTACAATGCAAGTAATAAAGTGGCATTTTATGTGACTTATGTTTACAAAGATTCGCCAGCTGGAAAAGCAGGTGTACGACGTACCTACGAAATAACTAAAATCAATGGAAGTACTCAGGTAAACCCAACGGTAGGCAGCGATGGCTACTTGGTAACCACTTCAGCCGGATTTACAAATATGGTAAATGCGCTGTTTAATTCATCTACGGCCTCATTTACATTTAAAAAGCCTTCAGGAGCTACGCTTGATGTATCGTTATCGGCTTCGGGCTCATACACGATTAATAGTATTTTACACGATTCAACCTACACCGTAGGAGCACAAAAAGTAGGCTACATGGTTTTCAATGAGTTTTTAGGTACACCTTCTCAAACCGAATTAACCAATCAGATTAACGAGTTTCAAGCCAACGGCGTAAAAACAATGATAGTCGATCTTCGTTACAATGGCGGTGGCTCAGTACAAACTTGCGATAGTCTTTGTAACTTGCTCGCACCTGCTGCAGCAAATGGTAAATTGATGTACAAATACACTTTCAATGCTTTATTGACAAATGCATTTGCAAAAGACCCAAGCTTAAGATCTTATTTCCGCAAAAACAACAGTTTAGAATTATCGAGCATATATTTTATTGTTAGCGACAATACCGCCTCGGCTTCGGAGCTATTAATTAATAATTTACGTCCATACTTCCCAGGTAAATTATTTTTGATAGGCAGCACCACATACGGTAAGCCTTGTGGTTTTTGGGCGACACCAATTGGCTACACCGAAAATCAAACTACGACCAAAGAAGGTTACGATTTGTACGCCGTATCGTTCGAAACACAAAATGCCAATAGTGAAGGTAATTATTATGCAGGGATGACACCAGGTACAACAACTTACCCTGGTGTTGAAGCGCGTGATTTCTTCGATTTAGAATGGGGCGATGCAAACGACGAATGTTTAAAACAAGCATTAAATCACATTGCGACAGGATCGTTCTTAGATATTCCACAAAGCGTAAAAGGAATTAAAAATTTCCAAAAGAAAAATCAACTGAATTTCAAATTTAGAGGAATGGTTGATTATAGAAGATCGAAAATCTAAACAGGCTGATATAGAAAAGGCTGAATCAAATGAAAAATGATTCAGCCTTTCTTTATTTTAAGCGATATTACTTTTGAATAGGAGTAACGCCTTTTTTCAGAATGATATTACCATATTTGGCTGTTTCGCCAGTCATTACTACCGCAAAGGCTGTTTTTGCTCGATCGTAAAAAGCAAAACGTTCAACACGTTCAATAGCTGGTACATTTGGATTAGTGATATGTATACTTTGTAAATACGATTCTTCAACACTTGGGTCGAGTGTGTCGCCAGGCACTGCAGCCATCATAGCAAGAGGGTGAGCTACATAAGCATCGAGTTCGAACAATGGTAAAATAGCAGCTAACAACTCGGGAATACGCAAACCATCGGCACGTAAAACACGGCTATTAAACGATTCTCCTGGAAAATGTGCATCGGCGAGGATTATTTCGTCGCCATGACCCATACGTGCTAAAACGCCCAATAGTTCAGGGCTAACGAGAGGTGAAATTCCTTTAAGCATGATAATTGATTTTGGATGTAATAGAAATAAAACTAGATTTTTTTTATTGTATCATAAATACTGTGTGCAAAAGTACTGAATTTTTTAGTACTGACTAGAATTATTTGCGCGATTATTTAACAGTTATGGTTGATTGATTTGAGAAAAACTCTTACAGCCCCCAAAAACACTATCCAAATAAGGTTTGATTTAATCTGTCACCAAGCATTCAATCATTGTCTGTTTAGAGTTTAAAGGTTTAAAACTACAATCAATAACTTCGTTGATTTTCAAATTCATGTTGAGTCCAAGCAATTGTTCTAGTTCGAGGCTGTTTGAGCGTCTCAATTTTTCAAACAAAGGTTTTTGTTATTGAAAAAAAAATTATACTTTTGTGCCACCAAAAATCAACGGGATGTAGCTCAGCCCGGTTTAGAGTACTCGTCTGGGGGGCGAGTGGTCGCAAGTTCGAATCTTGTCATCCCGACTGCTTATTATCAAAGACTTACACGAAGGTGTAGGTCTTTTTTGTTTGATAGATTAAAACAATGGTAAAACAAATTGTCAGGTAATACACAAATAAATACAATTTCATATTATAGCAGATTGATTTCAGTAGCCGATATTATTTAAAAAACACCTTCTTTTTTATTCAACTATCTCAATTTATCTTTCCAAATCTCAATTCTCGTTTTGCAAGCCCTAGTAATTTCATCACCAGGGTTTGTTTCATAGCACCCAAAAGCACTATTTAGCATTAATCATTCTTATAATTGACTTTTGATTGACTTGTACTTTTACAAGAAAAATCAAATGTATGAAAAAACTATTTTTCAAACTACCCAGCTGGTGGAAAGCAGATACACCTGCTTTCGCTTGCTTCTTTCAACTCATTTCAAGTGCGCTGGCAGCTTTGCCCATGTACTACATAGCGCTCCCTGAAGAGTTCAAAAACGCTATTCCAACAACTTATCTTAAGTACATTGCCATTGCTGGTGGTGTGTGTGCTTTTATCCTCCAATTCTTTAACAAGAAACAATCATGAGCAAATTAGGAAAATACTTTACGTTGGAAGAATTGACAATTACCAACGAAAACTTAGACAACACACCAGGCGATTTGGGTAAACAAAAGCTTAAAGCACTTGTGAAAAACCTACTTGACCCGGTTCGTGAAATGTACGGCTTCCCGATCTGTGTCAACTCTGGATTCAGAACATTAGCCTTAAACAAAGCCATTGGCGGAGCAACAAAGCCAATTAGCCAGCACACCAAAGGAGAAGCTGCCGATTTGGAATGTGCTGACAATGCCAAGCTCTTTTATCTTATCCGGGATAACTTTGATTTTGATCAATTGATTTGGGAAGAGGGCAACAATCTACAGCCTGACTGGGTACACGTGAGCTTTAAAAGCAAAGGTAATCGAAAAAAAATACTCAAATTCAAAAACAAAAAACAAGTATCATTCAATTCAAAAACAAAATTATGAAAACAGCCATTGAATTTATAAAAAAGTATTCATTAGTGATTCTTGCAATCACATTTTGCATTTTATCCTTGTCTCAAACAAGCTGCGATAAACAATCAAAACCGCAGCAGTTGAACATTGATCAGTTAAACAAAGATATGACGAAATCAGACAGCTTAAGCATGGCCAAAGCCTATGTTCTGCTACAACAGAAAGACAGCATTATAAAAGTGCTAATTTTAAAACTGAAAACCGAAAAAGCCAACACGACTAAGCATAAAGCCGAAGCCAGGAAACAGCACATACTTAACGACACATTACAAGCACGATTCGGAATGAACAAGGAACTGAGCATTTGCGAAGATCTTGTCAGTGGGTTAAAAGTTGAAATTATTGAAAAGGACAGCGTCATTCAATGCTTGGATTCTGAAATCGAGACTTGTAACAATCACGTCAAAGTATTAGAAAGCAAATTGACAATACAGTCTGAAATTATTGTAAGCAAACAAAATTTGCTTGCTGTTAAAGATTCAACAATAAACCAATTAGCAACCCAAAAGAAGAAAACCGACTTTTGGAATAAGGTAAAAATCAAAGCAGCTGGAGCAGTTGTATTATTTGAGTCAATAATACTGCTTGTAAAATAGAAGTAAGAAATATGACAAACTGCATTCAAAAGCATTAGTTCGCATTGTTTATATATTTATAACAGAGTACTTCGACTTGTATATTTACTGCGACAAAAATTAATTATTAATTTCTTAAAATTTTACAACAATGGCTAGACAACTAGGACATGTAAAGTACAAAGGTACTATCGGCGAAATTCGCCATTTCAAAATCAAAGGTATGACAGGTAACTTTGCTGGTTTAAAAGGTGGAGCAACTGGCGACCAAATCAAAAATGACCCGGGCTTTGTTCGTACCCGTGAAAATATGAATGAATTTTCGGCTTGTGCCCGTGCAGGTCGATCAGTTCGTATGGGATTGAACTTACTTATGAAACAAATGAGTGATGCCCAGTTAACTGGAAGATTAACTGCTATCATGAAGAAAATCAATTTAGAAGATCAGACGGAAGCCCGTGGTTATCGTGCTATTTTAGTTTCAACCCAAAGTAGATATTTGCTTGGTTTAAATTTTAACAAAAACTTCAGTTTTGACGGCTCTTTCATTGCACCATTTAGCTTAGAAAACAATGAAGAACGCAACAGTTCAACAATGACAATTCCTGCATTTAGTCCTACAAAATCGGTGATAGCTCCTGCGGGTGCAACTCATTTCAGATTGATTAATGCAGTTTCAGTGATTTCCGATTTTTCATTTAATGCTACGACCGGAATATACGAACCCATTCAGCCTGAATTGAACGAAACATCAAATGTGGCATATTCCGCATATTTGGATTTGAAACTGGAGATTGCAGCTCCAACAGTTATTACCAGTGCCTTTGCTGGTGCTATTGATATGACAGAAGATGTAACGGTGTTGAACTCAATTGGTATTGAATTCTATCAAAAAGCAGGAAATGATTACTATTTGTTAAATGCAGGTCATGCATTGAAAATTCAAAGCACATTCTAAAATCAAGTACCTAGTTTTAATTAATTTAAAGGCGCTCCCATGGGTTCGCCTTTTTTCATCTCTGTATGTGTAATGTTTTATTCGAAAAATCTAACAGAGGTGCACTTATGTAGGGCTTAAATAGGGCTTAAATAGGGTTTATGCTGGAATAATCAACACAAGCACTGTCAAATTACAGGTATTTATAAAACAGCATCCGTTTAGCCTTAGAGATTAAAAGCAGGTTTTGTTTGTTTTGCTTTTCCATGGACTCTAGACTCTGAAGAGCCGCTACAGCTTTTTCGAACTGAGCCGGATTTGCTTCCACTTTAGATAAACTATCCATTAAGCATGATTTTACATCCCTGAGAACTACAAAAGGGATAACTGAACCACGTAAATAAGGATAAAAGGCACTAGACTGCCACAGGCTATACAATAGCCAATAAACCTGTTCCTTTTCAGTTTCATTTTGAAACTGGATGACAAAGCAATTAGCACAAGGAGCTGAAAGCGGTTTTCCGCTATTACTTCCTTTGTTTAAGATAAAGAAATGAGGTTTTTTAATCTCTGATTTCTGATTGTAAGACTTCAAAATAAAGGTACACATAACGCAAACAATTTTAAGGTGAATAAATGGAGCTAAGCCCCCTAATTTTTTTCTTCGCAAAAAAGAACTAAAGCGAAAAAGAAAATGTAAACCACCTCTTACTGCATGAAAAAGCGATATGAAATGGAGCGTTAAGGCTGTCAAGGTTTTTTGGCAGAATACTACCTGGAGCGAAGCGAAAGTGTGGAGATTGTGGCAAAAACCCGTAGGGCATGACCTTGAAAGACTTATTTTAGTGCTGTTATCTTTGTGAACATTTTTTTTGTCGTTCATTATTTTCAACTCAAAAAGTCCATTTTATCAATGGGTTTGTATTTTGTTTTGTGTTTTTTTTTGATATTGAGGACGATGAGGACAATTACGACGATATTGAAGATTTGATTTTATTTTTGGGGTAAACTCATCGCAGGAAGAAAGGCAACCGATGGAAATGGTAGGGAAAATGGCATGGGTATGACTGCTGAAACGGAATATATGGAGTGAGAAAAGGAATACTCATGCCGTGCGGTGATGAGGTGGATGCAATAAATGAAGGTGGAATGAAGTGTCGGATTGTGGGTGAGGAACGAGCCTGCACTCGGTGCGTAATGGAGCCGAAATGTTTGCACCGACCGCAAGCACATGAGTAAACAACACTATTGCCTGACTGAACTGCAACAACAGATGGGTGGTGGGGAACACTTGTGGCTATTGCACGAAGTGCTAAACAACTTACAAACTGCTGTAAGGAGCTTGACATCTATCCCAATATTTTGAAAACCTTTTGTGTTTATTTAATTGCTACCCGAGATAAAACCACAATAAAAAACACATATGGTTTACGGGGCTTTATTCTCGGATTGGCGGTACGGCTAAACAACTCACCGATTAGGTGTAAAATACTTTCCGCTCTGCCCATTCGGGTGATTAATTGGTGTAAACTCGTCGCAGAAAATAAAAACGTACCATTGAAAATACATTGGAAAGGGCATGGGTAGTGAGTGACTGAATTAATGGAGCTCGCGGAATGTAAAAGGAAGGAAACTACCGAAGCTGTGGGGTGCTGAGGTGTATGCTTGTAATGTTAGTAAAATGGAGTATCAGGTGTCGAAGTGAGGAACGAAATGGAGCGATAATGGAACGCATATACTGCAAGTACAATGATAAATTAACTCGGCATGTTTTTTTTCTGCAACAATAAATGGGTGGCGGGGAATTATGTGGTATTTTACGTTCAATGCAGTTCTTATAGTAACGATAGTAACATTGGTAACAGGTGTTACTATCGTTACCAACTGCTACTATTTTGTGTGTTTTTATACCATTAGAATTTATTCCTTTTAGACATTTTTTTGCTCAATCATTGCCCCACTTGCCCTATTATTGCCCAATCATTGCCCAATCATTGCCCCTTTTGCCCAATTATTGCCCAATTATAAGTTCGTAGAAACTTCCTGCTCCAAAACCAACATTATTTACTAGTTTGTATTTTTCAACTAATTCTGACAAATCATTTGTTGCAGTCCTTTTAGATACAGAATTCAACGTCTGATATTCGCCATTGGTAATTTTTCCTTTTTCACTCACGTATTGTACTGCTTTTATTTGCCTTTCATTCAAACCAAGTTTTGACAGTTGGTCTTCAGTAAGATTATCTTTAAACAACCTTACAATAAAACCGCCACCATCTTCTTCCATTAATGGTGAAGGTAGACCTGCTGCTTTACAAGAATCAACAATTTTCATAATACCACTACCCCACGAATCAATATAACCACCACGAAAACAAGCTTCGGCAAGAATTGGATTTCGAGGATAAGAAGAATGAGATTTGGTCAATTTATCAAGCGTTATACCTTCAGGCAAAACTCCGTGATTCCAAATAGAAAGTTTATTGTCATAAACACGTATTTGAGTTGGCGCACCCATATAATTGCGATGTACAAGAGCATTTAAAAGCATTTCTCTAAGTGCTGCCACAGGGTATTCAAGCGTTTCAACCCTATTCATTCCTTCAAAGGAAATATTCCGAATCAGAAACTTATGATCAAGGGTGCGTAAAACCTTGTCGACAATCTGAATGATATTACCTTCCTCTAACTCCTGAAAACGAATTGTAAAATCGTCATTCTCAAATTTGCCAATTTTGACAAATGTATTTGGATAGAATGAGCCAGGGTCATTACCAAACAAAATAATAGCAGCACGTTTGAGATTCCCATTCTTCATCAGACGAAGCTTTTCAAGTAGTTCGGGAGTGGAAAGTCCATCTATATCTGGTAAACGGCCAGCATCTTGTGCTTTTCGTAGGAAAGTTTTAATCGACTTTTCGTCAATGTCATCAATTGTGGCACGTGTTTCTATGACATCATCCCATGTTTGACCGGCACGTTTAAGCAAAAACTCATTGAGTGAAGCTCCAGTCAATTCTTGCTTGACGCTTCCACTGCGGTAATAATATCTACCTCGTATTGAAATAGGCACAGAATAGGGCTGTACAATTATCTCAATATAATTTTTATCGCCATCCTGTAAAAGATTAACTTCAGCAGTTATACCCATATTATTTTTGATTTTGTTGGGTATCTCGTCCATCAATTTTTTATAATCTTCCAAACCAACGATATTACCAACATCGTCTTTTCCAATATAAATCCTACCACCTTGTGCATTGGCAAAACCACAAACCCACTTTAAATAATCATCGTGCCAGCTTTGTTTGTATTCTATGTTTTGTTGTTCAGGCATATATTTACAATTTTAAGTGAAATTCAACTGTATTATTTTAATTCTGCAAAGTTACAAAAAAATCAAAGTAATAGCACATTCTTACAATGCTTAAACGGCTAATTGAAAACTTAAAGCTTTTATCAGTGAATGAAATTATATGATTTTAGTTCAACTAATAGTAATATTGAAAAATAGTATTATTTACGCCTAAACATCTCACCGATTAGGTGAAAATGCTTTCTACTCTGCCTTTAGGCGATTGAATCCAATGGGGTAAACTCGCCGCCGAAAATAAAATAAACCATTGGAAATGCGTTGGAAAAGAGCTTGGGGGAAAACGGAATGAATGGAGCTTGTAGAATGGAAATAAGTATCTCCCTGAAGCTGTGTGGTGCTTAGGTGTATGTTTGTAATGAAGGAGAAATGAAGTGTTGGTTGGTCGAGGTACGAAACCGACCGGAACGAATGAAGCCGGAATGGAACGCATATACCGCAAGCGCTTGAAAGAATAAACCCTGAATGGTTTTATTTTTCTGCAACTACTATAGGGTGGTGGGGAATTCTTGTGGTTATTGCACGAAGTGCTAAACAACTTACAAGCTGCTTGTAAAGGAGCTTGACATCTGTCCCCATATTCTGAAAACCTTTTGTGTTTTTTAAATGCTACCCGAAATAAACCTACAATAAAAAACACAAGTGGTTTTCGGGGCTTTATTCTCGTATTGGCGGTACGCCTATACAACGCACCGATTAGGTGTAAAATACTTACCGCTCTGCCTTTAGGCGATTGATTCATTTGGGGTAAACGCTTCGCAGAAAATAAAAAAATACCATTGAAAATGCGAGGGAAAAGGCTTATGGGAAAACGGAATAAATAAAGCCTGCGGAATGGAAATGAGTATTTCCCTGAAGCTGTGCGGTGCTGAGGTGTATGTTTGTAATGAAAGTGGAATGAAGTGTTGGTTCGGTCGAGGTACGAAACCGACCGGAACGAATGTAGCCAGAATGGAACGCATATACCGCAAGCACAATGATAAATCAACTTGGCATGTTTTTATTTTCTGCAACTACTATAGGGTGGTGGGGAATTGTGGTATAGAATGTTGGAAAGTAGGAAATAAGTTTTACGTATTCGGCACTTTTTTTTTGGAATGGTTGCCGTAAAATTATTCTTACTTTTCAACATTCTCAACTACTTTCACAAAGCATTTTTGGCATGGAATGGGGTCGTCAAAAACCCCTGAAATGGCAAAAATGTTTTGTGGCTGCTGTCCCCATATTTAGAAAACCTTTTGTGTTTTTTATTTGCTGCCTGAGATAAACCTTCAATAAAAACCACAAGTGGTTTTCGGGGCTTTATTAACGGATTGGCGGTACGCCTAAACAACGCACCGATTAGGTGTAATTATTTTCCGCTCTGCCTTTAGGCGATTAGGTCTTCGGGCAGCGGATCGGGGCAATGGATTGATATTGTGCGGCTATTTTACATAATTAGATTATAAGCTTTTTTCAGGGTATTCTCCCCGAAACGAAGTGGAGTACAAAGTATGAAAAAACGCTTATAATGTCATGTTATGTAACTTAGCTTTGGGTTGTTTTTTACAGGCGCATATCAGGCACGGTGGTGGCGGTTGGAGTGCCTGATTTCTTTTTTGCCTGTGGGTGGATTGGCTTATTGATTTTTTTGAGGAACGAGAAAAAGCAATGTGCCAAATGTGCGAGGATTGCAAAAAGTGTGACAGAAAAAAACAACAGCAGGGTTGATTGTGCGGAG
>Ga0114938_1003068_pt1 | contig 10092 bp, 7 predicted proteins | sample AshMeaBigSpring_FD_88675 | JGI IMG/M metagenome (GOLD analysis project Ga0114938, IMG submission 88675) | Groundwater microbial communities from Big Spring, Nevada to study Microbial Dark Matter (Phase II) - Ash Meadows Big Spring | ecosystem: Environmental > Aquatic > Deep subsurface >...
AAAAAATATTATTTATATAAATAAACAGTTATGGAAGAACAATATACGTTATTCTTGAAAGAGATCAGTGAGTTCATACCTCAGGAACGAATTTACACAGACGAACTACGCCGACTAGCTTGGGGAACAGATGCAGGCTTCTACCGTTTAATTCCTCAAATCATTATCCGTTCGGATAACGAAACAGAAGTATCCAAATTATTACAAATTGCCGGAAAGCAACATCTTCCTGTCACCTTCAGAGCTGCAGGAACCAGTCTTTCTGGTCAGGCTATCAGCGACTCCATATTGATTGTTGCCGGCAAGCATTGGGAAAAGTACAAGTTATCCGATGATGCCAGACAGATTGCTTTACAGCCAGGTATTATCGGACAGCGTGTAAACGAGATCCTGGCTCCTTACGGAAGAAAATTTGCGCCCGACCCCGCATCGGTAAAAAGTGCAATGGTAGGTGGGATCGTGATGAACAATGCTTCCGGTATGAACTGTGGTACTCATGCCAACAGCGACCGGATGTTGCTTTCTGCCAAAATAGTATTAGCAGACGGTACTTTATTAGATACAGGTGACGATAACAGCAAAGCACAATTTGCGAAAAGTCACCCCCAATTTATGGAAGAGATCTGTCAGATCCGTGACAAAGTACGCAACAACGAACCATTATCGGCTCGTATCCGCCATAAATATGCGATTAAGAATGTGACCGGACTTAATATCCTACCCTTCATCCAGTTCGATGATCCGTTTGATATTATCACCCATCTCATGGTTGGTTCGGAAGGAACCCTTGCTTTCTTGTCGGAAGTTACCATGAAAACGGAATACGACTACCCTTACAAAGCAAGTGCGATGCTTTACTTTGACGATATCAAAGAAGCTTGTCGCGCCGTAGTTGCCATGAAACAACTAACCACAGCTTCGGGTGAAACAGTGGTAAAAGGAGCCGAACTACTCGACTGCAAATCGCTGGCTTCCGTTAACGATCCTACGGGAACAGGACTGACAGCTATCCTGACAGAGACGAAGAGCTCAACTGCAGAATCCTTGCAAGAAAATATCCGTCAGATAGAGAAAGCACTCGAGAACTATCACACTTTTGTGCCGGTGCACTTCACCGACAAGGCTGAAGAATATTCTAAATATTGGGCGATCCGTTCAGGAATCTTCCCGTCAGTTGGAGGTACACGACCCTTAGGCACAACCTGTCTGATTGAGGATGTGGCTTTCCACATTGAAGATCTTCCCGAAGCTACAGCCGAACTGCAAGCACTTATTGCCCGTCATGGCTACGATGATGCTTGTATATACGGACATGCTCTTGAAGGCAATTATCACTTCATCATCAATCAATCGTTCCATACTCCCGAAGAAGTTAAACGATACGATGACTTGATGAAAGATGTCATCACACTTGTGGTTGATAAATACGACGGTTCATTGAAAGCAGAGCATGGTACAGGTCGTAACATGGCTCCTTTCGTGAAATATGAATGGGGAGAAGAAGCTTTCAATATTATGAAAGAGGTCAAACAGCTCTTCGACCCCAATAACCTGCTCAATCCCGGAGTGATATTCAACGACGATCCGGAATGCCATATCAAGAACTTCAAACCACTGCCACTGACCAATGAGCATGTAGATAAATGTATTGAGTGCGGTTTCTGCGAAGTGAACTGCTTGACTTGCGGATTCACCCTCTCTTCCCGTCAGCGCATTGTGCTTCAACGAGAGATCTCACGTCTGAAACAAACCAATGAAGATCCTCAACGATTGGCAACCTTACAAAAACAATTCGACTACCCCGGTAATCAGACTTGTGCAGGAGATGGCTTATGCTCTATGTCGTGCCCGATGGGAATCAATACTGGTGATCTGACTCATGACGTCCGTCAGGCAGGATTGCCCATTGGAAGTATGGGTTACCGAGCAGGCAACTGGGCAGCAAACAATTTCTCCGGCATCAAAAGCACCTTACGTCCTGTGCTTACATTGGCGGATGTAGCCCATTCAGTGATTGGAACTACCGCGATGAATTATGTAGCCAAAGGAATGCACAACTTATTGGGTGCCCCTTTATGGACACCAGCCATGCCTAAAGCCTACAAGATCAGAAAAAGAACCAAACAGAATAAAGTGAACCAAGCTTTGGCAGGCAAAGTAGTCTACTTCCCCAGTTGCATCAATCAAACGATGGGATTAGCTGCAGGATCGCCTGTCAAAGAATCTTTAGTAGATAAGATGGTAGGACTGATCAATAAGGCAGGTTACGAGGTGATCTTCCCGAAAGAGATGGATAAGCTTTGTTGTGGTACGATATGGGAAAGTAAAGGAATGCCCGACATAGCCGACCGTAAAGCGGCTGATTTGGAGAAAGCCCTTTGGGAAGCAAGTGAGCACGGAAAGTATCCCGTACTTTGCGATCAGAGTCCTTGTTTGCACCGGATGCGAGCTACGATTAAAACGGTTAAGCTTTATGAACCGGTTGAGTTTATCTATACTTACCTCAAAGACAGACTTGAATTTACGCCAATCAACCATCCGATAGCGATACATATCACCTGTTCGATGCGTAAGATGGGACTCGATAAGATGTTCTTGTCGCTAGCCAATCTATGCTCTAAAAAAGTGTTCGTCCCCGAAGAGGTAGGTTGCTGTGGTTTTGCAGGCGACAAAGGATTCACTCATCCGGAAGTCAACTCATACGCTCTGCGTAAGCTTCGTCCGCAAATCGAAAAAGCCGGCATTGCTATTGGCTATTCCAACAGTCGCACTTGTGAGATCGGTCTGACCACAAACGCAGGAATACCTTACGTATCGATAGCTTATCTGGTAGATCAATGTACGATTCCAAAGAACAATTAACTTAACACATTAATATCGTCAACAATGAATCAAACAACGAACAAACGCCTGTTATCACTCGATATTCTTCGAGGGATAACAATTGCCGGTATGATCTTGGTCAATAATCCCGGAAGCTGGAACTATGTTTATGCTCCCTTAGGTCATGCCGATTGGATAGGTTTAACACCTACCGACTTAGTTTTCCCGTTTTTCATGTTCATCATGGGTATTTCTACTTATATCTCTTTGAAGAAATACAACTTTGAGTTTAGCCATGCAGCTGCGTTCAAGATCATCAAACGCTCAGCAGTGATCTTTGCTATTGGATTAGGTATCGCATGGTTCTCTCTTTTCTGCCGAACATGGAATTCATTGTCTGGCGAAGAACTCTCTTTCTTTTCCCGTTTGGGACAGTCGGCATGGACATTCGACCACATCCGTATTTTGGGAGTCATGCAACGATTGGGAATTTGTTACGGAGTAACTGCTATCATTGCCCTCACAATGAAGCATAAACACATTCCTTATCTGATTGTAGCCTTACTAGTGGGATATTTCATGATTCTGATCAACGGAAATGGCTTCGAGTATAACAGCACGAACATCCTCTCCATTGTCGATCAATCTATTTTGGGAGAAGCACATATGTACAAAGATAACGGCATAGATCCGGAAGGGTTATTAAGCACCCTTCCGGCTATTGCCCATGTTCTGATTGGCTTCTGTGTTGGAAGAGTTCTATTGCAAGTTAAAGACATTCACGAAAAGATAGAACGTTTGTTCTTGATTGGCACCCTTTTGACTTTCTCAGGCTTCCTGCTCAGTTACGGATGTCCTATCAGCAAGAAGATCTGGTCGCCAACATTTGCCATCGTAACTTGCGGATTGGCATCTAATTTTCTGGCCTTACTCATATGGACGATAGACGTGAAACATTATAAACGAGGAACCTCCTTTTTCGAATCTTTTGGGGTGAATCCTTTGTTTATGTATGTGGCAGGTGCTGTATTATCTATTTTATTAGGCAACATATCCATTCCTGATGGAACAGAAACAATCAGTTTACACGGATATATATACACAAAGATATTACAAAACTTTCTAGGCGATTATCCGGGATCACTAGCCTTTGCTTTACTGTTTGTAGGCGCGATCTGGTGCGTCGGATACATTTTATATAAAAAGAAAATATACATAAAAATATGATTTTAATTGCAGATAGTGGTTCAACGAAAACCGACTGGTGCGTCATTGAGCAAGGACGTGTCATCCAAGAAATAAATACTAAAGGAACAAATCCCTTTTTTCAATCAGAAGAAGAAATACGTCATGAAATAGCCACCAGTCTGGTCCCCTATTTAGTCAGTTGCCAATTCGATGAGATCCACTTCTACGGAGCCGGATGTGCCTTTCCGGACAAAATAGAGATCGTACGTCAAGCCATTAAAAGCTATCTTCAAGTCAGTGGAGAAGTTGAAGTAAGTACCGATGTACTAGCAGCTGCCCGTAGTCTGTGCGGCCATCAGTCGGGAATCGCATGCATCATGGGAACAGGATCCAACTCCTGCTATTATGATGGAAAAGAGATTATAAGCAACGTCTCACCTTTGGGATTTATCTTGGGTGATGAAGGCAGTGGTGCCGTATTAGGAAGATTATTGATTGGAAATATTCTTAAGAATCAATTTCCGAAAGGAATGAAAGAACAGTTTCTAGAACAGTTTGAGTTGACGCCGGCTGAGATCATCGATCGGGTATATCGCAAACCCTTTCCCAACCGTTTCCTAGCAAGCCTTTCTCCTTTTCTACTCCAAAACATCACTGTACCGGAAGTTCACGAACTCGTACTCAATAGTTTCAAGGAGTTTCTGAAACGTAATGTGATGCAGTATGACTATAAAGAGACCCCGATTCATTTCATCGGTTCGGTAGCTTTTCATTATAAGAATGTTTTAAGCGAAGCCATGGAAGCCATGGGGTTACAATTGGGAGATATCATTCAAAGCCCGATGGAGGGCTTGGTCAAGTATCATCAAAAATAATAATAGATAAACATGGAGTTTACCAAGATTACCGAACAGCCTTCACTCTATAATAACCTGGAAAAGAAATCCGTCAGGGAGATTTTGGAAGAGATCAACAACGAAGATCGAAAAGTGGCTGAAGCCGTACAAAAAGCGATTCCACAAATCGAGAAGTTAGTTGAGATGATCATCCCGCGAGTGAAAAAGAGTGGACGCATCTTCTATATGGGAGCAGGAACAAGCGGACGCTTAGGCGTATTAGATGCTTCGGAAATTCCCCCGACGTTCGGCATGCCTGCAAACGTCGTCATCGGACTGATAGCGGGTGGAGATATCGCTTTACGTAATCCGGTAGAGAATGCAGAAGACGATGTGAACAAGGGATGGGAAGAACTAAAGAGTCATCATATTTGCACCAAAGATACGGTGATCGGAATAGCCGCTTCGGGCACTACCCCCTACGTGATTGGTGCGATGCATGCAGCCCGTGAACACGGAATACTTACTGCTTGCATCACCAGCAATCCGAACTCTCCAATGGCTGCAGAAGCAGATATCCCCATCGAAATGATTGTCGGTCCCGAATATGTGACCGGCAGTTCAAGGATGAAATCGGGTACCGGTCAGAAGATGATCTTGAACATGATCAGTACCTCGGTAATGATTGGACTCGGACGAGTGAAAGGAAATAAAATGGTCAACATGCAATTGAGCAATCAGAAGTTGGTTGACCGAGGTACGCGAATGATTATCGACGAACTGAAGCTAAGTTACGACGAAGCAAAAGCGCTACTTATTCTTCATGGATCTGTAAAAAAGGCCATCGAGGTTTACCGAAGTGAGCATAAAAAGGGAAAATCCAACCAAGCTTCTGACAATATATAAGTTTCTATTCATACAAAGACAGATGGTAGCAATACAAAAAACGGTAGGGTTGATAATTCTACTCATTCAAGGTCTCAGCCTCAACAGCCAAGCGCAACAAACGGTTGGTTCGCTGAGGCAAACAAGTGGTGCTGAGCAATGCTCTATACAGCAGATATCTAATCCAAAAGCACATGTCATATCAGAGCATTACTACAAAAGACTAAGCGAGTTTAAGCAAGAATCGCCCATCAAGAAGAAAGAAATCGTCATGATTGGCAATAGTCTGACCGAAAATGGCGGCGATTGGAGCCTTCGTTTACATAAGAAACAGGTCCGTAACAGAGGTGTCATAGGTGACGATGCACAAGGTATATACGACCGATTGGATGAGATCACTGCTGCAAAACCAAAAAAAATATTTATCATGGTCGGTATCAACGACCTATCACATGATCTGAGCGTAGATAGTATCCTGAGTCAGATCACCAAAGTAATCGATAAGATCAGGCAAGATACCCCCAAGACCAGGCTTTATATCCAGAGCATACTTCCTATCAACGAAAGTTTTGGTAGATATAAGAAGTTAGAAGGAAAAAGTGATCTGATTCCAGTCATCAACTTGGGACTAGAATTGTTAGCTAGCAGTCGGAAAGCTCATTTCATAAATCTGTTTCCGCTTTTTACAGAAGAAGACACACATATCTTACGAAAAGAGTTGACCAACGACGGACTTCATCTCAATGAAACGGGATACGAAATTTGGAGCAAAGCACTCAAGAAGCATCTATAAATAAAGCTTTAGAAAGAATACATCTACCTAATACTAGCACTGAATTATCCGAATAAAGATGAACTTACATGCTAGCATTAGGTAGATGGTAATTATTAGAAAATAGCAAACACACATTTAGACATTTAATCTTTCTTCGACGTGTGTTTGTTTTCAGCATTCCAAACGAACAAAGCCAATAATACGGATAGTAGTGCAGATCCTATCCAAAACCAGTTGATATATGTAAAATCATAAACTTCAACTCCTTTTACAATCGTTTTATTATTTTCTATCAACACTCCACTCATCACCTCTTGTAAACCCGCACCAATATAGCTAGCAATGCCAACTATACCCAAAGCTGCACCCGAAGCATTCCGAGGGGCAATATCAACAGCCATCAAACCACCTAAAAAGCAGATCAGCACGCCTATGCCTAGTCCAAAGAGAATCATAGCCAAGACATCCAACCAAAAATGAATCCCTGGTACTAACAGAAAGAGCCCAAGAGCAACCACATTGATTAGACCAAATATCAGCGCTGGGAAATTGCGACGCCCAGAAAATAACTTATCAGAAATAACTCCTGAGAATATTGTACCGACAACCCCACATACAGAACTGATAGAAAGAATAAAACTAGCATCTAATGTTGAGTACCCCTTTTGAGCCTCTAAATAAAAGACGCCCCAACTATTTACAGCATAACGGCTGACATACATAAACGCACTACTCAGAGCCAAAATCCAAATTGCCGGATTACGAAGGACAACTTTTTGAGAAAAACTAAATTCATTGTTATTGAGATCATTTACGGTTTTCTTTTCATTCATGTCGCTTGCCAAAGAAAGCCCTTTGCTACTTGGAGTATCATGAAAAAAACGCCAAATTACGATAACGCCTATTAATCCTACTATCCCAGCCCCTATAAAACCATAGCGCCATCCTAAAGCACTAACAATGGATGCAATGACTATAAAGGTAACCGCTTCACCAATATTATGACTCGCACTCCAAAAACCATAAAAAGTACCTCTTTGTTTATCAGTAAACCAGCGGGAAAGACCTACTACGCAAGAAGCAGCCCCCATAGATTGAAACCAACCGCTAATTCCCCACAGAATAGCAAAAAGAAGGAAAGAGTTGACAAAACCTAAGCAGAGATTTACCATTGCTGTGACTAGTAAACCAGTTGACATGAAACGATTTATATTACTTCTATCAGCTAAAAAACCGTTAGCAAACTTTCCTACAGCATAGGTAAAGAACAAAACAGAACCAATAATACCCAACTCAGTCTCAGAAAAAATGCCCTCTTCTACAATTGGCTTTTTAACGATGTTCAAACTCAAACGACAGACATAGTAGATTCCGTACCCCAGAGTTGCAGAAATAAAAGTAGACCATTGAAGGTATCTCAAACGGCGTTGATCGTTCATTTCAGGGCAACAAGTCCCCTTACAAGGTTTTGGATTTGAAACCTTGTAAAAATTTATAATATACTTCAACATATATTTATATATACCTATTGGTCACATTAATCATGAAACCCTTTTTTTCTCAAGTAATCGAGTAGATATGATGGACGATCAGTCTGCAAAATACGACATCCCAATGTTTCGATCAAATAGCCATAACCAGCCTCAGGGTCCTTCAAGGAGAGATCATCATCGTGTCCACCTGCCATTGTATCCCACAATGTATTATACCAAATTAGAGCACGCCCTTTTAATGTTCGAGCCAACTTTTGAGGAATTAAATTCGTATCTTTTACATAAAGCAGTTCGAAAGCAACAGGTGATATTTCTTTGATAAACACATCAATTTGCTTCTCAGCATCAGGTTTATCTAGATCGATAATTGGCATATATATAACGTCATTCAAATAATTGCCAAATAAATTCTTAACTTCAGCAACCGTTTTACGTCCTTTCATTATAATCTGCTTTTCTGTTCCTGTTATTTTAAGCAGCGGATAGATTTGATCAAAATAAAGATCAGCTTGATCTAAATTAATCATAATTTTCCCTTTAGCGTGTAACAATGCCTCCTCCAAAGTAGGAACTTTGTGAATCGTACGAATATTGCAGCCGTTTTTCAACTTAAGTTTACGGATTGAATCAATTGTGAGTTCAGAAACTAATCCTTTTCCAGTAGTTGTCCGGTCTAAAGTACGATCATGCATCAAAATGAGTTCACCATCTTTAGTTCTTTTCACATCTAGTTCCACGATATCCACTCCCATCTTAATAGCGTTATCTATGGCCTCTAAAGAGTTTTCAGGGAAATTACGCCAATCTCCACGATGCGCTACTACAAGGACGGAGCTTTGATCACGGTTAATCAATTTTTCACGAATCTTCGAAACATGATCTTGACCGAAAAGTTGCAAAACAACTAAAAATGATATTATTAATAAATTTATTTTCTTCAACATCAGATTATTCATTTAAGTTTTGCATATGCAAAACTGATTGTTTATATTTTAAGAAAAGATTCAAAAACAGAACAATATGAAAAACAAAGGCTTTATAACGGTCTTTTATTTTTCATATTATTCCTTATTGGGTCATTTTAAAACGTATCCATCGTTTTGCCACCCTGTTTTATCATTAACATTTTCTATTTCTTCTTGTGGTATAGGATAATACTTTCGGTAAGCATTAACACCCGGAAATACAGTTGACAATTGCCCTGTACGTACAATATCAAACCATCGATCACATTCCAAAGCTAATTCTAATCGTCGTTCTTTGTATACAGCCGCACGGAAAAGTTCTTTTGTAGAAAGTTGTTCTAAGCTCTTTCTTGACAAACCGGCATTGCTTCTTACGGCATTCAAAGCATCCAAGGCATTTTGCACAGGAGTAGACGATAGTTCATTAACAGCTTCGGCATACATCAGCATAACTTCAGCACAACGTATTACCGGGAAATCAGCACTTGTTTCATTATTTGTAGCAGGCGAATCAAACTTTCCCGGACGTTTTCCACTTCCCGTGGGAGCAAGCAGAGCTTTACGATTATCCGCAGCACTTTCAAATTCAGTCTGTGCCAAAGATATTATATTACCATTATCGTTGTTACGATATCGATTATTTTGGTGGGCAGATTCTCCAACCCCTCCTTTTAAATACTGAATAGCAAAAATAACATCTTTGCTGGTTTTTAAATTATTAGGAAACGTTTCGTTAGTAGGAACTAAAGATAAAATACTATTAGCTTTGATAGCATTCACAATCGGTTCAAGTTCACTGACAGCCCCTTGATAGTTGTTCATATATAAATAAACTTTAGCCAACAACGACTGGGCAGCATAAGAGGTAGCGCGCCCTCTTTCCGCATCCGACCAGGTAGCTGGTAAAGTTTTCGCAACGATCAAGTCCTTCACAATCTGATTATAGACGACACTCACTTCTGACCTTTTATTATTACGTGCTTCCATCACGGTTTGTGTTTCAGTAATAACAGGTACTTTTCCCCACAAACGTACCAAATTAAAGTAACATAAAGCACGAACAAAAGAAGCCTGTCCAGCTATTTTAGCGTGCTGTTGTTCACTCATCGATACATTATCCACATTCT
>Ga0114938_1003069_pt1 | contig 10092 bp, 8 predicted proteins | sample AshMeaBigSpring_FD_88675 | JGI IMG/M metagenome (GOLD analysis project Ga0114938, IMG submission 88675) | Groundwater microbial communities from Big Spring, Nevada to study Microbial Dark Matter (Phase II) - Ash Meadows Big Spring | ecosystem: Environmental > Aquatic > Deep subsurface >...
GGGACATCGGCCAGCGGCCATTATCGCCGCCTGCCCGATGCCCCCCTGGAGTTGCCCCCCACGCCCGCCAAAGTCGGCGTCTGCTTCAGGACCCCGCTCCGGGTCAAGCGTCGGGGGCACTTCCTGGGTGCTCGGGACATGACGGCGGAGGACTTCCTGCACCACCTGTGTACCCGCCTCGCCACGCTCGCCGCCCTCTATGGGGGCGATGCGCAGGCCCTGTCCTGGTATCGGCTGCGCCAGGCCACCGCGCAGGTCCGGCTGGAAGAGAGGCGCCTGCACTGGCACGAATGGACCCGCTTCTCCTCCCGCCAGGACACCCGGATGCAGATGGGCGGCCTGCTGGGGGACCTGACCCTCGGGGGACCCGGGCTACCCACCTTCTGGTCCCCCCTCTGGTACGGCCAATGGGTCCATGTGGGCAAGGGGACCAGCTTCGGGCTCGGCGCCTATGCCCTCGACCCCTCCTGAGGCGCGCCCAAGGCCCTAGGTGCCCCGAGTCCCCGATGTCTTGCCAGCAAGTACCTGCTGTAGCAGCGTCTGTGGGAGCGCCGTCCTGGCGCGACCAGCCGAAGCGCAGCGAGACCGGTATCTCGGCGTGGCCCGGACATCGGCCCCGACCGCAACAGAGCATCCACGACCAGCCTTTGCCAAGACCATGACAGATACCCACATCAAATGCCCGAGCTGCGGCTACGAGATCCCCATCTCGCAAGCCCTCAGCGCCCAGATCCGCGGTGAGCTGGAATCGAGCCTCAAGGCCGACCACGAGGCGCGCCTCCAGCGCGCCGTGGCCGAGGCCGAGCAGCGAGCCCGCGGCACCCTCGACATCGAGCTCGCCGACCTCAAGGCGCAGATCGCCGAGCGCGCCAAGCAGGCCCAAGACGCTGCCGCCCGGGAGCTGGAGCTGCGCCGCAAGGCCCGCGCCCTCGAAGAGCAGCAGGCGGCCCAGGCCGAGCAGATCCGTGCCCAGGTCGAGGAGGCCATGCGCAAGGAGGCCGCCGAGCGCATCGCCAAGGCCACCACCGACGCCGAGACCAGGGTCCGCGAGCAGACCACGCTCCAGATCAAGGAGCTGGAGCAAGACCTCGCCGCCCAGCGCGAGAAGGCCCGCCTCGCCCAGGAGGTGGAGCTTGAGCTGCGCAAGGAGAAGACGGCGCTGGAAGGGCGCGCCCGCGAGCTGGACCTGGAGGTCGCCCGCAGGCTCGACGCCGCCAAGGCCGAGCTGGAGACCGCCATCCGCAAGAACGCCGCCGAGGAGCAGGACCTCAAGCTCAAGGAGAAGGAAAAGCAGATCGCCGATCTGCGCGCGGCCCTGGAGGACGCCAAGCGCCGCAGCGAGCTCGGCTCCCAGGAGCTGCAAGGGGAGGTCCTGGAGCTGGACATTCAGGCCGCCCTGGAGCGCCAGTTCCCCGCCGACCGCATCGAGCCCGTCCTCAAGGGGGCACGCGGTGCCGACATCCAACAGCGGGTGCGCAACGACCGGCTGGAGGACTGCGGCCTCATCCTGTGGGAGACCAAGAACGCCAAGAACTGGGCCCCGGCCTGGATCGACAAGCTCAAGCAGGACCAGCGCGCCGCCGGTGCCGCCGCCGCCGTGCTCGTCTCCGTCGCCCTGCCCGAAGCCATCGAGGGCTTCGGCCGTATCGACGGCATCTGGGTCGCCGGCCTCAAGACCTGGCCGGCCCTGGCGGTGGCGCTCCGCGAGCAGCTCATCCAGGTCGCCTACGTCCGTGCCGCATCCGAGGGCAAGAACGAAAAGATGGAGCTCCTCTACGAATACCTCTCCGGCAACGAATTTCGCCAGCGGGTCGAGGCCATCGTCGAGGCCTTCGAGGCCATGCAGTCCCAGCTCAACCGCGAGCGCCGCGCCATGGAAAAGCAGTGGGCCGAGCGCGAAAAGCAGATCCAGCGTGTCATCGGCAGCACCTCCGCCATGTACGGCGCCCTGCAGGGCATCGTCGGCGGCGGCCTCGCCCCCATCCCCGCCCTGGAGCTCGACCCCGGCGGCCTGCTTGAAGACCGCACAGACGACTGAGCTGCCTTCCCGGTGGGAGTGCCGCCCTCGGCGCGACCGGCGCCAAGCCGGCGATAAGGCCACCGCCACAGCCCGATCATGCCCAGCAAGGGTGCCCCAGGCTTGGCCTCCACCGGCAAGCCCCCTGGCCGCAAGCTTGCCAAACGCGACAAGGCACAGAATCCGGAGCATCATTGCCCCGACCAAAGGAGGCTTACATGCATCCACTAATCGATGCCCACCGGCGCGAGATCCTCGATCTCGCAGCACGCTACGGGGTCACCGACGTGCGCGTTTTCGGCTCCATGGCGCGCGGAGACGCGGACGGGTCCAGTGACGTAGACCTGCTGGTTCGGCCGCTACCCGCTACCAGCCTGTTCGACCTGGGGGGATTGCTCATGGATGCGCAGGACCTGCTGGGCAGACCCGTGAACGTGGTATCGGAAGGCGCCCTGGCCCCGGGAATCCGGGAGTGGGTGCTGCGAGAGGCGCTGGTGTTATGACCCCGGACGCGCTATCCGACCAGCATCTCATCGCGTACATGCTGGACTGTATGGCCCGCATCCGGGAGTACACCGAAGGCGATCGCAACGTGTTTTTCGGATCGCGCCTGGTACAGGACGCCACGATTCACAATCTCCAGACCCTCGCGGAGGCGGGCCAGCGCTTGAGTGACGGCCTCAGGGCTCGGGAGACCGCCATCGACTGGCGGCGCATGGTCGGCATGCGCAACATCCTGGTCCGCGCCTCTCTGGGCTGTCTTGATCTGGAGACCGTCTGGGCCACAGTCGAGCGCAATCTGCCGGGGCTTGAGCAGGCATTGCAACGCCAGAGGCACCGTCTCGCGCAGGGAGACGGTGGAGGAGCGACATCGTCAGGCAGCACCACCTCCGGCCAAGGAGCACGCCGCCACCCAATGCGAGCCAATGCCTCGGCGACCACCGAGGTGGGAGCGCCGCCCTCGGCGCGATCATCACGACTCCGCGGCTCCCCAAAACGGGCATAACGGCGAGGGCGGCACCTGGACCCTCGCCCATCGAGGAACGGGGTCCTCAGTGCGGCGCCGCGCTTAGGGCCGTCGGAGCAACAGTCGCCGGCTTGCGGGGACCGATGTCAGCCGACAGCATAGGTATCGTAGCCTTCGAACCAACCGAGAGAGGAATGCCTAACGTGACTTGGATGCAACGCGATGGATGACCGAAAGCTCCTCGACGCCACCTGCCGTGTCGCCTTCGCGGGTTACGCACACGACCTCGGGAAGCTCGCCGAGCGCGCCCGCCTGCCGGTGGACGACTCCAAGCGCGAGATCCACGAGCAGATGTACTGCCCGCGCCGCGAGCAGAACGGCCGCGTCTGGTACACCCATAAGCACGCCGCTCACACCGTCCTTGCCTGGGACATGATCGAGCGTGGTTTCCCCGAGCTGGTCGGAGACGATGTGGAGCCCTTCGCCGCCTGGGGCGATACCGATGTCGACGATTCCATCGTCAACGCCGCTGGCCGACACCACAGACCCGAGACCTTGCTCCAGTGGATTGTGGCCACTGCCGACCGCGTGGCCTCCGGTTTCGAGCGCGAGGAATTCGAGCGCTACAACGCCGCGGAGGAGGGCACCCGCACCGGTCGCAACCATTACACCGCCCGGCAGCTCAGCCTCTTCGAGCACATCCGGTTGGATTCAGAAGCGCCCAACACCAGAGAGCAGTGGCAGCATCGCTACCCGCTTCGCCCCCTGTCCCCCGAGGCCATCTTTCCTGTCGAGGCACAGGGTTACGAAGGCAACGACGAGGCGGCGGCCCAGGCCGAATACCGCAAGCTCTGGGAGGGCCTCGCCGGGGCGCTGAAGTCTATCCCGACGAGCCACCGCACAAGTTGGCCCCTTTGGCTGGATCACTTCGACTCCGCCTGGGCCTGCTATGCCCAATCGATCCCGTCAGCCACCGCCTTCAACGTGCGGCCAGAGGTATCCCTCTACGACCACTCCCGTACCGTCGCCGCCCTGACCGCTGCCCTCTGGCGCTGGCATCATGAGCAGGGGGAAACGGGTGAGGAGGCTCGACGCCGGCTGGCGGACCCGTCCCGCCCAGACTGGAGCGAGCATAAGCTGTTACTGATCCAAGGGGACCTGTTCGGCATCCAGGATTTCATCTTCGCCACCGGCGGCGAGACCCAGAGCCGAGCGGCCAAGCTCCTGCGTGGTCGCTCCTTCTACGTCTCCCTGCTCACCGAGTGCGCCGCACTGCGGATACTCGACGCCCTGGCGCTTCCGGCCACAAGTCAGGTGATCAACGCGGCGGGCAAGTTCCTCATCGTCGCCCCCAACACCGATCGCACGCGCCAGCGCCTCGCCCAGGCGCAGCGGGACTTCGATCGCTGGTTCCTCGACCGGAGCTTCGGCCAATCCGGTATTGGTCTCGGCAGCCTGCCTGCCGCCTGCAACGACTTCCTTACCCCCGCCGAATCCGCGCAGTCGCCCTTCCGAGGGCTAATGCGCCGGCTCTTCGACGACATGCAGACCGCTAAGAGCCGGCGGTTCGACCTGTGCGGCGCCGAGCCGCCGTCGCCGGTCTTCGCGGATTACCTGGACCGCTTCGATCCCACCCTGGGCGTCTGCGCCATCGACGGCCGCTCTCCGGCCACAGATCCATTGTCGGACTCGCTGGGGCGCCATGCCTGTCTCCTATCACTTGACCAGATCGAGATCGGCGGTCTGCTTACCCGCAAGAGCCGGGTCCTGATCTCCACCGAGTCCCTCGGCGGCGACGGCGCCCTGCAGGTGCCGGTCTTCGGCTACAGCGTCAAGCTCACGGGCGGCGAGGAGGAGAGTGGGCGCTTCGGTCCTGCGGCACGTGACGGAATACTCCGGCGAGCCTGGGACTTCGGCTTGCCGGAGGAAGGCACCCAGCCGGTCTTCGCCGGTTATGCCCGCCGCTATATCAACGCATACGTGCCTCGATTCGGCGAGCCTAATCCCTGGGAGCTTTCGCGCTACGACGGGCTCCCGGACGCCGAGCGCTCCGAACGCCGTGTCGATTCGGTGAAGACCCTGAGCGAGATCGCCTGCGACGACCTGTCCGTGGAGGGCGAGCGCCTGGAGGGCACTGAGGCCCTGGTGACTCTCAAGGGCGACGTGGACGACCTGGGTCGCATCTTCGAACGCGGGCTCGATCGGCCTACCTTCGCCAAGATGGCTGGGCTCTCGCGCCAGCTCAACGCCTTCTTCGCACTCTGGTTGCCCTGGATCTGCCGCTCGAAATATCCCAGTACCTACACGGTGTTTGCGGGTGGCGACGACTTTTATCTCATCGGGCCCTGGCGCAGCACCACCAGGCTTGCCGGCGAGATGCGCGAGGCGTTCGCCCGCTACGTTGCGGGGAACCCCCAAATCCACTTCTCCGCCGGCCTTTCGATCACCAAGCCCGGCCTGCCGATCCGCCAGATGGGCCACCTGGCCGAGCAGGAGCTCGAAAGCGCCAAGGCTCGGCGCGATAAGGGCGGCAACCTGGTGAAGGATGCGGTGACCTGTTTCGGCTACACGGTGGACTGGGAGAGTTTCGGCAGGCTCCTTGCCGTGGCCGAGGAGCTGGAGACCTTGCGCGGCGAGCTGGATCTCAGCACCGGCTATCTGCACGGCTTGCTGCACCTGGCTGACATGGCGGAGGACCTGAGCGGGCCCAAGCCCCGACTGGCCAGCGCCCTGTGGCCGTCCAGGTTCGCCTACCAGACCTGGCGGATGCTCGAATCCAATCGACGGCTCGATCTCGATGCCCGCAAACGCTGGCAGGCGCGCCTGGCCGCCCTGCTCGCCGACGGGATTCGCCAATACGGCAGCGCATTCAAGATCGCGCTCTTCCTCCATCTCTACCAACACAGACGCTGACAGCGAGGTGACCCATGGCAAACGGACAGGGCAGACCGGGCGGAGGACCGCACCCCGGCGGCGGGCGGTACGGAAATCCAGGCGACCGGGGCGGTCGCCAGAACCGTGGATGGGCTGAGGCCGGACGCGATCGGGATAGCCCGCGCATCGACACCTCCGGGATCAAGCTCAAGGCGGAGGAGGGCGGTGCGCTTTCGCCGGAGCTCTTCGATCGCGTGGCCCGCGAGGCGGCAAAGGCGGTGGCAGGCGACTCCCGTAACCAGGCGAACAAACCCACCCAGATCCGCCAGTTCTACGACGAGCTGGTGATGTGGGAGGAGAAGGCCCGTGCAGCCCAGGACCGGTTCCCCGAATACCTACCCTTCATTCGTATGCTCAACGCCAAGGTCGCCTACGCGAGGGGGCGCAAGCATGTGGACGACAATTTCGTGGACTTCATCTCCTGTTGCGTCGGTCAGGTGAGCGACTACCCCACGCTGCGCAATTTCAAGACCTTTTTCGAGGCGTTCCTCGGCTTCTACAAACAGGAACGCCCCAGCGGCTGACGGAGGACGCCAAGATGCAATTGACCAAGATCAGCGATATCAGCGGCTGCATCGAGCTGGTGTCCGGGCTGCACATCGGCAGCGGCAACGCCGAGATGCACATCGGCGGTACCGACAACCCGGTGATCAAGAACCCGGTGACCAACGAGCCCTACATACCGGGCTCCAGCCTGAAGGGCAAGATGCGCAGCCTGCTCGAATGGCGGGCCGGGGTCGTGGGGGTGGCCGAGGGCAAGCCCCTGGGATTCAAGCACATCTCCAAGCTCTCCGGCGCGCCTGCGGCGGAGGGGCGGCGAATCCTCAAGCTCTTCGGCGGCGCCCCGGAGGGTGCCGATCAGGACTCCAAGCTGGTCACCGAGATCGGGCCTACCCGCCTGGCATTTTGGGATTGCCCGCTCGATCCCGAGTGGGTTCGGGAGATGAAGGAGGAGAAGAACCTGCTACTCACCGAGACCAAGATGGAGAATATGATCGACCGCATCCGCGGCGTTGCCGAGCACCCCCGCAATACGGAGCGGGTGCCCGCCAGTGCCCGCTTCGACTTTCGCCTCACGGTCAAGGTGATCGACGACGAAGACCTGCTGCCCGACATACTCCGCGGCCTGCGCCTCCTGGAGCTAACCGGACTCGGCGGCTCGGGCTCCCGAGGCTACGGCAAGCTGAAGTTCACGGCGCTCGACCAGGATGGAGAGTCCCTGCTGGAGCGGCTCGCCGCAACCGAGGTCTGATCCACACCGGAGCCCAAAACAATGGACGCTTTGCATCTGAGGCTCCGCCCGGGCAGCGCCTTCGGCGGTCCCATCAAGGGCGATACCCTCTTCGGACAGCTCTGTTGGACGGTCCGCCACCGGTGGGGCGAGGCGCGTCTGATCGAGCTCCTTGGGGGGTACGGGCAAGGGCGGCCGTTCGCGGTCTGCTCCGACGCCTTCCCGGCCGGGCATCTGCCGCGCCCAGCGCTGCCGCTGCACCGCTATGCGCCCCTCTCCGAGTCCGACCGCAAGGCGGTCAAGCGTCGTCGCTGGCTGCCACGGGCGGCGCTCGATCGGCCCCTGGACCAGTGGTTGGCCCACTGTCGATCGGACGCCGAGGTGGCCATGGCACTCGGCGTCGAGGGCAACCGGCTCACGCAGGTCCATGCCCAGCATCACAACAGCATCCACCGCCTGACGGGAACGACGGGCGGCGCCGAATTCTCGCCGTACACCCAAGAGCAGCACTGGTTCCACGCGGGAGTAGAGTTGGACCTCTACCTGCTCGTCGACCCCGGCCGCTTGGACCCGCGAGATGCCGTCGAGCTGATCTCCACCATCGGCCGCGTCGGCTACGGGCGCGACGCCAGCATCGGTCTGGGCAAGCTGGGGCTGGTCGGCGAGGCGCAAACGGCATCGCTCCCCAGTCAAGCGGACGCGAACGCCTGCTTCACGCTGGCCCCCTGCGCCCCCCAGGGACAGGGATTCCTCGCGGGTGCCAGTCACTACGAGCCATTCACCCGCTTCGGCCGGCATGGGGACCTGGCGGCGCACACGGGCCGTCCCTTTAAGGCCCCGGTCCTGCTCGCCCAAACTGGCGCCGTGCTGGGGTGCCGGACCCTACCGGCCCAGCCCTTCGTAGGGCAGGGCCTTGGGGGCGATGGCAGCCTGAGCCGCGCCCCTGGGTTCGAGGGTACGGTCCAGCAGGGCTATGCGCCTTGGATCGGACTACAGGTCGAGGAGGCAACATGAGCCGAGATCGCCATTGGCAGCTCGCCATCACCCCCCTGTCCCCGGTCCATCTCGGCACAGGCCAGGACTACGAGCCCACCGGCTATGTGATCGACGAGGGCGCGCTCTACGAGTTCGACGGCCTGGCCGCCCTTGGCGTTTTGCCTGAGGCGGAGCGCGTCAAGCTCGCCAAGATTCTCGATGGCGCCCCCAGTCAGGCCATGCTCCGGCATGTTCAGGCCTTCTTCTTCAACAACCGCAACCGTCTGGTCGCCGCCTCGCGTCGGGCGGTACGCATCAACCCGAGCATGGAGGCCTTCTACCAGGATCGCATCGGCCAGGTGGCCCAGCGCGAGACCGGCGGTCGCGAGGTTCAGAATCGGCTCGAGATCGAGCGCACGGCCTTCAATGCAGCGACCGGGGCGCCGATCCTGCCCGGGAGCGGACTGAAGGGCGCCATTCGCACCGCACTCCTGGACCGCGAGAACGACGGGCGGCCTCTGCCCCCCGAGCTCAAGGGGGACCGTAACGCCAACCTGAAATTGCAGCAGTCCCTGTTCCACTACCGGCCAGGCAAGTTCGAGCTCGACCCGATGCGGTTGGTGCGCTTGGGGGATGGCGCCCTCGATGGTCCGGTGGCACTCGCAACCAGGGTCCACTTCGCCGTCAACCGCAAGAAGCAGCCCGTCACCGTCGGTGGGCGGCTGGTGGACTCCCAGGCCGAGCAGAAGGGGCTCTATCAGCTCTTGGAATGCCTTCCCCCCTTCGAGGTGCGAGCCTTTCGCTGCCAGCTCTCCATTCAGGCTACAGGAGGAGTGGATCCCGAAAAGTGGCCCGACCCGCGCCTGCACTTCGACCTCCCGGAAATTGCCGCTGCCTGCAACCGCTTCTACCGGCCCATCCTCGACGAAGAGCTCCGGACGCTGCGCGAGCGCGGATTTCTGGACGAGGATTGGACAGAGGCGACGCTGGACCTCCTCGCTGGTCCCCTGGCGTCGGCTCTGGACTCCGGCCATGCCTTCCTGCTGCGGGTCGGGCGCCACAGCGGGGCCGAATCGGTCACCCTCAACGGCGTGCGAGACATCAGGATCATGAAGGGCCGAGGGGAGGCCCCCGAGTATCTGCCAGCCCCCAAGACACTCTGGCTCGCCGCCGACGAGCCTGGCCAGCAGCGGGGACTGCTGCCCTTCGGCTGGCTGTTGATCGAGATCCGCCAGGGCGACGCACGCCTACCCGAGCTCACCCTGCCCACCAGCGCCGGCAGCGCGACAGACTGGCTCGAGCGCACCGAGGGCCGCCGTCAGCGGGCCAGGGCCGAATTGGCCGAGGCCCGCGAGCGGGAGCTTGCGGCCGAGCGGCAACGCGAGGCGGTTGAGCGTGAGGACGCAGAGCGTGCCGCCAGGCTGGAAGGCCTATCCCCGGAGGGCCGGAAGCTGGAGACCCTGCGCGGTCTTCTGGACCGCGACAAGGCCAGCGGCAACAAACAGGCCGGCGGTGCCTTGGACGAAATGCTGGTCGGGCTGCTCAGGGAGGCCGGGAAAGGCTGGCCGGCGACAGAGTGCCGCGAGCTTGCGGACCTCGCCGAGGCCGTCTACGGCTTCAAGGGCTGGCCGGCACCGAAGAAGAAGCGCGAGCGACAGGAGCAGATCGATGCGCTTCGGTCTAAGGCCTCATTTGGCAGCGCAGGGTCGTCTTCATGATCCAGCCAGCACAGATCGAGGCGGCGGTTCAAACCCTCGCTGAGCAGGCGAAGCCGGAACGTATTCTGCTGTTTGGATCCCACGCTCGCGGCGACGCAAACGAAGATTCTGACCTGGACTTCGTCGTCATTGAGGGGCAGGTGTCGGACCGAGCCAAGGAGATGGTGCGCTTGCGCCGTGCACTTCGGCCACTGCGGCTTCCCGTCGATGTACTCGTATACTCGACCGACGATGTTGCGCGCTGGGGCCA
>Ga0114938_1003070_pt1 | contig 10089 bp, 6 predicted proteins | sample AshMeaBigSpring_FD_88675 | JGI IMG/M metagenome (GOLD analysis project Ga0114938, IMG submission 88675) | Groundwater microbial communities from Big Spring, Nevada to study Microbial Dark Matter (Phase II) - Ash Meadows Big Spring | ecosystem: Environmental > Aquatic > Deep subsurface >...
AATGTTGTTGCGCCGGCGGCGGATCGGCCTGACGGCTGCCGCCGGGCCGCTCGTCATCCCCGAAAAAAACCTCCCGGTTGGATACCAGAATACCCCTGAAAAGACAAAACAGCGGCCCCGACGGGCACCGCTGTCGTCCTGCGATTCGAGGGCGGGCAGCGCATCAATCCCGGACCCGCTGCCTGGCCTGCGCGATCATCTCCACCAGGGAGGATATCTTCGGCCGGGGCCGTGCGTCCAGCAGCCGGTCGAACTGTTCCGCGGACAGATGGTCCCTGAGGTATTGAACGATGTCGAAGGTCTCCCACCAGCAGTCCACGACCTTGAAGCAGGGCTGCTCCTGCTCGCAGCGCAGGCAGTAGCTGAAGGCGACCGGGCCGCCCAGGCGGGGGCAGCGGCGGACGAGGGGGTTGCTGTTTTGGCCCATTCGCGTTTACCCGATGAAAAAGAGTCTTCTTCGCACCCAGCGACGCCTCTTGTCGTCAAATCCGAAATCCGAAACCCGTTTAGGACATTTGATCATACGAATTTTGAGCCTTGTTTCGGATTTCGGATTTCGTGCTTCGGATTTAAAAACCGAAATCTCCGCCCGGGGCGCCCTGCTCCGCTTTCAAGAAGATCCCCTGTTGGCGACGCCATATTAGCGGCTCTTCAAGATCTGCGGTTTGGGGTACTGCTGCAGGATCTTCTCGGCCTCCTCGATGTCCTTGGCCGGAAACTCGAAGTCCTTGATCTGGCCGGAAAGATATTTTTCGTAGGAACCGAGGTCGATGAGTCCGTGGCCGCTCCAGTTGAAGAGTATCACCCTCTCCCTGCCCTCTTCCTTGGCCCGGCGCGCCAGGTCCACCACGCAGGCGAGCGCATGGTTGGTTTCGGGCGCCGGGATGACGCCTTCGGTGCGGGCGAGCAGCAGCCCGGCCTCGAAGGTGGCAAGCTGGCCGTAGGCCTTCGGCTCGAGCAGCCCCTCCACCGTGAGCTGGCTGACGGTGGGCGCCATGCCGTGGTAGCGCAGGCCGCCGGCGTGCATCGGCGGCGGCACGAAGGTGTGGCCGAGGCTGTGCATGGCGAGCAGGGGCGTGTAACCGGCCGTGTCCCCGTGGTCGTAGGCGAACGGGCCCTTGGTCAGCGTGGGGCAGGCCGCCGGCTCCACCGGATGGATGGCGACGTTCCTGCCGTTGATCTTGTCATAGACGAAGGGGAAGGCCAGCCCGGCGAAGTTGCTGCCGCCGCCGGCGCAGCCGATCACCACGTCCGGGTATTCGCCGATTTTTTCGAGCTGCTTCTTGGCTTCCAGGCCGATGACGGTCTGGTGCAGCATGACGTGGTTCAGCACGCTGCCCAGAGAGTAGCGCGTTTTCCCGGTGGCGTCGGAGACCGCCGCCTCGACGGCTTCGCTGATCGCTATTCCCAGGCTGCCGGGGGTGTCCGGGGTCTTGGCCAGAATGTCGCGGCCGGCCTTGGTCTCGGTGCTGGGGCTGGCGACGCAGTCGGCGCCCCAGGTCTGCATCATGGTCTTGCGGTAGGGCTTCTGATCGAAGCTGATCCGGACCATGAAGACCTTGCATTCGAGCCCGAACTGGGAACAGGCGAACGCCAGCGCGCTGCCCCACTGGCCGGCGCCGGTCTCGGTGGTCAGGCGCTTGATCCCGAATTTCTTGTTGTAATAGGCCTGCGGCACCGCGGTGTTGGGTTTGTGACTCCCGGGAGGGCTCACGCCTTCGTACTTGTAATAGATCCGCGCCGGGGTGCCGAGAGCTTTCTCCAGGGCCGTCGCCCGTATCAGCGGGCTCGGCCGCCAGATGGTCAGGATGTCGAGCACCTCGGCGGGAATGTCGATCCAGCGCTGCGAGCTCACCTCCTGCTCGATGATATTCATCGGAAACACCGGGGCGAGCATGTCCGGGCTGACCGGCTTTCCATCGGGACCGAGGGGCGGATTCAGCTTGATGTCGGCCAGGATATTATACCATTGACGCGGGATTTCATCTTCGGATAATAGAATCTTCTTCCTTTCCATGACCCCTTCCTCCTCGCTGATGGGTTGGCGGTGCTCGATTTGGGCGAAATGAAGCGGATGAATTCCCCCGAGCTGCTAGGATGCACGGCTTCCAGTTTATGAACCTGGTTCAAATATTTTCCGTGTTTCAGTCCTTATATTGGTGCCCAGATTTAGTCAAGCGCAGAAACATGGTCGCTACCTGCAACGGTTCACGGTTGACCGGTTCACGGTTCGGAGTCGGAAAAGCAAACCCTTGAACCGTTGAACCACTGAACCTCAATTTTCTTTACGAAAGGAACCTCCCCATGGCCAAGCAAAAGGTGCTTTACCGGACGTCGCTGAACCCCCTGCTCATCCGCCCCGGACGCGGACTGCCGTCGGAGGTGGCCGTGATCGGGGCCGGCACGATCGGGCCGGACATCGGCTACTATCTCAAAAGCGCCATGCCGGCTAGCCGGCTTTATCTCGTCGACGTCGCCGAGGCCCCGCTCAAGCGCGCCGAGCAGCGCCTCGCCGACTATACCGCCAAGGCTGTCGAGAAAAAAAAGATGAAACCGGAAATGGCCGCTGCGGTGCGCGAGAACGTCTTCTTCACCACGGACTATGGCCGCATAAAGGACTGCGGCCTGGTCATCGAGGCCGCGACCGAGAGCATCCCGCTGAAGCAGAAGATTTTCGCGGCCGTCGAGGACATCGTCTCCCCCGGGGCGATCATCACCTCCAACACGAGCTCCATCCCCGCCGACCGGCTCTTCGGAAACATGAAACGGCCCGAGCGCACCACCGTGACCCATTTCTTCGCCCCGGCCTGGCGCAGCCTGCCGGTGGAAGTGATCGCCTGGGACCGGGTCGGCCAGGAAACCCTGGACTATCTCTTCTGGTTCTTCGCCCGGACCGGCAAGGCGCCGATCATCACCGCCGACGCCATCTGCTTCGTGCTCGACCGGATCTTCGACAACTGGTGCAACGAGTCGGCCCACCTCCTCGCCGAGGCGACGGCCGCCCAGATCGACAAGGTGGCCGAGGAGTTCGTCTTCGCCGGGCCCTTTTTCGTGCTCAACCTGGCCAACGGCAACCCCATCATCGTCGAGACCAACTCGCTGCAGATGGAGGAAGGCAGGCACTACCGGCCGGCGCCGATCCTCACCTCCGTCGACCGCTGGCTGACGCCGCGGCCCGGGAGCCCGGTGGAGGTCCCCGAGAAGCTCCGCAGGCGCATCCGCGACCGCCTGCTCGGGATCCTCTTCTCCCAGACCTTCGACATCGTCGATCGCGGCATCGGCGAGCCCCGGGACGTGAACTTCGGCTGCCAGGTGGCCCTCGGCTTCCGCCGCGGCCCGCTCGACCTGATGCGCTCCCTGGGCGCACGCGACGTCGGCCGGATCATGCGCAAGTTCCGCAAGGAGCGCCCGGGCTTTCCCCAGGCGCAGAAGCCTTTTTCCGATTATCAGGATTTCCGGCGCTTCATCCTGACGGACGAGATCGACGGGGTCAAGATCATCACCCTGCGCCGGCCCCAGGCCATGAACGCCCTGAACGACGAGCTCGCCGACGAGATCCTGGACGTACTGGCACGGCATTCGGAAGACCCGGCCGTCAAGGGATTCGTCATCACCGGCTACGGCAACGCCGCCTTCTCGGCCGGCGCGGACATCGGGAAATTCCCGGAGATGCTCGGCAATTCCGCCGCATCGGCGCAGTACGCCCGGGACTGCGCCAAGGTCCAGGCGTTCATCGACCGCATCGGAAAGCCCGTGGTAGCGGCCCTGAACGGCTACGCCATGGGCGGCGGGCTGGAGATCGCCATCCGCTGTCACCGCCTGGTGGCCACCCGCAACGCCATCCTGCAGTTCCCCGAGATCACCCTGGGCATCCTGCCGGGCCTTGGCGGCTGCGTGGTCCCCTATCGGCGCTGGCCCCGGGCCGCGGCCCTCTTCCACGAGATGATCTGCCTCGCCCGCCCCCTGAAGGCTTCCGAAGCCGCCGAGCGCGGGATCGTCAGCGGGCTGGCCGACGATTATGCGGACCTCATCGCCAAGGCCGTCGCGGAAGTGCACGCGCTGCAGGCCCGCCTGCCTCGCACGGCCGATGGACCGGTGGACGTTCCGCCGCTCACCCTCCCGGACCCGCCCATGGCGGCGAACCAGCTTCTGAGCTGCGAGGCGGTGGGCATCACCGTGAGAACGATTCAAGCCGCCGCGTCCGCCGCCAACCTGCAGGATGCCCTCGAAATCGGCTACCGCGGTTTCGGCGAGATCGCCTGCACGGCGGCCGCCAAGGAGGGCATCACCGCGTTTTTAGAAAAACGCAGGCCGGTGTTCGAAAAATGACGCACTGCGGAGGAAGTCGATTTTTTTTCGTGGGAGCGGCATCTTGCCGCGATGCGATCGTGGCTGGAAGCCACTCCCACAGGGGCAGAAAGGGTTTAAGGAGGGAAGAAATCTGGGTTCAGCAATAAGGGTTCGGGGTTCAGGGTTCAGGAAAAAAGGAAAAAAGACAGCGATAATCGTGAACCCCTTGCACCTCAGCCCCTGAACCCCGAACCCTTGTATCTGAACCCCGAACCCTGAACCCTGAGTCCTTAATCTAAGAGGTCATCCATAATGGCCACCAACTTACGCAAGACCAAGTCCGACTTGATTGCCGAGCTAGCGCAGCTCCGCCGGCAGGCGGCACAGGCGAAAAAGCTCAGGCAGGACTTGAAAGAATTAAAAGCCGCTTTCAAGGTGCTCGAGGCGCGCTGCGACGAGCAGAACCGGACCCTGCGCCAGGAGTGCGCCCTGCGGGACCAGACCGAGGAGGCCCTGCGCCTGGCGGAAACGATCATTGCCCAGAGCCCGGTCGTGCTCTTCCGCCGCCTGGCGGGCGATAAGCCCACTTTGGTCTATGTCTCCAGCAACATCAGCCAGTTCGGGTACTCAGTCGAAGAATTTTTGCAAGGATCGATCCGTTTCAGCCAGATTGTCCACCCCGATGACCGTGACCGGCTGATTCAGGAGGTCAGGCGGTTCGCGGTGGCCGACCTCGAGGAATACACCCAGTCCTACCGCATCACGACCCGCGGCGGCGAGGTGCGTTGGGTGGAGGACAAAACCTCCGTGGTACGCGATGAGCGGGGCCGCAAGGTCTACCACCAGGGCATCATGGTCGACGTCACCCCGCGACGGATCGCCGAAGAAAAGCTGCGCAAAAGCGAGGAGAAATTCCGGCGCATCGTCGAGACCGCCGGAGAAGGCTTTGTCCTGATGGACGATCACCTGCGGATCGTCGAGGTGAACGAATCCTACTGCCGCATGCTGGGGTACCGGCGCGAAGAATTGCTCGGCAAGACTTCCTTCGATCTGGCCACCGACGAATTCCGGCAGTTCATGTCCACCAGCCGCGAACGGCTGCTCGCCATGGACTACCGCAGATTCGAGGGGTCGCTGGTCGCCAAGGACGGACGGCGGGTCCCGGTGCTGATCCACGGCAACAACCTGCGGGACACCGGCGGCGCCAAGATCGGCAACGCCGCCTTCGTGGTGGACCTGACCGACCAGAAGAAAGCCCTGGAACTGGCCGGCAAGGTGCAGAAAAGCCTGATCCCGGCCCGGCCGCCGGCCATCCCGGGGCTGGACCTCGCCGGCCGAACGGACTCCTGCCACGAGGTCGGCGGTGACTACTTCGATTTTCTCTACGGCCCCGAGTTTCCGGCCGGCACCCTGCGGGTGACGGTGGGCGACATGTCCGGCCACGGCGTGGACGCAGCCCTGCTGATGACCACCGCGCGGGCGTTCACGCGCACCCGGGCCGTCCAGGCGGCAGGCCCTTCCACCGTGGTGGCGAACATCAACCGCGACCTGGCCTCGGACATGGGTGACAGCGGGAGTTTCATGACCTTGTTCTACATGGAGATCGACCCGGCCCGCAGGAACGCCCGCTGGGTGCGCGCCGGCCACGAGCCGGCGCTGCTCTACTGCCCGGTGCTGGACCGGTTTGAAGAACTCTCCGGAAGGGGCCTTCCGCTGGGGGTTGACAAGGACGCCGGCTTCGCCGAACAGGAGCTGCCCGCCCTGCATCCGGGCACCCTGCTCGCTTTAGGCACGGACGGCATTTGGGAAGCCCGTGACCCCGAGGGCCGGCTTTTCGGGAAAGCGCGCTTCCGGGACATCCTGCGGCGGGAGGCATCGGCCAGCGCCCAGGACATGGTGACGGCCGTGTTCGAGGAGATCGGCCGCTTCTGCCGGGGGATGCCGTACCAAGATGACGTGACGCTGGTGGTGATCAAGGTTCAGTAAGTGAAAGGGTTCAGGGTTCGGAGTTCAGGGTTCAGGCAAAAAAATCGACGGCTTCAACGGCTTTTTCTTTTTTTTCGACCCTGAACCCCGAACCCCGAACCCTGAACCCTTTTATTTAATTCCTGAACCCCGAACCCTTATTGCCCGAACCCTTATTTCTTCTTCGCCGCTTCCGCCTTCGCCTTCTCCTCCTCCTCGGCCTGCGCCAGGGCCGCGGCGGCGGCCGCTCCGGCCTCCACCACCTTCTTTTCGGCCTCCGTCAGGTCCTCCGGCCGCTTGGACTGGATCTCCGGCGGCAGATGGACCGTGACGTTGCGGTGGGCGAACTCGATGCCGCCGTCGCGGAAGGCCTTTTGCACGCGGTGGAACACCTCGCGCCGGATCGTCCACTGCTCGCCCGGGATGGTCTTGAACTTGACGCGCAGGATCATGGCCGAGTCGTCCATCTCGCGCACGCCGGTCGACTTGATGTCGCTCAGCATGACGCGCTTGATCTCTTCGTTCTGCATCATCTCCTTGTTGATCCGCTTGATCAGCTTGCGGATCTTCTCCAGGTCGGCGTCGTAGAGCACCCGGAAATCCAGCTTGGTGATGATGTAGTCCCGGCTGAAGTTGGTGACGGTCTTCACGTCGCCGAATGGGATGGTATACACCTGGCCGCGGGGGTGGCGCAGCTTCATCGACCGCAGGGAAATCTGCTCCACCGACCCCTTGGCGGCGCCCGCCTCGACGTAGTCCCCCACCCGGAAGGCGTCGTCGATCAGGAAGAAGACCCCTCCGATGATGTCCTTGACCAGGGTCTGGGCGCCGAAGCCGATGGCCAGGCCGACGACGCCGGCGCCGGCGATCAGCGGGGCGATATCGATTCCCAGCGAGGACAGGGTGATAAGGGCCACGATCACGAACAAAACGGCGAAAATGAACTTGCGCAGCAGCATGAGCAGCGTGGCGCTGCGCGAGCCGCCCGCGCCGCCGCCCTCGGCGTCCTCGTCCACCAGAGGCATTTCCTCCTTGAGCTTCTGGTCGATGCGCGCCTTGATCAGCTGCCAGACGATCAGCCCGAGAATCAGCACGAGGAAGACGCTCACCACGTCGCGTGCGATCAGCCGCCCGAGGGCGATGTCGAAGCCCCAGAACTTCAGCATGGCGAAGAAGAAGAGCAGCATCAGCACCACGCGGAAGGACTTCTTGATCAGCGGGATGTACGTCTCCACCCCGGCCCGCTTCAGCCCTCGCTGCTTGGCGAACGCTCCTTTCCCCGACTCCTCCGGCTCTCCAAGGTCGATAACCTCCCGCGAGCCGCCGGAGGCGATCGCGAGCAGCTTCTGCACCCACTGGTCGACGCCGATGAAGACCGGGATGAGAAACAGGCTCAGCACCAGGTTGAGGATGGTGACGTCGCCGTGGGTCAGCATGCGCAATACCCAGAAGCCTCCGATCGCCAATACGTAAAGAATGGCGAGGTAGTGCCAGATTCCCGCCAGCTTCGAGCGCAACGCGCTAGCCGGGGCCCCGGAGTCCTCAGCCGGCGGGGCGATCGCCCGGGCGACGCGTCCGCGGCTCTGCAGGATCAGGGCGATCAGCATGACGCTCACCGCCACGCCGGCCGAGGCCAGGATCAGCAGCGAAACGTCGCGGCTGATGCCGGCCGCTTGCAGCGTGAGGGCGATGGCCGCGATCAGCGCGCAGACCGCGGCGATGCGCATCATCCAGGCGTAGATCAGGGCCGCATCCGCATCCGGCATAAGCGCCAGACGCAGGCCGGCGGCCCTCGGCGCGAGGATTGCCCGGCCTGCGAACATCACCAGCCGGAAGTAGTAGGCCACCACCAGGAAGTTGAAAACCGGCAGGTGGCCGGAATCCTGGGGGTCGTAGATGACGACGAACAGCAGGAAGCTGACCGCGGCGAAGCAGGCGAGGCCCAGGGCCTCGATCAGCAGGTTGGAGACGATGAAGCCGAGCCTCTGCAGGCGGCCGAGCGGGACGGTTTTCACGAGGTAACCCTGCATCCCCGCGATCCGCCGCAGCAGGAGGCGCTCGGCGGCCAAGCCGGCGATGACGATCAGAAGCAGGAGCGCCACCGTTAAGGCGAACTGGCCGAACCCCTTGCCGCCGGTCAGTTTCGCCCAGGCCTCGGGCCAGCCGGAGGGGGCGGTTTCAGCGCCGGTGAAAACGGCTCGCAGCTTTCGAATAAGCAGGCCGACGGAATCCTCGGCACTTTTGAAGAGCGCGGCAATGCCGCTGCCCTGTTCGGCGACCCTCGGCGCTCCGGAAGCCGCAACCCCCTCGGCATCGCGCTTCAGCCTTTCGGACAGCATCCGGCGCGCCTGCTCGTCGCTCAGGCCCGCCAGGAAGGCATCCACCTGCTGGGGAGTGGCGTTGTCCGGAAGCTTCGCCGCGACTGGCGCCGCCTCCGATCCTGTCTTGGGAAGCTTCGGCGGTTTGCCGAAAGCGTTGGCCTGGAAGCACGCGGCCGCCAGCAGCACCATGAACCCCTTGAAAACCCATCCCGACGATCGGAGCATGGGGGGCTCCCTCCTTGGGTAGCGGTTTAGGTCCACTTTTAGCCTCAAGCCTTGACCAAGTCAATCGGGGTCCACTGGGAATTATTTATGGACATTTGCAGAGCAGATGGGATAAAAGTGTCTCCTTTAGAAGCATGCGAATTTTTGGTGAAGTACGCGCATGGGGTTAAAAGCGATTGTTCAACCGGAAGGAAAAAGGCATGCCACAGAAGCGCCGCAGCACGGCGATCCGCAAGCAGCAGATCATCGACGCCGCCCGCAAGCTGATCATCAAGAAGGGCAGCGAGCACCTCACCGTCAGGGCCATGGCCAAGGAAGTGCAGCTGACCGAGGCGGCCATCTATCGCCATTTCAAGAGCAAGCGCGAAATCCTCTCCTTCCTGATGAACCACATCATGGACACCATGCTGCACGATCTGGAACGGACGACGACCGATCAGCCGCCCGCCATCGAAGCCATGGACCAGGCGTTGAAGCACCATCTCTCCGAGATCGAACAGCGCAAAGGCATGTCCTTCCAGATCATCGCCGAGATCATCAGCCTCGGGGACAGGAAGCTGAACAAAGAAGTCTATGAGAAGCTGAACCTCTACATCGACCGCATCAAAGCGCTGCTCTCCGAAGGTGTCCTCAGCGGCTATGTCGATGACGGCATCGACCTGGCGGCGTCCGCGCTCATGCTGTTCGGCATGACCCAGGGACTGGCCAACATCTGGGCCCTGAGCGGCTACGGCTTCGACCTGGCAGAGCAATACGACAATCTCTGGAAGGTCTACCAGCGGGCCATCCGACCCGCGGGGCCGCGCGCATCGGACTGAACGTTCCAAGCCGCACCCAGGACCCTTTTCGAAAGCCCCAGCGCCGATTCCGGGGAATTCTTTCAGCCATAGAAGTGCTCGCGTTCCTCCCGCCTTTAATGAACGAAGCGGCCGTTGAACAGCAGCTCAAATCCGCAAGCAAGACGGGGAGAATCGCCAAGGCCGTCCTGAAGTGGGCCATCTTAAAGAGATGCGGCCCCACGCGGCCGCCCTGAGCGCCCCCGAAAATTCGAAACCGGCCTGAGCCCTGCTCCCCGCGGCCGCCTCCCCCATACCCGCCGGCCGCCGCGTCAGGGTTCGCCCGTGAAATCGAAGCTCATGCGCGTCTGCAGGTTGCCGATGCGGATGAAGATCTCCTTCAGCAGGCGCTGCTCGAGCCCCGACAGCTCTTTGGGGTTGACGTAGTTGTCCGGGGCGGCACCCTCGTCGATGATCGCCCGCACCTGCCGGGCGAACCGCAGCTGCATCAT
>Ga0114938_1003071_pt1 | contig 10085 bp, 11 predicted proteins | sample AshMeaBigSpring_FD_88675 | JGI IMG/M metagenome (GOLD analysis project Ga0114938, IMG submission 88675) | Groundwater microbial communities from Big Spring, Nevada to study Microbial Dark Matter (Phase II) - Ash Meadows Big Spring | ecosystem: Environmental > Aquatic > Deep subsurface >...
CGGGCAGCCGACGCTCTATCCGCGCGGGCTGGAGGCCGACGACAGTCCCGTGGCGCCCGTCGACATCGCGCGGGCCGTGAACGACCTCTTTGCGCGCCGTGGCCGGATGCCGGTGGCGAGCGACTGCGGCGACTGCATGTTCACGGCTTTCGAGATCGAGAACACCGAGATCGTCGCGCCGGGTTACTACGCGACCATGGGATTCGGCATCCCCGCGGGCCTCGGGCTGCAGGCCGCAACCGGGCAGCGACCGCTGGTGCTGGTGGGCGATGGTGCCTTCCAGATGACCGGCTGGGAACTCGGCAACTGCCGCAGGTACGGCTGGGACCCGATCGTCGTGGTCATGAACAATCTCGGTTGGGAAATGCTGCGCGTCTTTCAGCCGGAGTCGAGGTTCAACACACTCGACGATTGGCGTTTTGCCGATCTTGCGGCGCCACTCGGTGGCGAGGGTGTTCGCGTCAGCACCAGACGCGACCTCGCCGCCGCGCTGGAGCGAGCGGCCAACGCTCGTGGCCGCTTCCAGATCGTCGAGGCGATGATTCCGCACGGCAGCGTTTCCCCGACGCTCGAGGGGTTCGTCGGCGCGCTCAAGCGGCGACAGCGCGGCCGTCCCGGTCGAGTCGCGCTTGTACCCTCCGCGGCGACTGCGTCATCCTGATCCATTGAAGAACAGAGCCCCAGCACCCGCGCCGACCGTTGCGCAGCCGTCGCTGTTGCGCCGCTGCGCGCTCGGGCTCCTTAGACTCGCCGGCTGGAGAACGGTGCTCGTCTGGCCGCCTGAGCCGAAGGGAATCATCGTCGTGTATCCGCACACTTCGAACTGGGATTTCGTGATCGGCGTGCTGTTCAGGATCGGTTACGGCCTGCCGGCCAGCTGGGTTGGCAAGGCCGAGATGTTCCAGTGGCCCTTTCGCGATCTGCTGGAGCGCATCGGCGGCATCCCGGTGGATCGGCGGCGCACGACGGGCTTCATCGACTTCCTGCGCGATGAGTTCCGGCGCCGCGACTGGCTGTGGCTCGCGATCACCCCCGAGGGCACGCGCGGCTACACCGACCATCTGAAGTCCGGTTTCTACCAGCTTGCGCTCGCGGCCGGCGTGCCGGTGGCACTCGCTTACATCGACTACGGGACGCGAACCGCCGGGATCGACACCTACGTCCGGTTCTCGGGGGACCGAGCGCGCGACATGGAGCTGATGCGGTCCTTCTACGCGGGCAGGCGCGGCCGCAGGCCCGGGCACGCGGGAGAGATCCGGCTGCGGGAGTGACGCGCCAGGCGCGTCCTCCCGCCAAGCGTACTTTTCCATATTGCGGGCGACTCGAAATGCGCGTCTGATGATCCTGCGCTGACCGGACGGCGTGAGCTGCCGCGGGCGCTCACAAGACGGGAATCGTGCGAGCTTCCGCCGGCGACACGCCCTGCGGCGAGCGCCGGGCATTTGTCATACGCATGGCGGCATGCGCGGAGGAGGTTCCCATGAGCGAAATCATCGTAACGAAGGTGCCGAACCTCGAGGATCGTTCGCTGCCCGTGTTCGCCGAGGTCGAGAGACTGATGCTGGACATCGGCAGGCGTGCGAACGAGTTGTTCGACGTGCACGGCCACGTGGGCGGCCACGAACTCGACGACTGGCTGCAGGCCGAGCACGAGATCTGCTGGCCCGCCGCGGAGCTGGTCGAGCGCGACGAGGATTTCGTCCTCTGTGTCGCGCTGCCGGGCTATGAGCCCTCCGACATCGAGCTCACGGTCACGCCGCGCGAGATCATCGTGCACGCGGCACGAAAGGCGGAGCGAGTCGAGGAGGGGAAGGAGAAGGCCGGGCAGGTGCGCTGGAGCGAGTTCAGGTCCAACGACGTGTATCGGCGGGTCGAGACCCCCGCCGCGATCGATGTCGAGCGGGTCAGGGCGTCCCTCAAGCTCGGGCTGCTCAAGATCACGGCGCCGAAGGTCGAGGCCGTCGTGGAGAAGGTCCCGATCGCGGCGGCGGCCTGAGCTGACGTTCGGGCTCACGTCTCTGAGGTGGGCCCGAAGCGCCTCGCAGGAGGCCGATACGGCGGCCGCGAAGCACGCGTGCCGCCATCGGATAACCGAGATACCCCCGGCAGGGTCGCTCGGGGATATTTTGCGCCCATGAATCGCTTTGCTTTCGTGCTGCACCCGCTGACGGTCGATTACATCGCCAGTCACCCGTCGTACCGCTGGACGCAGCGCCTGCCGAAGCACTGGGTGGAGATGGGTGCGGCGTACATGCCGGCCCAGTGCGTCGGGACGGCGAAGGGCGGACGGTCCGAGGCGACGGGCAAGCCCGTGGACGGTCTGATCTACGCGCTCGGTGCTACTCCGCGGCAGATGCTCACGCGCCCGCCCGAGTTCACGTATCGCCGCCTGAACGACGCAGTGAAGGACGCGGCCGAGCGTGGCGCGAAAATCGTCGGACTCGGTGCATTCACCAAGGTGGTCGGCGATGCAGGGGTCACGGTTGCTAAGCGTGCCCCGATTCCGGTGACGACCGGCAACAGCCTCACGATCGCGGCGACGCTCGAGACGGCGAAGCTGACGGCAAAGCGCCTCGGCTGGAAGGATCTCGCCCGTGGCAAGGCGATGATCGTCGGTGCCACGGGGTCGATCGGCTCGGTGTGCTCACGGCTGCTCGCGGCGGCCGTGAAAGACGTCGTCCTGGTCTCGGTCGAGCCCGAGCGGCTCACGGCGCTGAAGCAGAAGATCCTGTCCGAAGTGCCCGACGCAGAGGTGGAGACCGACGTGACGACGGCGCGATGGGTCGGGGAATGTGATCTCATCGTCACCGCGACCTCCGCCTTCGGGCAGCGCGTGCTCGACGTCAGCCAGTGCAAGCCGGGTGCCGTGATTCTCGACGTGGCGCTGCCGCCCGACATTTCCGCGGACGAAGCGGCCGTGCGGCCGGACGTGCTGGTCGTGGAGAGCGGGGAGGTCGCAATTCCAGGGCCGGTGCGGTTCAGCTTCGACATCGGCCTGCCCCCGGGGGTGGCCTACGCGTGCCTGGCGGAAGCCGCGCTGCTCGCGATGGAGGAGCGCTACGAGTGCTTCACCCTCGGGCGCGAGGTGCAGCCGAACCGGGTCAAGGAAATCTACCGGCTGTTCCGCAAGCACGGCTTCCGCATTGCGCCGCTGCGCAGCTTCGGGCAGCTGCTGACGGACGAGCTGATCGGGGCGAAGAACACCCGCGCGGAGGAGTTGCGTCGCAGCCCGACGCTGCTCAAGCGCGTCAAGGCTGAAGCGGCGGCGAAGATCGCCCGGATTCCGCCGCGCGCGAAGGGCGTGGCCGGCGTCACGACCCTGAAGTCCTGACGTACCCTCTGCGACCGGCGCCGGCCCCGTCGCCGGAAATGCGACAATGCTCGCTCGGCCACGAGGACCGCCGGTAAATGATCGCTCGGAACTGGCTGCCTGCACTCCTGTCGCTGATCGTCACGGCTTGTGCACAGATCCCTGAAGGTGTCGTCGCCGTCGATGACTTCGACGCCGGGCGCTACCTCGGCACGTGGTACGAGATTGCCAGGCTCGATCACCGCTTCGAACGCGGCCTGACCAGGGTGACCGCGACGTATGCCGCGCGAGCGGACGGCGGCATCGACGTCGTCAATCGCGGCTTCGACGCGGCCGCAGGAGTGTGGCGCGAAGCGCGGGGGAAGGCGAGATTCGTCGGGTCGCGCGACGTCGGCGAGCTCGAGGTCTCGTTCTTCGGGCCATTCTACGGCGGGTACAACGTCATCGAGCTGGCGCCCGATTACACGTATTCGCTCGTCGCCGGGCCGAGCCGCTCGTATCTCTGGATACTGGCGCGTCAGCCGAACCTTCCGGGTGAAGTCGTCGACAGGCTGGTGGCGCGGGCGCGCGACCTCGGGTTCGCTGCCGACCAGCTCATCTTCGTCCGCCACTGAGGAAGGGCCATTGCAGTCCGCAGCCCTCATCGTCTTCGTGGTCACCATCGCGGCCAGCCTGGTCGGTCTGTACCTGCAGCCGAAGGTCATCGAGCGCAGCTTGTTCAGGCCCTACTGGCTGCGGCGCGACCGCCGGTACGAAACGCTGGTCACGAGCGGCTTCGTGCACGCGGACTTCGCGCACCTCGCCTTCAACATGATCACCTTCTATTTCTTCGCCTTCCCGCTGGAGGCGCAGATCGGCCCGGGCAGGTTCGCGGCGCTCTACCTGCTCGGACTCGTCGTGAGCGACCTGGGCACGTACCACAAGCATCGCAACGATCCCGCATACGCCTCGCTCGGCGCGTCCGGAGCCGTCTCGGCGGTGCTGTTCGCCTCCGTCGTGTACTTTCCCTGGCAGAAGCTGTTCGTCTTTCCGTTGCCCGTGCCTATCCCGGCCCCTCTGTTCGCGATCGCCTACGTTGCTTATTCGTGGTACTCGGCGCGCCATCCACGAGGCCGTATCAACCACGATGCGCACCTCGGCGGGGCACTCGCCGGCCTGGCCTTCGTGCTGCTCACCGATCCCGCCGCCTACGTCCGCCTGGCGCGCTGGGCGACCGGCTGAGTGTCGAAACTGCGAACACGGTCAAGGGATGTAACGGCCAATCCGTCAGACTACCCGCTGCCGCCGTCGTGGCGGCCTGCGGCTCGGCCCGGAGAGTGTAGTGATGTTCAAGCGTCTGACGGTATTCGCGCTCTGTCTCGCGATCCTGAACCTGGGGTCGCCCCTGGTCGCGAAGGCCGCAGTCATCGGCACGCTCGAAGCGGTGTCCGCCGGCAGTCGAGTGGCCGATCTCGCAACGGTCAACTCGGCGCTGGCGCGGCAGGACGTGCGCGCGCAGATGATCGCGCTCGGCGTAGAGCCGGCACAGGTCGAGGGCCGCATCGCAGCGATGACCGACGCAGAGCTGCGCACGCTCGCCGACCGCATGGCCGACATGCCGGCCGGCGGCGACAGCGTGCTCGCGATCGTCGGCATCGTGTTTCTCGTGCTGCTGATCCTCGAGGCGGTCGGCGTCATCGACATCTTCAAGAAATTCCCGTAACCGGGGAGCTGTGCATGCCCGCGGACGGTCCGGTGCGCGCCACCGCCGCGCTGCTGGCCGTGCTGCTCACGGGCTGCGTCTCCCGAGGGCCGGCGATGCCCTCGGCGGCCGAAGCGGGCGTGCCGGTGCGGCTGGAACTCGAGCAGACGCCATTCTTTCCTCAGGTCGAGTACGAGTGCGGTCCGGCCGCCCTTGCGACGGTGCTCGCCGCGTCGGGTCTGCGGGTCGTGCCCGACGACATCGCGCCCGAGGTGTACCTGCCGGGTCGTCGCGGCAGCCTGCAGCCTGAACTGCTGGCGAGCGCGCGCCGCCGCGGTCGTCTGCCATACGTACTGCCGGGCTCGCTCGAGACCGTCGTGCAGCAGGTCGCCGCCGGCTTCCCTGTTCTCGTGCTGCAGAAGCTCGGTGCAGGTCCCTGGCCCGGCTGGCACTACGCCGTGGTCGTCGGCTACGACCTCGACTCCGGGAACCTGCAGCTGCGTTCGGGAACCGATCGCCGACTCGAGATGTCCGCGCACCGGTTCATGATGAGCTGGGATCGAGCCGAACGCTGGGCCGTGGTGGTGTTGCGACCGGGCGAGTTGCCGGCGTCGGCGCAGCCGGGTCGCTACATGGAGGCTGCGGCGTCTCTCGAGTCGGTCGGCGAGGTTGACGCCGCGCGGGATGCGTACCTGGCCGCCGCAGGACGCTGGCCGCAGGATCCCCTCACCCGGATTGCGCTCGGCAACGTCGCGCTCGCGCGCGGCGAGCTCGAGGCAGCGGAGCGCGCCTACGCCGAGGCCGTGCATCTCGACCGGCAGAACGTGCCGGCTCGCAACAATCTCGCCGAGGTCCTGCTGCGGCGCGGCTGCCCGACGGCTGCGCGTGCAGAGATCGAAGCGGCCGCGCGGCTCGCCGCCGGTGGCCCGTACGCGACCGCCGTCGCAGACACGGCCGGGCAGATCGCGTCCGTGCGTGGCGCCGACCATCCGGGTTGTCCACTGCCCGAAGCGGAGTAACATTCGCCGCCATGACGCTGAAGGACCGCGTTGACGCCCTGTTCCCCGACTGGCAGCGCTGGTATCCCAGCCTGTTCGACGCGGCCGTGGACCTGGGCGTGATCCGAGCGCGCGTCTGCGACCCGTCGTCGCTGCTGCTCTCGAACCGTCACGCGGGCGTGCGCGCGGCGGCGGAGGAGGCGCACCGGCGGAAGTGGAGTGCCGAGGAGAATCCACCGGAAGACTAGGCGACGCGATGCGAGGCTTCATTCGATCGGCCGCCATCGTGACGCTGCTGGCATGCGCCGCCGCCTGCGGCAGCGACAAGAAGCGGGAAGCAGCGCCGGTGCCAGCCCCGGCGGACAGCGCCGCCGCGCGCCAGGCGGACACGTCGGCGACGAGCGAGGCGAAGACCCCGCCGGCGACTGTCGAGGCGCCCTTGCGCCTGACCCCCGAGTCCGGTGAACGCGCATTCAGCATCGCGCTCCGCCCGTGGAAAGGCGACTTCGATCAGATGCTGGAGCGCAAGCTGATACGGGTGCTCGTACCCTACGGACGCACGCTCTACTTCAACGACAAGGGCACGGAAAGGGGGATCACGGCCGAGAACCTGCGCGACTTCGAGCGCTACATCAACAGGAAGTACGTCAAGGACAAGCGACCGGTCACGCTCGTGATCATTCCCACGACCCGAGACAGGCTGCTGTCCCAGGTGGCGGACGGCCTCGGCGACATGGCCGCCGGTAACCTGACGGTGACCGAGTCGCGACGGAAGATCGTCGACTTCGTGACGCACGACGACGCGCGGCCGGTGCGCGAGCTCGTCGTCACCGGGCCGAAGGCGCCGCCCCTCACGAGCCTCGACGACCTGGCGGGGAACACGGTCGCCGTGCGACCGACCACCAGTCAGTACGAAAGCATCCAGGCCCTGAACCGGCGGTTCATGGCGGAGAAGCGGCCGCCCATCGTCGTCCGGGACCTGCCCGTCGCGCTCGAGAACGAGGACGTCCTCGAAATGACGAACGCGGGCCTGCTCGACATCGTCGTGGTGGACGACTGGATGGCGGATCTCTGGGCACAGGTGCTGCCGAACATCACGGTGCGCGAGGATCTCGTCGTCCGCGACGACGGCCGGACAGGATGGGCGATCCGCAAGGGCAGCCCCGCGCTCCACGCAGCGATCAGCGATTTCGACCGCGAGCATCTCGTGAAGCAAGGCGTGCTCGCCTACCGCTTCGCCCAGTACACCAGGAAGATCAAGCAGATCCAGAACCCGGCCGCCGGAGAGGACTGGAAGCGCTTCGAGGAGGTCATCGCACTGTTCCGCGAGTATGGCGAAAAGTACGACTTCGATCCCCTGATGCTCGCCGCACAGGGTTTCCAGGAGTCGAGACTCGACCAGAACGCAACGAGCCGCGTCGGCGCAGTCGGCGTGATGCAGGTCATGCCTGCCACCGGCAAGGAGCTCGGCGTGGGGGACATCCGCCGGATCGAGCCCAACATCCACGCGGGCGCGAAGTACGTGGACCAGCTGATGACGCGTTATTTCAAGGACGCGCAATTCGACGCTCAGAACCGCGCGCTGTTCGCCTTCGCTGCCTACAACGCCGGACCCGGTCGCATCCAGCAGATGCGCAAGCTGGCGGAACAACGTGGCCTGGACCCGGACGTGTGGTTCAACAACGTCGAGATCGTCACGGCGGAGAAGGTCGGTATCGAGACGACGACCTACGTCCGCAACATCTTCAAGTACTACGTGACCTACAAGCTGGCGGTCGCGCAGGAGGCCGCGCGCAGGGAGGCCATCGAGCAGGTCGCGCCGGGCACGGCGGGCTGACTCACCGGGCCTACGGGCGCGGCGGCATTTCGTCGAACTGCGGAATCGAGTCGGTGATCCGCTCCCACGGAGCCTTCGAGCCCACGAATATGTGGGCCGTCGGGCGGATGCCGGGCTCGTTGTCCAGCGTGCCGGCCGGCACGAGGACGACGCCGCGCTCACGGGAGACTCGCGGCATTTTGCTGCCGCACTTGCGGCAGAACGCCGTGGTGAAGTACTGCGCCTCCGGCGGCTTGTAGTTCATCACGAGATCCTCGCCGCGCAGCCAGCGGAAGCCGTCGGCCCCGTAGAAGATGTTGGCAGCGTGCGCCGCACTGCGACTGCGGCGGCACCGCGAGCAGTGGCAGTAGTACATGCGCATCGGCGGGCCTGCGACATCGTAGGCCACGGCGCCGCACAGGCAACTGCCCTGCGGGTGATCGCCCTCTGTCGCGACCTGCGGCCGCGACGTCGCATTCATACCGAACTGCGGAGGGTACTCCTCGAACTGCGGCAGGTCGTCCGTGATCGTGTACCACGGCGCCTTCGATCCCACGAACATGTGCAGCTGTGGCTCGACGCCGAGGTCACCCTCGAGGTTGCCGGCCGGGCAGATCACGAGGCCCGCCGCCGCGACGCCTTCAGGCGCCACCGAACCGCAGATCCTGCAGAACGAGCGGTGAAATCCGGGCGAGGAGTCGTAGCGCACGACCGCCGGTTCCCCTGCCGTGAAGCGGAAAACGGCGAGCGGTGCCGTTGCCCAGGTCGCGAAGGGCGTCCCGTGGTGCTTGCGGCACATCGAGCAGTGACAGTGCAGCATGTTCGCGAGCGGCCCGTCGATCTCGTAGCGAACGGTGCCGCAGAGGCAACGGCCTTCGGTCATGACTCGTTCTCCCCGATCCGGTCGAGGCATGCATCATCCCGCCGCCGGGACGTTCCGTAAATGGCGCGGTTAAGGCTGATCGGGTGGCTGCCGACGGCCGCGCAGGCCTCGCCCTCAGTTCTTCGGACCGTCGGCACCTGGCCGACAGGTTTCCGCGACCCGCGCGCGGATGATCTCGGCCAGTCGACGTGCGCCGGGACCGATGGTGTCTCGATCCGCGTATGTCAGGTACAGCGTCACATAGCGCTCGCGCCCCTGCTCGAGCGGGAGCGGCTCGAGCGTCCCGGAATCGAGTTCCTCGCGGATGCTTTCCTCGGGGTACCAGGCGTAGCCCAGGCCCTTGCGCGCGGCCCGGATCGACGTCGCCTTGTTCGTGACCGTCCAGCGCCGATCGTTGAGCCAGCCGCCGCTGCGGCTGCGCATCGTCCCCGAGTCGCGCACGACGAGGTGACGATGCTGGCGAAGATCGTCGAGGGTCAGCGTCCGGCCCAGGCGGTGCAGAGGATGATCCGGCGCGGCGGCACAGACGAAGCGCACTTGCATCAACGGATCGCCCAGGAAACCGCCCGGGACAGTCCCGCCGACCGCGAAGTCTGCGCGACCGTCCGTCAGCGCATCCTCGGTGCCGCCCAGTACGGACTCGATCAGTTCAATCCTCGTCTCCGGATGCTCTTCGCCGAAGGTGGCGAGGCAGTCGAGCAGCAACCAGGTCGGAAATATGATGTCGACGGCGAGCCGGATCTCCATTTCCCAGCCGCGTTCCAGCGCGGCGGCGGCGCGCTCGAGCCGGGCGGCCTCGGCCACCAGCGTCCTGCCGCGGCGGTACAGGATCTGCCCGGCCGGCGTGAGCACGGCCTTGCGTCCCTGGATTTCGAAGACCTTCACCCCGAGCGCGTCCTCGAGCTTCCTGATCGTGTAGGACACGGTGGACTGCGTCCGGTGCAGCCGGCGTGAGGCCTGCGCGTATCCGCCCGATTCGACGACGGCGACGAGAGCATTCCATTGCTCGAGGGTGATTCGGGGCTGCTGCATATATCGATTAATTAGATTGGTAAGCGCTAATTTATCGGCTTTTATATCTGCCTGATAGATGCAAAATGCAATACAGGCAGGACAGCAGGTACAGGCGCCTCTTTCACCGTTCGTCGTCCCGGAGCCCCCATGGCAGCTCGTAAGTTGCAGGCCGTAATCGAATCGGTCGCCGCCTCGGATGGAGCCGGCGTCAAGCTGCGCCGCAGCCTCGGCAGCGGCCGTCACCTGCGCTTCGACCCGTTCCTGATGCTGGACGAGTTCTTCTCGGACGATCCCGACGACTACCTCGCCGGCTTCCCGGCTCATCCGCACCGCGGTTTCGAGACCGTCACCTACATGCTCGACGGCCACATGCGGCATGAGGA
>Ga0114938_1003073_pt1 | contig 10083 bp, 11 predicted proteins | sample AshMeaBigSpring_FD_88675 | JGI IMG/M metagenome (GOLD analysis project Ga0114938, IMG submission 88675) | Groundwater microbial communities from Big Spring, Nevada to study Microbial Dark Matter (Phase II) - Ash Meadows Big Spring | ecosystem: Environmental > Aquatic > Deep subsurface >...
AACTTCGTCCATCGCCAGTTGGACGGAGGGGAGGTCGAGATCTAGGTGGTCGAGAGTGACCTCCCGTCTAACTCCCAACACTTTGGTGGCGGTTATTGCCAGCTGGGCAGGCTTGAAAGTGATCCGGACCTCCGCAACCGGAAGCTTGATGCCTGCATCTAGACCAGCTGTTCGAGCCACCAATCGAGCCTGCGCCTCGAAGCGGTGGGCGAAGACGGCGGCAACGTCCTTGAAGGTGACACTGGCCAGCAGTCGACTCAGCAGGCGGTCGCGCTCCTCCATCAGCGCCAGCTCTTCGTCGAGGTCGATGCCTTCTTGGCTGGGAAGCAGGCTGCGGGCTTTGAGTTGGATCAGGGTGGCTGCGATGAGCAGGAATTCGCTGGTGACCTCGAGGTCGAGCCGGCGCATGTCATCCAGATAGGTGAGGTATTCAGAGACCAGATCGGTGAGGCTCAAGGCGTTGACTGAAACCTGGTGCTGGGTGATCAGCTGATAGAGCAGATCGAGTGGGCCCTCGAACACATCGGTACGTACCTGATAGCTCACACCCGGCATAGTACGGGCTGGCGCAGGGAATTTGGTCACTCTTTGGAAGATGATCCAGCAAGCCTTGCCAAGCCACGACTGTTTCTCCGAGACGGTGCACTAAGTAGCCAAGCCGTACAACCACCCGATGATGTCCCGGAGGAAAGCCAGGGAGCGAGGAAACACAAAAACCGCGGCCAGCAAAATGGCAAACCCGTAGGCCTCCACCCGGGCGTACCAGTTCCGCCCCTGGGGAGAAAGCACCAGCGGCAACAGCCGGCTCCCATCCAGTGGCGGAATCGGCAGCATGTTGAACACGGCCAAGCCCAGGTTGACAAGCACCAGGATTTCGAGTTGACCGGTCCATGCTCCGGCCGGTAGCACCAGGTGGCCGACCGCGAACGCCAGCGCCAGGTTGGTGGCTGGTCCGGCCAAGGCACTCAGCGCCATCCCCTCTACCGGACGACGAAACCGCCCTGGGTTGATGGGGACCGGCTTGGCCCAACCGAACACCGGACCCCCGGCGAGCACCAGCATCAGGGGAAGCAGCACGGTACCGAACGGATCGACATGGGCCAGCGGGTTGAGGGTGAGCCGCCCCATGCGGCGGGCAGTGTCATCTCCCAGCCGCGCCGCCATCGCCCCATGCGCAACCTCGTGCAGTATCACGCCGGGAGCGATCAACGCCACCACCAACGCGGCGTCTACCAGGCGCTGCCCTAGCTCAGGCATCCGGCAGCGTGGACTCAGCCCCGCTTCAACTGATCGTTGACGCAGTAGCGCGACATGGGGCGGGCGGCCAGTCGGGCCTCCGAGATCTCGTTCCCACATTCTTCGCAGCGCCCGTAGGTGCCCGCCTTCACCTTGACGATCGCCTCTTCCACGTCCGCCAGCTGCCGCTTGAGGTTGTCTACCAGCCCCAGCACCTCGGTACGTTCGGAGGTGATGGCGGCGGCATCCGCGAAGCTCTCCCCGAACTCTAAATCACCGAGCAGGTCACCGTTCTCGCTGGCGCCTAGTTCACCGAGTTGGTGCAACAGGCGGGTTCGCTCGGCGGCGAGGAGTTGGCTGGCTTGGTCGGGTTGCATCATCGGCTCCGAGGGTGAGAGGTGACATACACTTCGTATAGGTGACCAGGCGTCACCCGGGTGTAGGTCTGAGTTGTGGAAATACTAGCGTGGCCCAAGAGTTCTTGGACAACGCGCAGGTCAGCTCCCCGCTCCACCATATGGGTGGCGGCCGAGTGCCGAAGCACGTGGGGAGAGATCGGAACAGCCAGGCCCGCCTTGGCTGCCGCCGCCCGCACAGTTCGGAAGATAGTTTGGCGAGACAGCCTTCCGCCCCTGGCATTGACAAACACCGCGCCGGGGTCGGGACGGGCTCCTATCAGCTGACGTCGGTCCGCCAGGTACTCGACAAGTGTCTCCACCGCCCGCTTCCCGAGGGGAACCAATCGCTGGCGGCTGCCTTTGCCAGTGACGGTTGCGACTCTCGCTTCCAACTCCAACGCTTCCATGTCCAAGGCCGCGGTCTCGGCGACCCGGGCAGCGCTGGCGTACAGGAACTCAAGCAGAGCCCGATCACGTCTGCCCAGCCGAGTGCTGGGATCAGGGGCAGCCAACACAGCTTCGATTTCTTCGAGGGGCAACGCCTTGGGTAGCGGCCGCGGGCGGCGGGGCATGGAAAGCAGCTGGGTGGGGTCGTCTTTAGCAAGTCCTTCTGCCACCAGGAATCGGTGGAATCCCCTGACTGCCGTGAGTTTCCTGGCCACCGAACTGGGGGCCAGCCGCCGGCGGCGCAGAGCGGTTGCGAACCCGGTTATCGATCCGGGGTCAGGCGCTTTCCCAGCTAGGAAGACGAGATACTGGTGCAAGTCGCTGCGGTAGGCGGCCAGGGTATGAGGCGTGCAGCCCCGTTCGCTGGCGAGTGCCGCCATGAATTCATCGACCCCCAGCCGCAGCCGGCCCCGGGAGGAAGCGCTCACAGTTCGAGGACGTCGATCGGTCGACGGAACGGGATACCGAGGCTTTCGGCGACAGCTCGATGCACCACTTCACCGGCAGCAACGTTGAGCCCGCTCCTGAGTTCGGGAGCAGCCTCGACCGCCCCCTTGAGTCCGTTGTCTGCCAACAGCAGCACATAGGGCAGGGTGGCGTTGGTGAGTCCGTAGGTGGAGGTGTGAGGGACCGCGCCTGGGATGTTGGCGACCGCGTAGTGGATGACTCCATGCACGTCGTAGACCGGATCATCATGGGTAGTAGGCCGGCTGGTCTCGAAGCACCCGCCCTGATCAATCGAGATGTCGACCAGCACCGAACCCGGCTGCATCGCTTGCACCATGGCGTCAGTCACCACTCGGGGAGCGGCCGCCCCCGGAACCAGCACGGCCCCGATCACCAGATCCGCTCCGATTACCTGGTCCTCCAGGGTAAGCCGATTGGAAGCAAGGGTGATGATGTGACCCCGGTAGAGGGAATCAAGCTGGCGGAGGCGAGCCAGATTCCGGTCCAGCACCACCACCTGAGCCTGCAGGCCCATGGCGATCACGGCAGCGTTGCTGCCGGCTATCCCGGCACCGATCACAACCACTTTGGCCGGCATCACTCCCGAAATCCCGCCCAGCAGAATGCCTCTCCCTCCTTCTGCCTTTTCGAGGAAGTAGGCACCCACTTGCGTCGCCATCCGACCGGCGATCTCTGACATGGGTGCCAGCAGAGGCAGGCTGCCGTCTCCCAGCTGTACGGTCTCGTAAGCCACACAAGTAGCTCGGGAAGCCATCAGGTCCCGCGTCAATCGCTCGGAAGCGGCTAAGTGGAGATAGGTGAAGAGAATCTGGCCGGGGCGAAGGCGAGCGACCTCCTCGGCAAGTGGCTCTTTGACTTTGAGCACTAGGTCGGCCTCCCCGAAGATCTCGGCCGGGCCGGGAACAATCTTGGCGCCTTGGGCAACCAGCGCCTCATCGGTGATGCCGCTCCCGAGGCCGGCCCCGGTCTCGATTAGAACAGTGTGGCCATGGTCTGTCAGCTCCCTCACGCCGGCCGGGGTGACGGCCACCCGGAACTCCCAAGCCTTGAGTTCGGTCGGGATTCCGACAATCATGTTCCCCCTCCCATCACCGCCGCCAAGCCAATCAGTGTCTTGGCGTCTGCGATTTCTCCTTTGTCTAGTAAGCGGCGGAGGTCGGCTATCGCCATCCGGTGCACTTGGGCGGTCTGCTCCTCGGCTCCCTGGGGTTGGCGCCCCACCACCTGCAGCTCTTCGCCAATGTAGATCCGCGTGGATTCGTCGCAGAAGCCGGGTGAGTTGAAGAACTGATTCACCAGCCGCAGACTTCCGGGTAGGTACCCTGTCTCTTCCGCGCACTCGCGGCGGGCGGTCTCCTCGGGCGGCTCGCCGGGATGATCGCACTTCCCGGCCGGGAGTTCCCACAACCAAGCCCCGGCGGCGGTGCGGTACTGGCGTAGCATCAGCACCTCGCCATCCAGCATGGGCACCACCACCACCGAACCGGGGTGATGCACCAGTTCCCGCCGCAAGCCCTCGCCCTTAGGTCCCAGGAAATGATGCCGGCACAATTCAATGTTCTTGCCTTGCGCCAAGCGGCGCAGGCCAAGCAATCGAAAGTCCTCGTTCAAATCACCGGCGCCGGTGCCGCGCTCGGCGTTGCCACCCGCCGGCGTTTGTGTTCATGGGCGGCGGTGAGCAGACCCGCGAAAAGCGGGTGGGGGTTGTCGGGGCGCGACTTGAACTCCGGATGGAACTGACTGCCGATGAAGAAAGGATGGCCAGGTAGCTCGATCATCTCCACCAGCTCGTCGTCTGGTGAACGACCGCTCAACAACATGCCCGCCCGCTCCAGATCAGCCCGGAATCGGTTGGTGACTTCGTAGCGGTGACGGTGCCTCTCGTAGATCAGCTCCTCTCCATACAGCCGATGTGCCAGCGATCCCGAGGTGAGCTTGGCGGCGTATAAGCCCAGCCGCATAGTTCCACCCTTGTTCTCGACGCCGAGCTGGCTCTCCATCAGGTCGATCACGGGATAGGGCGTGGTCGGGTCGAACTCGGTGCTGTTGGAACCCGCCCAACCCAGCTGGTGTCGAGCGAACTCGATAACCGCACACTGCAAGCCCAGACACAAGCCAAGGAAGGGCAGCTGCCGCTCGCGAGCGAAGCGAATCGCTTCGACCTTGCCTTCGATCCCGCGACCGCCAAACCCCCCGGGGACCACCATCCCCGCCAGCCCCTCTAGATACGAGGGCGCCAGCAGTCCTCCTAGCTCGTCGGCTGGGATCCAGCGCAGGTCGAGTTTGACTCCGGCCGCGGTCGCCCCGTGGCGGAGAGCCTCGACCACCGAAAGGTAGGCGTCGGGAAGATCAACGTATTTCCCAACCAAGCCGATCGTCACTTCCTCGGTAACCGAGCGCATCCGCAGCACCATCGCCTCCCAGTTGATCAGGTCGGGCTGGGGAGTCTCCAACCCCAAGGCCTCGCACAAGACCTCATCCAGGCCCTCCTGATGCAATTGGAGCGGTACTGCATACAACAGGCCGGCATCCGGGGCGGACACCACCGCCCGGGCTTCGACATCGCAGAACAGGCTGATCTTACGGCGCACACCGTCGTCTATCGGGCGGTCGGAGCGAACCACGATCAGATCCGGCTGGATTCCGCGGCTGCGCAGCTCTTCCACCGAGTGCTGGGTTGGCTTGGTCTTGAGTTCCTCGGATGGCACCAGATAGGGGACCAGGGTGACGTGTACGTAGGCGACGTTGCGGTTGCCGACATCCTTGCGGAACTGGCGAATAGCTTCCAGGAAGGGGAGGATCTCGATGTCGCCAACCGTTCCCCCCACTTCGGTGATCACCACATCCACATCCGGTCGCTCCCCCAGCCGGCGGATACGGGACTTGATCTCGTTGGTGATGTGGGGAATCACCTGAACCGTTCCCCCCAAGAAATCTCCCCGACGTTCTTTCTGGATAACCGACAGGTATACCGAGCCGGTGGTTACGTTGGAGTCGCGACGTAGGTGCTCACCGGTGAAGCGCTCGTAGTGACCGAGATCCAGATCGGTTTCGCCGCCATCGTCGGTGACGAAAACCTCGCCATGTTCGAAGGGGTTCATCGTCCCCGGATCGACGTTGAGGTAGGGGTCGAGCTTCTGATTTACCACCCGCAAGCCGCGGGAGGTGAGCAGGCGTCCGATGGATGCGGCAGTGATGCCCTTGCCCAAACTGGATACGACGCCCCCAGTGACGAACACATATTTCGCCATGCAGCAACCTCCGGTGGGCGGATGGTAGCAGCGTGGATTCTCGGCCTTGTTGCACCGTTGCGGCGGTGCTTGAATCAGAGATCGGGCAGTCGCTCGATGAAATGGGGGAAGGCGTGGATACCGAGGTCAAAGAAGCGAACCGGGGATTCGCCCCGCCCGACATCGACCCAACCGTCTTTTTCGAGGTGTCCTTCATCGCGTCCGTCGATGCTCACCCGCAGCGGCCGGTGGGTTGCGGCTCGCAGGCGCAGCCGGGAAGTTGCCGGGAATACCAGAGCTCGATTGAAAGAGGCGTGGGGAGCAACCGCAATCAGCAGGATCGCCTCCAGCTGAGGGGAGAGCACCGGCCCGCCGGCCGAGAAGGCGTAGCCAGTAGACCCAGTGGGAGACGCCACCACCACTCCGTCAGCGCGAAAGGTGTGAAACTTTTCACCATCCACCTCTACCGTGATTGACGCCAACCGCTCCCCCAGCTGCTTTCCCACCACAACGTCATTCAGGGCGGAGACCGGCTCGCCTCGCCCGCGACTGGCAGCCAGCGTCATACGAGATTCGATGGTGTAGTCCTGGCTAACCATCCGAGCGAAAGTCTCCCTCACCCGATCGGCCGGCACCTCGGCCAAGAAACCGAGTCGCCCAACGTTGATACCGAGCAGCGGACAGTCGAGGCTAAGTGCCAAGCGAGCCGATTCCAGAACTGTGCCGTCGCCGCCAATCGCAATGATTCCTTCAACTCCGTCAAGGGGGCCGGTGGTCAACCCGCGGATCGCGGGACCGCCCTCTAGCCCGATTAGGTCGATCCCCATCTCGGCGGCAGCTTGCAAGCAAGTGGCGGCGGTAGTGGCAGCACTGGGCCGGGTTCGGTGCACCACCAGTCCCAACTTCATTTAGTGCTCGGTCTCTGCCTCATCCAGCAAGGTGGCCAACGTTTCCGCAATCGCCTCGACCAGCGGAGGGGCCTCGGCGGGGTCGGCGGTGGCAAGCTCAGCCATGATTTGATCGAGGGCCGTAGTATCCACCTCGCCATTATCGTCGAGGGGCGGGAGGTAGCGCGGCTTGTTCCCGATCAGAGACATAAATCCCAGCCGGACCACGCCGTTGCTCACTTGGGGGCTGATCGCCGCCAACGTCCTGGTCTTCTTCCTGCTGCAACCCAAGCAAGAAAGCGACGCCAACGATTTCGCTTACCGGTATGCGGCGATCGCCTGTGAGCTGACCACCGGCGACGTGTTGGATCGTCCCGAAGTCGACCCCAGCTTCCAAACCGAGCGTCCCTGCCAGTCCCAGCCGCTGGGAGATCCCGTCTACCCCGACAAGTCGATCACCTTGAGCGTTCTGTTTTCGATGTTTCTGCACGGCGGGATCATGCACCTGCTGGGGAACATGCTGTTCCTCTACATTTTCGGCAACAACGTCGAGGACGCTTTCGGCAAGGTCGGCTACCTGGCTATGTATGTGGCCTCCGGCGTGATTGCCACCCTCGGCTTCGTCTATTTGCAACCCAATTCGACGGTGCCTTTGGTGGGAGCATCTGGCGCCATCGCGGGTGTAATCGGGGCCTACGTAGTGCTGTACCCAACCGCCAAGATTCTCACCTTCTTCGCCTTGATGTTCATACCAGTCCCAGCCATCGTCTATGTCGGCATCTGGTTCATCAGCCAGTTCTTGATCGCCGGCGGTGAATCCAACGTGGCCTGGCAGGCTCACGTCGCCGGTTTCTTGTTCGGACTCGTCATCGCCCTCCTGTTACGAGTTCCCCTGGTGCGCCGGGTGGAGGCATACCGCGCCACCCGCTTCCCCGCTCTACCCTAACCGGCGGGGAAGCCCCGCCGACCCACCGGCGGCCCGTGGAGAATTGCTTGCGAAACACTCCACTACTTTGGTGTACCCAGGCCGGCTAGCTCCGGCAACTCGGCGATGCTCTGGATGACAAAGTCAGGCGGAGGCTCCACCCCGGTCGCCTCTCGAGTCACACCGGTGAGTACCAGCACGGTGGTCCAACCTTCGGCTACCCCGGTTGCCAGGTCGGTCTCGGCACGATCCCCCACCATCCACACCGGAGCCAGTTGCGCCCGCTGGCGCAGCAGCGTCCGCATCGGGGGGTGGGGCTTGCCACATACTTGCGGCTCGACGCCGCTGGCGGTTGCGATGGCGGCGACGATCGCCCCCGCTCCCGGCGATTCGCCGTCGGGAGTGGGATAGGTGGCGTCGTCATTGGTGGCGATGAAAACCGCCCCCGCCCGTAATGCCAGCGAAGCGTCCCGGATGGCGGCGTAGCTGAGTTCAGGATCGATGCCAACCACCACCGCCTCGGCCGCCCGCCAGTCGGTGACCACCTCTATCCCGGCCGCTTGCAGAGGGGCTGCGACGCCTTCTCCTCCGACCACCAGACTTCGTGGACGGGTGAAGACCAAGCGGGCTGCCGCTGCCTGACCCGAGGTGACCACCTGGTCTTCCCTGGCTGCGAAACCGGTTATTTGCGAGAGCCGGTTGGCCACCTGGAGGGGTGTCCGCAACGAGTTGTTGGTTGCGAATACGATCTCGATCCCGGCTGCCGTGAGCGCAGCCAAGGCCTTGCCCGCTCCGGGAACCGCAATGCTCTCCAGGTACAGCACTCCGTCCAGATCGCAGATGATGGTTCCCGGCGTCTTCCGCAAGCCCATGACAAGACGCTAGAGCAATTTGGGAACCTGAATGCAACAACTGTTGTCACCAATCGGCCACCAATTTCGGTGAGTCCCCATCCGGCGGTACTGTCTTGGTAATGTTCCACCCATTCGCCGGCCTGTGTTTCGACCCGGCCCGCACCGACCCGGCTCGGGTCAGCTGCGCGCCCTATGACGTGATCGATGCAGCCGCCCGCGCCCGCTACCTGAGCGCGTCTCCTCATAACGTTGTTCGCCTGCTGCTGGCCGAGCCGGACGATCCTACCTATCAGCGGGCCGGCACTCTGCTGCGGAGTTGGAGAGAGGCTGGCATCCTGCGCACTGACCCCGCTCCCCGTCTTTACCTGTATTCGATGCAAGGCGACGGTCAGACGGTGGAGGGCGTGGTTGGCGCCTTGCGCCTCGAGCCGCTCGGGGAGCGGATCATCCCTCACGAAGAGACGCTTCCCAAGGCACGCCATGACCGGAGCGCGGCGCTGGAATCCACTGCCGCCAACTTGGACCTGATCATCGGACTCAGCCCTGCCCCCGGATTGTCGGCGCTGCTCCACCCAACCGGCAAGACTCGCATCGACTTCGAGGTGGAAGGGGTGCGCCATTCCATCACCGACCTCACTGATCCCGATCGCATCCAAGCCATCGAGACGGCAGTTGGAGACGCTCCCCTACTGCTGGCAGACGGACACCACCGTTATGAAACCGCCCGGGAGTATCGGGCCAGAATCTCGGCCGCCCGCGGGTCGGGTGCCTGGGATTCGATTGCCTGTTTTCTGGCTCCTACCGCGGGAGGGTTACAAGTCGGACCCATCCACCGCTTGCTCCCGGTCTTTGATCTGTCACTAGTCCAGACCAATTTCGAGGTGGAGAATGCACCCGCCGCCGTGCCAGCGCGCGCCGGCGATCTGGTAGTGGTCGATCAGGCTGGCGCCCACCTATTGCGGGCCCGAGCCGAGGCCCTCGCCACCCTCCCGGCCCCCTACCGGCTAGCCGGATCGGCGGTGGCTCGCTATCTCCTGCTGCCGCTGGTTGAAATCGACGAGGACAGTCTGGCCTTCGCTAACAGCCTCGGGGAGGCCCTGCTTGGGGTGAGCGCATCAACGGTTGCCTTGCTGACCGCGCCGCTCCCAACTTCAGCCTTGGATGATGCGGTCGCCAGTCGTTTGCGGTTCCCACAGAAGACCACGTACTTTTCCCCCAAGCCACGGGCAGGCCTAGTGATGCGCACTCTCGACTAGTGCACCGCCTGGAAAACAATCGTGGGGCTATTTCCCAGACAGAGCACTGTCCGCCAAATGCGCAAGGAGCTCATGCATGGAAGGAGCCAGTTGTCGTTCGCCGACCCTGGCAAGCGGAACCCATTCCGCCCGCACCGCATCTCCTCCTGATTGGAGTTCCCCTCCCACCACCGAGGCGAAGAAATCAACCAATAGAAAGTGCCAATCGAGCCCCCGCACCTCGCCCACCCAAGCCACCTCCCCAACCTCCGTCAGCAGCCCGGTTTCTTCACGGACTTCCCGGGCAACCGCGGCGCGCAACGACTCGCCCGGCTCCAGATTCCCACCAGGTACTGCCCAGGTACCTCCTCCGATCGGCCCGCTGCGCTCTACTAGCAGCAGG
>Ga0114938_1003074_pt1 | contig 10073 bp, 7 predicted proteins | sample AshMeaBigSpring_FD_88675 | JGI IMG/M metagenome (GOLD analysis project Ga0114938, IMG submission 88675) | Groundwater microbial communities from Big Spring, Nevada to study Microbial Dark Matter (Phase II) - Ash Meadows Big Spring | ecosystem: Environmental > Aquatic > Deep subsurface >...
CTTCGGCTCCTACCTCCCCGCCGGCAGCATCGCGGTCCTCAATTTCAGCCTGCGCGTGATGCTGATCCTGGTGGGCATCTTCGGCCAGGCGGTCGGGGCGGCGTCCTACCCGTTCATGGCCCGCCTGGCCGATGAGGGCCGCCTGGACGAGCTGAACCGCCTGATGAACAGGACCCTGCGCTATCTGGCCCTGCTGATCCCCGTTTCGGTGCTGCTCATGGTGCTGAGCCCCGAGGTCGTGCGCCTGCTTTTCGAGCGCGGGCGCTTCGACCCGCAAGCCACCCGGCTCACGGCCGACACGCTGGTGTGGTTTCTCGCCGGTGCCGTCGGTTATGCGGCGTACACGGTCGTGGTGCGCGGCTACTACGCCACGCGCAACACCCTCTTCCCGGCGGTCTTCGGCACGGTGGCCGTGCTGGCGAGCCTGCCGCTCTACCCGCTCGGCATCCTGCTGATGGGCGTGGAGGGCGTGGCCCTGGCGATCTCGTTCTCCGGCATCCTGCAGGTCGTGCTGCTCTACATCCTCTGGGGCCGCCGCAGCCGCAACGCGGGGCAGCGCGGGGTGATCGGCTTCTACCTCAAGATGGCCTTGCTGGGCGCGGCCCTGGCGCCCATGCTAGCGGCCGTCCGCTGGCTGGCGCTGGAGGCGGTGGACCCTTCCGGCCTGGCCGGCAGCTTGGCGGTATTGGTCCTGGTCGCAGGGGTCTTCACGGGCCTCATGCTGCTGGCGGGTTACGGGCTGAAGATCGGCGAGATCAATGAGTTGAGGCAGAGAGTCCTGCGGTCATTGCACTTCAGCCGTTGAACGACGGATTTCCAAAAAATGTTTTTTTGATAGAATCCAGATAGTTACCACACTGAATGGACACTAATTAACAAGCTTCACACGGCCCCCATCATTTATTTGAAGCGTCTATTTTCCCGCATATCGTGAAGATGTTTGGCTTTGTTTTCGGGTTATGCTGAAGGATGGCGACCGATCTTGGATGGAGGGCAGCCCGATCAGCCGGTTGGGTTCTTTTGATTCTTCTTGATGAGCCGATAGGTCTCTTCGTAAATGAACCTGCGCGGGCCGATGGCGGGGATGTCAATGGTGTTTCGAGGCGAAGTTCGATAAATGATCCGAAGTCGACCTACGCGGTAACTGCGCAGGCCTGTAAGCTCGTCTCGCAGTTGCTTGCCAGATTGCGGGTTAAGTTGAATACGTTCCAGCGCCGATCGAATCTTGCGTTTGAGTTGCGGGTGGAATTTTCGAATCAGCTCTGCGACCTGATCCGGAACCCGAAGTCTGGGTGATATCGGCGGTCGGCGTACCACGGGCCTACTCGATCAACTCTTCCAGCGTGTACAAACGACTTTGCTTCTTTAGCGCCTCAAGGCCCGTACTGATTTCCTGCATCAGATCGCGGTCGGCTTTCACGGCCAACGTTTCTTTCCAGCTTTCAAATTCGTCAGGGCTTATGAGAACCGCGGCCGGCCTGCCGTTTCGGGTGATGACAATCTCCTCATCGGTTGACTCCACCGAATCCACGAGCTCGCTGAGCTTCATTTTCGCTTCGGACAGCGAAAGGGTTTTCATTATTCTGTCCCTTTTCTTGGTTGACCATAATTATGGTCAGAAATAGCGCCGATGGGGTCTTTTGTCAACACCGACGCCGAGCGACGACCGCCGATTGCCGGCAGCGGCGTCAAAATGCAACAAAACCGACGGGATAACAATACAAGGCCTCGTTGGTGAGGCGTTGAGTCGTTGTTGAAGAGCTCCGGCCTGTCCTTAAACGCACGGTTTGAGGGTTACGGAGGGTTTTGGGAACGGCTCATCGTTTTTGAGATGGATAGATGGTGGTTTCGACCCGAGGCCAGGCGAAAAACGGGTAAAAGGCCGGCAGGGTGAACGACCGGATGCCGGCATTCATCCAGCGTCAAAAGCCATCGACGGCTCCCGGCGGGCCGGCCAAGAAGGCGCCGATGCGGCCGTAAAGGTCGCCGCAGGCCTCCGGGGCCAGGTCCTCCAGATTAAGAAAGGCATGCACCAGCCCGGGATAGGCGATATGCTCGCACGGAATCCGAAATTCCCGCAGCCTCCGGGCGTAGGCGATCCCTTCATCCTTCAGAGGGCAATACTCCGGTATGGCCAGCAAGGTCGGCGGGTAGCGGTGGTGCAGGGGCATGAAGAGCGGCGAGCAGCTCCGGCGGTTCTCCGTCTGCTGGAAATAACAGTCGAACATCCATAGGATGCGCTGCCGCTCGAGCAAGAAGCCCTCGCCATTCTCGATCACCGAGGGCTGGGAGAGCGTGTAGTCAAGGCTGGGGTAGATGAGCACCTGGCGGTCGATGGAGATGGCGGGGTCGTTCCGACCCAAGTGGCTCGCGCTGGCACAAAGCGCCGCTCCGGCGCTGTCTCCGATCAGGGCGAGGCGGGGGGCGAAGGCGATGGCCGGATCCAAGGTGCGCAGCAGGCCAAATATGCCCTTGATGCAGGCCATCACGTCCTTGAGACCCCTGGGGTAGGGGTACTCAGGGGCGAGCCGATACTCAACCGAGATGATGAGCCAACCGCTGGCCTCGGCGAGCCTGCGGGCGATCGGGTCGTAGAGGCTGACGCTCCCCGCGACATGTCCGCCGCCGTGCACGAAGAGCGCGACGGGCCGGGGTTCACCCGGAACGGCGTGGTAGAGACGGACCGGTACGGAATAGTCCGGGCCGGGGACAATCTCGTCCCGGACCAGGGTGATCGACGGCACTCGCGTGACATAGCGCCGGGTCATGACCTCCATGGCCTCTCGGACATGGGTCGGAGTGAAGCGGCAGCCGGCCTCCACCTCGCGCCGCCTGGCCTCTCGCATCTCGGCCAGGAAGGCCCGCAGGGGTTCGGGGATGGTGGTCGGGATGGGTTTCATGAAGGGGCAGTATCCGGGTTGCGGCGGTCCACGGGTCGGCCGGATTGAAGATTCCTTCAGCAAGAACTGCAGTGAATCTTCGACCGTAAGGAATACGGTCTATTTTCCAGATTCGCTCCCTTTAACGGTTCAAGTCCAAACTCAGGACCGCGGCGAGCTGATCCATCATTGCCAGGGTTTCTGCGCTCATTTCCTCCCGCGGGCCGGCAATGTCCCAGCACAGGCTCAGGGCGCGCCGCCGGTCTTCGTCGGAGACGAGCAGTCGCGGCAGGGCGGCCATGGCGGCCTGCGGCTCGAAGCCCACGATCAGGGACTCACGGTGGATGAGGCGAGTCCGCTGCTTGGGCTTCATGCCGACAAAGGGCTCGGTGGACATCAGCATTTGACTCGAGCGCTCCAGCCGCGAGCGGCGCACTTCCTTGCGGGAATGAGCGAGGAAGATCAGCATGCGGATGACGCCTTCGGGGAAGCCGCCCTGCTCGATGCGGTCCAGGGCATCCTGGACCTGCACCAGGCTGCGGAGGTCCTCCTGGGGAGCTTCACTGATGAGCTGGGAGCGGGGCGCACCCAGGGCCGCCACCGCGGGGGCCGCCCAGATCAGGTGGAAACTCATCTCCATCACGGCCGCCTGGATGTCCCGCAGCCCATCCCACCACTGGGTCACAAGGTTGGCATTGAACGCTTCGAGTTGCCGGAAAGGGTTCTCCGGGGCCGCTGTACGGCGCTGGTCGCGCACCTGCTTGGCCAGGTCGGCGACCGGCTGCATCAGCGGGTTGAGGTCGCTCTGCACGAGCCGCTGCATGCGCATCGGGTGGGTGGCGGCGAGGAATTCGGCGCTCGCCCGGTTGCTTGTGGCGCGCACCCAGGGACCTATGGTCAGGTCGTAGAGTTCGGTGCCCAGCTCGGAGGTACGCGCCACGGCGGCAAAGGGCCGGTCCGAGTCGTCCCCACCGCACTCGGCGATCAGCTCGGGGATGGTGCGCTCCTGGATGGCGACGTGAAAGCGCTTTTCGACCCCCTCGCCGCTCGCCTCCTCGATGACCAGCTCGTAAAGCCCGGGGGACAGGGCCTCGATCGCCTTGAGGGTGGAAACGATCTGCTGGTGCTCCTTCTTGGCGATGGAGGAGGAGACGAAGATCCCCAGATGGCCCACCTTGTCGTGCAGCGTGTAGAGGATGCGCTGGCCGCGCGCCTTGATTTCATCCACGTTCTTGTAGTTGTCGGCGATCCAACCCAGGGCCTGCTGCGGGGGGGTGATGTTGTCGCCGTGAGAGGCGAAGATGATGATCGGCGAGTTGATCCTGCGCAGATCCACATGGGTGCGCGCGTCCAGGTTGGCGCAGCCGCGGGCGAGGCGGTTGCCGACGAACAGGTTCTCCACGATCCAGCGAATTTCCTGCTCGGACATGTAGTAGAAGCTGCTCCACCAGCGTTCGAAGCCGACAAAACGATCGACCTCGGTGTCGATTTCCCGCCACAGGTCGTAGTACTTGCTCCACCAGGTGTTGCTCGGACTCATGCGCTCGAAATTGAACACCAGATTGGCTCCGTCAAAGCGCCCGCCGCCAAGGTCGCAAATCAGCTTGACCGCCATGGCCCCTCCCACCAAGCCGCCCAGGTAGCGCATGGGGTTTTTGCCTTTCTGTCCGGACCAGTAAGAGAGCGGCGCGCCGTTGGCGACGATGGGGCCGGTGATGTCCGGGTTGGTGGCGGCGAGGAGCATGGCGGCCCAGCCGCCCTGGCAGTTGCCGATGATGATCGGCTTGGGTGAATCCGGGTGGCGGCGGCGCACCTCGCGCACGAAATCGGCCTCGGCCGCGGTGACGTCCGCCAGGGTCTGGCCCGGCTGCGGCAGACGTGTGAAAGTGACGAAGTATACCGGATGGCCCTGATGGATGGCGGCGCCCACCTCGCTTTCGTGCTTGAAACCGCCGATCCCGGAGCCGTGTCCGGCGCGCGGATCGATGATGATGTAAGGCCGGCCGTTTTCGCGCACCTGGACGCCTTCGGGCGCAACGATGCGCACCAAGGAGTAGTTGACCGGGCGGGCCAGCTTGGTGCCGTCGATCACCAGTTCGTGGTCCCAGCTCAGGACCGTCCGGTTCGATCCGCGCTCATGCTCGTTGAAGTGGTTTCCGCGTTGCCGCATGGCATCGGCGAAGAGCACGGCGCGCTGGGCGGAATCGGTGAGGTAGGCAGTCCAGTGTTCGGCCAGCAGGGGGGGCTGGAAAGCGTTCAAAACCTTGCCCCACGCTTCGGAGTTGAGCTCCAGATTGGTTCGGGCGGTGCGCACGATGCGCTCGGCATGCGTCTGAGCGATATGGCCCAGGTCTTTCGCATATTGCCCGGCGGCGTCTCCGCTATCATTTATCGACCGACCAAGATCGGCGAAGACGTTCGTCACCTCGGACAGCTTGGTGAAACCCGGAAAGTTAAACATTTTGTCCTCCATTCAGGCCGACAATCAGGGTCAGGCCGTGTTTTTGAATGATGTTTTAGACCAATATCGTCCATTGCCATCCAGGCTCAAAGGTCGTTCTGCTCATCCTCGCATTTTCCAAATGTTATGAGTTCAAATTTTGTTATGATTAGAGTTGGGTTAGATTTGGTTTAAATTGCCTATTGCAAGGATGCCGGCATCTGGGCTATTAGCCGGCATAGATCCCAAACAGATAAGTATCGATCCTCATCGCTTCTGATCTGCGCCGCTAAGCTTGACGCTTGCAACAAGGGGGGCCACGGATGGCTGAGCAGCTTGTGATCCAGCCTGACCAGCAAAGTATCCTGACGGATCATTTCTTCTATTTTTTCCTGAGACTGCGCAAGGGCCAGATCCGCAAAGATGTAGAGGCTATTAACGCCCGCTATCCGCAAGAGACCGTGGAACAGCGGGCCCGGCGCCTGATCGCCGCCCAGACTCCTCTTTCTTTTATCGGGGGGGTTCTCATGAGCCTGCCTATGCTGGTACCCGGCCTGGGCCAAGCACTGAAAATCCTGGGTGTGGCGGGCGGAGCCTCCGTCGTCACCCGCATGCATCTCTATCTGATCATGGAGATCGCCCTTTTATTCGGCAAGGATATAGACGATCAGGCGCGGGTGGCCGAAATGGTGGCAGTCGTTTTGGCATCCGGAATAGGGGCAGGCACCCCCTTTGTAGTTCAGGCATTGGGGATGAATCCCCTGTGGGCTTTGCCGGTGGGGGGGCTGACTTATGCCTCCGTGGCCAAGTTGATCGGGGAGAGCGCGATCCGATATTACAGCGGGGAAGTGGCAGATGCCATGGCCCCTGTGCCCGGCTGATCCAATCTCCGGTTTCTGACACCCACATTCTCCGAAGCATGGTCGCAGGCCAGGGAAATAGAATCGGGACCATGCCTTTCGTGCGAGCGGAGCGTAAGCCATGAAATGAATCCTCCGGCGCCCAACAAGATCTTGACGTGACTCTAACAAATTCTTAATTTTCAAATTGGCGGAATTCATTCACGGCGATCATCGAGGACATAAAACGAAAGGAGCTTAACATGATCCAGATAGTTGGAGGCCTCGCCGCTGGAGCGGCCGCTATGATGCTGGCTCCTTCCCTCATGGCGACCATCGCGCCTGTTTTCAGACCGATAGCAAAGAGCCTGATCAAGGGCGGTTTGCTTGCGGTCGAATTCGGAAAGCAGGCCATCGTTCATTCAGGATCGGCTATCGCCGGCGCGGTTCAAACAACCAGGTGCGCTATGGCGGGTGCCGTCGAGTCCATCGAGGATCTGGCGGCAGAGGCCAGGGCGGAGATCGCGGAGGGCCAAAAAGCACCTGCAAAAGCCGGCAGGAAAAAACAGGCATAGAGATTCGCCGGAAACGGCCGCAGTCGCAAGAAAGGCAGGGGCGGAGCGACCCCCCTGCCTTTTTCACTTCCAGTGATATGCCAGTGTTCCAAAGTAAGCAGGTTCTTCAATTCAGCATTCTATCGATCTGATATCAAAAACTAACCGCAGCCTCATGCAAAATTAAAGAACCGGGGTTACGCTCTTGGTTGACTTCTCTGGTGTGCGTCAGCCCCGCTCTTTGGGAAAATCGAATAACCAACAGGCGCAGGGTGAATGACGGCATTTTGGGGAAGCATGTTTTCATAGGCAGGGCTCCACGGGAGCCCTGCCTGTTCCGCTTAAGGCGGCTCATCGGAAGAAACCGGTGCACTCGGTTGCGACGAGACGCATTTCCGGAACCCACTCCATTGAGCTTCCGGCACAAGCGGTGCGAGATACAAACGCGGTGCTGGGGCTAAGTACATCGTTTCATAAATATGGTCACGTAAAATCCCCTCACCCCCTTTTGATAAAGGGGGGAAACCTTCTCCTCTCTTTCCTAAAGGGAGGTCGGGAGGGATTTGATAAGAGGTTTCATACGCTGCTGTATTTATGAAACGGTGTACAAAGGCTGATTTGTGGAGAATACAAGGATTGGAACCTCGAACGGCTGTGAAGAATGGCGTCGATCCCGCGGCGGGAAGGCTGCCTGCAACCGAATTCCGGTTGCGGGCGATGACCTACAACATCCATGGCTGCGTAAACCAGGACAGGCAGTCTCAGCCCCTGCGGACCGCTGCCGTGATCAGAGGGTTCAACGCGGACTTGATCGCCCTGCAGGAAGTCGACGCGGAGACGGCGCGAGCCAAAAGGGCGGATCAGGCCAAGACTTTGGCGGAAGCATTGGGAATGAATTTCGTGCACTTCCCGGTCGAAAAGCACGGGGTGCACAATTTCGGGCTCGCTGTCTTAAGCCATCATCCCCTGCAGGATGTGTCCTTCGATTGGCTGCCAAGCTTGTATCCCTTTCTTAAACCCCGCAAGCGCGGGGTGATCGGCGCGACCATGATTTCGCCTGCCGGGCCGGTAAGGGTGTTCAACACGCATCTCAGCCTGTTCAAGTTGGAGCGCCGCCTGCAAATGGACGCCCTGCTCTCCCGGGAATGGCTGAATTCCGTGCCGGAGGATGATCCGGTGATCTTCTGCGGAGACCTGAATGCCGGATCGGCTTCCGCCGTTTACCGCAAGCTGGCCCGCCACCTGGTCGACGTCCAAAAACCGTCAAATGGCGCGGCGCCGGCAAAGCCGACGTTTCCTTCCCGCAGCCCCTTGTTTCGCATCGATCATATGTTCATTTCAAACCACTTCCATGTCCGCAGTGTTGCAGTACCGAGAACTCCGCAGGTCCAGGCCGCCTCGGATCATCTGCCCCTGATCGCTGACCTGGCATTGACGGCCAGGTCCGCGACGGAGCACTCCCGTCTCGCTTCAGAAGCAGCTATGTCCTAATTGAAAACAGCAGCGGCTGAGGACGGCAAGATTGGCACAGGGCCCCTTTGCAATGCTTGAACGTTCAACGGATCCGTTTTGAGACCGTCCGGAGCGGAATGATGAGCATACGGTTGGTGGCCGAGAACTGATCGTTTAGGAAAGGCAGGAACCCCAATGGAAGAAGTGAAGAACATAGCGCTCGTCGCCCACGACAACCGAAAGAAAGACCTTATTGAATGGGTGGAATGGAACTATCAACCCCTCCTGAAGCACAGGCTGATATGCACCGGCACCACGGGGAAAATGGTCGAAAACGCGCTTCAGAAAAAAATCGGAGAGGACGGCTCTCTATTCAGGATTCTGAAGTTGAAATCCGGGCCACTCGGGGGCGACCAGCAGCTGGGAGCCATGATCGTCGAGGGCAAGATCGACTGCATTATTTTTCTCTGGGACCCGATGACTCCCCATCCCCACGACGTGGACGTGAAAGCCCTGCTGCGCATCGCGGTCCTGTACAATATTCCGATTGCCTGCAATCGCTCGACCGCGGATTTTCTCATCTCGTCCTCCCTGATGGGTCAGAAGTACAAACCGGTTCTAAAGGACTACAGCCCGTATATCGAGAGAAGCTTGAGCCCAGAACAATGATGGAGAAGATGTCCGCGTGATGTCAGCTGTACCGCATAAGTCCTTTCGTTCCTGCAACCCAAGTATTCTATCTTTCTTCTATTCAAATTCTAACAAATAACTCATTTGACATCGAATCTAATTTGAGTGAACCTAATCAAAATTGCCATCGGCGGACCCCTCGGGTTTATTAGGCTTCCCGAGACCGCTGCGGGCCGGCCTTTCAGGAAAGGGGGTGCAAGGGGGAGCCGGGAAAAAGCGAGAAGATTGTCAGGCTTGATAAAACCGCATTTCAGTTCATCGAGGAGGATGAAGGGATGAAGAAAACAATTGCCATTTTCGCTGCGCTGCTTCTGGCAGTGCCGTGCTTTGCCGCCGACTGGTCTTTTTACGGCAGCGCGCGCATGTCCACCTTTTACGTGGCCACCGACTTCGGCGATGAAGAGGTGAACGGTGAAGGCGACGACTGGGGGTTGGATTGGAATTTTCAGAGCAACTCGCGGCTGGGCGCCAACGTCAAGGCCGACAAGGTTTCGGGCAAGATCGAGCTCGGCCTCAAGGGTTCCGACGGCGGTGACACCGATGTCGGCACCCGGCGGGCCTACGGTGTGTGGCATTTTGCGGACAAGGCCGCGCTCAAAGTCGGCAAGGACTACTCTCCGGTTTACAATGCGATCTCCAACCAGGTGTTCCGGGACGACGACAACATGGAAGGCAGCGGCGTCTTCCACGGCCGCCGGCCGGCCGGGCTGACCCTGATCCTGGGGGGTCTGGAGCTCGCCTTCCTGACCAATCCGCTCAAGGACAGCTCCTCTGGCGCTGCGGACATCACCCCCGCGGGCAGCGACCTCGACTGGAACATCCCCAAGATCGAGGCCCGCTACACGCTGAAGATGGACAGCTTCAAGCTGATCCCCTTCGGCGGGTTCAACTACTACAAGGTTTCCCAAGGGGCGAGCACGTTGCAGGACGACCTCGACATTTACTCCTACGTGCTCGGGCTCAATGTTCAGCTGAACCTGGGGGCGTTTTATCTGGCGGCCGACGGCTCCTGGGGCCAGAACTGGAACAACGCCAACTGGAAAAACGGCATCTACACCGCCGCCGCGTCCAGTTCGGCCTCGCTGAAGGCCGGCGGCGACGACGTCAATGACGCCACGAGCTACATGCTGGGGCTCGTTCTCGGGCTGAGCGCCACCGACCGGCTGAAATTTGAGACCGGCTTCGGCTACCGCAACGACGATCCGGATTCGCCTGGCTC
>Ga0114938_1003075_pt1 | contig 10070 bp, 6 predicted proteins | sample AshMeaBigSpring_FD_88675 | JGI IMG/M metagenome (GOLD analysis project Ga0114938, IMG submission 88675) | Groundwater microbial communities from Big Spring, Nevada to study Microbial Dark Matter (Phase II) - Ash Meadows Big Spring | ecosystem: Environmental > Aquatic > Deep subsurface >...
CACGCGGCAGTTCTCGAACACGAGCTCGGCGCTGTCGATCGCGCGGTAGCCGAGCTTGCGCAGCTTGCGCCCGACCGTAAAGCCCGGCCCCTTTTCCACGATGAACATGCTCATGCCCGAGTGGCGCGGCTGCGCGTCAGGGTTGGTCTTGGTCAGGACGGCGAAGCAGGTGCCGTACACGCCGTTCGTGATCCAGGTCTTGGTGCCGTCGAGCACGTAGTGCTCGCCGTCGCGGCGCGCCACCGTGCGGATCGCCTGCAGGTCCGTGCCCGCATTCGGCTCGGTGAGGCCGATGCCGCCGCGCAGCTCGCCGGTGGCGAAGCGGGGCAGGAAGCGGCGCCTCTGCTCCTCCGTGCCGTTGCGCTCGATACATGCGGCCATGATCAGGTGGGAATTGAAGATCCCGGTGGGCGCCATCCATGCCTGCGAGATTCGCGCGACCAGGCGCGCGTACGCCGACGCCGACAGCCCGAGGCCGCCCCACTCCTGGCCGATCGTGGCGCCGAACAGGCCGAGCTCCTTCATCTGCTCGACGAGGTCGTGCGGGTATTCGTCCGCGTGGTCGAATTTCCGCGCAATGGGGCGTACTTCCTTTTCGACCCATCGGTCGATTGCGTCGAGGACCTGCGCTTCCTCGTCCGGGGATGCCGTTGCGCGTCGCGCGCCGGGTGTCGTGCTCATGGGCTCGTACCTGGTGAACTCGAGTCAGTAGCCGATGCGGTCCTCGACGCTGTGCCCGCGGCGCGCGACCAGGATCGTTCGCTCGAACGTGCAGACGACCACGCCCGCCTGGTTCCTGCCGGTCGTCCGCACGGTGACGACGCCCGCGTCGGGGCGGCTCTTCGACTCCCGGGCCTCGAGCACTTCACTTTCGGAGTACAGCGTGTCGCCGACGAACAGCGGGTGTGTGAGCCGGATCTCGCGCCAGCCGAGATTGGCGACGGCTTTCTGGCTCACGTCGCTCACGCTCATGCCGACCATGATGGCGACCGTGAGCGGGCTCGCGACCAGGCAGCGACCGAACTCCGTCGCCTTCGCGTACTCCTCGTCGAAGTGCAGCGGGTGCGTATTCATCGTGAGGAGCGTGAACCAGACGTTGTCTGCCTGGGTGATGGTGCGCCCCGGGCGATGCTCGTACACGTCGCCCACCGTGAAGTCCTCGAAGTGACGGCCGAAGGTCTCCCGGTAGCGCTGGCCACCCAGGTCCTTGATGTTCTGTACCATGTGGCTCCCGAGGCCGGCGCGGGCTGCGCCGGGGAAGGGGCCTGTATAGCACTGCGCAAATGTCCGGACAAATCCGTTCCGGGCGGCGCCGGGAGGTGACCGTGGCGCGCTACCGCGAAATCGCCGAGGACCTGATCGGCCGGATCCGCGACGGTCGCCTGGCGGTCGGTGAGGGGCTGCCGGGCGAGCTGCAGCTCATGCAGGATTACGACGCAAGCCGCCACACGATCCGCGATGCCCTGCGCAAGCTGGAAGATCTGGGTCTCGTCGAGCGGCGGCGGGGCATCGGCACGCGGGTGCTCGCCCGACGGCCGGCGCGGGCCTACGTGCACCGCGTGCGGCGACCCGCGGAACTGCTGCAGTACCCGAGCGAGAGCCGCCTCGCCGTGCTCGAGATCGCAACCGTCCGCATCGGGAGGGAGCTTGCACGGCTTCTCGGCTGCGCATCGGGCAGCCGCTGGGTCCGCGTGCGCGCCGTCCGGCGCATGACGGGCGGGCGGCCGCCCATCTGCCGGCTGGACCTGTACCTGCGCCCGAGGTACGCCGGCGTCGCAGGGTCGATCGGGCGCCGACGAGAACTCGTCTATGAGTCGATCGAGCGGCGCTTCGGCGTTCACGTCGCCGAGGTGGCCGTCGAAGTCATGGCCCGGCCGATGCCCGCGGATGCGGCCGTCGTGCTGGGCGTCGAGCCCGGCAGCCCGAGCATGACCGTCGTTCGCCGCTACCTCGACGACGACGGCGCGTTCATCCAGGTGTCGGTGTCGGAGCATCCGGGAGACCGCTATCGCTTTTCGCAGGTGCTGCGCCGCGCCTGGGAACCGGGCGAGGAGGGCTGGCGACCCGCGTGACGACTCGCCTCACCGACCCGCGCCGGAGGGTGGCCAGGCGGGGCGGCGTGCTGCTCGACGGGTGCCGGAAAAAACGAGGCCCGGGCCGCGTGCGGCCCGGGCCTCGGAGTCGACTCCGCCGGGTCAGAACCGGTAGGTCAGGTCCACGCCCCAGGCGTCGCCCGGTGCGTTGTGGATGAACGACCCGCCGAACTCCGGAGCCGGGATGATTTCCGCGAGGTATTCCTGGTCCGTGATGTTGCGGCCCCATCCCGTGACCGCCCACTTGTCGGTCTGCAGCGTGACGCGCAGGTTAAGCGCGTAGTACGGGTCGCGCTTCATCCTGTCGAAGGTGCCCTGGCCAAATCCGAAATAGGTGAAGAGGTTCGGCACGGTCTCGCCCTGTACCGGGTGGAACCACGTCTCGCCCACGAACGTCCCGTCGAGCCGGGTCAGCAGCTCGTATTTCTCGCCAACCGGGAAGCCGTACTCGACGCCAAGGTTACCGGTGTACTCCGGCGCGTACGGAACCTCGTTGCCCTTGGTGTAGGGCCGACCGACGTACTTGTCGATCTCGCCATCGACGTACGCCACGCCGCCGAAGAAAGTGAGCCCGTCCGACACGTTCCAGCGGAAGTCCGCTTCGGCGCCCTGGATCGTCACTTCGTCGATGTTCGTCACGACCCGCAGCAGGCCGAACGGACCGGCGAAGAAGTTGAAGAACTGCATGTCGTCCACGGTCGTGTAGAAGAGCGCCGCGTTCAGGGCCACCGAGCGCTCGGCGAAGAACGACTTGAAGCCGAGTTCCGCGGCCTTCGAGACCTCCTTCTTGTAGGTGTCGTTCACGTCCGTGATGTTGTAGACGGAGTTCGGACCGCAGACTGGCGGCCCGAGCGGCAGGCCGAACGTCCCGTACGGCGTGCTGTCGCCGAGGCAGAGCGGGGTCTGTCCGCCGTTCTGCCCCTGGTAGGCAAAGGCGATCGTGGCAGCGCTTCCGGACGAGTTGAACCCTCCGCTGCGGAAGCCGTAACCGTAGGAGGCAAAGAACGCCAGGTCGTCGTGCAGCTTCCAGTTGACCGAGATCTTCGGCTGCAGCTCGCTGAAGGTCTTGCTGCGGTCCGGGATGCCATCGACCGCATATGAATTCGTCGCCGTATACGCTGGGTTGATGTAGGGATTTCCATAGAAATTGAAGCCGAAGGTCTGCGCACGGCACGGACCCGAAGTCGGACTCGCCGCGTCGCAGGTCGGGACGTGGTTGCTCACGGACCTGTCCTCGCTGTCGTAGCGCAGCGCGAGCGCGACCTCGAGATCGTCCACGATGTCGTAGGCGAGTTGCCCGAATACGGCCCACACCTCGCTTTCGAAGGTGTCGTCGTAGAGCAGGTCCGTCGGGTTGGGGCCGCTCGAGGGTACGAACGATCTCGTCTGGAATCCGAGGTTCTGGTCGGACCCCTGGGCCACCGTCACGTCGCGGCTGATGTCTGCATAGTAGGCGCCCGCAAGCCAGCGCAGACGCTGGTCCCCCGGGGAGGCGAGGCGCACTTCGAAACTCGTGTCCGTCTGGTCGCGCTGCTGATACTGGTACCCGTCGCAGGTCGTCGGGCTGTACGGCGGCAGGAATCCGCTGCCGCTGTTGTAGCCGGCGGCGTTCACCTGGAACCAGTCGTTCGAGGGGATGCCGAAGAACGGTTGCCGGTAGCCCGGGTCCGTGAGGTGCTGGTCGTTCGTCTGCTGGCAGGTCACCGCGGCCTGCGCCGGGAACGTGGGCACGTTGAACGTGTAGAGGTTGAACGCGGCGCTCGTACCGTCCGTCAGGAAGAAATTGGTCTGGTCGTTGTAGGCGACCCAGGCCGTGAGCGTGCCGATGCCCACGTCCCAGTCGCCCTTGAGCGAGAGGTTTACGTTGTCCTGCTCGTTCTGCGGCTTGACGTTGTTGATGTAGCGGAATTCGTGGTTGTTCGGGTTCTCATAGAACGCGGGGTTCCCGAACACGGCGGTCGCCTGAGACAGCGCGGTCGCGGCGTTGAAGTTGATCGCGCCGGCGTCCACCGTGGACCACCGGCCCTTGAGGTCCATCTCGCCGCCGAACAGCGGGAACAGCAGGCGGCCGCTGACTCCGTACTCCTTCAGGAAGTCCACGCAGTCCGAGCAATCATCGGTCAGGTTCGTCCACTGCCCGTCGGTGTCGCGGATGTACCCGCCGAGGGAACCGCGAACCGTGTCCGTGAGCGGGCCTCCCACATAGACGCTGCCCTTGTAGGTGTTGTCGGTGCCGACACCCGCGGTGAACTCGGCGTCCCACGCGTCACCGGGCTTGCGCGTGGACATGATGATCGCGCCCGCCACCGCGTTGCGGCCATAGAGCGCCCCTTGCGGGCCCTTCAGGATCTCGATCTGGGTCACGCCCGAGAGCTCCTGGTTGAGCGCGTTCGGATTCGTCTGCAGGACGCCGTCGATCACCAGCGCAAAGTTGGTCTCCGCATCGCGACCGGTATTGATGCCGCGGATGTTGACCTGCATGTCGCCGACCTCCGCCGTCTGCACCTGCGACACGCCGGGAGTGAGGGCGATGAAGTCCTGCGGCCGCTCGATGCCCGCCTGCCTGATGTCGGTCGCGGTGAAGGCGGTGATCGAGACGGGCACGTCCTCGATCTTCTCTTCGCGCTGCCGCGCCGTGACCACGATTTCCTCGAGCGAGCCCGAGGAGGCCGCAGCCTGCAGGACTGCAGGAACGGCGAGCAGCGACGCGCCGTGCGCGGCCGCGAGAGCGAAGAACCGTGACTTGCCGAAGTTCATGGAATCCCCCTTTTCTGGTGCAGCGAGCCCCCGCATGTGCCGAGGGTCGATTCGTTGCGAACATACCACCGCCGTTCGGCGTCCACAATTTGTTCGGACATTACGGCCCGGCAGAGTCGGAGCGGACCCGTCCAGGCCACCAGCAGGCGGCTGTTGCCGGCAGGCAACGTGGACGGCGGCCGCGGCTCTGCTAGGATTCGGTCCGTAGCCTCGCAAACCCAAGGGACCTCCGGGTCCGAGAGACTCGCGCCGCTCCAAGCGCCCGCCATCCGCGGTCATGGCCCGCAAAGGCATCTTCTTCCCGCTCAAGGACGCAGCGCTGCGCGACGACGTGCACGCGCTCGGGCAACTCGTGGGCGAGGTCCTGCAGGACCAGTGTGGCCCGGAGGTGTTCGACGCCGTCGAGGGAGACCGCCAGGCGGCGATCGGCCGGCGCCAGGGCGACCCCGAGGAGTCGGTGCAACTGGTCGTACGCACCCAGGGGCGCCCGCCGGCCGAGGCGCTCGAACTGATCCGGGGCTTTTCCGCCTGGTTCCAGATGGTGAACCTCGCCGAAAAGGTGCACCGCGTGCGCCGCCGCCGTCAGTACATGAGCGACAGCGCGACGCCCCAGCCCGGCGGGCTCGAGGAGTGCTTCGGGAAGTTTCGGGCGCGAGGTTTCTCGCTGCAGCAGGTGCTCTCGCTGCTGCGGCACGTCAGCATCGAGCCGGTGCTGACGGCGCACCCGACCGAGTCCACCCGGCGCACGCTGCTGCGACAGCAGCAGCGCATCGCGCGCCTGCTCATCGACCGGCTGGACCCGTCACAGACGCCGGGGAAACGGCGGGCGACGATCGAGCGGGTGCGGACGGAACTGACCACCGGCTGGCAGACTGCGGACAACTCCCGCGAACGACTCACGGTCGCTGACGAGCGCGAGCACGTGCTGTTCTTCCTCGTGGAGGTGATCTACGAGGTGATTCCGGCATTCTACGAGGAGGTGGAGGGCGCGCTCGCCCGGGTCTTCGGGGAGGCTGCCGCCGCCGTGCAGGTGCCGGAGATGCTGCGCTTCGGGTCGTGGGTCGGCGGAGACATGGACGGCCACCCCGACGTGCACGCGAAGACGATTCGCGAGAGCTGCGCGCGTCACCAGCAGCTCATCGTCAACCGGTACTTCCTGGAGGCGCATTCCCTCGCCGAGAAGCTGAGCCAGAGCGAGAGCCGAGTCGCGGTCTCACCAAAGATCAATGCGCGCATCGAGAGCTACAAGAGCCTGGTCCCGGGTGCGCGAACCGCCACCCCCACGAGCCACGACCGCATGCCGTACCGCGTGTTCCTCGGCCAGATCGTCGAGCGCCTGCGCGCGACCTACGACGGGCGGTCCGGGCAGTACGAGCGTGTCGAGCAGCTGCTCGAGGACCTCGAACTGATCGCACAGAGCCTGGCGATGAACCGGGGACGCTACTCGGGCCTCTTCCACGTCAGGCGCATGCAGCGTCGCGTACGGACCTTCGGATTCCACCTCGCCACGCTCGACGTCCGGCAGAACGCGCAGGTGCACCTCGACATCGTCGGGCGCGGCCTGGCCGAACCGGACTGGGCGGCCCGCACGCCCGCGGAGCGCGCCGAGCGACTGCGCGAGGCCATCGCCCGGGACGAGTCGTCGACCGAGGATCTGGGACCCGCCGGCAAACGCGCGCTGTGGGTTTTCGAGGCGATGGAATTCTGTCGCCACCGTTACGGGCCGGCCGCGATTGGTACATACGTCGTAAGCATGGCTCGGGACGTCGACGACGTGCTTTCCGTGCTGCTGCTCGCCCGTTGGGCCGGTCTCGCCGAGGGTGCGGGGTCGCAGGTGCCGATCGACGTCGCTCCGCTGTTCGAGTCGGTGGACGCCCTCGAGCAGGCGGGTGACATCATTGCACGCCTGCTGGCCGATCCGATCTACCGCGAGCATCTCGCGGAGCGAGGCAACCGGCAGGTCGTGATGATCGGTTACGCGGACAGCAACAAGGCTGCGGGCATCGTCTCCTCGCGCTGGCTCATCCGCAAGGCCCAGGAGGCCATGGTGGCGGCCTGCGAAGCGGCCGGCGTGCAGCTCGCGCTCTTCCACGGACGGGGTGGCTCGATCAGCCACGGCGGCGGACGGGTGGAGGCACTGGTACGCAGCTCGCCGCCCGGCGCGGTCAAGGGCCGGCTGCGGGTCACGGAGCAGGGCGAGAGCATCAACGATCGATACGGCCTCCGGCCGATCGCGCTGCGGACGTTCGAGCAGGCCGTCAGCACGGTCGCGCTGGTCACCGCAGGGGTGCAGGGACCGGAGCTCGTGGACACGCGCTGGCGCGAGGCGATGCAGGTGCTGGGCGAGACGAGCCAGCATGCCTACTGCGGCCTCGTGCACGAGGACCCGGCATTTGCCGAGTTCTTCCGCGACGTGACGCCCGTCGACGTCATCGAGCGCATGCAGATCGGCTCGCGACCGGTCTCCCGGTCCAACGACAACTCCGTCGCGGCGTTGCGGGCCATCCCGTGGATGTTCGCCTGGTCGCAGAGCCGCCACATGCTGACCGGCTGGCTCGGGAGCGGTGCGGCACTGAACGCCGTCGTCGAGCAGTTCGGGGCGGCGATCCTGGCGGACATGTACGGCCGCTGGCCTTTCTTCGAGAGCCTGGTGGATGGCATCGAGATGATGCTGGCCAAGGCCGACCTCGGCATCGCCGCATTCTACGAGCAGCTGGGCCGCCCCGAGCACGCGCGATTCGCTTCTGCCATCCGCGAGGAGTTCGAGGCCAGCTGCGAGCGGGTCCTCGCGATCAAGGGCTGCGCGCGACTGCTCGATTCGGAGCCTACGCTGCAGCGCTCCATCCGCTTGCGCAACCCGTACGTGGACCCGATCCACCTGACGCAGGTGGACCTGCTGCGCCGCTGGCGCGAGACCGGCCGCCAGGACCGGCAGCTCTTCGAAGCGCTCGTCGCGTCCGTCAACGGCATTTCGCAGGGCCTGCAGGGCTCCGGCTGACTGCAGGTTTCCCTTGTTGACTCCCGCGTGACGCTGCACTAGCGTCCGGTGCGAGCACAGTCACGCGCGGCCTTCGCCGCGCGACAGAACACACACGAGGGAGTCTCCATGGCAGCGAAGAAAAAGGCGCGGCGCACGACGCACCGCAGCAGCAAGGGCAAGAAGCTCTACGCGGTGCGCGATTCGAAAGGACGCATCAAGGACATCCAGACCTACAAGCGGGCACACGCCGCCGACCTGAGGAAGAAGTCGAAGAAGGAGGCTCCCGCCAGGAAGAAGGTCGCGGCCAAGGCCAAGGCCAAGGCCAAGGTCAAGGCGAAGGTGCGGGTCGCCAGGGCGAAGGCGAAGGCCCGGACCGTGAAGGCCAAGGTGCGGGTCGCCAAGGCCAGGGCGGCGATCCGGCGGGCGGTAAAGAAGGCGCCGGCGACGGCATCGAAGCGGGTCGCGGCCGTTCGCGCTGCGGTCCGCAAGGCGCCGAAGAAGGCGCAGGCCGCAATGAAGAAGGCCGTGAAGAAGCTGCCGCCAAAGGCGCAGAAGGCCGTCGCCAAGGCCGAGAGCCAGCTGACGAAGACGGTGGCGGCCGTGAAGAAGCAGGCGGCTGCGACGGCAAAACAGGCCGAGACGGCGGTGGCCAAGGCGCAGGAATCGGCCGAGAAGTCGGTCACGACGGTCGTGGACCAGGCGAAGGACCTGTTCGGCAAGGCGACCGAAGCTGTCGAGTCGGCGGTCGAGAAGGTGATTCCGGGCCAGGCGCCCGCCAAGTAGAACGCCCTGGTCAATCCGGCCGTCCGCGGCGCGGATGTCGGCGAGGCCCCGGAGCTCAGCGATCGGGGCCTTCGCTTTTCTGCTGGACCTCGCGCTGGCGCGAGACAGTCAAGCTCGAGCGACGCCGGGTGAAGTGCGGCGGATAGGCGTCGCCGGCCGCGCAGCCCTCGCCCGGCACCTGTCCATAGGTGGCGTCCCAGGGCATCACGACCCGGACAGACTCGGCGAGCACCTCGATCCTCGGCATGACCGGCGGCGTGGGCCGCCCAGCCTCCGCGCGGAGCAGCGCGCGAAGATCGCCGTGGCGCGCAAAACTCTCGGCAAGGTCTTCGAGCGTGAGCAGCGTCGGGGGCACGACCCTGATCTCGCCGCGAGCAATCGCGGCCGGGGCGTTCGCCGGATTGACCCACGCGTGCTCGGTGAGCTCGGACAGGTCGGCGCTGACCGACTGCTCGACTGGGACGGGCACGACGAAGAACCGCGTGTCGAACCGCTTCGGCTCGAGCGACGGCGTGATCCAGTGCGACCAGTACACGAGCGGCCCGAGATCAAGATACAGGTCCTCTTGCTCGAGCATGCGAATGAAGGCCCTGGCGTCGGAGGCCACTTCTGCTCGTAGCGGCTGAAGCTTCGCAACCAGTCCGGCGTCGCAAGGTGCGCCTTCGCGCGTCAGCGCGAGGAGTACGCCCGCTTCTTCGAAGGCCTCCCGGCAGGCCGCGATGCGCAGTCCGAGCGCCGCCTCGGGAGGCAGGCGCTCGCCCCGCAGGCTGCGCAGCTCGCCGGCACAGCGGTCGCGGGTCTCGGGCAGCAGGCGCGCGAGCGCCGCGGGTGACTGGTCGGCTTCGTCCATGCGTCCACCGGGAAAGACCCACATCCCGGCCATGAAGGACAGGCCCGTGCCCCGCCGCATCATGAGCACCTCGAGTGCGCCCGCGTGCTGCCGCAGCAGCAGGACTGTCGCTGCCTCGCGCATCAGGCGAGCTTCACGGGCTGCTCTCCAGACTTCGTTCCGTGCAGCATGGCTATTGGGCAGTCGTGTGGGTTCCGTGGGGACGGTCATCGCCCGAAGTCGGGGACCAAGCATAACGCCGGAGGCGCCCGCCGCACCGGGCCAGGATCTGCCAGCCCGCGCGGTCGCTTTTCTCTGGATTTATTACGAAGATATTCATTAAGTTAGTAGACTTATTTAACTGCAGAGTCATGATACGTCAGTGCACTGCTGCGCGGCCGCGGCCGCGGCCGCGGCGTGCGCTGCGCTCACGAGCATGTCGATCTGCGATCGATTCGCCTGCGACTGACTGCCGTCTGCGGCAGGCCCGCCAGGGTCGACACACGACGAGAAGGGCCAGGCTGCGCCTCCCGCCGCCTACTGAGCGATCACAGGCTCTCCTCGAACATCCCGCCGAGCAACTTGCGGAATTTCTCGATGACGTCTTCCGGCGCCTCGAAATCTGCGG
>Ga0114938_1003076_pt1 | contig 10068 bp, 6 predicted proteins | sample AshMeaBigSpring_FD_88675 | JGI IMG/M metagenome (GOLD analysis project Ga0114938, IMG submission 88675) | Groundwater microbial communities from Big Spring, Nevada to study Microbial Dark Matter (Phase II) - Ash Meadows Big Spring | ecosystem: Environmental > Aquatic > Deep subsurface >...
CTGGGAGCCATCATGCTGGAAAAAAATGCCTTCGACCAGGTTGTGGAAATCCTCAAACCCGAGTGTTTTTACGTGGATGCCCACCAGCGGATATTTCGTTCCATGATGGGCCTGGCCCAGAAGTCCATGCCGATCGACCTGCTGACGGTTGTGGAAGAACTGAAATTCAACGAGGAACTGGACATCGTAGGCGGCCCTTTTTACATATCTAAGCTCACCAACGGGGTGGTGTCCGCCGCCAATATCGAGGCCCATTCCCGCATCATCCTGCAGAAATTCATCCAGCGCGAACTGATCCGCATCAGCGGGGAGATCATCGGCGATGCCTATGAGGATTCTACGGATGTGTTTGACCTGCTTGATGAGGCGGAAAGCCGGCTATTCGAGATCACCAATAACCACCTGCGTAAGAACTTCGATTCCATCGACGTGGTGATCATGAAAACGATCCAGCGGATCGACGACATGCGCAACCGAGCCGAAGATATTACCGGCGTGCCCAGCGGGTACAATTCCCTGGACCGCGTTACCTACGGCTGGCAGCCATCCGACCTGATCATTCTCGCCGCCCGCCCTTCCGTGGGTAAGACGGCTTTTGCCCTGAACCTGGCCCGCAATGCCGCCCTCCACCCCACCAAGCCCACGCCGGTGGCCCTCTTTAGCCTTGAGATGAGTTCCAGCCAGCTGGTCCAGCGGATACTGTCGGCAGAAAGCGAGATCTGGCTGGAAAAAATCGCCCGCGGCCGGATGGAGGAACATGAAATGCAGCAGCTGTATAAGAAGGGGATACAGCGGCTGTCTACCGCGCCGATTTTTATTGACGATACCGCCGCCCTGAACATCTTCGAACTGCGTGCGAAGTGCCGCAGGCTAAAAAGCAAACACAATGTTGGCCTCATTATCATCGACTACCTGCAGTTGATGAGCGGCACGTCCGAAAACCGGAACAGCAACCGCGAACAGGAAATCAGCACCATCTCGCGTAACCTGAAATCGCTGGCCAAGGAATTACAGGTGCCGATCATCGCCCTTTCGCAGTTAAGTCGCGAAGTGGAGAAACGCAAGGAAGGCAACAAGATCCCACAGCTCTCCGACCTCCGTGAATCGGGTGCCATCGAACAGGATGCGGACATGGTGATGTTCCTGTACCGCCCCGAATATTACGATATCACGAGCAACGAATTCGGCGAAAGCAATAAGGGCGAAACCCATGTGCGCATCGCCAAGCACCGGAATGGCTCCCTGGAAAACATCAAGCTCAAGGCCCTGCTGCATATCCAGAAATTCGTGGAAGCGGACCAGGACGACCTCAGCGGACTGGGCATCGGCTCAGGGAACTGGAAGCCGGTGCAGGGTGCCGGAGGCGGGGACGACAATGCGCGGCTTTTCATCCAGAAGGGTAGTCGCATGAATGATCTGCCCATGGGCGAAGAGGATACGCCCTTCTGATAACAAGGTCTCCGTTGGGTCAATGACCCGCCGGGGAATAATTCCACCGGGGAACAATGCCGGCGGGAGAATAACCTGGCGGCGAACAATTCCCCGCCGGTAAACCTGCTGCTACGGAAACATGGAACATCCCTTTTTTTTTGAACCGCGGCTTCCCGAAGGGGGAGACCTTTTCCCACTGGGAGAGGAAAGCGCCCGGCATGTTATAACGGTATTGCGTATGCGCAATGGCGACCGGCTTTTTCTCACGGATGGACGGGGTGCATTGATGGAAGTCGAGATCACTGCGGTGGAAAAGAAAAAGGCGTATGTTCAGCCCTTGGACCCATCTTCAGCCAATCATCAACCGCCAACGGACAACCGTCAACTGCCAACCGTCAACCCTCAACCGTCAACTGCTCCTCCCCTGGTACTGGCCGTTTCCCTGCTCAAGAACAGTTCCCGTTTCGAGTGGATCCTGGAGAAAGCCACGGAGATCGGGGTGTCCGCCATCATACCGCTGGTATGTGAGCGGACAGAACGGATTGCGTTCCGCCAGGACCGTCTGCAGCAGATCGTCATCAGTGCAATGTTGCAGAGCCAACAGGTATGGCTACCTGAATTAATGGAGCCAACCCCTTTTAAGAAATTTGCAGGGCAAACCTTTGCCGGCCGTTCTTATATCGCCCACTGTCTCCGGGAAGAAAGACATTCTTTGTACAGCCATCCCGCCGGGCAGCCTGCTCGCATCCTCATCGGACCGGAGGGCGATTTCACACCGCAGGAAATACGGACGGCCCTGAATCATGGATTCATTCCGGTGACCCTGGGAAACACCCGGCTTCGGACGGAGACGGCCGCGATTGTGGCGGTGGCGGCACTGAGAAACAGTATCGATACCTGAGGTTTGCGGACATTTACCAGTATCTTTTTCCAGCTCCGCTTTTAGTGCAGTGCCTGGCAGTTAGCCGTGAATATGTCTGCATGGGCTGCAAGTTGCCTGATCCTGGTTGCTCCGATTATGACTAATGCGCGGAATCGTCGTACGGCGTGGGTAAAGTGTCTTTGTGAACCGGTTGCAGGTGGGGCTCCCGGAGCTCTACGGGTTTTACGGGCTTCCGTGCTTTTTCGCGCCTGCGGATCCACATGTTGAGCAGTTCCACCAGGAAGGAGAAAGCCATCGCAAAATAAATATATCCTTTCTCGATATGGCTTCCGTGTACCGGTTCCAGTCCTTCGAAGAAGAGGCTGAAGCCCACCATGAGCAGGAAGGAAAGGGCCAGCATTTTCAGCGTTGGGTGTTTGTGGATGAAATTGGAGATTTTCTCGGAAAAGAAGAACATGATGAGCATCGCGATGATCACCGCCACCATCATGATTTCCACATGACGGGCCATGCCCACTGCCGTTATGATACTGTCGAAGGAAAATATCATATCTACCAGGATGATCTGGGCCATGATGGATCCGAATGCGGCTGCCGCGTTCTGGCCACCCCCGTTGAATTCAGGTTCCTCTCCTTCCAGTTTGGCGTGGATTTCTTTTACGGTTTTATACAGCAGGAAGAGACCTCCCACAAACATAATAACGTTGCGCAGGTTGAAGCCAACATGTTTTTCACCCCAATTCAACCCAAACAGTTCTTTGTTGCCGTTCGCCACCAGCCAGCCCAGGGCCAGAAGCAGGAGGATGCGCGCCGTGATGCCCGCAATCATCCAGATGCGCCGCGCGGTCAGCTTCTTGCTGTCCGGCAGCCTGCCCATGAGGATGGATACAAAAATGACATTGTCGATACCCAGTACGATTTCGAGGGATGCCAGGGTGATCAGGCTGATCAGGGAGTCTATGGTGAACAAGTGTTCCATGTTGCAAATATGATGCGTTCAGTTCAATTCAATTCAAAGGCCCCGGCAGATTCTTTTCACCACGGCAGGTCCTTCATACACAAACCCGGTCCATACCTGTACCATGCTGGCGCCGGCGTCCAGTTTTTCACGGGCATCCGCCGCGGTGAAAATACCACCGCTGGCAATGATGGGCATGGAGCCTCGGGTCCTTCCATGAATATACCGGACGATATCCGTTGATTTCTGCCGGGCTGGCAAGCCGCTCAGGCCGCCCGCACCGATCTTTTCGGCTTTCGCAGCCGATCCCTGGCTGAGCCCGCTGCGGTCCAGCGTGGTATTCGTGGCAACAAGTCCGTCCAGCTTCAGTTCCATCACCAGGTCCACGATATCATCCAACTGCCCAACCGTAAGGTCCGGCGCGATTTTCAACAGGATTGGTTTAGGAGATGCTTTTGTCCGGTTGAGGGTTTGCAGGTGCGATAAAATTTTTCCAAGCGCCTCTTTTTCCTGCAGTTCACGCAGTCCCGGCGTATTGGGAGAACTCACGTTTACCACGAAATAATCGACATAGTTAAAAAGTGCCTGGAAACATTTTTCGTAGTCGAGCCATGCTTCTTCGTTGGGCGTCCATTTGTTCTTACCAATGTTTCCCCCGATGATAACAGGCATTAAGTCCAGCTCATGAGACCTGGCTTGCCCGTCAACAGGATCAGCTCCCGAACCCTGGGCCTTAAGGCGCTGAAATTCGTCATTTCTCCATTTGGCCAGGGAAGCTGCGGCCGCTTTGACCCCCTTGTTGTTGAATCCCATCCGGTTGATCAGGGCTTTGTCGGCCGGCAGCCTGAACAGCCTCGGGCGATCATTTCCCGGCTGGGGTTCCGGGGTCACCGTGCCGATTTCAATACAGCCGAATCCCAGGGCGGCCAGCTCACGCAAGTGCTCCGCATTCTTGTCGAATCCAGCTGCCAGTCCCACCGGGTTGGGGAAATCCAGACCGAATACGGTTGCCCGGTGCCTGTTATCCGGGGCATACATCCGTGTAATCCATCGCCGGACCATGGGAAGACTGCAGCAAAAACGCAACACACCCATGGAAAAACCATGCACTTTTTCAGCATCAAAAAGGAAAAGAATGGAGCGTAGGAGGGCATACATCTGGCTGCGAAGATATGGCTTGAAAGCCTTCCCATAAACCAACTGGTTGTTGATGCAACTAGTTTGGAAAAATCCCCTATCTTTATCGTCATCAACGATTCAGGAACGATAAAATACATACCATGCAGGAAGCATATATAGTAGCTGGTTACCGTACGGCGGTGGCAAAATCAAAGCGTGGCGGTTTCCGTTTTACCCGCCCGGACGACCTGGCCATTGACGTTATCCGCGGTTTGCTGGCCTCCGTACCGCAATTGGAGACAACCCGTGTGGACGATGTCATCGTGGGCAATGCCGTTCCCGAAGCGGAACAGGGTTTGCAGGTGGCCCGCATCATCGCCGCCCGTGCCATCGGGTACCATGCGCCGGGCGTCACCATCAACCGCTATTGCGCATCGGGTCTCGAAGCCATCGCCATGGCCACCGCCAAGATCCGCATGGGCATGGCCGAATGCATCGTGGCCGGCGGGGTGGAAAGCATGAGCCTGGTGCCTACCGCCGGGTGGAAAACAGTGCCCGCCTATTCCATCGCCAGCGATGAACCGGATTACTACCTCAGCATGGGACTGACCGCGGAAGCCGTGGCGAAGGAATACAACGTGAGCCGCGAGGACCAGGACCTCTTCTCCTATAACAGCCACCAGAAGGCGATGAAGGCCATCCAGGACGGGTATTTCAAACCTGGGATCCTGCCGATTACCGTGGAGGAAATCTACCTGGATGAAAAGTCCAAAAAGCAAAAGCGGCAATACGTCGTGGATACCGATGAAGGCGTACGGGCAGATACCACGCCGGAGGCCCTGGCGAAACTGAAGCCGGCCTTCGCGGTAAACGGTACCGTCACCGCGGGGAATTCTTCGCAGACATCAGATGGCGCGGCATTTGTCATCGTCATGAGTGAGCGCATGGTGAAAGAGCTCGGGCTCAAGCCCATCGGGCGACTGGTAAACTCCGCCGTAGCGGGTGTGCATCCCCGTATCATGGGCATCGGTCCCGTGGAAGCCGTTCCCAAAGTGCTGAAGCAATCCGGCATAAGCCTGAATGACATCGACCTGGTCGAACTGAACGAAGCCTTCGCTTCGCAGGCATTGGCCGTCATTCGCACGCTGAACCTGGATCCGGAGAAAGTAAATATCAACGGCGGGGCCATCGCCCTGGGGCATCCGCTGGGTTGCACAGGTTGTAAACTGACTATCCAGATCCTGCATGACATGAAACGCCTGCATAAAAAATACGGCATCGTTACCGCCTGCGTGGGCGGCGGCCAGGGCATAGCCGGTATCATTGAAAATATCGACTAAAGACGTTAAGGTTTTGATCCCGATCCCCCGGCTGGTCCGGGGGATTTTTATTACAAATTTGAAGTGGCATCGAGCCATGTGCTGAAGCGCTTGGCATGGACGGAAACAGTATCTTCACCAGCTGAAAGAATAAAGACGAAATCAATACATTTGCGAATTATCTAATATCTGGCAGACTGCACCGTATGATCAACGTTTACCTCGTCGAAGACCATGAAATGTACCTTGAAGGCCTGACCCTCCTGCTCAACCGGCAGGAAGATATCAAGGTGTCTGGCAGCAGCCAGAACGGCGCAAACTTTATGGAAGCCCTGCCAGGCCTGGATGAAGCAACCATCCTGCTCATGGATATCCACCTGCCGGATACGGAACCGGAAGAACTCCTGATCAAAGTGCGGGTACAGCGGCCGGACATGCGCATCATCTTCCTTACCCTGATGCGGGGCACACGGTTCATACACCGTCTCATGAAATATAACGTTCAGGGATACCTGCTGAAGAGCGCGCCCGTGGAAGAACTGCTCATGGCCATCCGTACTGTGGCCGCCGGCGGAACCCATTTTTCCAAAGAGATCGATATCCAGGGTAAACAGGACGATACCCGGCATACCATCATCATCGACAATCGCAAAGTAGACGAAATCCTTACCCGCCGTGAACAGGAAGTGCTTTCCCTGATCTGCCGGGAGTTCAGCAACGCGGAGATCGCGGAGAAGCTGTTTCTCAGCATCGGAACCGTGGAAACACACCGCAAACGCATTATTTCAAAACTCGGGGTGAATAATACGGTGGGCCTGGTTAAATTCGCAGTCCGGCATGGACTGATCGATGAATAGCATATTCCACTTCATCTGCAAGGGTGCACGCTGTACAGCTGCATGTTGTGTGATCACCCTCGCACCATTGTTCCTTGCCGCACAGCAGGACACGCAGTATGTGAAAGATCTCTACGACCGTGTCCTCGAATTTGATGAATCCAAACTCGATTCCTTCAGTCACTACATCAGCCAGATCGACCAGTTGTCAAAGCGTTTGAAATTTGACAAAGGCGATGTTTTGTCCGAAAGGCTGCGTGGCATCCAGGCGGAGTATGCCGGCGATTACCAGGGAGCCATTTCGCATTACCTCAACAGCCTGGATATCTCCCGGAAAAATGGTTGGGAAAATTATGAAGATTGTGCGCTGGGCGACCTGGGTATCGTGTATACCAATATCAAGAATCCCGCTAAAGCCAAGGAGTATTACAAACAGGCCCTGGACCTGTCCGTCAAGCGGGGAGAAGCTTATTCCATTGTTAACAGCCTTACCAACCTGGGGGCGATCTGCAACATGATGCATGAACCGGATTCCGCCCTGCTGTACCTCGATTCAGCCAGCGCCTACACCCGGCGTTTTCCCGAAGTGACGGACCTCGTCAGCCTCCGCAACAACCTTGGCAATGCCTGGTTCGCCAAGAAGGACTATCCGCGTGCACTTGCTTATTTCCGTGAGAACTACCAGCAGAACCTGCGGTCAGGGGACAGCGCACAGTTATGGTACGATGTACTGAATATGGGCGATGTGATGATTGAAATGAAGCGGTTTGATTCAGCGCGGATATGGATCGACCGGGCCATGCGCCTTGCCGTGCACCAGGGCTCGCGCCGCAAAGTTGCCGACGTGGAACTGCTCAAGGCCAAATTTTATGAGTTACGCGGCGATTACCGGAAAGCATTCGCAGCACTTAAGGAGTGGAGTGTCATTGACACATCACTGGTGAACGCGGAAACCAGGCAAACGCTCCTGGAAATGGAAACGCGCTACAGGACGCGACAGCGCGAGCAGGAGAACAAACTACTCCAGACGCAGGTTGAGTCTGCCAAATTCCGATCCCGGAACCTTTTAATCGGTCTCCTGTCTGCCGCCTCACTGGCCGTCGTTTCAGGCATATTTCTCTATCAGAACCAGAAGAAGAACCGTAAACTGGAGGAAAAGAATGCCTTGATCGAGGCTCAGAACGAAAAACTGGCGGATCTCAATGCTGAAAAAAATTCACTCATCAGCATGGTGTCACACGACCTGCACACGCCTTTCACAACCATCCAGATGTGGACGCAAGTCCTGGAAAGCGGCAGGGACAACTGGCCTGAAGATGACAAAAAGGCGATCAGTCGCATCCAGCAGGCTGCGGAAAACGGGGCGCAGATGATTTCAAGGGTGCTCGACGTGGAAGGGTCCGATGTAAACCGTCGCCGGATTCAACTCGAGCATATTGATGTTGCCGCTTTGCTCCGTGACCTGGCGAAGGCTTACGGCATGGATGCAAGTGCAAAGGAATTGGCAATTATCGCACCGGGAAACAATCATCCGATGAATATCCTGAGCGATCGCCAGTTACTAGAAAGGGCGATTGCCAATCTCCTGTCCAATGCAATCAAATATTCGCCAAACGGAGGCAGAATCTGGCTGGATGCGGAAGCGCAATCCGGTAGCATGCTGATCCGTGTCCGCGATGAAGGACCCGGTATCAACAAGGAGGACCAGCGCAAACTATTCAGGAAATATACCCAGGCCACTTCCAGGCCTACCGCCGGCGAAAAATCTACGGGGCTCGGCCTTTACATCGTCCGCCGGATCATGGATGAACTCCAGGGTGAAGTTACCTGCAGATCGGACATCGGCCAGGGAACAGAATTTACCCTTTGTATCCGTTCCTGATAGCCTCGTTAAAATTTGCAATATTGTTGCAAAATCACTTTTTCTCCCTACTTTTGGCGCATGAAGCGCCAGTGGATGACCAGCCTGGTCTTTGCCGGATTAGGGTTGTTGCTTACCACCCTGCCCCTGGGTGTATTTGGGCAATGTGTTCTGTCTTTTTCGGGCAGTATTGAGGATGCGGACACGCATGAAAAACTGGAAGCTGCGGTGGTCACCATCCGGGAATTGAGGCAATCGGCGGTGACGAATGAAAAGGGTTTTTTTCGATTTACCGGCCTTTGCCCCGGTAATTATAATATTGAAGTCTCGCATGTAGATTGCCAGCCGCTCAGCTTGCATATCCACCTGAAAGAAGACCTCAGCCAGTCGATTGTCATGCCGCACAAAGCCAGCCAGCTTTCCGAGGTGGTGGTGGTGGGCACCCAGCGGTCCAGTGTAACCGGGATCACCGGTGAACTGAAGGGAAAGCAACTGGACCTCTCACGCGGGCTGAGCTTGGGGGAATCGCTCAAACAGGTGGCTGGTGTCAGTGTGCTGCAGACCGGCACCAATATCTACAAGCCGGTGATTCATGGATTGCACAGTAACCGGGTATTGATTCTCAATAATGGTATCAGGCAGGAGGGCCAGCAGTGGGGGAGCGAGCATGCCCCGGAAATTGATCCCTTCATAGCCAACCGGATTACGGTGGTCAAAGGCGCCAGTTCCATACGGTACGGAGGCGATGCCATCGGCGGCGTGATCCTGGTGGAACCCAAGCTCCTGCGTTACGCACCCGGCATGAACGGGGAAGTCAATGCAGGCTTTTTTTCCAATAACCTCCAGGGAGTTGTTTCGGCCATGTTCGAAGGCAACAGCAGCAAACATCCTTCCTTCGCCTGGCGCCTGCAGGGAACCGCCAAAAGAGGTGGGAGTGCGCGGACGCCGGATTACTGGCTCGCGAATTCAGGCCTGTCTGAATTCAATGGATCCGCTACGGCGGGCTGGCGAAGCGCGAAAAATGGACTGGAGCTGTTTTATAGCATTTTCAACACCAAGCTGGGGATTTTCTCTGGCGCGCATATCGGTAATGTGACCGACCTCATCAATGCCATCAATGGCAACGAACCACCGGACTATATAAAAGACCAGCCCTTTACCTACGCCATCGACAGGCCTTACCAGCAGGTGCAGCACCACCTGGGCAAAGCGAAAGCTTTCCTGCAAACCGGTGAATACAGTCGGCTGAATATCGTACTATCTACCCAGTATAACCGAAGAAGGGAATATGATATCGTCCGGACGGAGCGGTCTAATCCGCAGCTGGAATTGAATTTAATTACCGGCATGGCGGATATCGCCTGGGACCACTACAAGGGCAAGCACTGGAAGGGAACGATTGGCGGCAGTGCCATGTACCAATGGAACGACTATAGCTACCGTTATTTCATTCCCAACTACCAGGCTTTTCACTACGGGGCTTTTATAGCCGAAAAATACCTGGCAGGAAAATGGCAGCTGGAAGGTGGCCTTCGGTATGATCACCGACAGATGTTTTCCATTACCGATAACGACAAATCGCCTTTCGATGAACTCACCGGTAATTCGCTGGCACCGGGACAGCCGTATGGTGAGCGACGTTTCAGCGGTTTTTCCGGCAA
>Ga0114938_1003077_pt1 | contig 10063 bp, 10 predicted proteins | sample AshMeaBigSpring_FD_88675 | JGI IMG/M metagenome (GOLD analysis project Ga0114938, IMG submission 88675) | Groundwater microbial communities from Big Spring, Nevada to study Microbial Dark Matter (Phase II) - Ash Meadows Big Spring | ecosystem: Environmental > Aquatic > Deep subsurface >...
CGCAGTCACTTCGGCCACGACATCAATGGCGTGGGAACACGGGACTCCAAAAGCGGATCCGACGGGCTCTGAGTTGCAAGATACCACAATTAGAGACAACAACAGCAGAACTAGACATCGACTTCGTCGTCGGATCACCGCAACAATCTGACTTCCATGAACCAGTGTCAAATAACGTACCATCCACAATACAGCTCCAATCATGCCAGCAACCACGAGATAGGGTGCCAAGACCAACTTGCTGGCGCCAATTTCGCGTTTTCTCTGAAGCAAGTACCTGAAGGATGCGTCTTGAGGCTGGTCGCGTTTGCAGCTGGTTACGGCCGACAGAATTCCCGCCCCAATACCCAACCCATAAGCGGCTCCGTGCCAATGCGATCCGAATCCCGCCGCAACCAACCCTAGGCCGAGAAACGGAAGCGCGGTCGCACGAACAGTACTGAAGGGGGTTCCGGTATCGAGACCCCAGATGAGCACGCCCACAGGTCCTGCGAGGCGAATTCGATAGGGCGTTTGACGATTGAGTCCGAGCGAGGTTGAACGCCCTCGCCATAACCGGACAGAATCAACTGTCAATAGCACACCCATCATGGCTAACACGGCAGGGACCGATACGGGCAAGCGGAGACGCTGGGCTGGCAGGCCAATCCACAGGTGGACCACTCCGACTGACACGATCGATCCTACGGCCACTCCCAGCAAGTACACGAATGAATCGTGCCATCGTGCCAGGCCCTTATTCTGCTGGTAGCTCGGAGCAAACTGCCCGACGAAGGAGGTACCTCAAGGACCATAACGCTGGAACCACCCGCCGGCGAAGAGGACGATGGCCGTGACGGCTTTGAGGCTTTCCATCACGACCAACAAGGGCCAGATTGGTAGGAACAGTGATATGGCCCGTTCCAACAGGTCGATCCCCGCGTGCATTCACAGCAATTGCACCTGGATTCAGAGAGGCACGTCCAACATCGGTAGTTGAACCCCCACTCCGAACATTTATACGGGCAATAGTTCCACGACTTATAGACTAGTGAGCAGCAACCGTCACCTGGTACGGCGTACGTTGGCAATGCCCTCAGAACAGTGCTGGCCCCAGCAGTCATTGCAAACAGCGCCACGCCTCCCAATCGTCGAAGAAACCCCCGTCGGTCGATTGATTCAACTAGTCCGATCATTTTCAACCTTTCTTTGAACCAATGGTTATCGGCTCGTTGCTCTCAGCCAACTCACGCTGCTCCAGCAGTTCCGCCAATGCTGAGGGACCGCCCACAGCCATGGCGAACAGGACTTTTCCGCCACCGAAGCCGACTGCAGTGGGACTTCCAGTTACCCCGAGGCTGTCCACAATGACTCGATCGGTATCGAACACAAGGGCTTCCGCCGGTAGTGAGAGTTCGGTCGCCCATGCTCGTTGCCTTCTTTCGTCTGCGGCGGTGATAGCAAGGGTTAGTCCGTCCGGTATTGCTCCACTGAACGACTCGACCAGCTCTTTGCAAATCTTACAGACCGGGGACACAAACAGGACGAGGTGGCTCGCGGTGTCATCAAGCCAAGATGGGAGACCATGTTTGCTCGCAGGCGTGTTGAGAACCTCATCGGGAAGCGCCACCTCTTGAAGCGTCGAGTCCGTGGTGGCTGCTGCTGAAGAGGCCGCCGGACCCGCAGCAATCAGCTCCATGACGGCGAAACCGACAAATACACTGAACAGCAGCGCAAGAATTGATATGATCAGCGCTGCATTTACCACGAGTGGCCTCCAGGACTCCAGAGCGAAACGGGCAGCGCTCTTCGTCGCCTAGCCAGAGAGTTGGTTGCCGCCAACAGCTTGCGATGCAGCAGAGCTGATGCAACCAAGACGCAACCAGCCAAGACCGCCAGTCGTTCGGTCGCAGCACTGGCGAACGCGCTAGGCTCTACGGAGGCAGACCAGGCCACTACAAGCCACGCGGGCAGCTGGAGAAGCTGTCGCTTTCCTAGAGGTTTGGAGCTTTCGCCGAAGCAATTGCATGGAATCTCGCTGCCGGAGCGCAGCGCGATCAAGCCAGCACCTGCGACTACCAACCCAAACAAGCCCACAGCCAGTCCCACCCACACGGATCGGACCAGAACAATGAGGAAAGCCAACCCCAGTTCGAACATGCCCAACGCTCGTCCTATTGCGACCGGTCGAGCAACGCTCACGCCCAGCGCCGAGATCGTGGAAGCTATCGGCTCTGGCCGACTGGCCTTGGCTGCTCCGCTTACGACCAGGAGGGTCGCTGCACCGGCGGCAACGCACGAGCCAACGATGTCGTAGGCCAACCCGCTCACTCCCACGTATTGACCCCTATTAGTCGTTGGGAGCGTTCAACGCGATTCTCCACCCAGAACCTGATCTCCTTTGAGTCCTTCTCGATTCGCGTCATGTACGGCATAGTGCGCCACCGGCCATCGACCGACTCCACACCTACGGTATCGCCGACTAGAAACACCCAGGTTTCTGGAAATGCAAAACGCTCCGCTGCGATTATCTCACCGGTCTCGTCCAGCTTCACCTGAACTTCGCCCGGCAAGTCGACCCCTACCACCTCTCCAACCGCTACGCGAGCGTGATGCATCGGAGGACTAGCTCGCCGACCCTCCACTCCGAGTCCAACAAGGAACTTCACGAACTCCGGTGAACCATCGAGTCCGGGTCTCGGCCGGACACTGGTTGGCGACTTTGTCATGACTGCTTTACTCCGATCGGGCGGTAGCGCTTCCCTAAAACTCTGATCCAACGACTCTCCTTCCTCAACCCCTCTCTAGCCAATGTGAACCCCACCGGAAGTTCGGCACCGCTGTGTAGGTTTGATCTCCGACCACATGGGAACTGACCAGGGAGATGGGCGAGTCGACACACGCGTGCGGAGGCTTGGTTTACCTGGCCACAGTAGGACCGGAGGAGGCCGAGCCTCAGTGAGAGGACGAGAGGACGAGAGGACGAGAGGACGAGAGGACGAGAGGACGAGAGGACGAGAGGACGAGAGGACGAGAGGACGAGAGGACGAATCTCACTCATCACAAATTGGACCCTAGCGAGCTGGTGAGCAGGTGTCAAGCACCGACGACGAAAAACGGCGGGCTCGGATAAGCCCCCACAATCAACGCCTCGCACTCTCCCAGCCCGGGCGAGAAACAGACGAAACCACAGCAGCTCGGCACCGCAGGTGCGGTAGGCTCAGTTTTCGCGATGCGGCGCACCAACCGGAACTACGCCATCACAACTGCCTTTGCAAACGCGCTGGCCGCGCTCGGCCTCAAATACGTGTGTGTCTCGCCTGGCTCACGCAGTAGCCCGCTGGCGCTGGCATTTGCGTCCCATCCAGACCTCACCACCGTCGTTCACCTCGATGAGCGGTCCTCTGGATTCTTTGCGATCGGGATTGCCAAAGCGACCGGGCGGCCAGTGGCGGTAGTGACCACCTCGGGGACGGCAGCCGCCGAGCTGCTCCCTGCCGCCGTCGAAGCCCTTCACGCCCGAGTGCCCTTATTGCTTCTCACCGCCGATCGACCGCCTGAACTGCGCAATACCGGTGCGTCGCAGACCATCGATCAAGTCAAGCTGTTTGGAACGGCAGTCAAATGGTCGCACGAACCAGCGCTGCCGGAGGCCAGCCCGGAAGCTATCAGGGCTACCACCACGCTGGCCGCCCACGCTTTCGCGATTGCGGGCGAGGCCCCGGCCGGTCCGGTGCACCTCAACCTCGCTTTTCGGGAACCGCTGGTCCCGATCGAAGTACCCAAAGAAGTTGTCGGCGAGCTGCCCCGCCCCCAGCCGACCGGGTTCCTTTCCGGAAGGCTCAACATCGATGAAGGGTCCACTCGACACATCGCCAGCCTGCTGGCTGGCAAGCGGGCTTTGGTGCTGGCCGGGACCGAGGACCGTCCTGGAATGGCCGGCGCCATCGAGCAACTGGCAGCCAGTTCTCAGATGCCGGTGCTGGCTGACCCCTTTTCGGGAGTGCGGGCCGGGCCTCACGACCACACCCACGTGATCGCCCACGGCGACTGTTTGGCTCAGATCGGTATGTTCGAGCGGTACCGGCCCGAGGCGGTAATCCGTTTCGGGGGACCGCCACTGGCCGCCAGCGTGTCTAGGTTCCTGGCCGCCAACCCAGACGTCCCGCAGGTGATCGTGGATGAGGCCGGTTGGCGAGATCCCACCATGACCGGTGGCCTTCTGGTGCGAGCAGATCCAGCCCTGGCGGCGGTGACACTCGCCAAAGCGTTTACCGCTCCAGCTCCGGCCGACTGGGTGGCGCTGTGGCGAGAAGCCAACCGCAAAGTGGCGGCGGCCTTGGATTCAAGTGGGCGTTGGGGGCGATTTCCCACCGAGCCGGCGGCGGTGCTGGCGATTGCCGGCGGCCTTCCTGAGCAAGCCAACCTCTGGGTGGGTTCGTCACAGCCGATGCGCCACGTGGATTTCTATTTCCCATCCACCCGCAAGCGAATCCGCTTCTTCGCCCACCGGGGCACCAATGGCATCGACGGTTTCCTATCCGCGGGATTGGGCACTGCCCTGGTTGACCCCGCCCCCACCTATCTACTGGGCGGTGACCTAACCATCCTCTACGACATCACGGCACTCGAGGTGGCAACCAGAATGGAGATCCCGGTCACCATCATCGTGCTCAACAACAATGGGGGGGGGATCTTCAACCACCTCCCCCAGGCCGCCTTCCCTAACCATTTCGAGCGACTGTTTGGCACCCCGCACGGGCTCGGGTTCCGAGAGCTGGCAGCCGCCTTCAAAGTTCCCTCCTTGCTAGCGGAGAATTTCGAACAGCTCCGCACCGCGGTAGCCAGCCCCGCCAAAGGACCGCGCCTGATTGAAGTGGTCACCGATCGGGAGAACGAGGTCCGCCTCCACCACCAGGCCCTCGACGCGGCTCGACGCGCCCTCGGTTGGTAAACAGGTCGCCCAGCACCCGGAACTTGAGCTCGGTTTCGGCAACCAGCACTTCGGGGTCCATCCCAGCCACGATCCCTGCCCCCGCATAGAGGGTAAGCGTGTCGCCAGCCACCAGTCCCGAGCGAACCGCAACCACCGCCTCGCCCTGGCCGGCGCTATCCATCCATCCGATCGCTCCCGCGTACCAGCCCCGCTCGAAGGCTTCCAAGCGATCGATGACAGCCAGGGCTTGCTCCCTGGGAAGCCCTCCCACGGCCGGGGTGGGGTGGAGGAGGTCGACCAGATGCGGGAGTGAGGTCGCATGAGTCAGGCGCCCCTCGATACCGGTGACCAGATGGGAGAGAGGGCCAGCCGCTGCCGCGCTGGGGGGGGGTGGATTCTGCAAGGTCGCTACTGCGGAGAGTCGGGCGACCACGTCCGCCACCACTGCCTCGTGTTCCCGGCGCAAGACCGCCCCATTCAGGTCGCTTCCCCTTGGCCCCGAACCAGCCATCGGAAAGGTAGCCACCTCCAATCCATCCAATCGCACCAAGAGTTCGGGGCTGGCCCCTACCAAGCAGGCCCCCTCCTCCTGCCAACCGAAGCGAAAGTCGGATGGGGTTCCTGCCATCGCCAACAAATCGAATTGGTGCAGGAAAGTAGGAAAGCGCAGCAAGCGGGTGCGGGCGAGCACCACCTTCTCCAGCTCACCCCGATCGATGGCGGCGATGGCATCGCTCACTATCAGGCGCCATTCCTCGGGGGTCGGAATATCGCTCACCTCAACCGGGGTCGCTAACGGATCGAGCGGTACCGGATCGGCGGCCGCCACCGCCTTGACGATGGCATGCCCCTCCTCGCTAATCACCGACAACCCGGTCCGGCCGGCGGCGCGGACTGCGGTCACTGCGGGCACTACTGCACTGGCAGCACGGAAACCGCCCCAGCTGCCACCCGGTTTTCGCCCCGGCACGAAACCACATCCGAAAAGTGTGGCCCCGCCTGGCCCCGGCAGAAACTCTGCCAACTCCCCGACTCGCGATGTATCCAGGCGCCGCGCCACTCCCAGCCCACCCACCTGGCGGTTGGGTCCCCCTACGTATCCGGCCCAGGTCGGACGCTGCCCGCACCTAACCAGCTCGAGCGGATCCAGATCGCATTCCACCCAGGCGCTGCCACCCCGTTTGAGCTGCGATCCCAACTCAGCGACCAGCTCGGTTGGGATCAGCACGCTGGGATGCTACCGATCGCAACCGACCAAAGAGAGCGCCTTGGTGCAGCGGCATAAACTGCGAGCGTGTCCCCGCTCCGCATCGTGATCCTGGGCGCCGGTTTTGCTGGGCTCGAACTGGCGACAAGGCTGGATGGTTTCGCAGAACGAGGGACCGCCTCCGTCACCTTGGTGGATCGAGCCGATTCTTTCGGGATGGGTTTCGGAATGCAGTGGGCGATGATGGGCCGCCGATCCTTCACCGATGGTCGGCGCCGCTACGCCAACCGGCGAGCGGCCAACGTCGACTTCATTCGCGACGACGTGGTGTCGATCGATCCCGACCGCAAAACCGTCACCACCAACGGAGCAGGTCTCGACTTCGACCGCCTGGTTATCGCTCTCGGTGCCGAGCTGACGCCCGAAGCCATTCCTGGGCTGGCCGAGAGCGGATACAACCTGTGTGATCCCACCTCGGTGGAGAAAATGACCGATCGGTTACAAGGGATTGACTCAGGAACTGTTCTGGTAGCGGTTTGTTCTTTGCCATTCAAGTGCCCGCCGGCACCATACGAGTACGCTTTCCTAGTCGACGAACTTTTGCGACGCCGGGGAGTCCGTCAGCAGGTGGAGGTGGTCATCAGCACCCCCGAGCCGCACCCGCTGCCGGTGGCTGTGGCCGAAGTGGGGGCTCAAGTATTGGCAATCTTGCAGGACCGAGGGATCACCTATCTGCCCCAGCATGCCCCGGTTGGTTTCGAAGCAGGCACGGTCACCTACGAAAACGGTGCCGAGCAATCCTTTGCGCTGCTGGGCGCAATACCACCCCATCGAGCTCCGGGGTTTCTCTCCCAGGCGGGTCTCACCAACACCTCCGGCTTCGTGCCAGTCGATCTGGCGACGCTCGCTACCCAGGCCGAAGGGGTGTTTGCAGTGGGTGATGTCGCCGCCATCACACTCCCCAACGGCAAGCCGCATCCAAAGGCCGGGGTATTCGCAGAGGCCCAGGCGGGGGCAGTCGCTGACTTGCTCACCGCCGAACTGGGGGGGGGCGAACCCTCGCCGTATGGAGGGCACGGCCTTTGCTACATCGATGTAGGTAACCAGCAAGCCGCCGCCGCCGCCGCCGACCTTCTCCACCCGAGCGGTCCCCACATCGAGCTGTCCCCCCCGTCTGCGGAAGGTCTCGCTGCCAAGGCCGAGTTCGAGCGCTCACACCTCGATCGATGGTTCCTCTGATATTCGATTTCAGGGGGGTTGCAGTGGTCACCCAGCTTATCTCTGAACGCCGCAGGCTACCGCGCCCGCCGACACCGAGACGTCAAGCCGGCTCGACTGGATAGAGAGTGTGGGGTAGGCCGTCGATCCGAGCGAAGTCCTGGTCAAAGGTCACCAAGTGCGCACCGCAGCCAAGTGTTGCCGCGGCGATCCAAATGTCGTTCACCGGGATCGGAGTGGCGGCGCGTTTGAGGGAAGCGAATACTTCGCCGTAAAGCCTGGCAATGTCGGCAGTGACATCGAGGACTTGGATGTACGGCTCACCGAGGAACTCATCGAGTGTTCTCCGATTCTCTCGATACCGCCTCCCGATTCGGAAGCCCGCCTCGAGCTCGCCGAGCACGATTACGGGGACGAGGACGAGCTCGGCTCGGGCAATCGCGTCGATGGCCGCCACGGTCCCACGCCGGGCGTGCGAATATGCGGAGGTGTCGAGAACGATCCGCGAGGGCAGGACGTCAGCGCCAGAGACTCTCATCGACGACCCGCTGCTCCCTCAGAGCCTGGTCGAACTCCGCCGCATCTTCTTGGGTCCACGTCACCCAGGTCTGCAGGCGCTCGCGGCGCCCTTCAAGTCCGACGGCTTCGGCCAGCAGGCGCAGGACTGTGGCGTTGAGGCTCTCCCCCCTGGTTTGAGCGACCGCCTTGAGCCGGCGCGTCAGCTCAGGAGCCGGATTTCGAATGGTTATCTGCTTCACTGACATAGCTTGACATGATAGCATGTCTGACAGCATGACATTATCATATAGCTGTCGCGATGTCAGTGTTAGGTTGGAGCGCGCCCACCTGGAGCGCTGGTTCAGGTGATGTTCGACCTGACCGGGCGGGTGGCCGTGGTTACCGGAGGCAACCGAGGGATTGGCCTGGGCATCTGCCGCGGACTGGCCAAAGCCGGGGCCCAGCTGGCGATTTGGAGCCGAGACGAAGAGCGCAACCGTCACGCGGTCGAGGAACTGGAGGCACTGGGAGCTGAAGCGATTGCCATTGGCTGCGATGTCAGCGACGAGAGCTCGGTGGCCGCCGCCCTGGCCGAGACCCTCGCCCGTTTCCGAAAAGTCGACGTAGTTTTCGCCAACGCAGGTACCAGCTCGTCAGTGAAGTTCCCAGAGGTAACCCAGGCGGAGTGGGACCGAGTGCTCGATACCAACTTGACCGGCGGCTTCCTGGTTGCCAGAGCGGTGACGACCCACCTGATCGAGCGGGGTGGGGGGGGTGTCATCGTCTTCACCGCCAGCGTGGTTGCCAACGCCGGCCTTCCGTTGGCTCCCCACTACACCGCCAGCAAAGGCGGGTTGGTGGCACTCGCCAGGTCGCTAGCGGTACGGCTGGCCCGCTACCAGATCCGAGTCAACGTGCTATCGCCCGGCTGGGTTGCCAGCGAGATGACTGACGACCTCCAGCAGGATCCCAAGTTCGAGCAGGTATTCATCAAGCGCACCCCGTTCCGTCGCTGGGGTACGCCGGAGGACTTCGAGGGACCGGCGGTCTTCCTGGCGGCAGATGCCTCCGGGTTCATGACCGGAGCCGAGCTGATCGTCGACGGCGGTTTCACCGCCGCCTGACAGAATCTCAAGGTATCCCTCGTCCCGTCCCGAAATTGGTGCCGGATGTGACGACAGCTATACCATTCCAGCACTGAAATGGGTCCGGAATGCGACAACAGTTGTCGTTTTTGGCACCAATTTCGGGGGCTTCTTAGATCCCCAGCAACCCCGCCACGATGGCGGCAAGCTCGCTGGGCCGTTGCATTGGCACCATGTGGCCGGCCCCTTCCACCACCACCGCTCGGGCGCCAGGAATCCGACCTATCAGCTCTGCGACCACCTCGGGCGGATGGCTGGTCGAATCGGATCCAGCCACCACCAACACCGGTAGGTCGAGTTCCGGGAGCCGGTCCCAGGCTCCGTGGACCGCTGCTCCTAGGTAGAACTCCGCCTCGACTTCCGGCCGGCACTTGAGCTCCCAACCCTGGTCGGCTGAACGCAACCCCCCCCGCAGGAAGCCTTCCAGCGCGCGGGGATCCCATCCTGCGAACAGGGGTCGGGAGGAAAAGTGGTCACGCACCTCTGCCAGGTTCGAAAAAATGGCACGCCGGCGACGGGCAGCCTCCGCCAACGGATGATCGACCGGGCGAACAAACGGGGGCGGGAAGATGATTGGCTCGACTAGGACCAGTGCCTGGAACCGGCTGGGATCGAGCACGGCCGCCATCACCAACGCCGCGGCTCCGCTGGAGTGCCCAACTCCCATCACCGGGCGGGGCCCGATCACTGCCAACGCATCCCGGGCCAGATCCCACCAGTCGAAGGGCGGAGACGAGACTTCCGAGTCGCCGTGTCCTCGCTGGTCCCAAGCCAGCATGGGAAGTTCGACTCCCCGACCGTGCAGCTCTTCGATCACCGGAATCCACACCTCTTTGCAGAATCCGGTGGCATGAACAAAACTGAAGGCCGGATCACCCTCTCCCGGCCACGACCGCACCGCAATCGATATCCCGCCGTGTCCTGGCACCCAATCCATAGGCGGCAAACTGGGAGCGCTCATTCGTGCCCTAACGGGCCGTTTTGGTGGCAGGGAGGTCTTCCCGCTTGGCAGGGGCCGGCCGGATTCGCATTCGCGCGTCCACCAGCCGCACTCCTTCTCCTGGCGGAAACACCTTGACC
>Ga0114938_1003078_pt1 | contig 10062 bp, 7 predicted proteins | sample AshMeaBigSpring_FD_88675 | JGI IMG/M metagenome (GOLD analysis project Ga0114938, IMG submission 88675) | Groundwater microbial communities from Big Spring, Nevada to study Microbial Dark Matter (Phase II) - Ash Meadows Big Spring | ecosystem: Environmental > Aquatic > Deep subsurface >...
CAAGCGCGGCAGGCATGCCGTCACGGGCTGCAGCGTCAAGCTGACCACCGAGCGAGCCGACACCGACCCCAAGGTGTTCACCAAAATTCACATGCACTTCACCGTGACGGGCAAAGCCGTGCCCCACACTGCTGTCGAGCGCGCGATTGCCATGAGCCACGACAAATACTGCTCGGCCAGCATCATGCTGGGCAAAACAGCCGACATCACCACCAGCTTCGAGGTGCTGGAGGTTTGACGTGCGCTTGACGGCAAGTCAGGCTCAAGCCATCAAACAAACTGTGGCAGCCCATATGGGTCCGGCCGCTCCGGTCTGCCTGTTTGGCTCGCGCCTTGACGACGCAGCCAAAGGTGGCGATGTGGACTTGCACCTGGTCATGGCACATCCCGTTGATGTTTTGACCATCGCGCAACTCGCTTCACGGCTTGAACCCGCCCTCAACGGTTGCAAGGTGGATGTGCGCGTTTGGGCAGATGGCCGCCACCGTTGCCTGTAGACCGCGTTGCGCTCGCCAACGGCGTGCCGCTATGAGCTCCGTAACCTCATGGTGCACGAGTACCTGCATGATGCAGATGCCTTGTTCAGTGCCCTCGTGGCCGCGCACCGCGCTGTGCCAATGCTGGCCGCAACCTGTCGTGCGTTGATTCAGCGGAGCAGCCGTTTCGCGTCTTGAGGCTTGTTGATGCGCACCAAATGTGTGCATTGTTGTGGGCATGCAACGAAACTGACGGGTTGCTGTCCTAAAAGCGATGCATCCTTTGCGGAACGTGCGGTGTTCTGGTGCAATAGAGGCAACTTCCCAAACGGAGGTTGGCTCGCGGGCCACGCCCAACGCCTCTTTTTTCAACCTTGGAGAAACTCTCAATGAAAAAGACTCTGATTGCACTGGCCGCTGTGGCCGCCACCGGTGCTGCTTTCGCCCAATCTTCCGTGACTCTGTACGGCGTTGCCGATGTTGCCGTGGGTGACCGTAACAATCCTGCTGGTGCCACCGGCGCAACTCTCAGTAACAACACTGGTGGCCCAAACAGTGCCAATTTCTCAGGCATGACCACAGACAGCTTTCAGGCGATTTCCGCCGGTACTTTGAATAACGGCACGTCACGTTTTGGTCTGCGTGGCACTGAAGACCTGGGTGGCGGCCTCAAGGCTGGCTTCAATTTTGAAGGTGGTTTGAACTTGGCCAACGGCGCTGGCACTGGTAATTTGTTTGCCCGTGCCGCAAACGTGTCACTGATGGGCGGCTTCGGTGAAATCCGTGCCGGCCGCTCACTGACTCCATCGTTCTATAGCGTTGCGGCTTGGGAATTGACAGGCACTGCCAACTACTCTGCGGTCGCCAACCAGTTTGGTTTTGGCGGTCAAAATTCACGCAACGACGGTCTGATCATGTACCGTTCACCCAGCTTTGGTGGTTTGACGGTGGATCTGGGTATGGTGCTTGCTGGCAACTGCGTGAATACCTCGGCTGTTGTAACCGGCGGTGACTGCACCGCAACCACCAAAGGCAAGGCAAAAATGGATTTGACTGCCACCTACAAAGCAGGCCCATTGGTAGCGTCGTTCGCTTACAACAAAGTTAGTGGCAACGATCCCACAGGCGGTGCTAAGCGCGATGCCAGCTATGTCATCGGCGGCAAGTACGATCTGGGCATGATGGCAGTGGCAGGTTCTTACCATAATATTGATGTGTCCGGTAACGCTGACACCAAGAAAGGCTTCACTTTGGGTGTGTCAGTGCCAATGGGTCCTGTGACCTTGACGGCTGACGTGGCTCGTGCAACCAATAACTCTAGTACAGTTAATTTCAAGAATACCGACTTCGTTCTGGAGGCCAAATATGCCCTGTCGAAGCGTACGTTTGCCTACGGCGTGTACATGAAAGACGGCGCTACCGCCGGTAACAAGTCCTTGAATGGTTTTGCGTTGGGCGTTCGCCACAACTTCTGATATTGATGCCGGCAACAGCCGGTGTTGACATCAAGTCAAAAGCCCCTGAGCTGAACAAGTCAGGGGCTTTTTGCTTGTTTGGTGAGCGAATCCGTTCCGTTGTTCTGTCGTGAGCTGGTGAATGGCCACGGCAGCGACCGATACAAAGGAAAAATGATTGACCTTTCAACAACGCTTGACCAACTTGTGCTCTATCGACTGCTGGTGGACTCTGAGTGAGTATGGTCGCAGGGAGATGGGAGGTTCTGTTAGTTGATCAGTGGGGTAAGTAGGCCATTCAGTCGGGTGTTCGTTTTGGTGTGTCCATAGCGGCTATGCCTCGCTGTCGCTGTGTCTCCATGATTTTTACGAAGACACGGGACTGTTGTCAGCTTGACGAGCCCATGGCGCTACCCATTTAGAGTGGCGCTTCCCAATGATGTACGCCATTTGTCTGATTGGAAGCCGCGTTGCCCCCAGGCGATTGGATGCGTGGACAGCGCAAGAAAAAAGGCCTGCACAGTGTGCAGGCCTTTTTGACCTTGGAGATTGAGCAGAGGATGCCTGAGCACCCTCAGCTGCATCAGAACTTGTGGTTCACGCCCACGGCCCACAGATCGTTGCCAGCTTCTTTGTTGGCAGCGCGCAGACCACCGTAAATCATGGTGCGCTTGGACAGACTGTATGCAGCAGCCAAGCCGACGCCAGAGGCGCTCTTGCCACCAGTTGCCTTGGAGGAGGCGTAACCCACTGACAACGTCAGAGCTGAGCCCATGGGCACGTCGGCACCCAGTTGGTAAGAGTTGATCTTGCCGGCCACGCCTGTCACTTTCGTGGTGTAGTAGCTGGCCAGCAGTTTGGCAGCGCCCAAATCGTAAGAGCCATTGAACATGGTGCCTTTTTGCTTGGTGCCCTTGTCGTCTTCATACCCCAGACCCACGTAAACAGGACCGTTGGCGTACTTGGCGTGGAATGCAGTGATCTTGTTGGGCGTGTTACCCTTCAGTTGTGTGCTGAATGCGCCACTGAAACCAGCAAACTCAGGTGTTGCGTAGTAAATCTGAGCGGCAGCTTCGCCGGTGTAGCTGTTTTTCCAAACACCGTTGGCTGACAGGGCGGAGTCAAAGCCGCTGTTGGCGGCGCCGAAGATGTCATCTAGTGCGTTCCAGTTCTGGCCGAGCTTCAGCGTGCCGAAGCCGCCTTCAACGCCCACATTCGCTTGACGGTTGAACAGGGTGCCGGCCACAGCGCCGTTTGCAAGGCTGAAGCCAGACTCAAATGTGAACACGGCTTTCAGGCCACCGCCCAAATCTTCAGAGCCCTTCAGTCCGAAACGGCTTTCATTCACGCCACCCGACCCAGCTTGCACCTTGCCGCCTTCAGGCTTGCCCACCCAAATGTCGGCAATACCGTACAGGGATACAGAAGACTGGGCGGAAGCTGCGCCCACGAAGGCCAGTGCGGCCAAAGCGATGAGAGATTTTTTCATGATGGATCCTTGAGGGTCAAAAAAAATGGTTTGTGATGCATCGGCTGACGATTCAGGCGCGCACACCGGGAAGGGGGTGCATCGAAACCGAGCAACAACAGTGCCAATGTACCCAAGACTCGGGGTTTACATGAGTGAACACGTCAATTTAGTGACGCGATCTGACATCAAAACAACACATTTCCAGCATGTTTTTTTGTCGCCCTGTTTTGGGGAAAACCCTGATGAATCGGGTGCACGCAAAAGTTTTCTTTTGGTGCTGACTTTGCACCGGTCTGGTGCAGTCGCAGGCGTGACACTCCATGTAAACCCCATCGGGAGGGTTATTGCCTTCAGGCATACTGTTTCTTTTTTTACCTCCCATGGAGATGACAGCGATGAAACTGAAGATGACCGCGTTGTGTGCCGTGCTGGCTTTGTCGGGTGCGGTGGTGCAGGCCAAAACGTTCAAGTGGACAAGTGCCAGTGACATTCCCACGTGGGACATTCACTCGCAGAACAATGCGCTGGCCAACGGTATCCATGCGTCGGTGTATGAGTCGCTGGTTTATTACAACAGCAAGACATTCAAGGTCGAACCCGTGCTGGCCACGGCCTGGAAGCAGGTCAGCCCCACGCAACTGCGCATGACGCTGCGTTCGGGCGTCAAGTTCCACGACGGCAGCGCGTTCACGGCTGACGATGCCGTGTTTTCGTTGGAGCGGGCCATGTCCAAAACCTCCAACTTTGCCGTGTACACGGAGGGTATTGACAAGGTGGTGAAGGTGGATGCCAGCACGATTGACATCTTTACCAAAGGGCCTAACCCGGTATTGCTGAACCAGATGACCGAGTTGCGCATGATGAGCAAAGCGTGGGCAGAGAAGAATAATTCGACAGCGCCCAAGGACATCAAAACCAAGGACGAAAACTTTGCGCACCGCAATGCGATGGGCACAGGCCCCTTCAAGCTGAAGGAGTGGCAGCCTGACCAAAAAATGGTGCTGGTCAAGAACGATGCCTGGTGGGGCAAGCAGGAGTCCAATGTGACCGAAGTGGTCTACACCCCCGTCAAGGCCGTCGCAACCCGTATGGCTGCGCTGCTGTCGGGCGAGGTGGACTTTGTGCTGGACCCGAGCCCGCAGGATTTGCCACGTGTGCGGTCCACACCGTCTCTCAAGGTGATTGACGGGGTGGAGAACCGCACCATTTTCCTGGGCATGGACCAGTTCCGTGAAGAGCTGCCTGGCAGCAATGTCAAAGGCAAGAACCCGCTGAAAGACGTGCGGGTGCGCAAGGCGTTGTACCAGGCTATTGACATCGACACCATCAAGCGCGTCACCATGCGTGACCTGGGGCAACCCACAGGTGCCCTGGTGGCACCTCAGGTCAATGGCTGGACCCAAGATGTCCATAAGCGCTACCCCTACAGCGTGGCCGATGCCCAGAAACTGTTAGCCGATGCCGGTTACAAAGACGGCTTCGAGGTGGACTTTGCCTGCCCGAACAACCGTTACATCAACGATGAAGCCATCTGTCAGGCCGTGACAGCCATGTGGGCCAAGGTGGGCGTGAAGGCCAAGCTGCGCACGCTGCCGCTGTCTACCTATTTCCCCATGATCCAGCGCTATGAAGCCAGCATCTACATGCTGGGTTGGGGCGTGCCGACTTTTGACGCGATGTACAGCATCCAGTCGCTGGTGCGCTCGGTAGGCGCCGGTGGTGACGGCAACTACAACGTCGGTCGTTACAGCAACCCGCAAATGGATGGGTTGGTGGAGCGTGCCCGCAAGGAAACAGACCTGAAACTGCGTACCGAGTTGTTGACCAAAGCGCTCAAGCTGCAAAACGACGATGTGGCGCACATCCCGCTGCACAACCAGATCATTCCCTGGGCGATGAAGAAGAACATCGACGTGGTTCACCGCGCCGACAACCGGCTTGACTGGCGTCTGATCAAGGTCAACTGATCGACTTTCAAGCACCCTACCTGCCCCTCTTGCCGCAACCATGTTTGCTTTCATCCTCAGACGCCTGATGCAGGCGGCCATCGTCATGGTGACGGTGGCGTTCATTTCGTTCATGCTGTTTCAGTATGTGGGCGACCCGGTTGTGTTTTTGTTGGGGCAGGATGCCACGCCCGAGCAGGTGCGTGAAATGCGGGAGGCGCTGGGTCTGGACAAACCCTTCATTGTCCAGTTTTGGCACTTCCTGGCCAATGCGGTTCAGGGCGAGTTCGGGCTGAGTCTGCGGCAGGGGGCCAGTGTGTCCCGCCTGATTGCCGAGCGCTTCCCGGCCACGCTGGAGTTGGCTCTTGTTGCCGCTGGCATGGCACTGGTGCTGGGCATTCCGATGGGTGTATACGCAGCGTTGCGGCGTGGCACGTTCCTCACGCAGGTGTTCATGACCGTGTCGTTGTTGGGGGTATCCCTGCCGACGTTCCTGATCGGCATTCTGCTGATTCTGGTGTTTGCGGTGACGCTGGGATGGTTCCCGAGCTTTGGACGTGGTGAGGTGGTAGATCTCGGTGGGTGGACGACCGGGCTGCTGACGGCCAAAGGCTGGCACCACATCGCCATGCCGGCGACGACGCTGGCCATTTTTCAGCTCACACTCATCATGCGTTTGGTGCGGGCCGAGATGCTGGAGGTGCTGCGCACCGACTACATCAAGTTCGCCCGTGCCCGTGGGCTGACCGACCGGGCCATCCATTTTGGTCATGCGCTGAAGAACACGCTGGTGCCCGTGATGACCATCACTGGCTTGCAACTGGGTGGCCTGATTGCATTTGCCATCATCACCGAGACGGTGTTCCAGTGGCCCGGCATGGGCTTGCTGTTCATTCAGGCGGTGACGTTTGCCGACATCCCGGTCATGGCGGCCTACCTGTGCCTGATCGCGCTGATTTTTGTGGTCATCAACCTGCTGGTGGATCTGTTGTATTTCGCCGTGGACCCGCGGTTGCGTGCTGACAAGGGTGGAGGCCATTGACGGCCATGGGCGCAAAAATGGCTTTTACGGGTAGCAGGCTGTGCGCTCACGGCCGCGCGTTTGCCCGCATTGCAGCGTTTCACCCCGAGTTGACAGTTTTTCGACGCGACTTGCACGCCCACCCCGAGTTGGGTTACGAAGAGGTGTACACCGCTCGGCGGGTTGTGGAGGCATTGCGTGCCTGTGGTGTGGATGAGGTCCACACCCAAATTGGCAAAACGGGGGTGGTGGCCGTCATTCGGGGGAAAAGCCAGGCCAGCGGGCGCATGCTCGGTTTGCGGGCTGATATGGATGCCTTGCCCATGACCGAGCACAACGAATTTGCCTGGCGGTCAACCCGTCCTGGCCTGATGCACGGTTGTGGCCACGATGGGCACACCGCCATGCTGGTGGGGGCCGCCCGCTACTTGGCCGAAACCCGTCAGTTTGACGGTACCGCCGTGCTGATTTTTCAGCCGGGGGAAGAGGGCTTTGCCGGCGCAAAAGCCATGATTGACGATGGCTTGTTCGACCGCTTCCCGGTTGATGCGGTGTATGCCATGCACAACTGGCCGCAGATGCGTCCGGGCACCGTGGGCATCAACAGCGGGCCCATGATGGCGGCTGCCGATCGGATCACCATCCGCATCACCGGGCAGGGCGGGCACGGTGCCCATGCCTACCTGACCGTTGACCCGGTCGTGGTGGCGGCCCACATCATCACAGCCGTGCAGAGCATCGTGTCGCGCAACGTGCGGCCGCTGGACAGCGCGGTCATCAGCCTGTGTGCCATGCATGCCGGCGAGCTGGGCGCGTTCAGCGTGGTACCGGGCGAGGCCACTTTGGTGGGCACCGTGCGCACATTCAGCCCCACAGTGCAGGCGCAGGTCGAGAAGCGACTGAACGAATTGTGTGCCGCCGTGGCCTTGGGCTTTGGTGCCACGGCGCGCGTGCACTACGAGCGCATTTACCCCGCCACCATCAATTCAGCAGACGAAAGTGAGTTTGCTGCGGGTGTTGCCGAGCAGTTGCTGGGTGCCGACCATGTGGTGCGCGACATGGAGCCGAGCATGGGTGCCGAAGATTTTTCGTTCATGCTGCAAGTCAAACCCGGCGCTTACTTGCGGCTGGGGCAAGGTGCCGAAAATGGCGCGGGCAGTTGCTTTCTGCACAACTCACGCTACGACTTCAATGACGAGGTCTTGCCATTGGGCGCGGCCTTGCATGCGGGCCTGATCGAGCAAGGCTTGCCCCTGATGCCGGCTGCCTGAGCCCATAGACGCCTCTTGACAACAACCGTGACCTATCCCAACCCACAGGAGACAACCGTGAAATTGAATAAAAAATTGGCTCTATCGCTTATTGCAGCCGCATCCGCAGCTATGTTTTCAGTTGCATCTGCGCAGACGGTGCGCATCGGCAACCAGGGCGATGCGTTGTCGATGGACCCGCATTCGTTGAACGAGTCGTTGCAGCTCAGTGTCACGGGTAACGTGTATGAGCCGCTGGTGGGCCGTGACAGCAAGTTGCAACTCACGCCTGCGCTGGCCACCGGTTGGAAGCAGACCAGCCCTACCGTCTGGCGCTTCGAACTGCGCAAGGGCGTGAAATTTCACGATGGCACCCCTTTCACCGCCGACGATGTGTTGTTCTCGTTTGCCCGCGCGGCAGGCGATGGCTCAGACATGAAGAGCTACACCAACGACATCAAGGAGGTGCGCAAGCAGGGCGACCATGTGGTTGAAATCGAGACCAAGTCACCCTTTCCCATCCTGCCCGATGTCATTTCGCTGGTGTACATCATGAGCAAGCAGTGGGCCGAGGCCAACCAGGCAACCCGCCCGGTGGACCGGCGCAAGGGTGTGGAGAACGTGGCCTCTTTCAAGGCCAACGGCACCGGCCCGTACCGTCTGCGCGAGCGCCAGCCGAACGTGAAAACCACCTTCCAGCGCAATGGCACCTATTGGGGCAAGATCGAAGGCAACGTGGCCGATGTCGAGTACACCCCCATCGGCAACGACGCCACCCGCGTCGCAGCGCTGATGAGCGGGCAGGTAGATGTGATCGAGCCCGTGCCCCTGCAGGATGTGGCACGCATCAACAGCAGCGGCAAGGCCAAAGTGCTGCAAGGCCCCGAGTTGCGCACCATCTTCCTGGGCATGGACCAGAAGCGTGACGAGTTGCTGTATTCCAACGTGAAGGGCAAGAACCCCTTCAAGGACAAGCGGGTGCGCCAGGCGTTCTACCAGGCCATCGACATCAACTCCATTCAGCGTGTGGTGATGCGCGGCGCATCCACACCCACAGCTTTGATGGTGGCACCCGGCATCACAGGGTTCGATGCCGGCATGAACACCCGTTTGCCCTATGACGTGGAGGCAGCCAAAAAGCTGCTGGCCGATGCGGGCTATGCCAACGGCTTCGAAGTGGGCATGAACTGCCCCAACGACCGCTATGTGAACGATGCCGGCATCTGCCAGGCCGTGGCGGCCAACCTGGCGCGCGTGGGTGTAAAGGTGAACCTGCAGGCCGAGACCAAAGGGACGTATTTCCCGAAGATCCTGCGCCGTGACACCAGCTTCTACCTGCTGGGCTGGACACCGGGCACCTACGACTCCCACAACCCGTTGAACGCCCTGATGCGCTGTGTGGATGACAAGGGCAGCGGTCAGTTCAACCTGGGTTCGTATTGCAACCCCAAGGTCGATGAGCTGACCAACAAGATTCAGTCCGAAACGGACAAGACCAAGCGCGACGCGATGATCAAGGAAGCATTCAAGATCCACGCGGACGACGTTGGGCATTTGCCGCTGCATCAGCAGGCGCTGACTTGGGGTGTGGCTTCGAAGGTGTCGCTGACTCAGTTGGCTGACAACTTCATGCCGTTCCGATACATGTCGGTGAAGTGAAACGAGAGGTTTTGAGCGTGTACAAACGATTGGTCAAATGGTTCGACAGTGATTTGGGGCACAGCTTCAAGTCTTCGCCTGTGGCGATGGGGGCTGCCCTGCTGGCTTTTGTGTGTGTGTTCTGTGCGGTGTTTGCGCCCTGGGTGGCGCCGCACAATCCGTTTGACCTGGCCACGCTCGAACTGGGCAACGCCCGTCTGCCCCCTGCCTGGCAGGCGGGGGGCAACCCGGACTTCCTGCTGGGTACCGACGACCAGGGCCGGGACATTCTCTCGGCGCTGATGTACGGCACCCGCATTTCGCTGGCGGTGGGCTTGGCATCGGTGTTCCTGTCGGTGCTGGTGGGGGTGGCCCTGGGGCTGCTCGCCGGTTTTGTCGGCGGCTGGCTCGACGCGTTCTTGATGCGCCTGTGCGATGTGATGCTGTCGTTCCCGGCCATTCTGGTGGCGTTGCTGATTGCCGGTGTGGGCCGTGCGCTGTTTCCCAATGCGCACGACAGTCTGGCGTTTGGCGTGCTGATCATCTCGATTTCCCTCACCGGCTGGGTGCAATATGCCCGCACCGTGCGGGGCTCGACCATGGTCGAGCGGAGCAAAGAGTACGTGCAGGCGGCCCGGGTGACGGGCGTGTCCAGCGCACGCATCATGCGCCGCCACGTGTTGCCCAACGTGTTAGGGCCAGTGCTGGTGCTGGCCACCATCCAGGTGGCCACGGCCATCATCTCGGAGGCCACGCTGAGCTTTCTGGGTGTGGGTGCGCCCCCCACGTCGCCCTCGTTGGGGACG
>Ga0114938_1003079_pt1 | contig 10056 bp, 11 predicted proteins | sample AshMeaBigSpring_FD_88675 | JGI IMG/M metagenome (GOLD analysis project Ga0114938, IMG submission 88675) | Groundwater microbial communities from Big Spring, Nevada to study Microbial Dark Matter (Phase II) - Ash Meadows Big Spring | ecosystem: Environmental > Aquatic > Deep subsurface >...
AACGACGTGCTCGTCCTCCAGACCGGTTGCTCCCAGATCGCGCTGGCCAAGGCCGGGTTGACCACCCCGGAAGCCGCGCATCTCGCCGGCCCGGGCCTCAAGGAGGTCTGCGAGACCGTCGGCCTCCCGCCGGTGCTCGGCATCGGCTCCTGCGTGGACAACAGCCGCATCCTGATCGCCGCCTCCGAGATGGTCAAGACCGGCGGCCTCGGCAACAGCATCGCCGACCTGCCGGTGGCGGGCGCTGCGCCGGAGTACATGAGCGAGAAGGCCATCTCCATCGGCCAGTATTTCGTTGCCTCCGGCGTGTTCACGGTCTTCGGGGTCACTTTCCCCACCGTGGAAGGCACCAAGTTCCACACGCACATCTTCGAAGAACTCGAGAAGATGGGCATGGGCAAGTGGGGCTTTGCCAACGACCCCTACGAAATGGCGCGCCTGATCATCGAGCACATCGACAAGAAGCGCAAGGCGCTCGGCATCGACAAGGCCCGCGAGCGTCAGCTGATGTCCATGGCCGACCGCCGGTCGCTGGACGCCGCGGCATAAGTTAAGCCCGGCCGAATCCCGGATCTAACCAGACGGAGCGTCCTACGGGGCGCTCCGTTTTGTTTGTGGCGCCCCTTTTCGGCCACTCGAGGAGGAACCAATCATGCTGTCACTGGAGGACCTGAAGAAGGAAACCGACCTGATCGACGAGGTCAACTGGGACATGACGCCCGAGGAGGCCGTGCGGCTCTACCTGGAGTGGGGCAACAACTGGGCGCGGGGCGACGGGTACGTGATTCGCTCGAAAGGCGACTACACCACCTACTTCGTGGTCAACTGCTGGGCCCGGCCCTACTTCATCTACCTCATCCGGCGCAATTCCGACGAAGCCCGGGAACTGGCCAAATTCGAGCTGCCGCAACGGTTTGAAAAGGATGTCTGCGAGTTGAAGGGCGTGTACGCCTTGGATCCCGATGTTAAACAATGGCTGAGGAAGGAACTCGGGGTGCCGCACTGAGCCGCGGCATTCATGGGAGCGGCGGCTCCGATCCCCCTTCCTCCATTGGCAAAGGGGAAGGCGGGAGGATTTTGAAATCGACTTTCTGGGGCGGGAGCAGGTGCCGGGGTGCCCAGGCCGGCTGTCCGCCGTCAATCCAGCTCGGGGTGATCGCTTAAGAACCGGTAAAGCGTGGCGCGCCCCACCCCCAAGAGCTTGGCGGCTTTCACCTTGTTGCCTCCCGTGCGCGCCAGTGCCGTGCGCACGGTTTCCAGATCGAGCTTGCGCGCCGGCCCCCTGCGGCCGCAGACGCCGGCGGCCTCGCGCAACTCGAGGGGCAGGTGTTCGATCTCGATGAGGGCGCCGCCGCACTTGACGAAGGCGAACTGGATGGCGTTCTGCAGCTCGCGCACGTTTCCCGGCCAGCGGTAATCCAGCATCAGGGACAGGGCCGGCGTGGAGACCCGCAGCGGTTCACGGCCGTAGCGCGCGGCGGCCTCGCGCAGAAAGTGGTCGATCAGCAGCGGGATGTCGGTCGTGCGGTCGCGCAGCGGCGGCAGTTGGATGGGGATCACGTTGAGCCGGTAAAACAGGTCCTCGCGGAAGCGGTTGCGCTCCACCTCCTTTTTCAGGCTTTTGTTGGTGGCGCTGATCACGCGGGTGTTCACCGCCAGGGTGTGCTCGCCCCCCACGCGCTCGAAGCGCCCCTCCTGGAGGAAGCGCAGAAGCTTGACCTGCATCGCCTTGGAAAGCTCGGCCACTTCGTCCAGAAAGACCGTCCCGCCGTCCGCCAGCTCGAAACGGCCTTTCTTGTCGCGGACAGCTCCGGAAAACGCTCCTTTGACATGGCCGAAGAGCTCGGTTTCGATCAACCCCTCGGGCAGCGCGCCGCAGTTGATCGGTACGAACGGAGCGCCCGCGCGTGGGCTTTCCGCGTGGATGGCGTTGGCCACCAGCTCCTTCCCGGTTCCGGTCTCCCCGGACAGGTGCACCGGGAAATCGTAGCCGGCGACGTCCCGGATCTGTTTGAAGACGGCCAGCATCTTGCTTTCGCGGCCGATGATGCCGTTGAACCGGCTCATCTCGCCGACCCGCAACTGCAGACGGAGCAGATCGGTCAGGTCTCGGAAGCAGGTCAGAACGCCGGCCAGCCCGCCCTCGTCATCCCACATGCGGGTGACCGTCATCTCGATATGCCGCGTTTCGCCCGTCTTGGTGGTGATGTTCAGGGCATACTCGGCGGTCGCCGCCACCTCCGCGGGATGGTCGCAGAATGCGCAGCGGCTGCCGCAAAAAGGCGCTCCGAAGGCCTCGTGGCAGTCCCTTCCCACGACTTCGCTGCGGCCGTAACCGGTGATGCGTTCAGCCTCGCGGTTGAAGAAGAAGATGCGTCGCCGGGGGTCATGGGCGATGATGCCTTCCTTCAAGTTGTCCAGGACATGCTCCAGATTGTCCCGGTGGCATATCAGAGACTCGATGGGAAGGGAGGTCATTCAGGATCTCTCAGCGCTGTGGCCGCAGGAACCTTTGTTCGATGAAGGCGGCAATCGAAACGGGATCGTCCAGGCGAAACACCGGCACGTGAACCGGGACGTTCGTATCCGAGGCCACCGCGATCAGCATCGGGTCGTCCCGGCATAGGAGCTCGGTATGCACCGCGGCCCGCAGGATTTCGATTTTAGGGGTCTTTTCGCGCTTGTACCCCTCGGTGAGGAGCAGGTCGACATCGTCGAAGTACTTGATCAGATCGGCCACGGATCCCGAAGGCGCGGACTTGATCATGGCGATCTGTCCGGACGAGGCCAGGATCACGGTCTGAGCGCCGGCGGCGCGGTGCCGCGCGCTGTCCTTGCCGGACTGGTCGATGTCGGGGGCATGATGGGTATGCTTGATGGTGCCGATCTTGTATCCCAGATGCCTGAACTCGGGGATCAGGCCTTCGATCAACGTGGTCTTGCCGGATTCGGATCGGCCTACGATGGAAACGACGGGCGGCATATCGGGATTCATCTCGTCAGGTTCAGGTGCGTGACCGAGGCGGCACCCTATCCCCCGCGGCCGTTGAAGTCAAGCCGGATCGTTCAGACCGTGCCCAGGATGACTCCGGAATCGTTCGGGGTCTGCATCGGGATACGCCGGATGTCCCTGACGCCGGCCGCGGACAGCATCGCCCAAAGCCCTTCTTCGGAGTAGGACCGGCCGGATTCGGTTCCCAGCAGCATATTGAGTGAAAACAGCGCCGGGAACAACGGGCCGTCCAGCTCGTTGTTCAGAATGAACTCATGGATGATGATCATCCCGCCCGGCTCGAGAACGGAGACCGCTTTGCGAATGATGTTCCGGCAGGTTTCAGGGCCCTCGGCATGAAGAATATGGGAAAGCCAGGCCACGTCGTAACGTCCCGGGATGTCATCCGAATGGTAGTCTCCGGCCAGGAAGCCGACACGGCGCTCCAGCTGAAACCTTGCAATGGTTGCCTCGGCGAACGGTCGGCTTGTGGGCAGATCGAAAACCGCAGCGTTCAATGCGGGATTCTTGAGACAGAAATGGATGGCGTAAGTCCCCGGTCCGCCGCCCAGGTCGAGCAGCCGGCGGCGGCCCGAAAGGTCGATGGCGGCGGCCATGTGCGGAGCGATCGCCATGGCCAGGTTGAACATGCCCATGAGAAAGCTCTCGCGCCATTCCTCGCGGCTGAAACTGGATCGTTCCCGGATCGGACGGCCGGATCGCACCGAGTGGTCCAAACGGGCCCAGGACTCCATGAGGTGATGGTGGTGAAGGATGATGTGGCCGATGTAGCTCGGAGAATCCTTTGAGAGCAGACGCCGGACGGAAGGGGGGCAGCCGAAGCGGCCATCCTTTTTTTCAATAAGATCCATGGCCGCCAAGGCGTTAAGCAAACGCTCGACCCCGTCCTTGGATCCCCGTACCCGGTCAGCGGCATCCCCGGCCGTTATCGGAGTTGCGCCGATCGCCGTGAAAAGGTCCAGTTTGACAGCGGCGTGCAAGGCACCGGTTTTCCAAAAAAATCCTGAAATCTCAAGCAGTTCTCCGGGATTCCAGTCTTTTGAACTCATACGCCCCACATATCAGTCGTCTATTTCGGACTGCTCTTTGGCCAGCTGTTCAGGCGTCATCGTCCAGAAGGGGGTCCCGTCTTTCGTCAATCGGCACTTGAATTCGTAGAAATTTCCCTTCTTGACCTTTGAAGCCAGAAATACATCCTTGCCGTCGATTTCAGCCCAACTGCCCTTCAAGGTGATCGGATCGCCCGGCTTCAGTGCGATGTCACCGGGTTTTGCAAACCACGTTGGGCAGAGGTGCACCAGGAAGTTCTTACCGCCCTCGCTCACTTCCAAAGCCGTCGCGGGCGACATGCCCGGCATCGGCACCACCTCCAGCACCTTGACCAGCTTGGCCTTGATCTTTTCGAACTCCTTGGAGTCGTAAAGCTTGTTGTAAGGGTCGTTGGCCCCCCAGCCCTTCTTTTCGGAAGCATCTGCCGCAAGGGCCGCGTTGAAACTGATCGTCAAGGCCATCAGAATCGCCGCCAGCGACTGAACTTTTTTCGATGGTTTCACGGTCTCTACCTCCTTCGGCGTTGATCTCTTTGGCAATTCGATTGAAAATAAGTCCGTTGACGCGAATCATCAACCCGCCGGAGGAACGCAGGGTTGAGGGTCAAAACCGCATAGGGCGCTTTTCGATGATCAATAGCGGTTCGTATCCGAAAAGAGCGTTGAGGTGGTGCAGAAAAGCGTGCCGCCCTTCATTCTGCCACAGGGAGGTGATGGCGGCGTTGATGCCGGCGTACCGCCGATCGAGTTCGTCGAGGACCGGCGGGGTCTGGTCCGACGTGACACCGCCCTCCATTCCGGCGATCAGCTCCAGCCACATACGGCTGGCGCCCATCAAATAGTAGGGCCAGGCCCTGCGAAGAGCGCCGGACCAGTTCGGGTCGCTGGCGTCGCCGATCTCGGGGCGCGCAACGGACGCGGTGTCGTCGTAGGCAACGTCGAGGATGCGGCCTGCGGACCGGACCAGGGCCAGTGTCGGGTTTCGAGACAGTTCGAAATATACTTTTCGGGCCGTTTCGGGTGCTGCAAAGAAAATAAAACTGAACTGGTGGCCGGCGGCATCTCTGGCCGCTCGCCGGTGGAACCGCCACAGATGGATGTCCGCCGAGTGGCGTTCGAGCACGGGTTTGACGACCTCGCATGCAATCAGAAGATCCACGTGCCAGGCGGGTTCGGTTTGTTCCGGCCAATTGATGCGGAAGCGTGCATACCACCACCCGCTGTCGCCCGCTGGTGCCGTCGCCGGGGGCGGAAAGGCTTCGGCAGGGGGTTTCGGGGCAGCCGCGCAGCCGGCGAACCAGAGGGCGGCCAGCAGGGTCACGCCAACGCGGCCATAGCGATTCCAGCTGTGCCTGAAGCTCATCGGAACCATCCCCGAACAGACTCTTATTCCCGAATGATCAGCCACAGCCCGATCAGCACCACTGCCACTCCGATCAGGCGAGAGGCATTCAGAGGCCTTGCCGCAGATCCCATCCAGCCGAAATGATCGATCAGCGCACCCATGACGAACTGGGCCGAAACGAAAATCGTGAAAGCCGCCACCAAACCCAGCCGGGGGGCGCTGTAGGCCAAGGCCCCGACAATCACCAATCCCAGGGCGCCGGAGGTATAGGCATACCACGGCAGCCCCGCGGCGGCGGACAGGTTCCCGCCGCGTTGGGCCAGCATGATCAGTCCGATCAGAACGCCACCGCCGAAATAGGTGATGAAAACGCTTTCCAGCGTGCCCAGGCGCTTGTCCATAAGACCCATGAAGTGGGCCTGGAGAGCGGTGGTCACCCCGCCTATCGCCGCAATTGCCGCCAGCAGCTTCAGGTTCATGATCAGCAGGCTCCCTATCGCAAAGCCCCCGGGGGCGGCGGGTTCCAAGGCGTCTTCGTTCTACCGGCGGATGGATTGGGCCACATCATTCAGCCTCTCGCGGATCGATATGACATAGCTCGCCATCTTGCCGCGGTGGTCGGCCATAATTGAATCGTGGCGGCCGCGCAGCACGACCAATGGGTCGAATGTGCACACCCGCTCCATCTCCCGGTAGGCGATCCGGATATTTTCCTCGCCGCCTTTTTCCCGGACGACGGGATAAAGGTGGACCACCGCTCCCAGGAAATCCCGCAGCACCAGAATCACTCCCTGGGTATAGTAAATCCGGTCATCCAGCTCGGTGTAGCCCACATCTTCGGTGGCTTGAACCAGCAGGCCCATGGGCTGATCGAGAACCTGGTTGCTTAAAATGAACATGAACAGGTTGTAAATATCGTCCGAGCGCATGTTGAAGACGGCTTTCCCCTCTTTGACGGCACGCTCATACCGGCGATGCAGCTCGATGCCCTTGCGGTATTCGCTCTCACTGGAGGGCAGCCACCAGCTGTCTTCCGTAAACGCGAACCGCTTTTCACGCGCTTCCTTCAACCATTCGTTTTCAGCATCCACGGTGCCGTACTTGGCCAGGTTGGTGGCATAGAACATCGCCAGCATCCGCGTTGCGAAGATCACTCCCCGCTGGCGATTGGCACGGTTGTCCAGCCAGCGGGTCGGAAAGATCCACAGGTCGTTGACGGACCAGCCGAAGGTCGACTCCAGCTCTTCCTCCAGCCGGTTGGTGAGGGCCTGGCTCAGCGCAGCGCCTTTCTGCGCTTCGGTGGCATCCGGCGGGACGGCTTTCAGGATCCCATGGATCCTGGATTCGGCGAATGGAAAACGCGTGGGGTCGAGCCACGTGTAGCCCTGGTCTGCCAGCCACACCACTCCGAACGTCAGCGGCCATACAAGCACCAGGATCAGCAAAGCCTTTACCAGAAACCTCAACATCGAGCGGGATTTGGGAGCTTCGGCGGGAGATGTCATACGGCCGTCCTATAAATTCAGGTCTCGTTTGCTAGCAAAAATCGGACAAAACTACGCATAGCGGCTGCTAAAGTCAACCGGCAATGCTTCGTCGATGCCGCCGCAGAATTCAAGGCCGGTGCGGAGCGCTTATTGACATGCCGATAGACCGTGGTAGGTTGAAGTCGATAGAAGTGGACCGAACGGAAGCGAGATGCCGGAGATGTCAAAGAAGTGGTTGGCGGCAATCACGGTGGTTGGCTGGGGGTTGCTTTCAGGGTGCGCTGCGGTGGTGGTGGGCACGGGTGCGGGCGCCGGGGCCTATACTTACATCAACGGGGAGCTGGCGCGCTCCTATCCGGCGCCATACCGCCGAACCCTGGAAGTCAGCACCCAAATCTTGAAAGATTTGAACATGCCCATCAAGGAGCAGACGTCGGAAGGGGAGCGCACCACCATCGTCACCGAACGCAGAGACGGCACCCCCATGACGCTCAAGATCACCATCGTCGCCCTGGACGTAACCGAGGTGTCGGTGCGGACCGGGAGGGTCGGTTTTTGGAACAGAGATCTCTCCGAGCAGTTTCATGAGTTCATTTCCCAGCGCCTGACTCAATGAGATTCCGCAGGGGAAGGTGCCGGTTGAGGGCTGCAATCTCCTCCTGCTCCAGCCGGTTGATGGCGGAAATGTGCTTTTCCATGATCTGGCGCAGCACGGGATCCATGAACCGGTGCAAGCTGAAGTTCGGCACGGCTTTGAAGCCGCGGCGCAGCTTATGGCCGCCCCCCATGCCGGGATCGAATCTCCGGATGCCGCTGGCGACCGCCCATTCGATCGGACGGTAATAGCACGACTCGAAGTGCAGAAACTCGACGTCTCGCGCGCATCCCCAGTAGCGGCCGTAGAGATTTTCCCCCTTGGTTACCAGCAGCGCCATGCCGACGGGCGGCCCGCGGCGGGTTCCGTCCGTGGCCACGGCGAACACGAGCCGCTGCCGGAACCGTTCGGGCAGAAGGGAAAAGAAACTCCTGGTCAGATACTTGCACCCCCACGGCCCGAACTGATCGTTGGTCCGGGAGTAGAACAGGTGCATGCGCCCATACAGCTCCCCGGGCAGATCATCCCCTGAGATCATGTCCACGCGGACGCCCCGCTCCGCCAGCCGCCGGCGTTCGCGACGGATGTTGCGCCGCTGGTTGGCGTTGAAGCGCGACAGGTAGTCCTCGAAGCCGGTGAACCCCTCATTTTCCCAAACGAAGCTCTGATGGGCCCAAGGGCAGAAACCCCGGCCGGCAAATGTTTCCGCCCACTGCGGGTCAGCGAAATGGAAGCTTGATCCGGACAGACCGTAATTCCGGCAGAAGCGCTCGATTTCCTGCAACATTCGGGCGGTCAGCTCAGCCTCGTCCTGGCCGGGGGCCATCAGAAAGCGGTAACCGATCATCGGGGTGAAGGGGCTCATGCCGACCAGCTTGGGATAATAGGGCCGGTTCAGGCGGCCGGCGACATCCGCCCAGGCATGATCAAACACGAACTCGCCCGCGCTGTGGGTCTTGACGTAAAGCGGGGCGGCGGCCAGCAGCTCGCGGCCGGACCAGACGGTGAGATGGCGGGGGATCCAACCGGCCTCGGGGTCGGTGCTGCCGGATTCTTCCATCAGCTGCAGCCAGTCCCACTCCAGAAAGGGCGTTTCCAGCCGGAGGGCCAAGGCGTCCCACACCTCCCGATCCACTTCCGAAAGGTGTTCCAGCCATTTGAATGTGAGATCCCGGCGCTGCACCGCAGCTGCTTTCCCGACAGCCTCGTGAAAGGCTATCGAAACCGATGGCTTTGGGGTGTCATTCCATCCATGAAAATCCGATTTGGCAATTTCATGCAAGAATATAGGCCTTGCATCAGGGATTCCAAGAGAAAAAATGGATATGATCTCGCTGACCGGATCGATCTGGCCGCGGGGTTCATCGTCGAATCGATGCAGGACCATTCCCACTCGGCCCAGGCGATGTCCAACTCGGCGATGGCGGAGACAAAAAAAGGGTGCGGGGCATCGCCGCCGCACCCTTTTGGGTCGCTGCTGCTCACAGCGGCCGCAGGGATTCCCTTACCTGTTCCAGATTGTCGGGGGGCGCCACCAGCAAGTGATCGTCGATCTTCTGGCCGTCCAGGTATTCGTTGAGATAGAAATCGCTGCCGTCGACCTTGGAGAACTTGGCGCCGGCGGCCTCCAGGATCACGCGCGCCGCAGCCAGGCCCTGGAAGGTCTCGTTGGCGACCAGGGCCGCGTCGGCACGGCCCATGGCCACATAGCAGATGTGGGCGGAGGTGCAGCCGAGCGAGCGGATCTTTCCGGGGAAGGTGGAGCGGTAATGCTGATGGAAGCGCGAATAGGTCAGGAGCAGGCTCTCGTCGTCGATGCCCTCGGAGGCCGGGATCTGGATCTCGCGCCGTCCCCAGTAGGCGCAGCAGCCGGCCCGGGCGTGGAACAGGTCGCCGGTGACCGGCATGAAAAAGACCCCGAACACCGGCCAGAAATTCTCGAGCAGCGCCAGCGAAAGCCCCCAAATGGGGATTCCGGCCTGAAAATTCGCCACCCCCTCCAGCGGGTCGAACGTCCAGAGATAGCGCTTGCCCTCGTGCGAATACTCCTGATTCACCTCGTCGTAGCTGAAAAGCTTGTGTTCGGGGAATCTCTGATGCAGCTGGGCTTGAAAAAATTCGGTCAACTGGATCTCAGCCTCGGTCACCACCGTCTGATCGAACTTCACTTGGGGCCGGCCCTTGCCGTAAAACACCATGGCCTTCTCGCCGGCCTGGTGAATAAAGTCCATGCCGAACCCGACCAAGTCCTCGAAATCCGGTTTCTTTGCGTTGGTCATTCGTCCTCCTGGTATCATGATGGGCTGGTTTCAGCGAGCCAGTTTGCTCGGCGCAACGACGCTAACGCTATAGCTGGCGGCGGCCGAAGGATCAAGAACAAAAACCGGCCGGTTTCTTGACAAGCCCAAGCCTCTGGCATAGTGTCGCCCCAAATGATCACCAACGATAAAAAGCCGCTTACAAAACGGATAGTTAAATGGAGGATCCATGGACCCGATTGACCCGACCCGCGAGGCGGCGCTGGCGCTGCTAAAGGAGTTCAACCAGAGCGACAGCCTCATCAAGCA
>Ga0114938_1003085_pt1 | contig 10035 bp, 8 predicted proteins | sample AshMeaBigSpring_FD_88675 | JGI IMG/M metagenome (GOLD analysis project Ga0114938, IMG submission 88675) | Groundwater microbial communities from Big Spring, Nevada to study Microbial Dark Matter (Phase II) - Ash Meadows Big Spring | ecosystem: Environmental > Aquatic > Deep subsurface >...
AGATATCGGGCACATTCCGATCACTGTACGTTCTCAAGGACTTCTGTAGGATACGCAGCTACATATCCACGGCACGGAAAAACGGACTCACAGCACTGGAAGCCCTTCGCCTGGCCTTCTCAGGAAAGCCATTCATCCCCGGACAAACGGCTGGGTGAGCGGACGCCCCGAGCATTAATGCCTGCCTGCCAAAGCGTTTCAGATAAGACCTGTGTAGTTACCTCGTCTCATTATATTTCCTCCTCCTCACTATTTTCCCGGAAGAAGTCAGAATGTCTGAATTTAACCGAAGGTGAAACCCCAGTTCACGCAAAACAAGAAATCCGCCTCGGAGGTGCGGGGGCACCTCTAGTTCGCTCTCTGCGATTCTCGGCATCCGTCGTCGATTGTTCCACGTGGAACAAGGTGTGCTATACCGTTAAAGGCATAGACGAAGATTATTTTTGAACCGAAGTCTCCTATATTCGAGGCTGAGGGGGAGTAGTCGACCAAGCCTCCCGACTAACATGCCGCCAAGTTACTCCCTTTTCCACACCGGCGCAGCGCGGGTTCCTGTGCTCCCGACTAACATGCCCCCAAGTGACTCCATTTTCCTCAGCGGCGCAGCCTAGGTTGCAGTGCTTTCGGGGTATAACTCGCCTACCTCATGGCCAATTGGCGAATTCCCTCGAAAAGGACGATACCGACCGAGGTGGAGAGATTGAGGCTACGAGCAATGGGACACATAGGAATCGTAAGACAGGCCGAGGGATTGTCTGTGAGAAGGGATTGGGGAAGACCGCGGGATTCACGACCAAACACAAAACAATCGCCGTCACGAAATAACTCGTTCCAATAAAGCTTCGAGGATTTGGTCGTCAGATAAAAAAAGCGAGATTTTGGCAGTGACTCCCGAACGGCATCGAAGGAATCCCAAACATGAACATCGCAATCCTTCCAGTAGTCCATACCCGCGCGGAGAAGAATTTTGTCATCAAGAGAAAATCCGAGCGGTCGAACCAAATGCAAGCGGGTGCCGGTCGCCAAACACAACCGCGCGATATTTCCGGTGTTCGGTGGAATTTCTGGAGAAATGAGGACAACATGAAGCACAGGAGAAATCTGTCAAATTTTGGGGGAAAGTCGAAATTAATCGTGTCGTTTAAAGCCCCGCCAAGGGCCCTCGTCGCAAATAGCAAGGGTACGATAGCCAAAATCCCCTCGATGCCGAATTTTGGCGTATTACGCGAAATGCGGGGCATATCGCAGTTTTGGCGAATTTCGACATGCCATTTTGGATGTTCCCGAGCTTCTTTCACTTGATGCTCGCATTCCATTTCGATTTGATAAAGTACTTAGCAACCCGCACAGGGGTGTGATTAACAGTGGTGAGAGGTGCGATTGAAAGTGGATAGTGAGTTAGGCGGCTCAGCCGCGAATGGCACAAGATGCGGGCAAGATGTCCACGCTCCTTTGTACCCACTTTCCATCGCGCCTCCCGGCCAAGGGCTCTCAGAGATTTTCTTGGTCCGTATGCCAACGCTCCGGGATGATCCCTACGATCGATGCAAATCACAAGTGTGTGGGTGCGCTGTTCCACGTGGAACAACTTGTGTGTGAGATGACTTCATAAATGAGTCATACCGGAAGCGGTCTAAGTCTATGTATTTCAAGCTGGAGTCTCGAGGGTGGGAAGACTTTGCCTGAAGTGTACGGTTGATATGGGGCTGCCAGCGAGTCATTCCGGGCCGAGTGCCGACGAAAATCGTTCCGATTTCCTCTACGCAACAGACGATTATGGAAAAAACGTTTTGACGTGTGAGGGGAGAGAGGGTTCTTTGGAGGAGATGAAACACACCTCGCTTATTCTGATTGCCCACGGAAGTAAAAACCCTGAATGGGCCGCGCCTTTTCTCGCAACGACAACCGGACTTCGGGAAGAAATGGGAGCCAATGCCGTGTATTTGAGTTTTATGGAAAACGGGACTCCCGATTTACCGGAAGCTGTCCGGCAAGCCGTTGCCGAGGGAGCCGATCGGTGTCGATTTCTCCCAATGTTCATGGCCAAGGGTGCTCACTTTACGAAAGATATACCAGCACTTCTGGCGGAAATCCAGCAGGAATTCCCGGACCTCGCGATCGAACTTCTGGAGCCCATTGGGTTGCACCAGCGCTTTCTGGAGATGGTTCGGAGTGTTATCAAGACACTCTGAAGTGCGGAGGATAACTTGTGAATAAAATATGAATAGCTGAGTTCTTTTGCCAATAAAAATGGAGTTTGCTCGAGTTCTTAGGGTGGGGTGCACAGACGGCGGAACGTTATTCGCAAGGAGTTTTCCCTGTGGAACAGGCTTGAATACGTTGAGGAACACGGATCGCTTGAGTTGTTCACACGCTTAAGAAGAAGAAGAAGGTTTTGAAACTTAATCCTTCTATCTTAACAAGTGTGAACAAGTTCCGGAATATGACCAACGCGGGCATTTCCGTTTGGTGCAGAACTCTGTACTTCATGGTTTCACATAACAGGAATGCTCCATTATCAACTGACGTGGGCGAGAGAGCGGAGGTAAAGTGGATGGCGTCCGGCGCGGCCGAGTTCGGTGGCTAGGGTTTCGGGGAGGTTTTCGCAGCGGGAGCGCAGGGTGAGGTGGGTTTCGCCGATTTGGGGGGTGTGCAGGGTGGCGGTGAACGGTGCGGAGGGCTTGGAGCGTTCGAGCGAAAACGAGGCGTTGGCACTGGCGAGTGCGATGCCGACGAGACCCGGTTGATCAGAAGGAGAGAGATCGCAGGCGATGGGGAATCCATCAGGTGCTATGAACGTGGTGCGTTGAGTCCCCTCTGTAACATGCGAAGAAGTCTGGTGGGGTCGTATCCAATCCAAGCGATCGGCCAACCATCCGACGAGAAGCCAGGCCGAGGTATGGGCGTCCGATCCGGCGGCGATGTGCAGTTTGCGGATACCTCGGAGGTGGGGGAGGGCGGCGGCGTGATCAAAGAGGCTTGCAAGGGCCGTGCGCCACGCGTGCAGGCGGGTCCAATTGAGATCGCAGAGGACGGTTCGGTTGCCGCCGGCGAGACTGGCGATTTGGCGTACGATGGAGAATTGGGTTAGCGGGTGCGCCCAGTCGGCGCTATCGAAAATGAGGCGATCGACCCATGCCCAGAGTTTGGGATCCGGGGGATCTTGAAATTTGCCCTGCCACCAGAGGCAGAGGGGGAGGTCGGAGTCGAGGTGGGAAAAGACGATGCCGGGGAGGGAGGTTGCGCAGGGGCCCTCAAGCAGGAAGGTGATTTGTTCCGAGCAGACCTGGCGCTCCCCCTTGCCAACCAATCGGCAGTGGGCCCCAATCCAGGCTCTCGCTGAAGAGCGGGGTAAGTGGGGGTTGGATTGGATCAGGATGGCCCGGCAGGCATGGCATTCGGCGATTTCCTCAATGAGGGCGGTATTGGCTGGGAGAGACGCGGGATCCTCGCTGTGGATGACCAGATTGATGAGGGAAGCCCGGGTTTTGGTGTCGCCACTGGCATCCCAGAGGAGCCCGAGTTCTTTGTCGATCCGGCTGATCTCCACCTCGGTCCCCGTACCGTTAAAGGGCGTTTCCATGGGATTATAGCCTCCTCCATGTAACATCCGAGCGACGGGCGAGTTCATCGGCGGCATCCGGTCCCCACGATCCGGCGGGATAAAAGGCGAGGTCGTCCGAGCGGGACTCCCATGCGGCGTGGATGGAATCGACAAATTTCCAGGCTTCCTCCACCTCGTCGCGGCGGGCAAAGAGGGTGGCATCGCCGCTCATGGCATCGATGAGGAGGCGTTCGTAGGCTTCGGGGGTTGCTTTTCCGAAACTGGTACCGTAGCGGAAGTCCATTTTCACCGGCTCGATCCGGAGGCTGGTACCGGGCATTTTCGCACTCATGCGAAGGGAAATCCCCTCGTCCGGCTGGATGCGTATGACGAGGACGTTGTCATCGACCGTCTCACCGGCGGCTTTGAAGAGGACGTGTGGAACGCTTTTGAAGTGGATAGCGATTTCGGTGGCCGCCTTGGGGAGGCGCTTGCCAACGCGAACAAAGAACGGGACGCCGGCCCAGCGCCAGTTGTCGATGTGAGCCTCAAGAGCGACAAAGGTTTCCGTTTCCGAAGTGGGGGGGATTTTATCTTCCCTGCGGTAGGCGGCAACACAGCGTCCGTCGATCGAGCCTGCGGCATACTGGGCTCGGACGACGTGGCGGAAGACATCGTCGCCGACGATTGGGCGGAGCGAGCGAAGGACCTTCACTTTTTCGTCACGGATCGAGTCGGCGTCGAGGCCAACGGGCGGTTCCATGGCGGTGAGGCAAAGGAGTTGGAGCAGGTGGTTTTGGACCATGTCGCGGAGGGCACCCGCTTTGTCGTAGTAGCCAGCACGTCCTTCGACTCCGAGCGGTTCACTGGCGGTGATCTGGACGTGTTCGATGTGTTGGGCGTTCCACATGGATTCGAAGAGCGCGTTGGCAAAGCGAAGGACCATGATGTTCTGAGCGGTTTCCTTGCCGAGGTAATGGTCGATACGGTAGGTGTCCGCTTCGGCAAAGGCCTCCTCGACGAGGGTATTCAACCGTCGTGCGCTGGCGAGGTCGGAGCCAAAAGGTTTTTCGACAATGACGCGTGCCCAACCACCATTGACTCCACTGGTCAGTCCACTGGCGCGGAGATTGTCGAGGATGATGCCGAATTGGTCGGGAGCGACGGCCAAGTAAAAGAGCCGGTTGCCGCGAGTGCCACGAGTGACATCGAGTTCGGCCAACTTGCGGGCGAGCGAGTGGAAGGCTTGCGCATCGTCAAAGGCGGCGCGGTGGTAGCAAATCGCCGAAGAAAAATCCGCCCATTCGGAGTCACGAACCGGTTGGCGGGAAAATTTGGTCGCGGACTCGTGCAATCCAGAGCGGAAGGTTTCGTCGGACATCTCTCTGCGAGCGACACCAACAACACTGATTGCTGATGGAAGAACGCCATCCACTGAAAGGTTGTAGAGGGCCGGGACCAACTTGCGGCGGGTGAGGTCTCCTGTTGCTCCAAAAATGACGAGGGTGCAGGGAGTCGGCATCGAGCGAATTTCCAAACCCTCTCGCAATGGGTTACGCTGCAGGTTTGCTTCTGTGTGGGGCATGTGGCGGAATCGTTGGCGCGGACCGACCTGGTCGAACCGGCTCCGAGTTGGGAGTGGGTCTGCCGCGAAGGTGTTTCATGGAATGGTTTGCTTCGGAGTCCGTAAGCTACTTCATATCAACACGATTGTCCAATCCGGCGCACAGCGCCCTCGTAGGGAGTGGGACGAGGGGCGTATCTCCGATTGGTTCAAACAAAGGAGCGCGGGCATCTTGCGCGCTTCATCCCTACGCGGGCGAACGCCCGCCCAAAGTGATTTCTGCATCAATCGGAGATGCGCCCGTAAGACGACGGGGTGCAATGGAGGATTGGACTTTTTTCGGCGCGCCGGGTAGGCTGGCCGCATGTTGACAATACGGGATTTGAAAAAAAGCCATGGCGGACGCATTCTCTTCGAGGGCGCGGCCATGCAGGTGAATTATGGAGAGAAAGTCGCTCTGGTCGGGCCGAATGGTGCGGGAAAATCAACCCTGTTTTCTCTGATCCTCCGGCGCGATGAGCCGGATGCCGGAACGATCCAGCGGGACGAATGGACGATGGTCGGCTACCTGCCCCAGGAGGGTGAAGCCGTGGGTGGCGAGACTGCCCTCGATATCGCGACCGGACGCGCGGGCGAGGTGCCCTCCCTCGAGAAGCAACTCGCGGCCCTAGAGGCGGCGGGAAACGTCGAGGGAGCCGAATACCTCGAGGCCCACGCCAAACACGAGGCACTCACCAACCCTCACGTTGATGCCAAGGCCAAGAAAATGCTCAAGGGCCTCGGCTACCGTGAGACGGACTGGGATCGCCCGGCCCGGGAATTGAGCGGGGGTTGGGTGATGCGCGCGCATCTGGCCCGCCTGCTGGTGATGGAGCCCGACCTCCTCCTGCTGGACGAACCGACGAACCACCTCGACCTCCTCTCGCTCCTCTGGCTCCAGCAATACCTCAAAACCTATTCCGGTGCGGTGCTGCTGATTTCGCACGATCTGGAGTTCATGGACGCCCTCATCGAGACCGTCTATGAAATCGCGGCCGCGAAACTGATTTGCTACAAGGGCAATTACAGCGAGGCCATGCGCCAGAAGGAGGCAAATTTCGAAATCCAGGCCGCCGCCTACAAAAACCAGCAGAAGGAAATCACGGCCCTCCAGGAATTTGCCGACCGATTCCGCTCGGTCTCGTCGAAGGCCGCCCAGGCCCAGAGCAAGCTCAAACAAATCGAGCGCATGGAAAAGGTCGAGCGTCCGGAACCTCCCCGCAAGCCGTTCCGGTTCCGGATTCCCCAGCCTTCGCGCGGAGGCCAGCGGGCGATTTCTCTGGAGGGAATCGAAATGGCCTATGGCGAGAACGTGGTTTATCGGAATTTGGACCTCGTCATCGAACGGGGCGAACGCACGGCGTTGGTTGGACCAAATGGCGCGGGAAAATCGACCCTCCTCAAAATCCTCGCCGGTGTCGTCCCTTTCCAAAAGGGCACCCTCCAGGAAGGTCACAACTCGAAAATTGGCTACTTCAGCCAGCATCGGTCGGCGACCTTGGATCCTGCGAACTCGGTTCTCGAGGAAGTCCTGGCCAGCAACGGAACCCTGCGGGAGGACGATGCCCGGAGTATGTTGGGCTCGTTCCTCTTCCGCCGCGACGATATTCACAAGAAGACCGCCGTGCTCAGCGGAGGGGAAAAAACGCGCCTGAACCTGATCAAGTTCCTCGTCGATCCCCCCAACCTCCTCCTCATGGACGAACCGACGACGCACCTCGACATCCTGACCGTCGAGTCGCTCGTCTTGGCGCTGGAGGCCTACGAGGGCACGCTGGTCTTCATTTCGCACGACGTCCACTTCATCCGCAAACTCGCCAACCGCATCCTCCACATCAACACCGGGACCGTCACTTCCTACGCGGGCGGCTACGATTACTTCCTCGAAAAATCCAACCTCATGGGCTCGGAACGGTTTGCCCTGACGGCCTGAAACCGCCGGAACGCGATGGAACCGCCTGCCGCCAACCCCGCCGAAATCCCGCCCGGGCCGGATGCCCGCCCGGTGGCGGTCCAATACTGTGCGACGTTTCTCCGGCCCGAAATGCTCCACATTTACCGGCAGATCACGTCCCTGCGCGCTTGGCGTCCGGTCGTGTTCTGCCAAAAACGCGAGGGAGCGGATCGGTTTCCTTTTGATGCCGCGAACCTAGCGATCCTCCCCAAGCCGCCGATGCGCGGCCTGCGGCGGATTTGGGTGCGCCAAATCCTGCGCCGTCCGCTCATGGTCCACCGCGCCGGGGCTGCCCGAATCGCCGCCGAAATCGAGCGCTTCCATGGCCGCCTGCTCCACATTTACTTCGGCAACATCGGCGTCCACCTCCTGCCATTCCTACGGATCGCCCGGGTGCCGGTGATCGTCTCGTTCCATGGAGCCGACGCCGGAGTCGATATGCAACGTCCGGCCTTCCTCCACGCGATGCGCGAAATGTTGGACCGCGCCGATCTCGTGCTGGCCCGTTCACAGGCTCTGGCCGACTGTCTGGCAGCCCTCGGATGTCCTCGGGAAAAACTCCGCATCAACCGCACGGGTATCCCGCTCGAACGCTTTGGATTCCGCCAGCGAACCGCCCCGACCGATGGAGCATGGCGGTTTTTTCAAGCCTGCCGCCTCATCCCGAAAAAGGGCATCCAAACCTCGCTCCACGCCTTCGCCCGATTCGCAAAATCCCATCCCCGCTCGACATTCGTCCTCGCGGGTGAGGGCCCGATGCTCGAAGAAATGCGGCAATTGGCCGCTCAATTGGGCATTGCCGGACAAGTTCACTTCGCCGGATTTCTCAACCACGAATCCCTCCTCGAATGCCTCGCGACCGCCCACATTTTCCTCCACCCGAGCGAAACCGGACCGGACGGCAACCAAGAAGGCGTTCCCAATTCGCTTCTGGAAGCGATGTCCACCGGACTCCCGGTCTTGGCCACCCGCCATGGCGGAATCCCCGAGGCCGTCACCGAGGGTACCGATGGCTTCTTGGTCGAGGAACGCGATGCCGAGGGACTCGCCCACGCGATGGAAGCCCTCGCTTCCGACCCCGCCCGCTATGCCGCGATGGGAATGGCCGCATCCCGTGCCGTCGCGAAAAAATTCGAGCAATCTCGTCAAATCGCGGCCTTGGAAGCCTGCTACTCCGAGGCCGCCGGACGCACTTCCCGCCCTCCTGTCCCATGAACCTCTCCCCTCCCCTGCCGCTCTCCGTGGCCATCGTCACGCTTAACGAGGATTCCAACCTCCCCCGCCTTCTGGACAGCCTCGACGGCCTCGCTGCGGAAATTATCGTCATCGATTCCGGATCAACCGACCGCACGGAGGAAATCGCCCGCCAAAGTGGCGCGCACTTCGAGGTCGTTCCGTGGCGGGGGTTCATCGCCCAGAAAAATCTCTCGCTCGATGCCTGCACCCAGCCATGGGTCCTGTTCCTCGACGCCGACGAGGCCCTCTCCCCCGAACTCGCCGAATCCCTCCTCCGCCTCTTCGCAAACGGACGCACGCCCGAGGCCGATGGCTACTGGCTCAATCGCCGGACATGGTATCTCGGGGCCTGGATTTGGCACGCATGGTATCCCGAATGGCGTTTGCGCCTACTCAAGCGAGGCTCGGCCCGCTGGGGGGGAATGGACCCCCACGCCGCTCTGGAATTCACCGGCCGCTCGGCCCGCCTCGAGGGCGACCTCCTCCACTACTCGTTCCGGGATTTGAACGACCACCTCACCCGCACGATCGGCTACGCCCGCACGATGGCGCAATCCCAGATCGCTACGGGCAAACAATTCCGTTGGCACCGGCTCCTCCTCTCCCCCTGGGTCGCTTTCTTCAAACACCTCGTCCTCAAGCAGGGCTTGCGCGACGGTTGGCGCGGATGGCTCATATCAATCATCCGGGCGATCGACTGCTTCGCCAAATACGCTTTCCTCCTCGAACGGGACCTCACGAAATCCGACCAACTCCCAAAAGTCGATTCTGGTTCGCCTCGCAGGTGAGGAACCAGTCAATCATGAAACTTCCGTCGAGGAAACCACGTGGTTTCCAGACTTTTGCAAAAGGCTTCGAGGTCCGGGGTTCTTGCCTCGGTGATGGAGAGCTTCGGCGACGGCGGCAAAGACGGTTTCGACGCCGATGCGTTGCATGCAGAGGTTGACCTTGCAGGAGGTTTGTCGGTTGTTGAGGGCGCTCACGCAGGGACTGCAGGCCAGACCGGCGGAGATTGATTGGCTGCGAGCGGAGAGTGTTCCGAAGAGCCGGGGGGTTTCCGGCCCGAAAAGAACGACGGTATCAATCGGGGTGAGTGCAGCGAAATGCGCGGGTCCGCTGTCATTGGTAACCAAGACATCGGCCTCTCCATAGAGAGCCAGCAACTCTCGCAGGGTCGTCCGCCCGGCCAGCGAAAAAATGCGCTCTACTCCCGCGCGGGCGACGAGGGCCTCGATCTTTGCCTTCTCGGCAGGGCCCCCCGTGAATCCGATCCACGCTTCGGGAAACTCCTCCAAAATCCGGCGCGCAAGGGCAAGGTAATTGTCGTCGGCCCAGCGGCGGAGCGGGAGGAGGTCGCTGGCATTCGCATTGAGCAATACAAGCGCCCGGTGGGCTCCTCCGGTGGATTCCGCAACGATCTGGCGGACATTTTCGATCTCGTGAGGTTCGGGTCGAAAGGCCGGAATGGCGAGGGGTTCCTCCGAGGCCACCCAGTCGAACCGTGGGAGGGCCGAGGCCTCGGCCTCCACCGCCGCCACCAAGCAGCGAAAGGTAACACTGGTGTGGACGTGTGGATTGTAGCGGAGGGGGTGCGTGAAGAGATTGCCCCGGTACGGGCCTTCGGAATGCCAACCGTGGAATCCCACCCGACGGGGAATGCCCGTCAGAAAACACAGGACTGCCGTTGAACGTGCAAAA
>Ga0114938_1003086_pt1 | contig 10031 bp, 7 predicted proteins | sample AshMeaBigSpring_FD_88675 | JGI IMG/M metagenome (GOLD analysis project Ga0114938, IMG submission 88675) | Groundwater microbial communities from Big Spring, Nevada to study Microbial Dark Matter (Phase II) - Ash Meadows Big Spring | ecosystem: Environmental > Aquatic > Deep subsurface >...
CTGTATGCGTTTGTGGGCCGGCTCGAACGCCGCGTCCATCACTATCTGCGCGGGCGGGTTGATAGCGCCGAGCAGGTCGATCACCTGCGGCACGTCTCCGACCGGGCGCGCTGGCTGTACCTGAGCGAACTGCAACGCGCCGACCCGGAAGCGCTGCCCACCCTCAGCCGGCACGAAAGCCACCTCATCGAGGCCTGCGCGCTCAGCCACGACATCGGCAAGTGGATTCCGCGCGCCGACCTCCACCGCCTCATGCCGGTGCCCGCGCAGGTAGACCGCTCCACGTTGGACGCGTTGCGGCTCGGGCCAAATCAAATCGATCTGTTGCTGCTGGGCATCGAGCGCCGCTTCCGTCTGTCGCAGGATGGGTACTCGGCCGAGTACGACGCCGCCCATCATCTGGTCAGCGCTTACGTCCTCGCCGCCGATGGTGAGCTTGAGTTCCAGCACCTCAGCGAGGCCGATCAGGCCTGGCTGCTCAAGGCCATCGTCGGGCACCAGTTCGGGGGATATTACAAAGAGCGGCTGTTGCAACTCAGCCTGAACGACAAGGCCATCACCACCGGCATGCTCACCGACGTGTCGCGGCCCGAGGCGCTGGCGGGCGACACGCTGGCCAGTGCCTTTCACGACGCCGACCTGGCCGACCTGCTCTTCATCGGCAGCCTGCGGCGCAATGCGCGGTCGCAGCCGGCCTTTCACGCCGGCGGGCTGGTGAAGATCCTGCTGATCAATTTCGCGCTGATGCTCAACGCCGTGCCCGGCGCGCCGGAGGATTTCGAGGCCGTGCTGCACAGTTGCGCGACGACGGTGAACAGCGTGTGCCAGGAACTGCTCACGCCGACCGCCGTGCAGAGCGGCCTGCGGTGGCGCGAACGTGCCTCACAGTTCCTGCAGCGGCTGCAACAGCCCGAAGCCCGGCGCCGCATCGAGACCCTGCTGCATGCCGACTCGCGCCCGGCGGTCGAGCGGCTGGCCGAGTTGCGGCAGATGATCAACACCCACGCGGTTGCGTTTTTGACGCACGGGTCAGGGGTGACGGAGTGAGGGCCCCGGTTGCGGGGACGCGCGGGTGACCGTTACTCGTACTTGAGCGCTCTGACCGGGTCGAGTTGCACGGCGCGCTGCGCGGGATAGATACCGGACAGCACTCCCATCACGGTCGCGAACAACAGCACGAGCACCGGCAGCCAACCGGGGATGTAGGTGATGTCGCCGGGCGGCCCGGCGCTGGCTGCCCCCGCCGACGCGGCCTGCGCCTCGATATAGGCTTTGGCGATGACGTTGATCAGCCCCGCCACGCCCGACCCCAGCAGAATCCCGCCCAACCCCCCGAACAGGCCGATGCCGCCCGCCTCGGCGAGGAAGACGCTCATCACGTCGCGGTTGGTTGCCCCGACCGCCTTCATCAGCCCGATCTCGCGCGTGCGTTCGAGGATCGCCATCGTCAGCGTGTTGGCGATGCCAATGGCGGCGACGATGAGGGCGATGCTGCCGACGCCGCCCATGACGGCCTGAAGGATGAGGAAGAAGATGTTGAGCTGCTGCAACGTGCCGGTGGCGGAAAAGGCGAGGAAGCCGCGCGTCAATAGTTCGTTTTGAAACGCCAGCACCTGGTCAGTGTCCTCCATCACCACCAGCGCCTGCGAGTACCCATCGCGCGCGCGGTTGGGGCGCTGGCCCAGCATCCAGGCGTTGAGGTCCTCAAGATCGTTGAGGGCGAGGAAGACGGTGTAATCATCCTGCCCGCCACGCTCGGCCAGCACGCCGGAGACCTGCACGCGGATGGTGCGCTCGGTCGTCGCGCCGTTGGCGTCAACGCGCGAGACCATCAGCCGGAGGGTCTTTCCCTGCAGGTCGGGCGCGACCTGATCGCGATTGGGCCGGCGCGGGTCGCCGAAGCTCTCGGCCACCCGCGCGCCGATCACGACGTTCCAGCGCCCGAGGCGCACCCGGCCCGACTGGGCTTGCCAGCCGAGGTCGCGGATGACGCGAGGTTCCACCCCGGTGACGTTGGTGTAACTGCGCAGACGGTTGAAGTGGAACAGCCCAGCCCCGACCAGCGACTCGCGCGGCGTGATCGCGGCCACGCCCGGTGTGCGCGCCAGTTCCTTCAGCACCTTCGGAGTCAAACGGGTATCTTCCTGCCCTGAGACGGGGGCGCCGAAGGCCCGCAGCACGCTGCCGCCCAACAGCGTGATCTCGTTGAGCGCGCCGACCTCGCGGAAGGTCTCGGTCGCGCTGCGTTGCAGACCGGCGGCCAGCGAAATCAAAATCATGATCGCCGCCGTGCCGATGAGGACGCCGATGCCCGACATGATGACGCGCGCCCGCATGCGGTTGAGGTTGGCCCAGACGAGGCGCAGCAAATCGCGTGACTTCATTTTCAGATTACAGGTTACGGATCATAGACACCAGATTGCAGATCAGGAATCTGGTATCGGTGATGTATTGTCTTAAGTCCGTCATCCCCCTAACCCGAAGAAGCCGAGGATGGCCTGCCATACGCGCTCGCCCCACGACAATTCCTCGGTCTGTTCGGTTGCCGCCTCGGGGGCCGCCGCCTCGGCGACGGTGACGGTGAGCGGTCGGGTGACGGTCTGTTGGCGATTGAAATCGTCGAGGTAGTGAACGACGACGGTGAGCGGGATCTCGGCGGCCTCGGGGGCGACGGCGCGGGCCACCAGCGAGCCGCTGGTCCCGGCATCCAGCGGGCCGATGTACGCGCTGGCCTCTTTCAACTCCACGCCGTCGCCCGTCACCTCGATCGTGCTCACGGCCAGGCGCTGCCGCCCGATGTTCACGACTTCGATGGGCAGCTCGAACTCCTCGCCCGCGCGCAAATCCTCGGGCAACGGCTCGGCCCAACCGATTTGCAGTTGTGGGCGCAGCAATACCAGCAGGCTGATGATCTCGGTTTCGGTCTGCGCTTCACCGATAACGCTCTCGTACGCCAGCGAGGTCTTGATCGGATAGGTGCCGCCCGCCGCCGCACCATCCACAATCAGCGTGTGCGAAATGACCTGCGACTCGCCGGCGGCCAGCGCATTGATGAAGCGCACGTTGCTGCCGCCCAGCGGCGCGAAGGGCCTGAGGCCGGCGGCGTCCTCGCCGAGGCGCAACACCACGCGGCGCGCCTCGCCCGCGCCGACGTTGACGACGCTGAGGTTGAGGGTGAATTGGTCGCCGGGCGCAGGCCAGGCCGGGTCGCTGGCGGCGGCGGTGATGACGAGTTGCGGCTTGCGGCCCGCCGTGGCCCCCAGATCAAGCCCGACGGTTTCCTCCGAGGTGTAGCGCCGGTTGTCCGAATCGGCATACTCCAGCGCCAGCGTCTGCAACACACGCCCCGAGGCGCTGGCCTGATTGAGCACGAGCGTGAGGTTGAACGCGGCGGTGGCGTCGGCGTTGAGGTCGCCGAGGCGGGTGGTGCCGCTGCCCTGGGCCGGGCTGAGGGTGTCGTTGAGTTTGAGCGCGGCGGTGACGTCGGTGGCTTTGCGCGCGCCGACGTTGCGCACGGTGATGCGGACCGCGAACGCGTCGCCGGTGTTCGCCGGCAGCGACAACAGTTCGGCCTTCTCCACGGCGACCTGCGGCTTACCGGTGGCGCCGCCGCTGCCGGTGACGCTCAGCCCGAGGTCGCGGGTCTGCTCATATTGCCCGCTCTCGCCGATGCGATAGGTGAACCGAATCGGTAACTCGGCCGCGCCGGAGCCGAGGTTGCTCGGCGCGCGCACTTCGAGGCTGACGGTGTTCGAGAAGTTCGGGTCGAGCTTGCCCACCGGCACCGCCGCGCCGAGGCCGATGAAGGTGTTGCCGGCGACTGCGGCGTAGATGTCGTCGGCGTGTTTGGTGCCGGTGTTCTTCACCGTGAGCGTGAGCGTGAAGTTCTGCCCCGCGCGGATGGGCGCGGGGGCCGTCGAGAAGCTTTCGATGACGAGGATCGGCTCACCCTCGTTGAACTGCGCGCGGGCCGGCGACGGCGCAATGACCAGCAGCGTGAGGCACAGGCGGATGAGCAGTCGAGCGAGTGAAGTGAGTCGCAACATACGCGTTCCTTGCGGGCGCCCGAGGGGCGCCAGCGCCATCACTGATTCAATTTTGGGCCACGGCCTCGACGCCGTTGACAACGACGCCGTCCATCATGCGGATAGTGCGATGGGCGTGCGCAGCGATGCGTTCGTCGTGGGTGACCATGACGATGGTTTTACCGTTGGCGTTCACCGCCTTGAGCGCGTCCATGACTTCGCCGCCGGTGCGCGTGTCGAGGTTGCCCGTCGGCTCATCGGCTAGCAGCAGATCCGGGTCGTTGACCAGTGCCCGCGCAATCGCCACGCGCTGCTGCTCGCCACCCGAAAGCTCGATGGGCCGGTGTTGCATCCGCGGGCCAAGGCCGACGCGGGTCAGGGTATCCTCGGCGCGCTGGCGTCGTTCGCGCAGGTCAACCCCGGCGAAGATCAACGGAAATTCGACGTTCTCGATGGCCGTCATCGTCGCCAGCAAATTGAACTGCTGAAAGACAAAGCCAACGCGTTTCTGCCGGTAACGACACAACGCATCCTGATCAAAACCGGCGATGTTCTCGCCGTTGACGAGGATGTGGCCCGAGGTGGGCCGATCCAGCCCGCCGAGCAGGGTGAGCAGCGTGGATTTGCCCGAACCCGACGGGCCCATGACGGCGACGAATTCGCCGGCCTCGATCGAAAGGCTGACGCCGTTGAGGGCACGCACTTCCTGGCTGCCCAGCACGTAGTGCTTGTGCAGCACGTCAATGCGGATGAGGGCGTCAGCGCGCATGTCCGGTCACCCGATCCTCAGCCGCCCAGCCCGCTGAACTGCCGCGTCGCCGTCAGGCTCAACCAGGTTGTGCCGACCGCGAACAGCACCGTCAGCAGCCAGTAGCCGAGCGCCACGATCAGACCTTTGCGCCACGAGAACTGCGCCGTCACCGCGACCGCAATCACCGTCAAGACCGTCTCCCACAGCCAGAACACATCAATGCCGCCGAGGAACGCCTGGAGCGCGCCCAGCGCCGGGTCGAGTGAGAGCACATCCTCGCCGCCGGGGACGAGGACCGCCAACCCGCCGCGCCGCACCGTGCCGGAGAGCACCGTGCCGAGGGTGACGACGATCAATCGCGCCGCATCCGGCAGCGCCGTGGCCCACAGGCCGGCGCCGAACATCGCACCAAACTTTGATTGCCCGCCGAGCGCGAGGCTGGCGAAGTGTAATACACCGGCGCGCAGCAACGCGGCCAGGGCAAAGGCGACGATGCCGATGATACTGGGGAGGACGATGTTGAACAGCGGATTGGCAGCGAAGCCTTGAATCTGTTGCAGCTCCGGGGCGTTCGGGTCCAGGCCGCGCTCTTCGAGAAGCCGCGCCTGTTGCTCAGCGCCGACGCGGGCGGCGATGGGAGCGGTGACGGCGGTCGAAATCACCATCAACACCACCACCAGCGCCGCCGGCCATAGCCAGCTTATCCCACCCTGCTCGCGCAGGTAGGCGAGCGTGGCGCGCGGACGGCGGAGCATCCCCCAGAACAGCGCGAGCGGACCTGGGCTGCGCTTCGGCGCGGGGGCGGTGGCGGGGGCGGCCGGGGAATCCAATTCTGGCGACATACGCCTGCTCCTGAGTGGGTCGGTTCATCGAGGGTCGCCCAAACTGCCGGGCGCAGGCAGTACCTAACGTCACCACAAAGACGTGATGAGTTTGATGGCGCTGACATGCAACCGTTTCAGAGATGCCAGCATGATAGACCGCCGGCCCGCACCCTGCCTGTCGGCACGCGGACATCCATCGGCTGTTTCGCCAGCCGGGCGCTCCTACCAGGGCGTGTGCAAAGTCGCCGAGTCCGCCCTCATCCCCCGGCCCCTTCTCCCGCTGGGAGAAGGGAAGCCGGCCCTGACAATTGGGAGCGGCGTTCCACCGCTGCGATCCACTCCCTCTCCCAGCGGGAGAGGGCAGGGGTGAGGGCGAACTGTCGGCATCGTTTGGACTTTGCACACGCCGTGGCGCTCCTACAGCGGGATGTTGCCGTGCTTTTTCTGAGGATTGCTGTCGCGTTTGTTTTCGAGCATCTCCAGCCCGTTGATGAGGCGGGCGCGCGTTTCGTGCGGCTCAATCACATCGTCGATATAGCCGCGCGAGGCGGCGACATACGGGTTGGCGAACTTCTCGCGATATTCCTTGACCAACTCGGCCTTGCGCGCCACCGGGTCAGGCGCCTCAGCCAGCTCTTTGCGAAAGATGATGTTCACCGCGCCGTCCGGCCCCATCACCGCGATCTCGGCGGTGGGCCAGGCGAAGTTCAGGTCGCCCCGGATGTGTTTGCTGCTCATCACGCAATACGCGCCGCCGTACGCCTTGCGCGTGATGACGGTGAGCTTGGGCACGGTCGCCTCACAGTACGCGTACAACAGCTTGGCGCCCGAGCGGATGATGCCGCCGTGCTCCTGCTTGGTGCCGGGCAAAAACCCGGGCACATCCTCGAAGGTCACGATCGGCAGGTTGAAGCAATCGCAGAAACGGATGAAGCGCGCGGCTTTCTCGCTGGCGTCTATGTCGAGCACGCCGGCCAGCACCGCCGGCTGGTTGGCGATGATGCCGAGGCTGTGCCCGCCCAGCCGTGCCAGCCCGACGACGACGTTCATCGCGTAGTTTTCGTGCACCTCGAAGAAATCGCCGTTATCAACGATCAGCCGGATGGCGTCCTTGATGTCGTAGGGCTTGTTGGGATTGTCGGGCACCAACGTGTCGAGGGCTGCCTCCATCCGCAGCGGATCGTCGTTGGTCTTGACGAACGGCGGATCCTCCATGTTGTTCTGCGGCAGATACGAGAGCAGTTTGCGGATCATGTACGCGCAGTCCGCTTCGCTGGGCGCGACGAAGTGGCAAACGCCCGAGGTGCTGCTGTGCACGCTTGCGCCGCCCAGCTCCTCGAACGAGACATCCTCATGCGTCACGCTCTTCACCACATCCGGCCCGGTGACGAACATGTACGACGTATCCTTCACCATGAAGATGAAGTCGGTCAGGGCCGGCGAATAGACCGCCCCGCCCGCGCACGGCCCCATGATGGCGCTGATCTGCGGGATGACGCCCGAGGCCAGCGTGTTGCGGAGGAAGATGTCGGCGTAGCCGCCCAGCGAGACCACGCCCTCCTGAATCCGCGCGCCGCCCGAATCGTTCAGCCCAATGACGGGCGCGCCGCTCTTGACCGCCATATCCATGATCTTGCAGATCTTCTCGGCGTGCACCTCCCCGAGTGAGCCGCCAAAGACGGTGAAGTCCTGCGAGAAGACATAGACCAGGCGCCCGTCCACCGTCCCCCAGCCGGTGACGACCGAGTCCGCCACGTATTGTTGCTTATCGAGTCCGAAGTCGTTGGTGCGATGGACGATGAATTGATCCACCTCGCGAAACGAGCCTTTGTCGAGCAGCAGGTCGAGCCGTTCGCGCGCGGTGAGCCGCCCGCGCTTGTGATGCGCGTCAATGCGCTCCAGCCCGCCGCCGAGTTTGGCCTGATCTTTCAAGTCGCGCAGTTGTTGAGTTTTGGCATCCATGAGGTTGGGGATTTGGGCCTTCAGATTTCAGACTTGAGCCTTGAGTTGAACCACGCCCGGACTTTGGGCCGCCACACGCTGAGCGCCACGAGCAGCGCGCTGGCCACATCCACCGCCGCGACCCAGCCGTACGTCGTCGCCACAAAATCAGCCCGGGCAAACACTAATCGATTGAGCCAGCCGTGCGCGAGGTAGCCGAGGTAGGCCGGCAGGGTCGCGCCCCGCGCCCAATCGAGCCGCCGCCACAGGCCAAGCGTCAACGCGGCCAACACCGCCGCCCAGAACGCATCACCCACGGCCAGGTACAGCGGCGACACGGCCAACGGTTGTTGGCGGAGGAATTCCCACCGCTGCGCGACGCTGACCGCGCCCAGCAAATTGAAGAGTGAGAGACCGAACAGGATTATACAGAGAATCGTCAGCGAACGCGGGCGACGCATAGTCTTTCCTTCTGTTCGAGGCTTTACGGGCGCGCGGAAAAGAAGGAAATCCGGGAAACTACCCCTCGACCTTCAACACGATCTTGCCGGCGATATCCCCCCGCTCCATCTTCTCGTGCGCGGCGCGGATGTCGGCCAGCGGGAAGACGGAGTCGATCACCGGCTTGAGTTTGCCGGAGAAGACCAGACCCATGACTGTGGCATATTCGGCCCGCGTGCTCATCGTCGAGCCGATGAGGCTGATGTGGCGGGCGAAGAAGTAGCGGTTATCAATCTCGTACTTCGGGCCGCTGGTATTGCCGACGGTGAGCACCCGCCCGCCCTTCCGCACCGCGCGGAAGCTCGTCATCATCGTCGCCGCCCCGACGTTATCCACCACCACATCCGCGCCGCGCCGCCCGGTCAGCTTGAAGACTTCCCTGCCCCAATCCACCGTGGAGCGGTTGATCAACACATCCGCGCCGAGCGAGTGCGCCAGCGCCAGCTTCTTCTCATCCGAGCCGACGACGTACACCGTGCAGCCGGCCAGCTTGGCGATTTGGATCGAGGCCGTGTTCACGCCGCCGCCCGCGCCCACGATCAGCACCGACTCGCCGGCGCGCAGCCCGCCACGCGTCATCAGTGAGTGCCACGCGGTCTGATACACCAGCCCGGCGGCCGCAGCCTGCTCGAACGGCACCGCATCAGGCAATCTGAGGAGTTGCGTCGCGGGCACGGCGACGATCTCGGCGTTCAGCCCCGGCGCGGTCTCGCCCATCAGGTGCCAGTTGTCGCACACGTTGTCGCGACCTTCGAGGCAGAACGGGCACGCCCCGCAGCCGACGTTGCTGTTGATGGCGACGCGGTCGCCGGCCGCCCAGCCGGACACGCCCTCCCCCGTGGCTAACACCACACCGGCCGCATCCGACCCGCCGATGTGCGGCAGGTCGAGCTTCAACCCCGGCCAGCCGTCGCGCACCCACTTATCCAACCGGTTGAGGGCGGTGGCCTTGACCTGCACCAAGGCCTGGTTGGGGCCGGCGACGGGGTCAGGCCATTCCCCGACCTCCATGACTGCCGGGCCGCCATGTTCACGAAAGAAGGCTGCGCGCATGGCTCTCCGTTAGGGGTCGAGGACGATCTCGCGCACGTGTATGTGCGGCGGATCGCCCGGTTGCTCGTCGAGGATTTCGATCAATAGTCGCGCAATCCGGGCCGGCGCTCCATCCAGCACCAAGGTCACCGTTGGATCAGGGTCAAGGTTCCCATAAGCTTGCTGCGTCGTCCACACCGGGCCGCTCGGCGGGTAAGCGCGGACGCGCACGGTGAATTGGTGCATGGTGCCGGTGGTGAGCGCCAGTCTCGTGATCGGGCGCGGTGTCGCGAAGCGCAGATCGAAGAACAAGGGATTGTCCACCGCGCCGCGCACGACGGTGAAGGCGTCGCCATCGAAGACATCGGCCAGCCGGCCCGACTCGAGTTGTGAATGCGTGATCGCAACGGTCTGCCCGGCCAGGGTAACGGTCTCGGTTACGGGTTGGCGCAGGGCAGCGGCCTCCGCCGCAAACACCTCGCGCGCATCCTCAGCATAACTCAGACGCAGGACGTAAAACCCCGGCGACCCGGTGGGATACGGGAGGATTTCCTGCACCGCCAACTCGCCGAACTTGGGTTCATCGCGGGCGTTGTAGTATTCCTCGGCCGGCCAGATCAACAACGTGTTGTCCAACTCGCGCAGGCCGGTGCGGAAGTGATCCATGCCCTGGAACTCCAGCCGCTGCCACTGCGCTTCCGGCACGAAGAATTCCTGGAAGAGATGGGCGCCGTTGGCCCAGCTCGGCGAGACGATGACGCGAGCGGTGGGGTTTTCGCGCAACAGGCGCGGGATGAGTTCGCCGAAAACCTGACGCGCGCCATACTGCATGCCGTACAGCCCGTAATCGGTGTTCCACGTCGGGCCGTTGACCAGCGCGTCTCGCAACATCCAACCGTTGACACCGGCCAGCAGCACGAAGGCGGCGAGCGAAAGTTGCCGGCCCTGAAAGCGGGC
>Ga0114938_1003087_pt1 | contig 10031 bp, 9 predicted proteins | sample AshMeaBigSpring_FD_88675 | JGI IMG/M metagenome (GOLD analysis project Ga0114938, IMG submission 88675) | Groundwater microbial communities from Big Spring, Nevada to study Microbial Dark Matter (Phase II) - Ash Meadows Big Spring | ecosystem: Environmental > Aquatic > Deep subsurface >...
CCCGGTCATGGTAGGCATGCAGTACTTCTTCCAACAGGACACCGAATGGGGTGAGGTCATGGCTTATGCCACGATGATCACGATCCCTGTGTTGGTGCTCTTCCTGCTCTTTCAGGGCGCCTTTGTCAGAAGCATTGCCAGCAGCGGCATCAAGGGGTAACCGCCACCGTCCATAGCTAATCGTGTCCATTTGCCGGAAGCTGAATCGACACATGAACGCTCGTCCAATGACAATTCAGCTACGCATTCTGGTGGCGCTCGCTGGCGTGATAGTGTCAGGCTTCGCTCTGATAGCTCCGGCGCCAATGATAGAACCTATGAATCATAATTTTGATGAACCCTATCGACCACACTATCACTTCAGCCCGCCGACGGGTTGGATGAATGATCCCAATGGCATGGTCTATTACGCCGGCGAGTATCATCTTTTCTACCAACATCATCCGGATGATATCACCTGGGGACCGATGCATTGGGGGCACGCAGTCAGTAGCGATCTGGTGCACTGGGAGCATCTACCCATCGCACTCTACCCAGATGACGTCGGCTACATCTTTTCCGGCAGCGCAGTCATCGACTGGAACGATACGGCCGGATTCGGCAAAGCGGCGATGGTCGCCGTCTTCACTCATGAGAATGATGGTCGCCAGATGCAAAGCCTTGCCTACAGCATCGACCAGGGTCGCACCTGGACCAAGTACGCGGGCAATCCGGTGATTGAACCGCCCAACAATATCCCCAACTTCCGCGACCCGAAAGTCTTTTGGTACGAAACAGAGGACGCCGGTCATTGGGTGATGCTAGTGGCGGCTGGGAGCATGATTCTCTTCTACACCTCTCCCGATCTGAAACAATGGGAGGTGTCAGGAGGATTCGGCCCTGGCTACGGCGCAACGTGTGGTGTGTGGGAAACACCAGATCTGTTCGAGTTGTCGGTGGATGGCGGCGCAGAGACACGCTGGTTGTTGTCCGTGGCGGTTGGCGACTGCGCACCGGCTGGCGGCAGCGGTGTGCAGTACTTTGTCGGCGATTTCGATGGCGTCAAGTTTACCAACGAGAATCCGAAAGACACCGTGCTGTGGGCGGATTACGGCGCAGATTTCTATGCACCGCAAAGCTGGACCGAAGCGCCTGGCGACCGCCGGGTCTGGGTGGCGTGGATGAGCAACTGGCGTTATGCGCGTGAGATACCAGCGTCCGCCTTCCGCGGATCACTAACGCTCCCGCGTGAGCTGGCGCTGACGCGCACGCGGGAAGGAGTTTGGTTGGTGCAGCGGCCTGCCGCCGAACTGATACGCTTCCGCGGCCGGCGCTGGCATTGGGAACACAAATCTGTCGATGGTTCGTCTGAGCTGCTACCCGGCGTCTCCGGGCAGGCGTTGGAGATCATTGCTGAATTTGCGGTGCCACCAACGTTGGAAACCGATCGACTGGGGCTGCGCGTGCGCGCTGGCGGCGGCGAGGCAACCACCGTCGGGTATAGCATCAAGCAGCAGAAGCTCTTCATCGATCGCACCCGCTCTGGTCAGGTAGACTTCAATGCAGACTTTCCGCACATCCACATCGCACCGCTGATACCGATTGATGAGCACATCCAACTGCACATCTTCGTGGATCGCACTTCGGTGGAAGTGCTTGCCAATGATGGCCGCGTGGCGTTGACCGATCAGATCTTCCCTGCCGATGCCAGCGTCGGCGTCGAGTTGTTCAGTGAGGGCGGTGCGGCAACCCTCAAGCGTCTGGATGTCTACAAGATCAGGCTACGGGGTGAATAATTGCGACTGCCCGTCACGGAGACACTGCAAACTCAGCAGACATGCCCTGCATTCCTAGCGATATTGCGCGAGATTCGTGAATTACCGAGGACTGAGTCAGGTGACGCGCCTGGTGTATGCCACAGGTGATTTCCACGGCGCGGGTCCGCCGCATGGCATGCCAGGCGCGTTGTATGGCATAACGTCAGATTAAGCCTTCTACAGCAGCTCGCTCGATCACAAGTCCCTGCTTATAGCGCGCCATGAACGCCGCAAAGCCCTCGACATCGCGCGCTGCCGGCGCTAGCGTCAGCGCGTTCTGCCCGGCGAAGACCTTCTCGGCGAGATAGGCTTCCAGCGATTCGTTTGCTTCTCGGTTCTGCATATACGCGGCGAGCAGTGCAATGCCCCACGCGCCGCCCTCGCCGGCGGTCTCCATCACAGAAACCGGAACGTTCATCGCCGCCGCCATGATGCGTTGGCCGACTTCCTTCGTCTTGAAGAAGCCGCCGTGCCCGAGAATCTGGTCGATCTCTACTTTTTCCCGCACGAAGAGGATGTCCAGCCCGATGCGCAGCGCGCCAACTGACGCAAACAAGTGCGTGCGCATGAAGTTGGCAAGTGTGAAGCGGCTGTTGGGCGTGCGCACAAAGAGCGGGCGGCCTTCCTCCATGTGCGTGATGTGCTCGCCCGAAACATAGTTGTAGGCCAGCAGCCCGCCGCCATCCGCATCGCCTGCCAGCGCCGTCTTATAGAGCGTTTCATAAAGTTGGGACTCGCTCACTGTCACACCGAGCGCGGCGGTGACCTCCTGGAAGAGGTCGATCCAGGCGTTGAGGTCAGAGGTGCAGTTGTTGCTGTGAACCATGGCGACCGGCTTGCCAGTGGGCGTCGTCACCATGTCGATTTCGGGGTAGAGCTGCGACAACGCCTTCTCCAGCACAATCATGGCGAAGACGGAGGTGCCCGCCGAGACGTTGCCGGTGCGCTCCGCCACGCTGTTGGTGGCGACCATGCCCGTGCCGGCGTCGCCCTCCGGCGGGCAGAGCGGGATGCCAGCCTGCAAAGCACCGGTCGGGTCGAGCAGCCTGGCGCCCGCCGCCGTGAGCGTGCCCGCCGCTTCGCCGGCGACCAGCACTTTCGGCAGGATGTCACGCAGCCGCCACGCGATGCCTTGCGCGGCCAGCAACGCGTCGAATTGCGCAATCCTGCCGGCGTCGAAATCGTTGATCGTGCTGTCGATGGGGAACATGCCCGACGCTTCGCCGATGCCCATCACCTGCTCGCCGGTCAGCTTCCAGTGGACATAGCCGGCCAGTGTGGTCAGGTGGTTGATCGCCGTGACGTGCGCTTCCCCGTTCAGGATCGCCTGCCAGAGATGCGCAATGCTCCAGCGCTGGGGAATGTTGAACTGGAACAGTTCGGTAAGCTGCGCAGCAGCCTGGCCGGTGATCGTGTTGCGCCAGGTGCGGAAGGGGGCGAGCAGTGCGCCGTCGCGGTCGAGGGCTACGTAGCCGTGCATCATGCCGCTGAAGCCGATAGCGCCGAGGGTGCGCAGCGCAACGCCATACCGCGCCTGCACCGCATTGCACAGATCGCGATAGCTGGCCTGCAAGCCGCTCCAGACATCGTCGAGGCTGTACGTCCAAACGCCGTGCGCGTAACGGTTTTCCCATTCGTGGCTGCCGGCGGCGAGCGGCGTGTGGTCGGCGCCGATCAGCACCGCCTTGATGCGCGTCGAGCCGAACTCGATGCCCAGCGCAGTCTGGCCGCTGGCGATGGCGTTGCGGATGTCGTTTTGGTTCATCGTGAAGCTCCTATCGGTCAATCGACGATCGTTTTGTTTTGCTTGAAATCATGGAGCAAGGGGCACGATTACACGATACACGATACCCGCTGGTTTCTTCAAGACCGGCGATGGTTGAAACCCATCGCCTGGGAGGAGAAACCCGGCGCAGGCTGGTTGGCGGTGCAAATTGCGCCAGTGCGTGTCAGCGATTCTGGCGCAACGATGACGTGCAGGAAGGTGGGGCGTCCGCGTTCTGTGGCAAGGCAAGAGCGACCTGCTCAATTTTGGGTAGTCAACTACCCAAAATTGAGCAGGTGAACTACCCAAAATCGGGTAGGTTTTTGCTTGAAGTCACCCTCGCAACAATGCTATTGTGGTCTCGGATGCGCATCCTTGCGAGTTGCCCGCTTGCAGGGCCATTAGCTACAAACCGTTTAATTCCTTAGGGGGGGGTAATGAAAAAAGCTACAGGAATTTCTATTATTTTCGGTGCTTTGATTGGCATCGCAATGTTCGGGGTAACGCTACTGAAAATTCAACCGTCAATTGCCCAGACTATCGATAATTATCGAGTCTTGCTTGACGTAAATGCTCGATCTAGCGGGGCTGAAACTCGTCCGTTATCACTCTTGGATGCCTGGAACATAATGGATGCGTATGCCCACACTTGGGGCAGCGACGCATCGTTGATCTATCTGACAAGCGTTGATGTTAACGACCAAGATCTGATACCGCCCACAGATGGCAGACGACGAGTTTGGCAGGCGCTCTACACCTCGCCTGCTTTCAACAAGCAGCTAAATGTTCAGATTGTGGATGGCGAAATAACAAGCGCTATCGAGGATGGCGTCCATGATCCTGGCATTGCTGTTATCTCCGAAAGGCCTACGATCGATAGTTCCGAAGCCTTGCGGCAGGTGCAGGCTGCCCTACCCGATTTCGGCGCCAGCGTCGGGAGAGGCAAAGGATATCACTTTATCCTCCAGACAGGTATGAACGGTTCCTCTGTCATCACCGTTGTTGGATCATCGAAGTCGCCTGACGGCAATCGCATACCATTAAGCGTCAATCTAGACCCCGCCAACGGCCAAAAGTAACTGGTTGCTGGTCGGGGGCTACTTCAGAAACCTGGTTTCGCGTTCCGCAGCGCGGCGAACACTGCAAAGGTATGCTCATCAAGCGGCAACAATGCGGTCAGATGGCGATGTACGACCGGTCTGTAAACGGTGTTCGCCATCACGGCATAGCGCAATTCCCCAACGAGCGGATGCACATAATGATGCTGGCGCAGGCGACTATGGACGTCCGTCTGGTCGAAATGCGTCTCCTCCCAATAGGCTGAAAAATCGGACAACATGCGCAACTGTGCCATCAAGTCATGCCAGCGCGTGGTGTGGCGGTGGCGCAGCGCCATGGCGCGGAACTGGTGCAGGTTGCGCAGCGCCAGCATACGCCAACCGTCCTGCATGGAGCGGCGCATGGGCGAATCTGGGGCAAAGATGACATGCAGGAAGTTGGGGCGCTCACCTTCACCGGCAAGGCTTTGCAGCCAGCCAGGCTCGATGGTGTGAAGCGTCAAGGCGGCAACGTTGGCGGCGAGGATGTCGAAGTAGTCGTCGTACAGGAACGCGGGCTGATACAGGCTGGCGAACAGTTCGAGTAGTTCAGCGTCGGCGGCAGCCACATCGTACACAGGCGCAACGGCTAATTCATCTTCGAGATCGATTGCCAGGGTGAAGAACTCGCGGCGTTCCAACGTTGTGAGCTGAAGCGCCGCCGCCAGGCTCTCCAGCATGGCGCCGTCCAATGTCGCTTTCTTGCCCTGTTCCAGGTTGGCAATGATGCGCAGGGAGAGCCGGCTCGCCTCCGCCAGTTGCTGCTGCGTCCAGGGACGACCGGTGCGCGGGTCGCGACGCCCCTTGCGCAAAGAGGCGACGATTTGACCAAAGGCGTTGCGTTGCATCGGCGGGACCTCCAACGATCGAGCGGTATCGTGAGCGTGAGTAGCCAACTACCCAAAATTGAGTAGGTGAACTACCCAAAATCGGGTAGGTTTTTGCTTGAAAATATACCCCTAAATTTGCTATTGTGAGAGCATCGAAAGCAATAACGCAATCGGTATACAGTTTGTTCCGGTGCGTTGCAGTTGGATTTCAACTTGCGCATTGAAATTTGGAGGCACAATGTTCCACCGATCTATTCGTACATCCATTCGTAATCTGATAGGATTGGCGTTTTTCTTCAGTTTGGCTGGCACTGTACTGCTATGCCCGTCGCAGGTGTTCGCCCAGGAAGAGCCGGCAGCCCCCACACTGGATACGATCCAAATCATTGAGATCATCGGGCCTTCCTCCGATCCGACAATCGTCATCACGGACACTTCGCTTTCACCGCGTGAGATCATCGAAGCCTGGGAGCGGGCGGATGCAGAAGCTGGGGTGGTGGACGAACGCCAGGAACCATACACCATCATTGGTGTAGACTTCAACTATCAAAGTAGCACGCTCTTTTTGCCGCTTGTAGCCGGCGGTGAGGAAGGTAGTGCTGCTGAGTCACCACAAGTGTGGCTTGGTGAAAGAGGGAGACCATTAACCCCGGAAGAGATCGAATTCAACATGGAAATCTCGCGCCAGTATGCGATGATTGCGGAGCGAGACTTGAAAGCGTTGCAAGCGCGTGTCGAGGCAGCGCGTGTCGATGCGGCAGGGGCGGAGCACACTGACGGCACCCTGGCAACAGTGTATGCGAACAAGTCACTTGGCGGCCTCAACACGATCAAAGAACCCAATGACTGGGCGCATCGGAATTACTGTGGGCCTGGCGCAATTTCGGTGGCAATCGATGCGATCTTCCCACTCAGCGCAGTTCCTCATGTGGACACGACTGCCAACACGATAGCTGCTTATCCGGGAGGATGGTACCCACCGCCAACCTACACATTCCGTAAGCATTTCGACCCAGCGATCGGAACTTCAGGAGAGGGTCTATGCCGATACCTACATGACTTTTTCCAGAGTAATTTTACCAAGCGATACATGCAGACACCAACATCAACTTCGCCCACCGACAACAATGCTTTCTGGCGAAAAGTGGGCATCCATGTGGATCGCAATTATGCGTTGGTAACAGGAACTAATACAAGTTACCTGAAGAATTGGGACAGCAACCCGAATACGCCTCACATCAACTCAGTGATAGGTTATGAAGCGTACATCACGAATAGTTGGTATTACGACATGCGCAACATTCGATATGCAGAAACCGCCGGCTCGGTGGCCGGCTACAATGGTGGCGAATTCAAAATATGGTGGGACCCGATAAAACTCATCTCCGCCGTCAGAGCAAATAACGTACAATGTGAGCTAGACCCAACGGTTTATTGATCTCTGAATTGACACACACCCTGTTTGCCGCCAACCTCGACAAGTGTCGAGGTTGGCGGCAAAGTCCACTATTACCCACAGAAAGTAAGAGCAATGAGAATCCATTTTCCGGTAAAACACAAGAGGTATCGGCTGCTGTTCATCATGATCGCCTATGGAGTGATGCTGATTGGCGCGATAGCAGGGTGCGGTTCGCCTCATATTTCGCCAGTGCCCATACAATCCCATTCGCCTCGCGCCTTGCCTCAACAGCAAACAGATTCGGACACAAACCATACTTTCGCATTACCAACATTTGAGTCGCCTCTCGAGATGACGAGCGCACCACAGATCGAAACACAAGAGTTGTTCATCCACAATACCGTTTCGTCTGCAACAAGTCTGGCATTTGACGATCATTACCTTTATTTCAATTCGAATGTAGGTCTTCTTTGTCGCACCCCCCTTGCAGGGGGTGATGCCGAGATCGTTATGAACAACGAATATTGGCAGATCGATCTGGCGCCCTTCCTTTCACCCTGCACGACCACCATAAACGCTGACCGATTCAGTTCTGCGATTTTTCGGCTAAAGCAAAGTGAAGAATGGCTGCTTTTTGTGAGTAGAGCGATGCCGTCATTGTATTCACCACACACAGTTTATGCCTACCATATGCCAACCGGAATGTTGAAGGCGATTTTGCGCGATAAGGACGATAGCAGTCTGGACACCTATGCAGTGATAGGTGACTGGGCAGTCCTCGTCATTCTGGATTTTCTCGAAGACGATCCCGAGTGCCAGGGCAACTCGATTGTGACGATGATCAACTTAGCGACCGACGAACGCCAGGAACTCCACCAGGGCTGCATTCGGGATGCGTTCTACTACGATCCCTTTGCAGGCGTGGCACTCACCGAAGAGTGGATTGCGCTGGTGCGGCGCAACTCCGATGCATTGGGCGGCGGCAGCGAAATCGTGCTCTGGAACCGGCAGACCAACGCGCAGCAGGTAATCTCCGGCGACGACTACAGCCGCTTCCCCGCCATGAGCGGCGACTGGGTCGCCTGGCTGGTGGCGCCGGAAAACCACGAGATCGGTCCCGATTCGCCGGAATACACGGTGCTGCATCAAATCTCCACCGGCTGGCAGCAGCAGCTCTATCCTGCTTACGGTACGGATGAGCCACACCTCACCGATGGTCGCTGGCTTTACTGGCGTAAACTGGCTAACCCGGAGCCGTGGCAGAGTGTCTACGATCTCTCTACGGGCAGGCTATATACGTTCACCACCGACAGCCCAACGTTCAGTCTCTACAGTTGGGAGATTCGCGGCAATACGATCGCCTGGAGCCTGGATGAAATGAAAAGCGAGGATGGCATTCCTGATGGCTACCTGCGCTGGCGCACAGGCGCCGACCCTACCGTGTTGATGACGGTGAACCCACCGCCGCCGTCGACCTGGTGGCAGTTGAAATCTGGTGAGCCAGGGTATCGTGCGTATAGTCTCAAAAACCTGGAGATACCGTCTCCGTTCCAGGCAGAGTAGGCGATGGTTGAAACCCATCGCCTGATAGGAGAAACCCGGCTCAAGCCGGTTGGCCGTGCGCGTCGTGCCGGCGCATCAAAGGCGATGGTTGAAACCCATCGCCTGATAGGAGAAACCCGGCTCAAGCCGGTTGGTCGTGCATATCGTACCGGCGCATCAAAGGCGATGGTTGAAACCCATCGCCTGATAGGAGAAACCCGGCTCAAGCCGGTTGGCCGCACCAGTGCGCTTTAGCGCAGCTTCTCCTATCAGGCGCCGAATTCATTCGGCGATACCTTCCGCGATTCCTTCCGCCTTCCACCGGCTATGCGCTCGCCCCCGCCGTCAGCGAGACCGGATGCGCCGCCGGCCCGCCGTTCGTCCAGCCGTTGGCCGCTGCCCAGCCTTCGTTGCCGACGCGCAGTGCAAAGTCCACGACCTTCGCCGGGATGTTGACGCCCGTCGGCGCGATGCTGTTGCGGAACTCCATTGTGTAGTTGACCTCGTTGATGAGCAGCCCGCGTTCCGGGTCCTCGAAGACGTCGATCGCCACGACGCCGCCGCCGACCGCGTTCGCCGCCGCGACGCAGATGTCGTTGAGTTCGGGCGTGACCGGGCAGTTGCTGGCCTTGCCCCCACGCGCCGTGTTGGTGATCCAGTGTTCCGACGCCCGGTAGATCGCCGCAATCGTCTCGCCGCCGACGACAAAGGCGCGGATGTCACGCAGCGGCTTCTTCACATATTCCTGGATGTAGAAGATCGAGTGATGGTAGGAGCCGAGCACTTCCTTGTGCTCCAGGATCGCCTCGGCGGCCTCGCGGTCGTTGATCTTACTGAGCAAGCGTCCCCACGAGCCGACCGCGGGCTTGAGCACGACCGGATAGCCAAGCTGCTCGATGGCCTCCAGCGCGCTCTCCGGCGTGTAGGCGACCAGACAGCGCGGCTGCGGCACGCCGGCGGCCGTCAGCGCGCTGGTCGTTTGCAGCTTGTTGCCGCAGTTGTCCGCCACCAGCGCCGTGTTGACGGTCTTGATCCCCAGGTCGTTGAGGATGCGCAGGCTGTAGAGCGCGCGCCCGTGGCTGATGCAGCGCTCGACCACGACATCGAAGCCGTTGAAGCGCTGCGTATGCGCCGCGGCCGTGATGTCGAAGATCAGCGTGTTGTCGTCGACTAGTTCCAGCTCGACGCCGCGGCGGTCGAACTCCTCGAACAGCAGCTTCTCCTCGGCGCGCACGCGCGAGTAGAGAATCCCCACCTTCATGCTACTCACCCCAGTCTTCTTCTTCTTCGGGCGCCGGCGCCAGCGAGATCGGGTCGATGTTCACGACCTCCAGATCGACGCCACACTCCGGGCACTGGACAATCTCGTTTTGCATGACGTTCTTCACCTCGATTTCGGCAAAGCATTCAGGACATTCCGCTGTGCCGGATGCAGTTTTGAGAGCCATGAGTACAGTTTCTCCTTTGTGGTATTGAAAATGGTTACTATTCAGGCTGAGGCGGCCATGGGCAAAGGGACGAAAGGCCGACCATACAGAGCATCATAGAGAGCAGTAATGACCTTTGCGCCTTGTTTGCGTACGGTTGAAATATAACTGCGAA
>Ga0114938_1003088_pt1 | contig 10026 bp, 7 predicted proteins | sample AshMeaBigSpring_FD_88675 | JGI IMG/M metagenome (GOLD analysis project Ga0114938, IMG submission 88675) | Groundwater microbial communities from Big Spring, Nevada to study Microbial Dark Matter (Phase II) - Ash Meadows Big Spring | ecosystem: Environmental > Aquatic > Deep subsurface >...
TACTCCGAACTTCCCAGATGTCGTAATACCAAAATCAGCAATCCCTTCGTTTTTCGACAGGGTATTTATTACTCTCAGAAACTTACCTTTACGCAGATCTATAAAACGTTCATCCTGATTTAGTCTAATGTAGCGATGGGAAATTTTTCTATCACGACCATTTGATACGCATTCTGTATTATCCTGATTGGCTGGATTAATCTTCCATATATCAAATCTGTCATATATAAACAAAAGCGAATCATCTTTATACCATCCCATCACCCCATAAGGTGGCGGATCCGAAGGAGAGTCATGCTCCTCATTCCAAATAGGGTATTTTATTTTCTGGGAAATATTGCGGGTACTGGCCCCATCCCAGGCAAAATAATGGCGGGCCTTGCTGTCATACCACATAATGTACTTACCTGTGGGAGAAATATATTGCGGCGTAATAATGCCCAGCATATCCTTCTTCACCAACTGCCGGCTGCCGTCATTTACATTAATAGCATAAATATCCTTTTTGGTGTTACCAGTCCACTGGCTTTCTATACGTTTCCCATAATCTGTTACGCCAACAAACTGGTCGCCGTCACCTTCGTTGGTGGGATAAATCATTGGAAGATCCACCGAAGCAAGCTGATGTAACTCATTTCTGTCCAGATGATAAACAGCCAGGTAGTTGGTTTGCAAATCCCTTTGCAAGCGGAATAATTGTACCGTTTGCAAATAATCATCATTATAATGCCAGATATCCAATTTCACCTGGTCTATTTCCACCAGTGATGTGTCTTTGGGAGGTTGTATGGGAGCTGTTCCAAAAAATAAGCGATTACCTGATTTGCTAAAACTCAGGTTGCCATACTCACTGATGGTCATACCCAGTTTCATACCCACCGAATTTTTATCGGCCAGCAGTTGGGCACTGTCCATTCCTGATTTATGATACCATATCCTGTAAAATTTTTGCAATTCTTTTGGCCGGGCATCCCGTTCTGCCAGGTAGGCCACTTGTGAACCATCTTCTGAGAAACTAAAATTTTTGAACTCATTTCCACCTTTGCTCAATACAGTTGTTTTGGATTGGTTCAGATCGTACAAAACAACGGATAGTTTGCTAAGAGAATCTTTAGGATTCTTTGCCTGCTCCATCAGTAACTTGCCTCCCTTTTTACTGAAATAGTATTCCAACACATTATTGAATACTTTTTCCTGGCCGTTAGCAAGGTCTCTTATTACCAGGTCAGTACCAGCATCAGTAGTACCGGTAGTCGGCTCATCTCCTTCAGCATCTTGTTCATCTTCTGCTGCAAAATCTGTTTCGTCTTCCACACTATCTCTTTTCTTCTTTTTCTTCTCGGGCATAGTTTGTATCACCTGCTGTAGTGAATCAATAACCTTTTTCAGGCTGTCAGCTATTTTCTTATCAGGGGACTCCGGTTTCTTTTTTTCCGGTTCTTTTTTCTCAAGAGATTTTTCCAAGTGATAAGCTACCCAACCGGCTTCTTTTTCAGGAATCTTATACCCTTTCACTCTTGCTACTTTCCAAACACTGTCTTTTCCCAGTTCTACAATGGCAAAAGAATCTTTGGGCATATCGTCCGGTCTTTTCTTCTTTATCCTTGCCTCTCTAGTTTCTTTAAAAAAAGGTTTGATACGGAAAATAGCGAAGCGGCTGTCCTCCGTAATCACTGCATTATAGCCTCTAGCAATCGTCTTTTTATACCGTCCGTCCGACGACTGAATGACCAGTTCATTATCCCCTTCCTGCGGATCGATGGTATATACTACCCATTTGCCATCAATGCTGATCATCCGCTCACCAATGCGCTGCCAGCCATCATATACAGAGTGATCAAGGGGTTTTTTTTGACCAAAAGCAAATATTACCGGAAGCAGGTAGATCAGGAATAACAGAGCCTTCTTTTCCATAAGCAATAAATAATCAGGGGCAACAAGTTAAATCAAACAAATCAATTAGTTGGCTGTTATTTGAATAGATTTACTTATATGAAGAAAATATTTACTATTTGCCTTGGGCTTTTGTTCTTTTTAGATACTGATGCACAAAATTCCGGGTCTCTAACTGGTACTGTTACGGACAAAAACCTGCTGAACACATTGAGCGGAGTATCTGTAGAACTGGTCGGAGCGGGAAAAGGAACTATGACAGACAGTTCCGGCAAGTTTCGTATCACTGGTATTGCCCCTAAAAGTTATTCAATACGTTTTACTTCAGTTGGCTATAATGAGGTCTTATTGTACAATATCGTTGTTACCTCCGGAAATGAGATCAACCTATCGGTGCAGATGGAAGCAGCTATTACCAAACTGGAAGATGTTGTTATCAAAAGCTCCCGCCGTACAGCTGTGGCAGCCAGCCTGGAAACACCCCTTAGTGTACAACGGCTGACGACAGAAGAAATACGCAGCAATCCGGGTGGTAATTTTGATATATCAAGAGTAATTCAGGCTTTACCAGGAGTAAGCGGCACAGCCGGCAGTGTGGGTGGCTATCGCAATGACATCATTATCCGTGGCGGGGCGCCCAATGAAAATGTATACTATCTTGATGGCATTGAAATTCCAGTGATCAACCATTTTGCCACACAAGGAAGTGCCGGCGGGCCAACTGGTATTCTAAACGTAAGCTTCCTGGAAGATGTAAAGCTGAGTTCCTCCGCTTTTGATGCCCGTTTTGATAATGCCCTGTCTTCTGTATTTCAATTCAGACAGAGAAACGGTAATCCCAATACCTTCCAGGGAAATATACGCCTAAGCGCCACAGAACTGGCTGGTACTTTTGAAGGCCCATTATCAAAAAATACTACTTTCCTTGCTTCGGCAAGAAGATCCTATTTGCAATTATTGTTTAAAGCAATCGATCTGCCGATAAGGCCCAATTATTGGGACTTCCAGTACAAAGTCACCCATAAACTGGATAAGAAAACCACACTTACCCTTATAGGTGTCGGGGCTATTGATGATTTCACTTTTGCAGCACCCAAAGATGCCACTCCGGAGAAACTATATATCCTGGATGCCACCGCCCCAATACACCAATGGAACTACACCGTAGGCGCCAGTTTAAGAAAACAAATAAAAAATGGGTTTTGGAACCTGGCGTTAAGCCGTAATATGTTTGATAATGAGATTGAAAAATTCGATGATAATGATGAAGGTAATGAAGCTAAAAGGCGCCTCGGAATTTTTTCACAGGAGATAGAAAACAAACTCCGCTTTGATGTAAACAAGACAGTAAAAGGCTGGAAAATTGCATATGGAGCGATGGCCCAATACGTAAAAAGTAATAACAATAACTATAAAAGGCTACGCAAAGAATTGACTGATCAGAATGGTAATGTAATTCAACCTGAATTGGTAGTCCGCTATAATTCTGATATTAATTTCTGGAGGTTTGGAGCTTTTGCACAAGTAAGCAAAAGATATTTTGATGACCGTTTAGGTATCAGTGCCGGGCTTCGCACCGACATGAACAGTTTCACCACTGACGGAATGAATCCGCTTCCTGCTGTTTCACCCCGCATCAGTGCTTCCTATGTGTTGGCAGATAAATGGACACTGAATGCTTCAATCGGCAGTTACGCAAAAATACCCACCTATACCATTCTCAGCTTCCGTGATAACAACGGCGCACTTGTTAATGAGGATGCTGACTATACCCGTAGCATGCACTATGCGTTGGGTACAGAATTTTTACCCAACAATACTACCCGCTTCACACTGGAGGGTTTTTATAAACGATATAGCCGGGTACCAGTATCGGTAAGGGATGGCATTTCACTGGCAAATCTGGGTGGCGATTTTGGAGTCATCGGCAATGAAGATGTAGTTACAAATGGGGATGGAACAACTTACGGCTTCGAGTTTTTTGCTCAGCAAAAACTTACTAGACGCTTTTTTGGTACTTTCTCCTATACTTATTTCGTCAGCAAGTTCAGCGGTGTAAACGGTAAAGAAATTTCCAGCACATGGGATAACAGGCACCTGCTATCGTTCATCTGGGGTTATAAATTCAATAAGAACTGGGAACTGGGTTTAAAATTCAGATACCAGGGCGGCGCCCCCTTTACGCCGTTTGATATGCCTGCATCCCAGTTAAACTACCTGACCTTTGGTACCGGTATTTTAGATTACAGACAGTTGAATAGGGACAGGCTCGGCGCATTTCATGCCAGCGATATTCGAATTGATAAGAAATGGAATTTTCGAAAAATCACCCTCGATCTGTTTTTGGATATAACCAACTGGTACAATGCTAAAAGCCCTGCTTTCCCGCAATATACATTTAGAAGGAATGCAGATAACACAGCATTTGTAACCTCCGATGGCCAGCCAATTCAGCAAAATGGATCGAATGCTATTCCTTTTATTCTGAAAAATGATGATGCCAGTGTGATACCCACCATCGGCTTCATCATAGAGTTTTAATTTCAGGATAGTTTTTGACCAGTAATTAATCCGTATTGCCAAAGCCCTTTTTTCAGGCCCTTGTACTGATATTTACAGGCAACAATATTTTTCTTTTGAAAATCAGTGGCAGGTTTTGAAAAATTTATTCTCTTCCAGAGTAAATAGAGGCTGGCCAGAAAATAAAATCGGTACAGCCTTCTTGATGAGTGGGATGCTTGTTTAGATATATCCTGATAGGTAATATCTTTAAAACCAGCATCATTCATGAACTGCCTGAATCTTTCCGGCGTTTCCAGGAAATTCACCTGCCAGCCATCCAGCCATTTCCGGATGTCAGCGTTGTTATTATTTTCAAATGATGAGACAAACCCATCAGCCACCACCAGCCGTCCACCAGGTTTAAGCAAACGGTACGCCTCCTTAATGAATTGTTCTTTGTCATCCGCATAGCAAATACTTTCGCAGCCCCACACTACATCAAAACTCGCATCAGGAAAATCAGTGGCAGCATAATTCATAACGTTAAAATCAACCAGGTTGCTGATCCCTTTTTTCTTCGCATTTCCAGTAGCCTGGTTTACCTGTCGTTCGCTTAACGTGATACCGGTAACCCGGCATCCAAGCATAGAGGCAAGAAAAATGCTACTACCTCCCACCCCGCAACCAGCATCCAGCACCCGGTCAGAAGATTTTATATCGGCCGTCTTCATCATCACTTCATTCATTCGTATTAGTGATTCTGGAAAAGATCTCACTTTCTCATCCCAATAACCATAATGAATGGCGAGGCTATTATTTAAATCCCAAGAATCTTTGTAAGCATTCTCCGTGTCTCGGTAATAATCAATAATCTTTTGATGGTAATCACTCGGTAGCATTTTGTGTCAGTTTTCTTTCTACTCGTATTAATATGATTACATGGGCGATCAGCGCTGCAGCAATAACGGCAAAACCGATATAAAATCCCTTTCCGAGATATTTATTCTCGTTATATACGGCAAAGGCCAGTAAAATACCGTATACCGGCTCGAGATTATAGGTCAGGTTAACTGTAAAGGCAGATAATCGTTTCAATGCGTTGGCTGAAAGTTGAAAAGCAATAACAGAACAGAACCAGGCCAGTACCAGCAGCCAGCCAATATTTTCCCAATCCGGAATAAAACTATCTGTTGGAAATTTTTGAAGGTAAAAAGGCAACAACACAGACAATACCAAAAAGCCCCCGGTTTGCTGCCAGGTCAGCATAGTTTCCACATTGATTCGTTTCAGAAACTCCCTGTTATAAATCGGGAACAGTGATGCCAGGATCGCTGATACGATTCCTATGATAATACCAGTCTTAAATTGAGTATCAAAATGAAAAATGATATAGATACCTGATAAAGTAACCAGGCCCAGCAGCAGTTCTACCCAATTTATTCTTTTCTTCAATATCAATGGCTCAAACAAGGCCGTAAAAAAACTGATAGCTGAAAAACAAACCAGCGCTACGGACACATTGGAATACTTGATAGAGCCATAAAAAGTAACCCAATGCATCGCTGCAATAAAGCCCACTGCAGTTATTTTAAGAATATCTTTTACAGGGATCTTTTGAATTCTTTTCAGCCATCCAAATAGCAACCACATAGTCACTGCGGTAAACAAAAGCCTGTACCAAACGATCATTCCTTCATTCAGGGTAATATGGCGACCCAGTATACCCGTAAAACCGGCCAGGAATACAGCAATATGTAATTGGAGAAAGGCCTTTTTCATCAGGCCTGCAAACTAAGTAAAACAGGGAATAAACAAAGGGTTATTTGGTCTCTGCCAGCACCTCACCAGCTTCTTTTTCTTTGGCACCTGCAGTCAGTTGTTCTGAATTCTTTACTCTTTTGCGGTAGTTAGTAAAAAGGCTATGCCACCGAAGTTTCAATACGCCGAGAATGCCTTCTTTCACAATCCCTTTATTCATTTTTGAAGTACCATAGGTGCGATCCTGGAAAATAATGGGCACTTCTTTTATCTTAAAACCCAGCTTCCAGGCCGCAAATTTCATTTCAATCTGGAAAGCATAACCCACAAAACGTATCTCATCAAGATTAATGGTCTCTAAAACCTCTTTTTTATAACAAACAAAACCGGCAGTGGGATCTTTTACCGGCATCCACGTTATCATCCGGGTATATAGTGAAGCCCCTTTTGATAAAGCGATCCTGTTTTTGGGCCAGTTTACGACCCCACCCCCTTTAGTATAGCGGGAACCAATGGCCACATCTGCACCCTGATGTTTACAGGCATGATACAGACGGGGAAGATCTTTGGGATTGTGCGAAAAATCTGCATCTATTTCGAATATGAACTGGTAGTTCCTGCTGATGGCCCATTTAAATCCATGGATATAGGCAGTACCCAGGCCCAGTTTACCGGTTCTTTCTTCAATAAATAACTGCCCGGAAAATTTGGGCAGCAGGTCTTTTACAATTTGTGCAGTTCCGTCCGGTGAGCCGTCATCAATAACGAGTATATGAAATCCCTCATTCAGGTTGAAAATAGCATGAAGGATACTGGTAATGTTTTCCTTCTCATTGTAAGTAGGTATGATAACTAGCTTTTCCAAATCAGTATTTAGAATGAGCAACTAATTTACGATAATCAAAAAAGATGGCATGTTAAAAAATGGTCAGTGGCAGAAAAACGCATTATCCCTTTTTCAACATTGTACGGGTGTATATCTCGGTAAGTTTTTGCTTGGTATGCTGGGGGAAATCACCCTTCATCATCCAGTCGTAGTATTGTGGCTCAGCTTTTAATACATCAGCCACCGGTCTGCCTTTGTATTTGCCAAAATTAAATACCTCGATGCCGTTTTCCAGTACAAAGCGACGGGCAAAATCAACGATCTGGTCCTCTCCGATTGTCTTGAGGATTGACTCAACCGTATTACCCAGGTCGGGATAACGGGAAACCTGTGCTTCCAGTATCTCATGCGTAGCCGATGCATCCACTTCGGCACTATGGGCTCCATCAAGGTTTTTATTACAATAAAACTTATATGCAGCGCCCAGTGTGCGGGGCTCCATTTTGTGAAAGATATTTTGAATATCAAGCAGCTTCCTGTTCTTCATATCAAAATCAACCTGAGCCCTTAAAAATTCCTCCATCAACAGAGGAATATCGAATCGGTTTGAATTATATCCTGCAATATCGCAGCCATCCAATACCTGCTTAAGCTCCTGGGCAACCTGCCTGAAAGTGGGTGCATCCTTCACCATTTCATCAGTAATTCCATGTATTTCGCTGGCCACTTTAGGAATGGGCATTTCGGGATTTACCAGTTTTCTTTTTACAATCCGGGTTCCGTCAGATAGTATCTTAACAATTGCAATTTCGACGATTCTGTCGGTGCCAAGATTGATGCCAGTCGTTTCCAGGTCAATGAAGGCCAAAGGCTTTTTCAGTTGCAGCATTGGGTCAGTAGTTTCACATATTTTTTAAAAATAACCGGCCGTAAAGGTAATGGATTGACAGGTATAAATAAACCCGCATTTTAGGCATGACTTAAAGGGTAAACTAAAAGATAACCAGTTTGTTATGTTGGTAAAAATCCCCGGGGGTTTACCAGCCTTCGTTAATAATCACTTACTATCTTTGCACATATAAAATAATTGAAATCAATTTTCGTTATTGACCTATAACATCCACTATATATGAAAAATAAAATTTTAGCCGCCCTGATGTTACTGACCCTAATAGTTGTCATTTCTTCTTGTGCTTCACAGAAATACGGATGCCCCGGTAACCCCCAGGCCAATACAAAATTCAGAGGTTAGCAGAGTCTTTCACTGGTTTTATTAATTACTTAATTGTTGCTTGTTTTACAAGTTCCAGGAAGACGTTGCATTTAATATGTGAATAAAAACGGCTTCACAGGAAAAACTATGCAAATGTTTTCCGAATGTCTTATTCCCCTAATTTTGCACCAGCAATGAAATTATATACACATACACATATTCATTTCTTACTCCTCTAGGGTAGGCCGTGAGATGTCATGTATCGAACATAGTAAAGGGCTTACTCAACAGTAAGCCCTTTTTATTTGTAATGCAACAAAGGTTTTTATGAAGGAAACATTAAAAATAGCTATTCAGAAATCGGGCCGCCTCCACGAAGGTTCCATGAAGCTGCTGAAAGAATGCGGTATTGAGATAAGTAACGGGAATAACCAGTTGAGGGTGATGGCATCCAATTTTCCGATTGAAGTTTTTTTTCTGCGGGATGATGATATTCCCGAATATGTTCAGGATGCCGTAGCCGATATAGGTTTTGTAGGTGAAAATGTAGTACAGGAAGCCAGTAAATTAGTTGATACTATAGAGAAACTAGGTTTTGGGAAATGCCGGCTTTCCATTGCTGCGCCCAAAAACGGGTCAATAAGGTCCATTAATGACCTTACTGGCAAAAAAATTGCCACGAGCTACCCTTCAATTTTAGCGGACTATTTAAAGGAAAAAAATATTACTGCTTCTATACATGAAATTAGTGGCTCTGTAGAAATTGCTCCAAGGATTGGTCTTGCCGATGCTATTTGTGACCTTGTCAGTTCGGGCAGCACTCTTTTCACCAACGAATTAAAGGAATTGGAAACAATTCTCTTTTCTGAAGCCGTTCTGATTAGCAACAGAAGTCTTTCCCCTAACAAAAAGATTTTATTGGATAGCCTGCTGTTCAGGATAAGATCCGTCAAGAAGGCAAAAAACAACAAGTATGTATTGCTAAATGTTCCTAACGAAAAATTAGAGACCATTTGCAGCCTGTTGCCGGGTATGAAAAGCCCAACAATCCTCCCACTGGCCGAACCCGGCTGGAGCTCTGTTCATTCCGTAATCAGTGAGAGTGATTTTTGGAACGTCATTGAGAAATTAAAAGCCAATGGTGCACAGGGCATTCTTATCATTCCAATAGAAAAGATGATTATATGATGAAGCTTTATAAATATCCACCCGCAAAAGAATGGCCGGTTATTGTACAACGTCCGCATGCAGATCTTTCAGCTATTGAAGAATCCGTTTCTAGGATTCTTAAAAAGGTGAGAAAGAAAGGTGATAAAGCGGTCTTTAAATACACTAAAAAGTTTGATGGTGCAGAATTAGCATCATTATTGGTTACAGATAATGAGATAAACCAGGCAGAGTCATTACTTGAAGAAGAGTTAAAAACAGCCATCAGACAGGCGAAAAAAAATATTGAACTATTTCATTTCTGCCAAAAAGAGGAAGTGAAAAAGATAGATACAATGCCCGGTGTAACCTGCTGGCGCCGGTCTTTACCCATCGAAAAAGTTGGGCTTTACATCCCAGGGGGCTCCGCTCCCCTTTTCTCTACCGTTTTAATGCTGGCTGTTCCTGCCTGCATTGCAGGTTGCAGGGAAATAATTCTTTGCACTCCGCCTTCAAAAGACGGAAAAATTAATCCTGCAATACTATTTGCAGCAAATCTTTGCGGAGTAACAAAAATATATAAGGTTGGCGGTGTACAGGCGATTGCTGCTATGACTTATGGCACAGCATCTATTCCAAAAGTTTTTAAAATTTACGGACCTGGCAACCAGTATGTAACAGCTGCCAA
>Ga0114938_1003090_pt1 | contig 10020 bp, 6 predicted proteins | sample AshMeaBigSpring_FD_88675 | JGI IMG/M metagenome (GOLD analysis project Ga0114938, IMG submission 88675) | Groundwater microbial communities from Big Spring, Nevada to study Microbial Dark Matter (Phase II) - Ash Meadows Big Spring | ecosystem: Environmental > Aquatic > Deep subsurface >...
ATAATCTGGGCAAACAAAGTTATTTTTGACATGAGAGAAAGTTTTCTTTGTTCTGCAACCTCAAAGCTAATTTGAGTTACAAATAACTTTCTCTCTTTTTTAATCGTTTAGGACGCTATTGAATCAAAATCTGTTTTCAGCTGTTGTACCACCAATTCTAGTGTGCTTATCAATTGCTCTGCAAGCAGAGGTATTTCTTCAATATGCTTCTGTTCTTTTGCAAAATTTTCGATTTGCCTTACTGTATTTTTCAATGTAGTAATGCCCATACCATCAATAGAGGGCTTCATGCGGTGGGCAATTTTACCGGCAGTTTCCCAATCGGTATTTGCAACCGCTTGCTGCAATTTTTGCATATCTAAAGGCACATTCAATACAAATATTTCAATCATTCGCTTCACAAAACCGGGCTTACCCTTACTCATTGCCTCTAACTGCGACACATTGTACATATTCCTTTGTTCTGACAGCAAAACATCGGGAGCTACCGTGGTATTTGTGGTTACTGATTTGGGTTGCTTTTTGACTGATACCTGTAATGCTTTACAAATGAGCAAAAACAAATTCAATTCGGTATAGGGCTTGCTGATGTAATAATTCATGCCTGTTTCCAAATACAATTCTTCATTGCCTTTTAAAGCATTGGCAGTTAGCGCAATAATAGGCACACTCGACTTACTAGGCGTGGCCATTTGCCTAATAAGCCGCGTAGCTGTTAATCCGTCCATTTCGGGCATATGCACATCCATCAATACAATATCAAAGGACTGCTGCTCTATTATCTCTACCGCATCTTTTCCATTTTCTACAATTGTTACCATGCATCCCCACGATTCTAAAAGGGTTTTTGCCAAAAATTGATTGATTTCTACATCTTCGGCAACCAACACATTTTTACCCTCGAGCCCAACAAATACCACATCTTCCTCCAAAGCAGGCAACAAATCATTTTCGGTACCCACGCCATACGATAAATAAAAGCTAAATGTAGTTCCCTCTCCAACGTTACTTGTTACCAAGATATTGCCGTTTTGCATTTCAATCAAGTTTTTGCAAATAGACAACCCCAAGCCCGTTCCCCCATATTTACGGGTAGTATCGCTAGCGGCTTGCACATATGGGTCAAATACAGCTTCTATTCTATCTGGTTCAATACCTATACCGGTGTCGACGATTTTAAATGCTACGTCTACGGTGTTATCTTGGCGGGAATGTGACACCAATTCGGCGGTGACGGTTATTTTCCCTTCGTTGGTAAACTTTATAGCGTTGTTGATTAAATTATTGATTATCTGCACCAACCTATACGGATCGCCAATAGTAACAAGGGTGTCCGGCAAATAATTTTCAAATGCCAATTGTAACCCTTTTTCTTCCGTTTTGTATTGAAACGATTGTACTGCATTGCTTAATTTTTCCACCATTCGGAACGGAATTTGTTCTAGCTCCAGTTTTCCAGATGCAATTTTTTCAATATCCAATACATCGTTTACAATAACGAGTAGATTGTTTGCCGAATCGGCTATCAACTTTAAGTAATCTTTTTGTTGTGTATCTAATTGGGTTTTGCTCAGCAAATTGGTTACGCCCATAATCCCATTCATAGGGGTTCGTATCTCGTGACTCATATTGGCCAAAAATGCCTCTTTGGCAAGAGCCGCCTCTTCGGTCATTTTTTTGGCTACCAATAGCTCTTTCTCGGCCTTGATTCTGTCGGTTATATCTTGCGCAAACAACACCACATACGGTTCTTGCCCTTCCTCTACCACTTTGTAGTTTTGGTAAAGTAAATAATATTTTTGACCGCTTTTGGCCAAAATACTAAATACACCGGTGTTACTGCCCTTGGTTTCGAGTTTTTGCAAATACAATTCTTTTAGTGTTGACTTGCTTTTGAGGGTTAAATAGGTATCAATTTTGGTACCCACCATCTCGTTATTGGTGTAACCAAGCAGCATGGATATAGCTGGATTAATACTCAAGATAGTGCCATCCACATCGTGCGTACAAATGAGGGCATTGCTGTAATTGATTAAGTCGCGATATCGTTTTTCGCTGAGCGAAATTTGTTGTTCAATTTTTTTGCGGTCACTGATGTTTACATTGTAACCAATAATCATAATAATATCTCCCGATTCATCGAGCACAGGAAACATATTGCGCAAGAAATATTCATATTGACCGGTAGCAGAAGGACGTTCTTCCTCCCAACTCACCAAATTTTTGGTACGCAATACTTGATTAAAGTACAATCGGTTACCAGTATTATTTTGTGGTCTTCCATATAAGTAATCGGCTTCTTTTCCAATCATCCAATCAATCATCCACTTGCGTAGTTCGGCGTCTTTAATGGCAATTGGATTTAAAAACAAATCGGAATAATCGGGATTAAAAACGGCAACATCTACGGGCAAGTGATTCAAAATGGTTTCAAACAATCGGCGTTGGGCTTGCAACCGCTTATTGGACAATATTTTTTCAGTTACATTTTTATAATTCCAAATATGTCCTACAAATACACCTTTTACAAAAATGGGAGTATAATCTAGCTCTAAAACCCTTCCGTCTATCAGTTCGATCTGTTGGTCTTTTGCAACGATTTTTTGTTCGGTAAGCCATTCAATTGTTTGTTCGTAAGCCTCAACTTGTACAAACATGTCGCCTATCAACTTACGTAGCTGTAACCCGGTTTTACCAACCAATTCAGATGGTGGAATTGGCACATTGAACAACGTTGCAAAACCATCGTTTACAAAAACAATGACATTGTTTTCGTCTTGTATTAGTAATGCCGTAGAAATATTATTGATTAATACATCTATCAATACTGCTACTTCGGATATATGGATATCCGATTCGGCAGCAAACTCGTTAGTATCAACAGTAGCTGCTCTGTTGCCAAGCAGCAGCTGTTGCAAAATAGATAACTTTTTCAGAATACCTAATTTTAAGAAATAGAAGAATAAAGATTATTGCCCAAGGCGTATTTCGCCATTTTGAATCATCCGATATATAGTGGATTTACCGATATCAAGTTTTTTGGCTACTAGCATTACATCTTGATTATACTTTTCTAAAAAGTGTTGTATGATGTTAATTTCATACTCACGCAAGGTAACTTCGTTGTTGATAACGCTACTAATATTCCCTACTTTATTAATATTTATATCATTTTCTTGTATTTCTACGCCATCGCTCATCACTACCGCAAGTTCAATTAGCGATTTTAATTCGCGAATATTTCCAGGAAAATGGTACGACAACAACTTTTGTTGCGCTTGTGGCGAGATACTTTTTACTGCCATTTTATTATCGGCACAAAATCCGTTAATAAAATGTTTGGCAAGTATCAAAATGTCGCTATTGCGCTCGCGCAAGGGTGGTAAATGAATAGGTAAACCTAGCAATCGGTAATACAAATCTTCTCGAAAATTTTTATTGGCTACTTCTTCTTGTAAATTTCGGTGAGTAGCCACCACTATCCGAACATCAATAGGTGTAACGGTATTGCCGCCCACTTTGGTAATTTCTCGTTCTTGCAGTACTCGAAGAAGTTTGGCCTGCAAATGCAAATCCATTTCTGCAATTTCGTCTAAAAAAATCGTGCCTTTGTTGGCTTCTTCAAACTTACCAATTCTGCTACCTACCGCCCCAGTAAAAGCTCCTTTTTCGTGTCCAAACAGTTCGCTTTCCAGCAATTCACTTGGTATAGCGGCCACATTAATGGCTACAAAAGGATACTTACTTCGGTTGGAGTTGTAATGTATGGCTTTGGCTACTACCTCTTTCCCGGTACCGGTTTCGCCGGTAACAGATACTGTAATATTGGTTTGCGATGCTTTTTCAATTAAAGAAAATACTCTTTTTATGGCATCACTTTGGCCTACAATTACTTTACTAAAATCATAATTTCGTTTTAGTTCAGTTTTTAAGGTTTCTACTTCTTTTTTTAGTCCTTTAATTTCTCTCAAGTGTTTTAAAACGCTCCAAAGCCTATCCTCGGTTTCTTCGTCTTTTACTATGTAATCAAAAGCACCTGCCTTGAGCAATTCAATAGCCGTAGATACGTCATCTTGCCCCGATATCATTATTACTTCTATATCGGGATTGTAGTCTTTAATTTTTTTGAGCACTTTTCCACCATCCGTTTCACCTAACGAAAAATCGAGTGTAACTACATCGGGATTTTGATGTAATTGTGCCAAAAAATCTTTTTCGTTATCAAACTTTTTGACTTGATAATCGGGATTTAAAGACAAATAATGCTCCAACATGGTAGCATACCACAAATCGTCCTCTAGGATAAATATCTTGAAAGCTTTGTTGTATTTCATTGACAAAACAGTGTGATGAAGAAAGCAAATAACCCAAAATTGTCTTTTAATGATACATTTTGAGCGTTTTATAAAAGCTAATTTATACAATTAAATGATAGAGATGACTTTTTTTCTTTTTTTGAGAAAAAAAGTCCCATTTTGAGAAAAATCAACAATTTACCTAAAATAAACTATTGATTTTCAATGTTATTTTTTTTGGCATAGTATTTATTCTTGGTTTACGGATTTCAATTGAATAACAGTACAAAACATTAACTTTTTAATAGCTTAACTGCCGCACAAATTACAGTACAAGTTGTCCAATTTTGCTCAAACATTTTTTTGTTAACTGCGTAACTATCATGAAAATAAAAAAACACATTGCTGTAGTGGAGGAACCAACCCCCACATTAACGCAAAAAATGAAAAGAAGTGCCATCAATATTATTTATATCCTTTTTTTAGGCTTGGCAGTGTTTCAACTTTTGTATTCTATATCGGGCACTTTAAACCTTTTTTAAAATCATTAACAAACAATACATAAATATATTTTTTTAGTTTTTTTTTGGTTTACATAAATGGGAAGTAGTACCCTGTAATTTTTTACAGGGTACCTTTATTTTACAAAAATCTGATAAACAGTTATTTAGGCATCGAAATGTTTTCCATATATTGCTATCTTTTTCTAGCATAAAAAAATAAAACCAATACTTGCGCGAGTAACAATCCAAAACTATTCAGGACACATCCAACATCAATGTGTGTGTGTGTCAAATTTAGTTTTTTGACTTTCTACCGTTGCACCCAAATATAACTTAGGACAAGACAGACTACAAACAACTGCTATTCAAAATGACAAACACGCATTTCTACTTACAACAAGATATCCACAAAGATACCATTACGCATACCTTACTTAAGCATTGCGCCAATGGCTTTGTATGCATTGATACGACTACAAACTCTATTTTAGCTTGCAGTAACCATTTAGAAAGCTTTTTAGGAATCCCTCCATTTCCTTTTAACAACCTTTCTTTAGCAACTATACAAAGCATTATTCATCTGCTCGATTGGCATATTGTAGAAGCCCAATTGCAACAATTGCCCACACTAGCCCCACAAACTTCGGTAAGCCTGCAAGTGCGCATAGGTAGCAATAATAATTTTCAAACATTTGAGATAAAATTGGTAAAAGAACCAATAGGGCAGCAAATGCCCGTTTTTGCATTTATCAAACACATTCTTGCACAACAAACCGCCCATGGTGGTAATAGCCGCGAACAAATAAAGTTAGACGAATTGGCATTCATAGCTTCCAATGAACTTGGTCACGAATATGCTAAAATTCAATCAATCATTCAATTATTAGATAACAAATACATTACCGATTCCGAACGAACAGATTTGATAGGCGAAGCAAAAAAATCTATCCAAATCATCAATTCCTCCATCTTCAAATTCAATCACAAACTATCGTATAACCAAACCGATACACATTTTGAACAAGAAAAAAACAAACAGGAATATAAAAAAATTGTATTGATAGACGACGATGTGCTTACCAATGTGTTAAACAAAAAAATCATCAATACGGTATTACCTGACAAGCCCTTGCACATTTTTTTGAATATTGACGATGCACTAGTGTACCTGAAAGAGAAAGACACCGAAGGCGACTATATGATTTTTTTAGATATCAATTTCCCGGATAGAAACGGATGGGATTTTTTAAATGAATACAAAAATTTTGCCACCAAATCCAAAGTAGTAGTTTTATCCTCATCAATCGATAATCGCGATAGAGAAAAAGCTCGATCTTACGAACTTGTCATTGATTACATTACCAAACCGCTATCGATGGAGTTTATCAAAGCACTTTTTGACTAGTGTGTTTTAATCCATTTGGTTTTAAATTCCTTAGTATAAATACGCGCAGCGGTTTTCAGTTATACATAACATAATTGAAAACCGCTTCTTTTTTTGTTACTATAAACCAATACTGTTAATTTGGCTTAATAGTTGATTCCTCTACACCATAGCTACTGTATTATTTACTGCCAAAATTGTACCGATGGAAAATTTGCTTGCCTTTTTTGAACATGCCAAAGAGCTTTTTTGGATGGTAGACGAACAATATCGGCTTGTATATGGCAACAAAGCCTATTTTACCGCCCTTCAACAAGCATATGGAACTACATTAAAAAAAGGGGATGTTGTCCTAAATTTGGAACAAACGGGTAGCGATGCGTACAATTTTTGGAAAACCGCATACGATAAAGCACTTACCATTGGTACATTAAACGAAAATGACCAAAAAAAATGTTTGCCCAATAATTTCCCCATTCAATTCGAATTTAAAACGCTCAACAGTTTTATACCTTACATATGCGTACGAGAAACTACATTTAGTACCGATGCAACTAAAACAAACATAACCGCCTCGGAACAACCCCATTCTATAGAAAGCGAAGCAGAACTACTGCTAATAGGTGTAAATAACCAAGGGGGAATTGCTACCGTTTCGGAAAAATTGGTGAAAGCGCTAGGTATACTTACCAATGTACCCGATCAACTTACATTTTCTAGCATTTTGCATCCTGACGACGTAGACAATGCCATTAGCCGATTTACCAAACACGATAAGGTATTCAACCATTGGTGCCGTTTAAAAATGGGCGGTAATAAATATGTATGGTGCAATATCAGCACTACCAAACCCGACCCCAACAACAAAGGATTTACTGCCACACTTACAGATATACGCCTGCAAGCAATACCTCACGATAACTTTGTACCCGATGTAAATTTATTGGAAATTATTGCCGAAACACAACAGGCCTATATTACTTACAGCAACCTCGAAAAAGCATTGCAACCTTGCTTATCGTACCTTTATGGCTTAGGGTTATCGCATTTTTCGTTCATTACGTTGCTCGATTGGAAAGGGCTGCAACCAACGCTTACCATCCCGGTTACATACGGCACATTGCCCCATTTTACCCATCACTTATCTAATTTACTTCAATACTTGTCGTTTTTGTGTAGCGATGCACAACGCGATTTAAACAACGGGCTTACGCAATCTATCAACGAGGGTTTTCATATTAGCTTTTTGGGCGAGCAGTTCATGGTTTACAACTTAGTACACCAAGGCAAGCTAGAAGGGGTTTGGGTAGTAGCCTCATCGCAACAAAAAACCATTCTTGCGCAGCAAAACAACATCATTGCCCATTTGCGCTCGGTTATTTGCCCGTTGCTCAACAGCTATAAAGCCACGGAAAACACCACGTCCATCATCCATAATTTATCGGCTAGTAAAGATGAATTATTATCGCTTGTGGCTTCCTTAGACGATATCGTTTTTGAAGTCAATCAATCATTCGAGTTTGTACACATATGGTGTAATAACGAAGCAATATTGCCTAAGCCCAAAGACCAAATGCTTGGCAAAAGCTTAAGACAAGTATATAGTAAAGAATTTGCGGCACCTTTTGAAAACGCCATCACCCAAGTAATTGCTAGCGGCAAAACAGAAAACATAGAATTTGACACCGTGATTAACCAACAAAAATATTGGTTAATGGCTCGCTTGAACTATGTGAAGCTTTTTTCCGGCGAAGTACGCGTATCGATGATGGTTCGAGACATTACCGACAAAAAATTGGCCGAAGTAGCCGTTGCAAAAGCATTGGCAAAGGAAAAAGAATTCAACGAAATGAAGTCGAAAATGATACAAAGCGTATCGCACGAATTTAGGACTCCTTTGGCCACAGTAGTTAGCAGCACCGAACTATTGGAAATGTATATTAAAAAGAACTACTCCATCATTGGCGAGCGAGCTTCGGAATTGTTTACCACCATTTATGATGAAATAGAACGCCTTAGCGATATGATGCGTAATTTTTTGGTTATGGGCCGCTTTGAAGAAAACCAAACACCCTTTCGCCCGAAGGCGGTTGATATACACTCGCTCATTCCTAGGATTATTAAAACACGATTCCATATTAAATATGGTGCCGATAAAGTGCAGTTTTCATCGGAAAACCCTCCCCAGCAAGCAGAAATTGACGAGGCACTCTTTTGGCACATCGTTACCAATATTGTATCCAATGCCATAAAATATTCGCCCGAAAAAGAACCCGTTTTTGTACATTTGAAATACTTGGAAAATGGATACGAACTGAGCGTAAAAGATCAGGGCATTGGCATTCCTGAAAAAGACTTGCCCAACATTTTTCAATCATTTTTCAGAGCCGGCAATTCGGAAGATCATAGCGGTTACGGCTTGGGCTTATCAATTGTGGAGCGTTTTGTAAAAATGCACCAAGGCAGCATTTCAGTAGTATCGAAAGAAAATATGGGCACTACCTTTGTTTTACATTTTAAATATAAGATTATATGACAAAAACTAAATTGCTTTTGGTAGACGATGAAAAGCCGCTTTTGATGAATGTGAAGGAAATATTAGAGCTCGAAGGCTTTGAGGTGGTAACCGGTGGCAATGGTAACGAGGGCTTACAGCAATACGAAAAAGAAAAACCTGAGCTAATCATTTGCGATATCATGATGCCCGATATGGATGGCTACGGTTTCATTCAACGTTTACGAGAACGGGGCTACACCAATGTGCCTTTCATTTTTTTAACCGCTAAATCGGACTACGACGACATACGTACAGGAATGACCATTGGCGCCGACGACTATTTGATAAAACCTGTAAAAGGCAAACAATTGGTAGAAGCTATACGCACACGACTACAGCGCAAACGTGAAATCAACAAACATTTAGAAAAAGACCTCATTCAAATTGAAAATGGTTTTAAACTCATAACCGATCAAGAGTTTTTTGCCTCCGTTTACGACATCATCAATTACTTACACCACCTCAAAAGCAAATACAGCGAAATGAGTGGCGAAGCGGTAGAACAATATTTGGGGTACATGGAAAAATCTACGGACCGGTTGATTAAGTTGATGAACAAAGTAAAAAACTGGCAGGATCAAAAACAACAATTACAAGAAGGCCTAAGCAATGGAGGGTCTACCAAAGTATTGCAAATTTTAAATAAAACAGCCAAAGAAGCCGCACTTAGCTACAACCGTCAGCAAGATTTAATTTGCAATCTTAGCGACGAAGCAGAGCTAGCACTTTCGTCCGAATTATTAGAAACCCTGCTAAAAGAATTACTAGACAATGCCTTTAAATTTTCTGAAAAAGGCAACCCGGTTGTTGTGGGTACCATGAAAGACAAAACAGAATACATAATTATGGTAGCCGACTGCGGAAAATCGACCAATGCCGAATCGCTCAACAGCATCAAACCATTTGAACGCAAAGCCGGAGTAGATAAAAACGATTCGGGAGTAGGTTTGGGATTGGCTATTACCAACTTAATTGCCAAAAGCATTAAAGCTCAAATTACGTATACCAACAACTCCCCCGCCGGCATATTGGTAACGGTAAAAATTCCGTTGGTAAATAATCCGACCGCATTTGATAAAGACTTGGTAGACCGTTTGAAAAATACGCCATTTGCTATATAGCACAACAAAAACAGCCATTTTAATTTACCACAAAACCTTACCTTTGCAGCCCGAAATAAAACAGTTCGGGCTTTTTTTATGAATTTATTCGTTAAACAACTAAACGCTGATGCTCAGGAGAACGCTGCAGCTGCCGAAGAGGTAGTAGCCGATTCTACAG
>Ga0114938_1003091_pt1 | contig 10017 bp, 5 predicted proteins | sample AshMeaBigSpring_FD_88675 | JGI IMG/M metagenome (GOLD analysis project Ga0114938, IMG submission 88675) | Groundwater microbial communities from Big Spring, Nevada to study Microbial Dark Matter (Phase II) - Ash Meadows Big Spring | ecosystem: Environmental > Aquatic > Deep subsurface >...
CATCGCTCGGCGCGCGCACCGCCAGCGCCACCGTCGCACTCTCCGGGTTGACGCGGATCAGGTCGGGCGCCGGCTCACCCAGCTCGACGTTGACGACCCCTGCCAGCGGTCGTTCCTCGAAGGGATTGGCCTCGCTGACCGAGACAAACCACACCACCGTCGCGAGCATGAGCGAGATGAGGAGCGAGCTGAGCGTGTTCCAGGGGATGCGCATGGCTCAATCCCCTGTCGCTTCATTGTTGCGCGGCGGGCGCACCCTGCTCCGGGCCGCGCGCTCGACGCCGAACAAGCCGGCGACCCAATCGACCCACGACCGCTGGCCGCGCGGGCGATAAAACGCATCCAGCACATGCGTCAGGCGATCCTGCTCGAGGCGGCGGATCATCCGCCCGTTGTGCACGACGCTGACGATGCCGGTCTCCTCCGACACCACGACGGCTACGGCGTCGCTGACCTCGGTGATGCCGAGCGCGGCGCGGTGGCGCAGCCCCATCTGCCGGTCACTGGCCAGCCCGATGGAGGTGAGGGGCATCACGCAGCCGGCGGCCACGATGCGGTCCTCCTTCAAAATCACCGCGCCATCGTGCAGCGGCGTGTTGGGATAGAAGACCTGCAACAGCGCTTCGGGGGTGACCGTGGCATCGAGCCTGACCCCGGTATCGGCGTATTCCCTCAGGCCGGTCTGGCGCTCGATGACGATGAGCGCGCCGTGTTGCCGCTCCGACAGCCGTTGGGCGGCGGTGGTGATGGCCTTGATCACCGGCTGCGGGTCGGCCTCGCGACTGTTCCAGTGCAGATCGGTGCCGGCGCGCCCCAGCCGTTCAAGGCCGCGCCGGATTTCGGGCGCGAAGATGACGGGGATGGAGATGAGGATGGCCGGCAGGCCCTGGCGCAGCAGCCAGGAGAAGCCCGGTAACTGCAGCAGCCGCGTGAGCACGACGATGACGATGGCCAGCAGGATGATGCCGCGCAGCAGCGTCAGCGCGCGCGTGCCGCGCAGCAACGCCAGCACGATGTAAATCGCCGTGGCCACCAGGGCGATATCGAGTACGCCGAGCCAATTGAGTTGCGAGAAATAGTAGGCGACTTCCGACAGGACTTCTGACACGACGGTTTTCGGTTGTGCGTTGGGCGCGGCGGGGATGAACCGCTCACTCAAAGCCGCCCCGGTGCGGGTCGGGGCGGGTGCGGATAGGGCTACGCGTGTTGCAGCTGATCGAGCAACTGCTGGTAGGGCTGCGGGTCGTCCGGTCCCAACGCCAGAATAGTGCGCAAGGTTTCGATGGCCTGTTGGTTCTGGCCGTTCTGTATCTGGAGATCGCCCAGTTGATCGTAGCGGGTGATGGCATCGGCGCGGCGGCCCTGATCCTGATATACCCGTGCCAGTCGCGCGATCAGCGCGCTGTTCTCCGGGTGGCCGTTGAGCAACTCCTCCAGTAACGTCGTCGCCGTGCCGAACTGCCGCGCGGCGAACAGGCCTTTGAGGTAGTCATCCAACTCGGCCACCGCCTGGCGCGTATTGGCCAGCCGGAAGTACAGGTCGATCAGGGCGATGCGGGCCTTTTGATCGTTCGGGTCGATGCCTTTGGCCTGCTCGTAGACGCGCACCGCGTCGCGCCACTGCAACCGCTGCATGTCAATGTCCCCCATCTGATGCAGCAGGCCGAGGCTGGCCTGACGAGCGCCGGATTGTTGCGCCAGCTTAAGCGCGTTGGCCAGCGTCTCGCGCGCGGTATCGAGGTCGGTCAGGTCGTAGTGCGTCCGGGCCAGCTCCCCGTATTGCGTCAGCGCCTCATCGGTGCGGCCGGCGGCGATGAGCATGTCGATCAATTCCTGGCGCGCCGCCAGGTCAACCGGGTTGAGCTTGAGCACCTGTTGCATCAGCCGCGCCGCCCGGCCCACTTCTCCGCGCACCTGATAGGTGCTGGCGATTACGCGATACTTCGTCGCGGCCATATCCAGCCGATCCTCGGCCACCAGGATTTCTGCCATGCGGATGTGCACGGGCAGATAGGTCGGCGAGGCCTCCAGCGCGTACAGCGCCTCCTCCATCGCCGTGGCGTACAGCTTGCGGCGGATGTAATCGTCGATGCGGTGCAGCGACTCCATCACGCGGTCGTTGCCGGGCGTGGTGAGGGTGTCGGCCAGCGTGGCCACCAACCCGTCGTCGGATGCGTCGAGTTGCTGACGGGCCTGGCGCGCGCGCCCCTCCCAGTTATCACCGGCGAGGAAACGCCGCAGCCCCGGCACCAACTGTCCCAATTCCACTTCGCTGGTGCGGGCATAGGCATCGGCCAGCGTCTCGTACGCTTCGGCCAAACGATCCTGCCGATCCGGCGCGATCAACGACATATCCAGCCGCTTGAGGGCCTCGAAGTAACTGTTGAAGGCCTCGCGCGCTTCACCATTCGCAGAGTGCGCCTCGCCCAGCCCGTACAGCGCGCCCAACATCACCGCCTCATGCCCGATGGCGGCCTGCAGGTACGGGATGGCCTCGGTCGGGTTGCCCTTCTCGAGTTGCAGCGCGCCGAGCATATAGGCGAGCAGCGGGTGATCGAGGCCGGCGTCGAAGGCGGCTTTGAAGTTGCTGGCGGCGGCGTCGGTGTTGTGGGCGGTCGCGCTGGTCAGCGCCTGCCCGAGGTACATCACGATCTGCGCGCGCTGGCTCTCCTCGTTGCGCGCCGAGCCGCGGGTGAACATGCTCACCGACGAGGTGGTCTTGTTGGTGTCGGCGTCTTCCTCGAACAACATCTCGGCCAATTGCGCCAGGGCGGCCTCTTTGGCTGTGACGAGGGGCGAGGCGCCGCTGGCGCCGTGGCTGCCGTTGGCCGAGGCTGGCGCTTTGAGCGCGGCATCCGGCGCTTCGGCCAAGGCCTGCGCCGAGAGCATGCCGGTGCCGCGCTTGGCGGCGCGATTGAGCGGCGCGATGGGGCGGTTGCGCCTCAGGCTTTCGGCGGCCGCGCGCAGTTCGGGCAACTGCGGGTCGAGCTGACCGGCGCGTTGCAGCGCCTGGCCGGCCTTCTCCACGTCGCGCACACTCTGAAAGACGCGGGCCAGGTCGATGTATTCGAGCGCAGCGAGGCGGGGCTGATTGGTGTTTTCGAGCGCGCGCACCAACCGCAGGCGCGCGTTCAGGTTGTCGGGGGCGATGGTGACCACTCGCATCCACACCTCGATGGCCTTGTTCACATCGCGTTTGGTGAGGTGCATCTCAGCCACCGCCAGGTATGTCTGCGCGGCTTCATTGATCCGCCCCTGGCGCTCGAAGATCTCGCCGACTTTCTCCGGGCCGACCGGGTCGCCGGGCATCAACATCGTCGCGCGCTGATAGGCCGCCATCGCGTCGTCCAGCCGGTCGGTTTGCAGCAGGGCGAAACCGAGCGCGGAGAGCGCGCCGGCGTCATCGGGGAATTCGGTGAGCGCCGCGCGATAGTAAGCGATAGCGCGCTCCCACTGCTGATCCCACGCGGCGGAGGCGCCGCGGCTCATTGCCTGATCAAAGGTAGCGCGATTTCCGGCCATAACGCGAGGCAGTATAGCATAATCGTTTTGAGCGCCGGGCGAAAGTTAGGGCGCGCTCACAAACTCTCACGCAACGTCCTTCATCTCTTCCCAGTTCTGCCCGCTGCGCACCTCGACCCCCAGCGGCACGTCGAGGCGGAAGACCGTCTCCATCAATCGCCGCACCACCTGGGCCGTCTCCTTCACTTCTTTCTTCGGGCACTCGAACACCAACTCGTCGTGAACCTGCAACAGCATCCTGGCCGACAGCCCGGCCCCGGCCAGGGCCGGGGGGATGGCGAGCATCGCCTTCTTCACGATGTCGGCGGCGGTGCCCTGAATGGGCGCGTTGATGGCCTCGCGTTCGGCGCGCGCGCGGGCAATCGCCGCCTCGCGCGAGCTGGCGCCGCTGCTCAACCCGGGGAAGTAGCGCCGCCGCCCGAGCAGGGTCTCCACGTAGCCGCGCTCGGCGGCCTGGCGCTTCGTCTCATCGAGATAGCGCTTGAGGCCGGGAAAACGCGTGAAGTAGTTTTTGATGAAGTCCTCGGCCTCGGCCAGCGTCAGCCCGGTCGTCTTCGTCAGGCCGAACGCGCCCTGGCCGTACAAAACACCGAAGTTGACCGTGTTGTGTGACACAAATCCATTTGCGATGTAGCAGTGGCCCCGGGGTACCACCAGGTCATACACCGGACTGGCAGCGTCTGTGATGGAGGCAACGGGCAGAAAGCTGACCGGTCGGTGCAGAAGCTTGCGGAGGTGAGTCGCACTCGGGTGATCACGCCCGGCGTGCTGCAAGTGGTCTACCATCATCTGTGCCCGGGCGCGATTGAGTCGCACCGGGTGCTTTGTTCGCAGAACTTCATACGCCTTATCACGGGCAGGGCCATGAAGGTGCTGGTACACTGCCTGCACATGCCTCGTCTGGTGGGGCAGGATCGTCAGATCGTAGGCAATGCCCGGCCTGACTTGAGTTTTGCGTTGGGAGGTGATACCGACCATTCTCATGAATCGTTCGAGGGCGGCGATGCCACCGAGATGTAGGGTGTAGTAATCGTCAGGGCGATTACCGCGCCGCTCGATGTACTGACGGAAGTAGAACCCGTGATTGAGCAACATCTGTTGAAGTTGCCAGGCTAACACCTTCGACTTCGTGCAATACGACAGGGTACGAAATGCCCGTTTGCCGTTCGCTTTGAGCGAACCATCCCCTGCAAATAACGCTTTCAGAAATTGAACCTGGATCTCTCGAGGCGCTTCAATCATCCCGACTGGCAAACATTTCGCGGCGGATAACTTGCCGACGCCCATCGCATCGAGCCAAGCGACCAGTTTGCTCGAGTTAATCGAGAAGTAGATATTCTGCCCACGCTCGTGCGCCTTTGCTCGCTCACCGAACAATGCTCGGCACGTGCTCCGCAGATCGGCTACAACCTCCGTTTCAGTGATATGCTGGCTAATCACCACAGTGCCGGTGCGTTTTTTCGTGCGGTGATGATAGACATAGCCTTCCGCCACAAGGTAGCCGAAGAAGCGCGCCAGTTCAGGCGTCCAACAGCGCGGGAGGCTGAGATCACGGAAATTGGTGGTGCCGAGGTCATCCGGCAACTCGATATCAGGGAGCGTCATCCGAGAGCCAAACGCAGCCGCTTCCTGCACTACGCCCACATAGTCTTCTGGTTGAAGGTCGGCTGCCCGCCGCCAAACGTAACAGCCGGTTTGATCAATCGCTCTGAGACGATGATCCGGCGTACAGGTAATCTCAAGGCCACCTTGGAGGCGAACAACACGCACGGAATGGTGCCCACCGTAGTACAAGTGCGTCGCGGACTGCGGCCCTGCATCAGTCATGACGGTCAACTCAAGGGGTTGATACTGGCCCGGAGCAAGTGGGGCGGCGGCCAGCGAAGCAATGGGTAACAGGCCGCGATCGGTGTAGATTAATGTGTCTGCTGCCACGCATTTCGCCGTCCGCCGCTGCTCCTTGGTCACTTTCTCCGCCGCAACACCGAGCACGGCGGCGGCGGTGGTGGTGTGAATGTCCTGCCCTTCGAGGAAAGCCTGCCGCAACGCCTCATCCTTCGAATAGTGCGCGGCGATGCGCAACTCGATCTGCGAATAGTCTGCCGACACCAACGCGTTGCCTTTGGCCGCGATGAAGGCCTTGCGCACGCGCCGCCCGAGTTCGGTGCGGATGGGGATGTTTTGCAGGTTGGGATCGGACGAGGCGATGCGGCCCGTCACCGCGCCGGCCTGGTTGTACGAGGTGTGCACGCGTCCGGTGTCGGGGTTGACGGCGAGGGGCAGCGCGTCCACGTAGGTTGATTTGATCTTGGCCAGCTCGCGCTGCTCGAGGATCAGGCCGATGACGGGATGCAGGTCGCGCATCTCCTCGAGCACGTCGGCGGCGGTGGAGAATTTGCCGGCGGCCGTCTTGCGGCTTTTGTCCGGCGGCACAAGTTGCAGCTTGCCGAACAGCGCCTCGGAGAGTTGCTGCGTCGAGTTGAGATTGAACTCGTAGCCGGCTTCCTTGTAGATTCTCTTCTCCAGCCTGCCGAGCTGTTGCGTCAACTCTTTCGCCAGTTCGGCCAGGTGCTCGGTGTCGAGGCTGATGCCCGCCATCTCCATCTCGGCCAGCAGCGGCACCAGCGGCATCTCCAAATCGTTGAGCAATTCGAGTTGATGCTTCTCTTCGAGTTCGGGCCGCAGCGCCGCGACCAGCCGCAACGTCACATCGGCGTCGGCGGCTGCATAATCCGCCGCGCGTTCAATCGGCACCCGATCCATCGTGATCTGCTTCCTGCCCGAGCCGATCAGCTCGCTGATCTCCGTCATCTCCACACCGAGCCGCACCATCGCCAGCTTCTTCAATCCCAGACTGTGTGAGGCCGGGTCGGTCAGCCACTCGGCCAGCATCGTGTCCATCCCGAGCGGGGCGACGCGCAAGCCGTGGCGCGCCAGCACGATGTAGTCGAAGTCAATGTTGTGGCCGTGTTTGGGGATTTTGGGATTCGTGAGCGGGCCGCGCAACGCCTCGATGACTCTGGCGACGGGCAGCTGCTGCCCTTCGGCGTGCCCGATCGGGATGTAGTAGCCCTCGCCCTCCTTCACCGCCAGGGAGATGCCAACCAGCCTGGCCCGCATCGGGCTGACGCCGTCGGTCTCGGTATCAAACGCGATGCCGTTGGGCGCGGCATCGAGTGCCCGCGCCAGCGCCGCCAGCGCCGCTTCATCGGCGACGATGATGGCCCTGGTCGGCCCGCCATCGCGCCGCGACGCAGCCGGCGCGGCCTCGCCGAACAGCCCCATCTGCGCGCCGACCGCAGCCGGTTCGCCGCCCGCCGTTGGCCGCTCACCCCCCGGCAGACGCTTGAGCAACGAGTTGAATTCCAACGTGCGGAACAGCGCGAACAGTTTCTCGCGGTCAGGCGGCCTGACGCGACACGCCTCGAGGTCAAACGACAGGTCGAGGTCGGTGACGATGGTCGAGAGCTTGAGGGAAAGGTAAGCTGCCTCCTTCCCGGCTTCGAGTTTGTTCTTGAATCGCGCCGCGACTTTCTCGAGGTGTTTGTAGATGCTGTCCAGCGAGCCGTATTCCTGAAGCAGCTGCGTCGCCGTCTTCTCGCCGATGCCGCTCACGCCGGGGATGTTGTCACTCGTGTCGCCGACCAGGGCCTTGTAGTCGATGTACTGTTTCGGCGTCAGCCCAAACCGTGCCTTGACCTCGTCCGGCCCGTAGTCCACCGCCTCGGACAGCTTCTGCCCGGCCAGGTTGATGGTGACGTGCTTGTCGGCCAGTTGCAGCAGGTCGCGGTCGCCGGTGATGATCTTGACCGAGACGCCCTCGGCCGCCGCGCGCCTGGCGACGGTGCCCAAAACGTCATCGGCCTCGTACCCTTCCGCCGTCAGGACGGGGATATCGAAGGCCGCGACCACCTCCTTGATCCGCTCGATCTGCACATGCAACTCGTCGGGCATCTTCTCGCGGGTGCCCTTGTAGTCCGCAAACAAATCATCGCGGAAGGTGCGGCCCAGGTCAAAGCTGACGGCCAGGTAGTCTGGCTGGTCGTCGGTGATGAGCTTGAGCAGCACGGAGGTGAAGCCGTATGTGCCCGCGGTCGGCTCGCCGCTCTTCGTCACCCAGCGGTTCGCGTCGCCGCCCGCGCCAGTGAGGGCGAAGTAGGTGCGGTACGCCAGGGCATGGCCATCGATGAGGTAGAGAGTTTTTCGTTTGGGCATGAGCGATCTCGCGTGTGAACGACGCAGGCAGTATAGAACGGAAGTGTGAGGCCGGCAACGGACTCCGCCCCGGCCGTCGCCGGCGCTATAATTTCCGGCATGCGCATCGCGATGCTGTCGTATCACACCTGTCCCCTGGCCACGCTGGGCGGCAAAGACACGGGCGGCATGAACGTCTACGTCCGCGATCTGACGCGCGAGCTGGGGCGGCGTGGCTTCGCGGTGGATGTTTTCACCCGGTCACAGGATGAGCACCAGCCGCATGTCAAAGAGGACCTCGGCTACGGCAACCGCGTCATCCACGTGCCCGCCGGCCCCGAGCGCCCGCTGCCCAAGGAAATCCTGTATCAGCATGTGCCCGAGTTTGTCGGCGGCATTCGCGAATATGCCCGCGCCAACAACCGGCGCTACGACCTCCTCCACGCTCACTACTGGCTGTCGGGCGTCGCGGCCCGCAGCCTGAGCACGGCCTGGCACACGCCGTTCGCGCTCATGTTTCATACGCTCGGCATGATGAAGAACCGCATCGCTCAGAACGACACGGAGCGCGAGGGTGAGTTACGGGTGCGCGTCGAGACGGAACTGATGGGGCAGGCCGACCGGCTGGTGGTGGCCACGCCAGCCGAGGTGGCGCAACTCAACTGGCTTTACCAGGCAGATGTCACCCGCGCCGTCACCATTCCCCCGGGCGTGGATACGGCGGTCTTCTTTCCCCGCCCGATGGATGAAGCCAAGACGCGCCTGGAGGTGGACCCGGACAAAATCCTGTTGCTCTTCGTCGGGCGCATCGAACCTCTCAAAGGCCTGGAGACGTTGTTGCGCGCCGTCGCCATCCTGCGCGAGCGCGGCGTGTGCCAGTGTGAGCAACTGTGCCTGGCCATCATCGGCGGCGACCCGCAGGACACGGCCGCCCACCTCAACGAGGAGATGGCGCGGATCAAAGCCTTGCGCGAGGAGTTGGCCCTTGGCGAACTCGTCACCTTCCTCGGCAAGCAGGATCAGGACACCCTGCCGGATTACTACGCCGCCGCCGACGCCGTCATCATGCCCTCGCACTACGAGTCGTTTGGGATGGTGGCGCTCGAGGCGATGGCCTGCGGCACGCCGGTGATCGCCTCGGAGGTGGGCGGGCTGGCGTTCCTCGTGCGCGACGGCGCGACCGGATATCACGTGCCCGACCGCGACCCGGCGGCGCTGGCCGACCGCATCTGCGCCATCCTGACGGACCCGTTGTTGCGCGCGCGGCTCGGCGGTCAGGCGGCGGAATACGCCCAACGCTACACGTGGCAGCTCATCGCCGATAAGATGGTGGCGATGTATGAGGGGATGGTGAACGGCAACGGCATAGCGGCCAACGGCCGGGCGCCTGCCGGAGGGCGCTGAGGGTTACGCGGCGGTGAATTTCCCGCCCGTGATCTGGCGCTCCAGTAACCGGCGGCCCTCGTCGAACTTGAGCGTGACCTCGATCGGCTGAAAGCAGCGCCCGCTGCCCATCAGCACTTTGCGCACGTGATAGGTCGTCGCGCCGCTGGCCTCGTCGAAATCCTCGCTCAACTCATTCCCCAGGTTGACCGCGCCACGGAGGATCTCGCCGCAGCGCTGGCACTGCACCGTGACCGGATACAGTGTCTCGGCCCGGCTGGGCGGCGTGCCCGAGAAGAGGCTGGCAAGCTTTCTGAAGATTCCCATGGTCAGTTGCTTCCGTTGGTGTAACTCTCGTTCAAGGCGTACAGCGCGCAGCGATACGAGATGAACGACGTGAACTCGACCAGCTTGGCCTCGCGCTTGTCCTTGCGCACCCACAGGTCCAGGGCATCCGAGCGGGCGCTGCACTTGTCGAGCAAATCCTTCACCACCAGGTCGGGCACGCCCGTCCAGCGGCTGACCTGGGTGAGGATATCGCGCTTGTGCTTGCGGATGAAGTTGTCGGTGTGAACGTAGTCGCGCTCGCGCTTGCGCCCGTTGCGTTGCACCGGCGCGGGCTGCCAGAACAGGTCGAGCAGGTCGGGGTCGATGTAGCCGGTGGCCTTGCGGCGATAGTGGCGCGTGCTGCGCAGGCGGAAGAACTTAGCCACCGTCATTTTGTAGTCTGACAGCGGCTCGTAAGGATTCGGCTCCTGGCTGATCAGCGGCGTTTCATTGCCCAGTTCTTCGATGAGTTTTTCGGTGAAGCGCAGTTTCTTCAGCGCGCCGGGATAGTTGCGATAGGCGCGCCGCCAGTTGTAGCGGGGCTGGAGGAGGACGTTGAACGTCTCGGCAAAATCATCGTCGGGATGTTTC
>Ga0114938_1003092_pt1 | contig 10015 bp, 8 predicted proteins | sample AshMeaBigSpring_FD_88675 | JGI IMG/M metagenome (GOLD analysis project Ga0114938, IMG submission 88675) | Groundwater microbial communities from Big Spring, Nevada to study Microbial Dark Matter (Phase II) - Ash Meadows Big Spring | ecosystem: Environmental > Aquatic > Deep subsurface >...
TAATAAGCCGAGACCTCTCCCCATATATTTTTTAGCAATAGATACGACGAGACGGAGATTAGATTCAGCGAGTTTTTTTCGAGCTGCTTGATCGCCCTTTTTAATGAGACGTCCCAGTCGTACTTCCTCATCACCTGTGATGAGCGGATAGCGACCAATCTCGTTCAGATACATACGAATCGAGTCATCTGAAATGACTGAAAGATCAATCATTTCAGTTTTTTCTTCATCATCATCTTTTGATGATTCAAAAAGATTCTCACGTTCAAGGTTATCAACGAGTTCAATTTTTAATACGAGGAGCGCATTGTAGATTCGATCGAGAAGATCGATATCTTCTTCTGCTCTTGGCATGAGGGCAGTCAATTCATCTTGGCTGATTTTTCCTTCAACTTTACCCTTTTTGATGAGTTCTTGTATGTTGTCAGGTATGTCCTGGACCAATTCTTCTGGCAGAGATGTGTCAATAAAAGTATTGAAACCTTTTCCTATACGGCGGCCATCTTTATCTCGATCAACGTTGATACGGGCTCCTTGTCATTTAGGTCCTTTTTCACGAAAAAGAAGTTCATCTTCTTCGATCTGTTCCAGAATTTGTCTATCTTCGTGATCAATACTATCATCTTCTATTATTTCATCACCGAGTACCTTTTTAATAGGTACTTTCCAGTCATGAGGATCTTCTTCGTCAATTGAAGGGAGTATAAAAAAATCTTTTTCTTTTGCTCACCTTTTTTTACTAGGTTGCTTCTCATTATGAAGATCAACATCGATGTCATCAAGTTGGACTTCTTCTACGGCTATTTTTTTATTTTTTTCGACTTTAACCATAATATAAAATAATTAGATGAGTGATTTCTCTTTCGCTTTTATGAGGAGATGATTGAGTTTTTGAATATCATGAGCATACTCTTTTTGCAATTTTCTGAACACAAACTTATCTATGTTATGAATAAGTTGTAAAAATTCTTGCATTATTATTTCTGTTTTTTTATTTTCTGTCAGTGTCTCAAATCGCAGTTCATACGTACGAAGAGATTCTGAATCGAGAACACCCTCAACACACTGTTTGAGAAGTGAGAAAGAAGTATCGAGAGAGATTTCAGGGTAAAAAATACAGTGCTCCAAAAAGGTTTCTTTTCCTCCCGCAAGACCCGCAATATAAGCGATAAGATAGTCTTGTCATGAGAGCTGTGTGGAGGGTTTTTCTTCCTGTTTTTTCTCGTTTTTCCTTCCCCGAACTGCTCTATTGTATTCGAAGTAGACACTTTGCAAGCTTAAATCAAGTTTTTTTGCAATAAGTCGTAATGATTGATCAATAACGACTGTGCCATGCATATGTGTTATCATTCAGAGTACATCTTGTAAAAGAGCATTTTTTCCTTGATTTGTAGTAATATCATATTTTGAAGAGCCTGACTCAATGACGAACTCTATTCCTGGGATGGCATGTTGTATTTTTTCTCAGAAATTGCCACCTGATTGCAAAAATTCATCAGGATCTTTGGATCCCTCTAAATCTATAACATAAATATCAACTGATTCATTTACGAGATTTTCTATGGAGCGTAGAATTGCGAGCTTACCCGCTTCATCTCTATCAAGACAGAGATAGATCTGATCTGTGAGGCGACGGATAATTTTGATATGTTCTTCTGTGAGGGCTGTTCCACTGATTCAGACGACATTTTCTATACCAGCTTGGTGAAGGCTTATTGTATCCATTTGACCTTCAACAATGATGACTTTTTTCTGTTTCACAATACACTGTTTCGCTCGATCGATTCCAAACAGGATATTACTCTTGTGAAATATAGGTGTTTCTGGAGAATTTACGTACTTTGCTTCATCATTTCAGGATTTCAATGTTCTACCAGAAAATGCGATGACATCTCATCGATAGTTACGTATAGGAAAAATAATCCGACCAAAAAATCTATCCTTGTAACCAGAAATAAAAATACCACTTTCCATAAGAGTTTTCTCTGAGAATCATTTCTTTTTCATGACTTCAAACATCTCTCTTGGCTCACAACTGTAACCAATTCACCAATTTTTTAGTGTTTCTTCAGTCATTCCTCTTTTCATGCTATATGTACGTGCTTCGAGTCCTTCTGGTCACCAGAAAGCATTTTTATAAAATGTTGCCACTTCTTGGTAGAGTTTGATGAGAATGGCTTTTTCATCACTTGCTTGATTTTGTATAGTATCTGTCTTGAGTTCAATACCAGCTCGTTTAGCAAGTATTTGGAGGGCCTCACGGAACTCTATCTTTTCTAGCAGCATCAGAATTTGTATTGGTCATCCTCATTGATTTGTGGCAAAACAATATGCGATTTGTTTTGCAGGTGATACAACAAAAGAAGGTGTCTTTTCTGCTTTGAATGGTGAGAGTCACTTCCAATTTGCTCCTGATTTCTTGAGGGGCACATATTCTCTCACGAGCTCGACAATATCGATGCGTGATTCTATGTCTGAGACAAGAGTGGAAGAAGACATAGCAGAAAAAGTTTATTTGGTTTATTGGTCTGTTTTTGCTGTAGGATGTTTGTCATTTATTGTTCTTTTTCTATCTTTTTTTGTTCATCAGGTAATTCTAAGAGAATATCTTTTTTCTCAGCTTCTTCTTTTGCTTTCTCAGCTTCTTCTTTTGCTTTTTTCTCGTCATCTATGAGTTTCATCTCTCTTGGATAGGCATCTCTCAGAAGTTTTTCAAGTTCTTCAAAGTTTTTGTATCCATAAATGACTTTATCACCCATTACCATCGCTGGCAATGTCTCTTTAATATCAAAAATAGATATTAGTGTCCGAATGATTGAGAGATCGAGGAAATAATCAAATGAATATACTCGTAATTCTGGGTATTTCTCACGGAGTTTTGTGAGCGTATTTCATGCTTTAATACAATCTTCACACTTTTCTGAATTTGAATAAAAATAAAATGCAAACATGATCTTTTTCCCACATCTTTCAGTGATACGCTTCATGAGGAGATAGTCTTTGACCTCTAGGAGGGAATAGAATTTTTTGAGTTGTACGATATCTGGACTGTTAGCTCACACATTCTGTTCTGTAAATTCTATCTTCTTTGCCAATTCTCAAAGTTCTTGAGAAAGAATTTGGCTCCCTACTTCTTTGCAAGAAAGTTCTGAGAGAAGTGAGAACTGTGTTTCGCTTGAGAGGATATCGGTAGAGATACTTTCATACAGTGATTTCATCTCTGTCACTCGTGTACGATTAAAGTGATTGTTTATTACTATAGCGGAACCAAATACCGTTCCTGTCATAATAAATGTGATAATGTATTTTTTCCAGTCAACCATAAAAAGAAATATAAGAGATAAAAGAAGAGTATATTGAAAAGTATAGGGTACAAAAAAATTATCTCCAGCTCGTTTGTTTTTTTTGAATATTATTATAAATTGCTTTTCCAAGCCAAAAAGGCGCTATGAATGTATAGAGCATTAAAAAAATAAAATCTCCATTTATTTGCCATTTTCCAGAGGTCATTCGTCTCCCAATTGCAAGAAGGACAATCATGACACATAACAGCACTGCAGACAGAAGTCATACTGTATTGAGATTAACAAAAAATATATCAAAATTTTCCCATTTCCAATGTTTGAAACCATATATTTGGTAATCTTCTATTTTTTTTATTATTCCCTCGATAGAGTGAATGACACTAGCAATTACAAAGGGTATTGTAAGTACAATACTTATAAGTGCCATAGGGAGCACCACTAAACCGAGATCTCCATATTTTTTATTAAAGAGCATTTTTCGATAATCAATGAGATTACCGAGAAAACCACTTACCCAACGTACACGTTGTTTGTAGAGTTTTTTGATAGTATTTGGACTGGAAGTATAGACAACAGCTCGTGGCGCATGTACTATCTTGAGTTGGTTTTTTTGCATTCGCATAGCTATTTCCATATCCTCTGTATTGTGTGCATGTTTATAGTTTCCGATTGTATCAAATACCTCTTTTCTGAAAAAGGAAAATGGTCCAGGTGCTATATGGATAGCATGCATCATAGACATCGCATAACGAATCAAGTTGCCGTAATGATATTCTGCTCTCTGCATCTTCTGGATAAGTGTTTGTGCTTTCCATATAACGGTTGATGGTGTCACTGCCATGACAGTTGGATCAGAGAATTTGTGCATAATATGTCTTAGTGCATCTGGTACCACAAATGAGTCAGCATCGAGACATCATACAATTGGAGTCTTGCAATACTCTAATCCCAGATTTAGTGCAGTGTGTTTGCCTCCATTCTCTTTATGAATAATCTGAATATTATGAAATGTATTATATGGTTTTAAAAGTTCTGCAGTCTTATCTGTTGAACCATCGTTAATAATAATGATGTGTATTTTATCTTTTGGATAATCAAGTTGAAAAATCGATTCTATTGTCCCAACGATCGTTTTTTCTTCATTGAAGCAAGGAACAAGTATAGTTACTGGTATCTCTTCTGTAGCTTGTGTGTTCTTTGATCAGGACTCTTTGTGCTCCAAGAATGATACAAGAATAAATATCTCAAAATAAAAAACACAAAAAAGGAAGAGGTAGTTGATGATTTCCAATGTTTGATCCATAGTTCTTTGACAGTTTTTTGGCTCATTATAAATATTTTTCTGAAAAATCTAGTTATTGTTTGTTTGGATGCAGAGATATAAGAATTTTAAAACACGCCATATTCTCCTGCTGTGTTTTTTGGGGTTTTTATAGAGTCGGTAGAGCCACTCACCTCACCATCTCGAGAAGAATCATGGTACTGGCATACGAAAACCAGTAATTAAATCAATTGAGCTTCCCGCTCAGATTCCTAATATAATTGATGTATTTTGCGTGAAGAGTGTGTGGAGTATTTTTTCCTGTTTTCCTGCGCCGTGCGTTGCTATAACTATAGGATGATTGATTGCAGCAGATATGTTTTTATCTTCGTCAGTCACTATCACAGAGCACTGAATTCATGGATATTTTTTCTCAATAATATCTTGCATATTTTTTTGTGAAGCGCGTTTCAATATGTCACTTGCAGAATTTCATGTTACAAGTGGATCTATGATAGTGACTCAAATATGATTCTTGGCTGCAAGAGTGAGGATATCGAGCGTCAATCGAGAACCAGTAATTCTTTCCCCATATTCTTGAGAGAGTGCAGATCTATGCAATACTGCTCGTATAAACCAGAGAGGGAGGAGTCAATATTTGATCCAACGAGGGAGTTTGGAATCTGCTATCTGATATCCTACAAAGATGCCAACTCCATCAGGAATAGCAATATCAGATGATCTCAGAATTGCTGCAAGTTTTTTATCATTATAAGCATCATAGAGTATTTCTGGATTTGGCGTGACGATAAGTGTTTGTTCTTTATTTTTAAGACGAGATGAGATGATATCGAGACACTCAATATAGGCAGCTTTTAAAAAGCGGACACCAAAAAAAGTATGGAATTTCATAGCCCGTATAGTATGGAAAAACGGGGACTTATCAAATTCTAGAAAAACTTTTTTCTTTTCTGAACTTTAGCGTATGATACGTATAAGATTTTTCCTATGTACCTTTTTCTTGATACTGAAACCCATAATGTGATTGATCCCATTTTGATTCAACTTGCGTATAAACCGTCTGATAAACTCGAGTATTTTTCGGCGCTCTATAATACTGGTGGAATACCACTTGATTTTGGTTCTATGGCGGTCCATCATATCACCGAAGCTGAGATAGCTGATAAACCCTTGTTTCTCGATTCTTTTGATGCAAAAACACTTCAGTGATTGCTCAAAACTTATACTCTCGTAGCGCATAATGCGGCGTATGATATCGATGTCCTTGTTCGACAAGGCATTGAGATAGTTTCTTCTATCTGCACCCTCAGACTCGCACGATATCTCTATCCAGCACTTGAACAACATAAGCTTCAATATCTCCGTTACTATCTTGGTATCGAATTTGCAGAAAAACCACAAACACATGATGCACTCGGTGATGTACTCGTCCTCGAGAAAGTTTTTTATAAAATGTATGAAGCACTGAAAGTGCAAAATCCAGAGAAAAATGAACAGGAATTAAAATCTCTGATGATCGATATTTCATCACGCCCCTCTGTACTCTATATGTGTAAGTTTGGAAAACATAAAGGGGTACTTTGGAGTGAAGTACCGCGAGACTATCTCGACTGGGTCGTGAATAAATCTGATTTTACCGACGAAGATGTGCTCTATACAGCAAAATATTATCTAGAGAGATAGATTTTCTGGTTCACACCACTCATAAGAGTCACGACATTTCAGCATATTTGTCTGATATCATTTTGGACATCCATTTTCGGGTACAGTCGTATATCATCCATCTTCCATAGTTTTTACAGAAGACATACAACAGCCCTCACTGATATTTCATTTACATGTGTTTGCTAAGTTCTGATAGTACTCCGAGAAAATAGCCTTTTGATCTCGCATATTTACTCTTTTGTAAATAGTATATCAATATCCAATCAATAGGATAAATAGAACCAAGATAATGACTCTCACTGATATTTTTTTCTTCATAATTTAAATTATTTATTTTCTATTATTGTCTCTTTTTCTTTTTTTCAAGCATCATTTTCAGATACATGATATGTTTTGCTTTCTTTTACAAATCCCTACAATACAGCTATGTTTCCAGAGGTTTCTACATGGCTTGCGACACCCTCCGATAAACCAAAACTGCTGGTAATTTACTGACCAACAGCATGTGGTAAGACGGTTTTAACAGTGGAACTTGCGAAGCAATACAATGGTGAGGTGATTTCTGCGGATTCACGGCAGATTTATCGTGGTATGAATATTGGTACTGGTAAAATTACTCCAGAAGAAATGCAGTGAATACCACATTATATGTTCGATATTCGCGATATTACTGAATCGTATTCTGTCGGTGAATATGCGCCTGAAGCAAAGAGGATAATTGCTGACAGTATTGCTCGTGGCAAACTGCCGATTCTCTCTGGAGGCACGGGGCTTTTTATTGATGCAATGATTGGGAATTTTGACCTCGGTCGTGCAGAGCCAGATTGGGAATATCGTGCAGAGCTTGAGCGGATTCGTGAGACTGAGTGAGAACAAAAACTGTGGGAGATGCTCGACGCTGTCGACCCTAACTATGCTGCAGAGCTCGATCCAAGAAACTATCGCTATGTGATGCGGGCATTGGAGGTATTTCGTGCCACAGGGAAGTCAAAGAAATCTGAGAATAGACTCTGAGAGGGTGAATATAATACCTTTTTTGTAACGCCTTTTGATGGCAATCGAGAAGTATTGTATGAGCGGATTAATGAGCGGGTATTGGGGATGTTTGAACAGTGATTGGTGGAGGAAGTAACTTCATTAATACAAAATACAAAGTACAAAATACAAAGTGAAGGAAGTGTAAAAATACTAGAAAAATTGCCAGGGCTCAATGCGATTGGCTATCGAGAGATTCTTCCATATCTTGCTGGTGAACAAACTCTTGAGAGAGCAATAGAGCTAGTGCAGCAAAATAGTCGACACTATGCCAAGCGCCAGCTGACATGGTTTCGTCGCTATCAGACAGAAAAAATTGATGGATTTTTTGGAGCGTAGATTATTTCTGTTCTTCGGGTAAAATAGTCGGCTTTATGGATTCTTCTTTGGGAAGAGTTTTCTCGGCAGCATCTTCGAGAGCTTCTTTTACTTTCGATTCTGCTTCTACTGTAGTGAGAGGTTTCTCTGTGGTATTATTTGCTGGCGTTATATGTTCTATTTCTCCTGTTTTATCTGCTGAAATAGTAGCATCAGGTGTGATAACCTGTATAGCCGGTTCTTGCCCAGGAGGATTGATGATAACAGTACTTTTTGGTTCTTCCTTTCCCGTGATTGCTCCTACAATCTTTGTACTCATTGTATCAGGAGTTGTATCTACTACGAGAGGTTGTCAAAGCTCTCATGCCTGTAATTGCATACTGGAGATATTTTCATGATTTATTTCTTTGAGGCTATTTTTTATACCAGCCCACAACAGTATGGCGACAACCGTTGAACCAGTTTTTGCGAGTAATGCATGTGTTTTCCCCATAGGTTTTACTCATTGGTGTCTCTTGGGTGGAAGCGATGGTTCTTCGTCGGGGAAAAGACTCCTTTCGTGCATATGATTATCCTCAAAATTTAAAGACAACAGTATCACCTTCTTGCATCACGTACTCCTTGCCTTCCATTCTGACGAGTCCTTTGTCGCGAGCTCCTGCCCAACCGCCATTTTCAGCGATATCTTTCCAATTGGCTATTTCTGCTTTGATAAATTTCTTCTCAAAATCAGTATGGATTTTACCGGCTGCTTGAGGGGCTTTCATTCACTTATTGATAGTCCATGCACGTGCTTCGACTTCGCCAGCAGTAAAATAGTATTGGAGTCCTAGGGTATCGAAACAGGTTTTAATGAGTTCGTCAACAGGATTTTTTGTGAGACCAAGGTCAGCGAGAAATGCTTTTCTATCTTCTTCTCCGAATTCCATCATTTCCATCTCAATTTTGGCACAAATCAGAACAACAGGAGTATTGGTATCGAGGACTCCGATTTTTTCGCGAAGCGTTTTTTCATCCATGGCGAGATCCGATTCATTGACATTGGCTGCGTAAACAAAGGGTTTCATCGTGAGAAGATGAAGGTCACGAGCGAGGATTTTTTCATCATCTGTGAGCTCTACTTGGATAGCGAGTTTTCCTTGGTTGAGTCCTTCGAAGATTTTGGTATAAATTTCCAGAAGTTTCACTGCATCCTTATCTCCTGCACGCGCTTTTTTTGCGACATCACCATCTTTGCGTTTTGAGAGTGTTTCGATATCAGCGATAATGAGTTCCGCATTGATGATTTCTATATCCCTCTTTGGGTCAATACTTCCATCGACATGATGGACATCACTATCTTCAAAAACTCTTACAACTTGAAGAATAGCATCGACTTCACGGATATTTGCGAGAAATTTATTTCCAAGTCATTCACCTTGACTCGCACCACGCACGATACCAGCGATATCGACAAACTCGACGGTTGCTGGGACGACTTTTCCTGATTTCATGGTGCTGGCAAGTGCTGTTAGTCTGTCATCATGGACATTCACAATGCCCGTATTTGGCTCAATAGTACAAAAAGGAAAATTGGCTGCTTCTGCGGCATAGCTTTTTGTAAGAGCATTAAAGAGAGTGGATTTACCGACATTTGGAAGTCAGACGATTCAGAGATTCATAGAAAAATAGGGTAAAATAAAGTTTTTTAAGGTCAGTTTAGCTAGTTTATTGTAGATTTTTCTTATTTTTTGCAACTATTTGCTTTCGGCAAAAGAATAGGGTAGAATTTTGGTATGTCAGAAAAACAAAAATGACCTGAAAAAACTCCAGATATTCCGCAACGTAATGGAGTGGAATTACCTCATATACAAGAGGCTCGACAGCTCAGGATTGTTGCTCAAAGAGTACGTGAGGTCACCCGCAGACAACAGAATGTTCAAGGTGATATACAGGAACGCAGGGAAGCGTCTGATATCTTTTCTGCTGCATCTATGATTGATTTATGACCTGGTCCGGCTCTGGATACTTATCTTCCTCCTGAAGAAAATTTTGTCGAAAGTGCGGAAGTAAAAAATGCACGCGAAAAAGAGAGAAACATTGCACGGAAATGATATCAGGAGCAACTGAAAAAAACATACGAAGCACATCTGACGCAAGTAAAAGATGTACCTCTCGAACAACAGAAACTCTGAAAAACCTATCTTGAGTGATGTATCAAAGATCTCCAAATATCCACAGAAAATCCATCAGAAGAAGATGTCACCATGCTCGCTGAGACGCTTCCTGATGCCTGGAGACAGACACTTCTTGATCCACAGTCAGCTCAGAATAATCCTGAGCTTCAAAAAGTACGAGATGCTATTCTTGACCGTGTATCTGAGGGGGCTGCAAGTATAGCGAGAGAGGACTATGAGAGTGATGCAGCCTA
>Ga0114938_1003094_pt1 | contig 10013 bp, 13 predicted proteins | sample AshMeaBigSpring_FD_88675 | JGI IMG/M metagenome (GOLD analysis project Ga0114938, IMG submission 88675) | Groundwater microbial communities from Big Spring, Nevada to study Microbial Dark Matter (Phase II) - Ash Meadows Big Spring | ecosystem: Environmental > Aquatic > Deep subsurface >...
ACGGATCTGGTGGGTGGAGCCGCGCAGAGGGTCTGGTTGATCCGGTCTGCGCGTCCCTACCCACCCGGGTACAGCAGAAGCGGCCGTGCTCCACATCGTGCGCCTTGGCTACTTCGAGGACGTAGCGGACGATCCTGCCCTCCCGGTCAGCCGCCAGGAAATCGAGGACTATTGGACCCAGCGCCAGTCGGCCGTCCTGCGCTGGCTGGATTGGTTGACTGGGTTGTAAGCGCCCAGACAGGACACCAACTCGCAAACCCGGGAAACCGACCCGCTACGATCCAACACGTTGTCGATCCAGCTAGGCACTGACCGCTACGACGATGGGCGCGAGATCCTGGAGCGATTCCGCGCGTTCGCGGTGGTTGGGCTCTCGGCAGATCCCGCTCGGACTAGCAACGAGATCGCCAGCTTCCTGCTAACCGCCGGCTATCGGGTGATACCGATCAACCCGTCCGAGTCGGAGATCCTCGGACAGCCCTGCTATCCGTCCCTGGCCGAGGTTCCTTCCGAAGAAGGTATCGAAGTGGTTGACATCTTCCGCCGTAGTTCATTAGCGGGGATCCACGTCGACGAGGCGATCGCGATCGAGGCGAAAGCTGTGTGGTTGCAGGTTGGGGTGATCGATGCGGCGGCTGCCGCCAGGGCCAGAGCGGCGGGACTGCTGGTCGCGATGGATCTCTGCCCCAAGATCGAGTACCGCAGGCACTTCGGTTTCAAAAGGCCACGGACCTAGTGCGAGTCTTGGTGGCTGGGTCGACTGGCTTTCTGGGGCGAGCGTTGGTGCCAGCACTTGCTGCTGGCGGCCATCAAGTGGTCCGTCTGCTGCGGCCCGGCTCGCCTACCAACCCTTCAGAGGAAGTCCGCCGCTGGGATCCAGATGCGGGGACGATCGAGGAGCTAGGCCCGGTCGACGCCGCCATCAACCTGAGTGGGGCTGGTATCGGGGACCGGCGTTGGACTGAACGCTACAAAGTCACCCTGAGCAACAGCCGGATTCGCCCCGCCCGGCTCCTCACCCAGACCCTGGCAGCGGCCACCCCGCGACCGAAGATCTACCTCTCGCAATCCGCGGTCGGGTACTACGGCGACCGCGGCAACGATTTCATTACAGAGGACACCCCGCCTGGTTACGACTTCCTGGCCGGCATCTGCACCGAGTGGGAGGAGGCCGCCCGGCCGGCGGCCGAAGCAGGCATGCGCTTGGTGTGGATGCGGACCGCCTCGGTAGTGGGTGCAGGGGGGGGGATCCTGAAACCGATGTTGTTGCCGTATCGGCTTGGATTGGGTGGCCGGATGGGGAAAGGCACCCAGTTCTGGAGCTGGATCGCGCTGGCTGACTGGGTGGGGGCGGTGGTCCACTTGCTCGAGTCAGACCAGCAGGGCGCCGTCAATCTGGCTTCCCCCAACCCAGTGACACAGCTCGCCTTCGCAAGGGAGCTGGGGAAGGCGCTACGCCGGCCCACCCGGTTGCCCACTCCGATGCCGGTAGTGAAATGGATGCGTGGCTCAGAGCTGGTGAATGCTTTGGTTTCGACCAGCCAGCGGGTGCTTCCTCCCCGCCTGCTGGCCAGTGGTTACAGCTTCCGCTACCCGGAACTCGCCTCGGCGCTGGCGGTGGCGGTAGCCAGCGGTCGCACTGCTGGCTGACGGCGGCTGGCCAGATAGGCACCAGCCATCACGGTGAACATACCCACCACCGAGATCGGCCTTATCTGCTCATCGCGCAGAATCGCACCCAGCGTGATGGCGACGATGGGAACGAAGTAGGTGGCAATCGACGCCCGGGGGCCGCCCACCCGTCCCGCCAGCACCACCATGGCGATGAAGGCGAGCCCGGTACCAAATACGCCTAACCCGGTGACACCGATCCAGCTCGAGACCTGGAATCTGACATCTGACAGCTGACCAAGGGCGATCGGAAGAGTGAATGCAGCTCCCACCAGCTGGGTCCGAAAGATGACCGGAAGCGCTCCGTAGCGTTGCTGGAGGGGTACCGCCAGGTTGACTGACAGCCCGTAGCAGGCGGCGGCCACTAGCACCAGTCCTACTCCTGGCAGTTCGGCTCGAGCTCCCTGCAGGGAGGGAAACGAGATCAGCACGACACCTAGGAAACCGAGCGCCACCCCGCCGGCGACGGTTGGGGTAGGAGCCTGCCAAAGTAACAGTGCGGCCACTACCGCCGCGAAGATGGGAGTGCTGCCGTTCAACATCCCCGCCACCGAGGAATCGATCGACTGTTGGGCGATCGGGAAGAGGGACATCGGTATCGCCAGCCAGGTGATACCAAGCAGTATCAACCGAGGCCAGGCCTCACGGCCGACCCGGGCTCGGGAGCGTGCGAACAGCCCCACTGTGATGGCCCCGATGGCGATGCGCAGAAACGCGATGACAAAGGGAGGAAAGGCCTCCAGTCCTTCGGCAATCAGGACAAACGAGGCCCCCCACATCGCCGCCATTGCCGCAACCATGGCCCACTCCGACCTACCAAAGGCCGCCTTGCTGGTCCCGTGGGCGGTGCTGAGGAGGTTGCGTCCGGCCATGCGCGGAGGCTAACCGCCTGCTTTGCCTGGACATTCCCAGACATGCGGGGAGGCCCCGCCGACCCCCGGACACAGATGAAAGGCGAGACCAAACCGGTGACTTGGCCGAAGCGAGTCCGTCTGCGAGAATGCCAAGCGATGGCAAGTCGAGCCAAAGAGATACCGGAACTGATTCGCCAGGCGGTGGATCTCTCGCGCACCTACCTACGCCAAGAAACGGTCGAGCCCATGAAGCGTCTGGGACGGGTAGCCGGCTTCAGCGCCGGCGGCGCGATTGGTTTCAGCCTGGCCTCGATCTTCATCGGAGTAGCCGGTACCGCACTCTTGTTGAAAGCTTTCCCGGCCGGAGAGGTTTGGAATGGAGTCGGCTACCTGGCAGCTGGAGCGCTGACCGGGGCGGGCGGGTGGCTGGTACTCAGCAGGGCGATTCGATGATTCAACGCGGCGACCTCGAAGCCAAGTTTCGCGAGATCAAGGGCGTCGTCGACGAAACCAAGGAGAACGCCCGCTCGACCGGGATGATGATTGCGGCGGGGGTGGTGGTGTTGATCGCCGCCGCCTACCTGATCGGGCGCCGCCGGAAATCGTCCCGGCTGCAAGTGATTCGACTCGTTTGAGCACCTCGGGAGGCAGCGTCGAAGCGTCCTCTCGATTCTTGGGCACCCGCAGTAAGTAGGAAGCTCCCGGTCGGAGGGGCTCGATCAAGAGGGGTTGCGGATCCCGCTTGAAACGTTTGATCACTCGCGTCATCACCAACAAGCCCCACACCGCGGTTGCGGCTGGGGAACGGCTTCCCTTCAACGAGCGAGCCATCTGAGCAAGTCCCAGTTGGAGCAGCTTCATGTCCGGCAGGCTACCGTTACAGGCGGGGAAGCCCCGCCCACCCCCCAATCAGCCGTGCAACCACCTGGCTAGGCGGTGCACTAGTCCTGTGTGACACGGTAGCCTGAAAGCGATGAACCGCCCGGCGAAGCGCCATGAGTTCCTGTTCCCGAGGCGACCGGGTCCCGTGGTGTGTCTGGGCGCGAGGCTCGGAGTAGGACGGCGAGACCCCACGATTACCTTCGGGTCGCTGCTTTAGTGTTTAGTAGGCGGGTGATGCAGATCCTGACCATCCTGGTGGTTGCTGGGATGTTGCTTTCGCTCGGCGCAATCGTATTGTCCTCCCGGTGAGCGGTCTCTTCCGAGCCGGAGAGCAGTGCTTGCTGTTTGACCCCAAGGGCCGCCGCTACCTGCTGACCCTCCGCCAGGATGGTTCCTTCGCCTATCACAGGGGCACACTCGCCCATTCCGAAATAGTCGGCCGGGAAGCCGGGGTGGTGCTTGTCTCGAGCGGAGGCGAGCGGCTGGTGGCCCTGCGTCCCCGGCTGGCCGACTACGTGCTCAAGATGAGCCGGGGAGCGACCGTGCTCTATCCAAAAGACGTGGGACCACTGCTGGTGTGGGCGGACATCGCTCCCGGCTCGGTAGTGGTTGAAGCCGGGACCGGATCGGGTGCGCTGGCGATGGCTCTGGTGCGGGCGGTTGGTCCGCAGGGCCGGGTGGTGAGCGTCGAGCGAAGGGAGGATCACGCCGCGATTGCCAAGGCCAGGATCGAAGCCTTCTTTGGCGAGATCCCTTCCAACCTGGAGCTACGGATTGGTGAAGTGGCGGAAGTGGCGCCTGAGGTGGAACCCGACCGCCTAGTGCTGGATATTCCTGAGCCGTTCGGGGTTGTCGAGGTGGCAGCCGGGAGCGGCCTGCAATCAGGTGGGGTGTTCTGTTCGTACGTCCCCACTGTCCCGCAGATGGCGCAGACTGCGGCCGCCCTTGATGACGCTGGCTGCTTCGTCGACATCGTCCAGTTCGAAGTGCTTCACCGAGAGTGGGTGGCGCATGGTCGCTCACTACGGCCTTCCCAACAAATGGTTGGGCATACCGGCTTTCTCACGGTTGCTCGCAAAACCGCGCCGCTGGTGGCCGCCGAGGACTAGTGCTCAACTTTGGGGGGGTCAATTCGCCTCGCGCGAGCACGTTTGGTGAAGATTTGATGGCATCAAGCAGGTGTACCGGGAAGCTCCGCAGACTCCCGCATGTATCAGGGCTCTATGAAGATGCACTCGCCGGGACATTCCTCGGCTGACTCGATAACGAGTTCTTCCTGGCCGGCCGGAACCATTGCCATGCCTTGGGCCCCTTGCGAATTTCCCTTCTCGGTGGCGAAAACTCTTGCCCCCTCCCGCACATAGGCGAGGCCGTCGTCCAGCAAAACAAAGACATCCGGGCAGATTTCCTCGCACAAGCCGTCACCGGTGCAGAGATCCTGGTCGATCCAAACCTTCATGGGCGCCCTTCGCTTTGGCGATGCTGGCTATAGCTTAGGGGCTTGGCGGGAGAGCCGGCGCCGGAAGTATGGATACGCGAAAGGCCTCCATATACTCGACCGCAGGCGGCCCGGAGGCCGCCACCAAGAACCAGACACCCATAAGGTTGAATCAAAGAGCGACCGATGACAAAACACATGAGCGATCCTGCCGAGACTGCTCGGTTGGCAGAGCTGGAACAAGAGATCGAGACTCTTCAGAGGCGTTTGGCGGAGACTCCCCGACGCGTGCGGATCCTCGAAGAGCGCTTGCTGGAAGCTAAGGGCAAGCTTACCCAGGCAGTGGCGCAGAACGACAAGCTGTCTGCTGCGCTGGAGGAAACCCGAGGACAGCTGGCGGTACTCCGGATGGAAGTCGAGAAGCTGACCGCGGCTCCCAATCCGTTTGGTGTAGTGCTCAACGTGAACGATGATGGCACCGTCGACGTCTTCACCAGCGGACGCAAGCTGCGGGTCAACGCGGATCCCACTATCGAAGTCAAGCTGTTGGAGAAGGGTCAGGAGGTGCTTCTCAACGAAGCGCTCAACGTCGTCGACATCCGGTCGTTCGAGGCACTTGGTTCGGTGGCAACCGTCAAGGAACTGATTGACGAACAACGCATGTTGGTTTTAGCAGGAGCTGACCAAGAGCAGGTGGTGGTGCGTAGTCAGCCAATGATGGGAGTCTTCCTGCGGGCCGGCGATCACGTTCGCATCGACAACCGTACCGGCTTGGTGCTGGAACGACTGGCTCGACCCGAGATCGAGGAGCTGATCCTGGAGGAAGTTCCTGATATCGACTACGAACGGATAGGGGGATTGGCGGAACAGATCACCTCGATTCGGGACGCGGTCGAGCTCCCCTACGTCCACAAGGACCTCTTCGACCGCTACAACTTGCAGGCTCCCAAGGGAATCCTTCTGTATGGGCCTCCCGGATGCGGCAAGACATTGATCGCCAAAGCGGTTGCCAACAGCTTGGCCAAAGCTGTAGCCGCCAAGATGGGAAGCGAGGATGCTCGTTCCTACTTCCTCAACATCAAGGGCCCCGAGCTGCTCAACAAGTACGTTGGTGAGACCGAGCGCCAGATCCGGCTCATCTTCCAGCGCGCCAAAGAGAAGTCAGACGAGGGGGTGCCGGTCATCGTTTTCTTCGACGAGATGGATTCGCTGTTCCGCACTCGGGGTACCGGCGTCTCATCTGACGTCGAATCCACCATCGTGCCCCAGCTCCTCTCTGAACTGGACGGGGTAGAGAACCTCAAGAACGTGATCGTGATTGGTGCCTCCAACCGCGAAGATCTGATTGACCCTGCCATCTTGCGCCCCGGCCGCCTGGATGTGAAGATCAAGATCGAGCGTCCCACCGCCGAGGCTGCCAAACAAATTCTTCGGATCTACCTGAGCGGCACGCTGCCGATGAATGCCGAGGAACTCGCTTCCCATGCCGGGGAGCCGCCGGCTTTGGTGGAAGCGATGATCGAGCGAGTGGTTGCCAGCATGTATGCAACCGACTTCGAGAACCGCTTCCTCGAGGTCACTTATGCCAATGGAGACAAAGAGGTCCTGTTCTTCAAGGACTTCGCATCCGGCGCCATGATCGAGAACATCGTGCGCAGAGCCAAGAAAGAAGCCATCAAGCGTCACATCGCAGGCGGCAGTGCAGGGATCAAGACCGATGACTTGCTGCGGGCGATCAAGCAGGAATACCGAGAACACGAGGACCTTCCCAACACCACCAACCCCGACGACTGGGCGCGGATCTCGGGTAAGAAGGGCGAGCGGATCGTGTACGTGCGCACTCTGATCGAGGGGGATCGCGACTCTCGCAGCATCGAGGGTGTCACCACCGGTCAGTACCTCTAGCCATGGCTGTCCACAAGGTGCTGGGTACTGAGACTGAATTCGGGATCACGGTACGCAATGCCCGCGAGCCAAACCCGGTGCTGGCTTCCTCCAGTGTTATCAATTCCTATGCCGGGCGCCGGGCCCGCATTCAGTGGTCGCCTGAAGAAGAGTCGCCGGGTCGGGACGCCCGCGGTTTCGGTCCCGAGGGAGGGATGGCTAGCGACGGCGAAGCCGGCATGGTCAATGTCGTGCTCACCAACGGCGCCCGCCTCTACGTCGACCACGCCCATCCCGAGTATTCAACTCCGGAGTGCTTCGATCCGTTGGAAGCCGCCCGCTACGACAAGGCCGGGGAAGTCATCATCGCCCGTGCCGCGGCGGGGGCCCAGCACCTGGTCGGTGTCGACGAGCGGATCATCATTCACAAGAACAACTCAGACGGACGCGGCAACAGTTATGGAGCTCACGAGAACTACCTCCTTTCCCGCCAGCTGCCGTTTGCCGAGGTGATCAGACACCTTTCGAGCTTCCTGGTCACCCGCCAGATCTTTACTGGCTCTGGCAAGCTGGGTTCCGAGAACGGTCGTCCCAAAGTGGACTATCAGATCAGCCAGCGGGCGGATTTCTTCGAAGAGGAAGTCGGGTTGGAGACCACCCTCAAACGTCCGATCATCAACACTCGCGACGAACCCCACGGGGATCCTTCCAAGTATCGGAGACTGCACGTCATTATGGGGGATGCCAACCTCTCTGAGATCCAGACTCTGCTCAAGCTGGGAACCACATCGCTGCTGCTGGCCGCCCTCGAGGACGGCGCTCTCCCGCAGCCAATCCAGCTAGCCCGCCCGGTCGAGGCGACCTGGAAGGTGAGCCATGACCTCACGCTCTCTAACCCGCTCCAGATTGCAGATGGATCTTCTGCCACCGCCCTCGAGCTGCAATGGCAGTACTACGAATGGATGGCCAAGTACCTGGAGACCCAAGAAGCGCTCCCGGTGTATGCCCAGGTGCTGGCCGAGTGGGAAAGCGTGCTGTCCGATCTAGAGACTGATCCCAGCCGCACCGCCGATCGCCTGGACTGGACCGCCAAGCAGGGCATCCTGAATGCCTATCACGAACGAGATGGGTTGGCTTGGGATGTAGCCAAGATGCGAATGCTCGCCCTCCAATACCACGAAGTCGATCCTGCCCGCGGGCTCTATCACAAACTGGTCGGTAGCGGCCGCATGCGCCGGCTCTTCACAGACGCCGAAATCGAAGAAGCAGTCACCACCCCCCCCGCCAGGACCAGGGCCTATTTCCGGGGCGAGTGCGTCGCCCGCTACGGGTCGGCGCTGGTGGCAGCTAACTGGGACTCGCTGGTATTCGATGTAGGAGCCGAGTCTTACAAGCGAGTGCCTATGATGGAACCGCTGCGCGGCACCCGGGAACACGTCAGCCGATTGTTGGATGAGTCCCCGGATGCGGCGAGGCTGCTCGAACGACTGGGAGGCGCACGGTGAGCGAACGGGAACGGAAACAATCCTCGAGGCGGACCAACGAGTCGACCGAAGAGGCCGAGGTTGCCAACGCGCAAGCGGCCGGAGAAGAGCTGACCGAGCGGATCGACGATCTGCTCGAGGAGATCGACTCAGTGCTAGAAGAGAACGCGGAGGAGTTCGTCAAGAACTACGTACAAAAGGGCGGCGAGTGATCGACGGGCCGTTGCCCGCCATCGGCAGTCTGCTTTCTCCGGTTCCGGCAGCGAGCTTTTCAGCCCTGCTGACTGCCAACAGCCTGACTCCTGGTCTCACGGTGCCGCCTGGTCAGCATCTGGGTGGCTTGCCTGCTCCCGAGGCGACAACCATCTTGGCGCTCCGCTACGCGGATGGGGTAGTCATGGTTGGCGATCGGCAAGCCACCGAGGGTTATTCAGTTGCCCACCGCCGGATGCAGAAGGTTTTTCCTGCCGACGCTTATTCCGCGGTTGCGATTTCTGGAACAGCTGGGTTGGCGATGGAGATGGTGCGCCTCTTCCAAACCGAGCTGGAGCATTACGAAAAATTGGAAGGAGCCCGTCTTAGCTTGGAGGGCAAGGCCAATCACCTGTCAGCCATGATGCGGAGCCGGCTGCCGATGGTGTTCCAAGGTCTGGTGGTGGTCCCGCTCTTCGCCGGCTTTGATGAACGAACCGGCCGCGGGCATCTCTACACCTTCGATGTGGTTGGTGGTCGTTACGAAGAGGAGGACTTCACCGCAACCGGGTCAGGCGGGCGGGAGGCCAAGTCCGCGCTGCGAGGTTCCTACCGGCCCCAGCTGGATGAGTCGGAAGCTCTTGGCATGGCGATCAAGGCGCTGGTGGTTGCGGCTGACGAGGACACTGCGACTGCCGGACCCGACCTGCGCCGGGAGATTTACCCCACCGCGGTGGTGGTCGATCGAGCCGGGTATCGAGAGATTCCAGTCGAGCGGGTTGCCGAGTTGACTCGGTCTGTGATAGGAGGGATGGCGTGACCATCCCGTTCTACGTTCCCCCCGAGCAGGTGATGAAGGATCGGGCGGAATACGCCCGCAAAGGCATCGCCAAGGGCCGCTCGATCGCCACCGTCGAGTACGCCGGCGGCATTCTGCTGCTGGCCGAGAACCCGAGCGGGGCGTTGCACAAGATCGGCGAGATCTACGACCGGATTGCTTTCGCCGGGGTTGGCAAGTACAACGAGTTCGAGGCACTGCGGGTGGCGGGGATACGACTGGCCGACATCAAGGGCTATACCTACGGTCGCAACGACGTCACCGCCAAGGGCCTTGCTAACGCCTACTCACAGTCATTGGGTGCAATGTTCACAGAACAGCTGAAACCTTACGAGATCGAGATCCTGGTTATTGAGTTGGGTGAAACCGACGAAGACAATCGCATGTTCGAGATCGGCTACGACGGCACGCTGGAAGACAAGCGACGTTTCTGCGCGATCGGGGGTAAGGAAGAGGAGCTGCTCAAGGCCCTTGGCGAACGTTATCGGCCCGGAATGACTTTGGCAGAGGCAGTCCGCATGAGCTGTGAAGTGTTCGAGATGGTCGAGAAGCGGGCGATTCCCGTGGAGGGCTGGGAGGCGGCGGTGCTGGACCGCAGCAACGGCCGCCGCAGTTTTCGTCGCCTGGCGGGAGACGAGCTTCGTCAACTCCGGGAGGGCTGATGGAGCGACGTATTTTCGGGCTCGAGAACGAATACGGGGTGACCTGCACATTGCGGGGTCAGCGCCGTCTTTCCCCGGACGAAGTCGCCCGCTACCTGTTCAGACGAG
>Ga0114938_1003095_pt1 | contig 10010 bp, 6 predicted proteins | sample AshMeaBigSpring_FD_88675 | JGI IMG/M metagenome (GOLD analysis project Ga0114938, IMG submission 88675) | Groundwater microbial communities from Big Spring, Nevada to study Microbial Dark Matter (Phase II) - Ash Meadows Big Spring | ecosystem: Environmental > Aquatic > Deep subsurface >...
CACCCAGATCAAGCGATACAACCTGCTGCAAGAAGGCCAGCCGGTGCCTGTTTACGACCGTTATTTCACCAATGGCATGAATGTGGGCAGGGGAAATAATATCATTCCCCTATGCGGGTTGGACTGGAAACACCTGTTTCACCCGGTGGATACGGATCTTTTTCCCTTCTGTGAGGAAGTAGTAGGGTCCGCCTATTCCACCGTCATGAACTGGGTTTCCCATGAAGCGGTTACGCTGGGCGGCGTTGCATTTGGTCAGAAGAACATCGAGTTCGAGAAATTTATTTCGCTGCCAGGAATGGTAAAGGCTGCCATGGAAGTGGCCGTGACGGGTAATAATGTTCCCAGGGCCAGGCTTTCGGAAAGCGGATGGATCATCCGGGATGGACGGGCGGTGACGGAGACGTTTGATTCCTTTTACGATTATATCCGTTCATCAAGGGGAGAATTCAGTGTCTGTAAGAATGTGTTCATTGCCACCCGTTCGGGATGGTTCAGCGACAAGAGCGCCGCTTACCTTTCCAGCGGCAGGCCCGTAGTGTTGCAGGACACGGGATTTTCTGAACACCTTCCCTGCGGACAGGGGCTATTTGCTGTGAAGTCGGCAGAAGAAGCCGCCTGGGCAATGGGGGAAATTGAATCCGCATACGGGAAACATGCAAGGTCTGCAAGGGAAATCGCCATGGATTATTTCGAGTGCGGCAAGGTCATGCGAAAATTCCTGGATGACCTGTCCTGAAGGGATTGAAAGGTTTTTACCTGGCAGCCAGGGGATTCGATATTATACCCTACGGGGATCACGCCAATACATCAAAACATGAAGATCACGGACATTACATTCACCACGGGAAATGGAATCGCATCGATCGAAGCCACTGTTACCTGGGAGCAGGGCAACCGTCCCCCTTTCAGATTTTTTATCCAGACGATTGAAGCACACCGCGATATGATATCGCCCGACCCCAATGCCTTCCTGGTTGCAACGTTGTTGTCTGCCTGGCATTATGGGGAAACCAGGATTTCCGTGGAGGGAACACTCTGCCCACTTCTTGCCAATAACCTGGAGGGCGTTTTCATGATGCTAAAAGCGTGGTACCCGGACCAGTTTGGCAAGCCGCCGGTGCTTGAGCCAACCCAGGGATTCAAGTCGAAACTGCCCGGTGGTATTGGCACTGTTTCCCTGATGTCTGGCGGGATTGATTCACTTTGCCTGCTAAGATCCAATCACCAGTTTTATCCCGCGGGTCACCCGGACAGGATACAATCGGTTGTTACCATCGAAATGCGAAAACAGCCGGTCGCGGGTCTTGAGGAGTTCACGGGCATATTTGCGGGACGACTTACTTCCGTCAGCGCCGCGGCGGAAGACGAAGGTGTTTCGGTCATGCCCGCCTGTACCAACGTGTATTATATGAATCCGGACGGATATTTTTACGGCCAGAAATCATATAGTTCGCAACTCAGTGCCGTGCTGTCGTTTTTCTCAAAGAATTTCCACCATGGCCTGATCGCTTCATCCTATGATGCGGCATTTGCTTCCAAGCCCTGGGGATCCAACCCCCAGCTTGACGCATACTACACCAGTGCGCATTTCCGGATGGAGAACTCTGGATCCGAGATGACCCGCCTGAGAAAGGTGGGGATCGTGGCTGATTGGCCGGTTGGATACAGGAGTATTCGTGTTTGCCAAAACGATAATAGCGGCAGTTCAAATTGCGGTACCTGCGAAAAATGTTTACGCACTAAACTGATGCTGGAGGCCCTGGGCAAACTAAAAGGGTGCCCCTCTTTCCCGGAGGACCATTTGGAAGTGGAGTTGCTTAGCTATCTTGAAACCTACCAAATGCTGTCGAGTTCAGATCCGCTGCATAACCCTGAAAAAGTATACCAGTATGGGCTTACATTGCCACATCTGCGAGCCAGGGGAAGGAATGACCTGGCGGATTACCTGCAATCCGTATTGGACAAGCTGGTTTAAAGACACAAACGTATTACGACGCCTGCCATGAACGTACCTAGGATAGCTTCTTTAATGCCCTTGTACAGGCCTGAAAAAGTCATGTTCTTTTCATGGATTTTGATTCTCCTGTTTATCCCGGCAAGCCTGGGTTGGATGGGATGGAGAACCCCTTACCCGGTGCAGCAACCGAACCAGCCGGAAGAAAACCGTTTCTCCAAACAGGTTCTTTCAGAACGACTGGATGAGCCTGTTGCCATGGCTTTTCTTCCGGGCAGTAAAGTGTTGTTTGTGGAGAGGAAGGGGACACTCCGGATGTATGATCCGAAGACCCGGACAGTGAAGCTTATCGCTAACATCCCTGTAAACACAACCTACCTGGATGAGAGGGGGCGGGAGAGACAGGCCGAGGAGGGCCTGATGGGCATCGTGGTGCATCCTTCTTTTGAAAAGAATCATTGGATCTATCTCTATTACGCGGATCCCCTGAGACCGGTCCATGTGCTAGCCAGGTGGAACCTGGTTGATGAAAGACTTGACCCCGGGAGTAAGAAAGTCATGCTGGAAATTCCCGTCAGGAGAGAGGAGTTTTGTTGTACCGGAGGAGGAATGACATTCGATAAATCCGGGAACCTTTTTCTTTCCGTGGGTACAAATGCCGTATTTGGCAAACCCGATTCTGCCAGCCTCGGACAAAGTGGGGTAGTGGTTAATACCAATGAACCGGAGACCGCTGGCAATACGAATGATTTGCGTGGTAAAATTATTCGCATCAGGCCGGAAGATAATGGGCGATATTCAATTCCTGAAGGAAACCTGTTTCCAAAGGGGATGCCCGGCACCCGGCCCGAGATTTATGTTATGGGTACCCGAAATCCATGGCGCATCAGCATCGACAGTAAAACCGGTTACCTCTACTGGGGTGATCCGGGACGCGATGAGGAGCAGAGGCATGTGGTGGGCACCAGGGGATTTGATGAGTTTAACCAGGCGAAGGAGCCAGGAAATTATGGGTGGCCTTTTTATGTAGGCGATAACCAGCCTTTCTACGCGCCAATGGATTCAACCTCCATCCCCGGGCCTTATTTCAAACCCGCAAACCCGCTGAATCTATCTTCAAAGAATACAGGACTTCGTGATCTTCCGCCTGCGAGGAAGCCTCTCATTGCATACAGGTATGCTTTATCCGAAGAATACCCCCTGCTGGGGAGTGGTGGACGAAGTGCGGTTGGCGGACCGGTATTCAGGCGGGCGGATTACCCGGGAGCAGCAAGGCCGTTTCCAGCATATTATGAAGGCAAATGGTTTATCACGGATTTCATGCGTGGGTGGATTATGGTTGTTGCGATGGATGAAAGAGGTTCGTTTAGCTCCATGGAAAAATTCCTGCTCCATGAAAATTTCGGAAGTGCCATCGATATGAAGTTTTCCCCGGATGGAGACCTCTATGTCCTGGAATATGGCACCAGCTGGCTGCAGGATAATGACAATGCAAGGCTGGTAAGGATCGTGTACAATGCTGGAAACCGCAAACCCATCGTGGAGATATCGGCTGATAAATACAGGGGCGCTATTCCGATGCATGTTAAACTCAGTTCAGCAGGAACCATGGATTACGACAAGGATTCCCTGCGTTACGAATGGACCATCACATCATCGGGTGAATCAAGGGTGCTGAAACAGCCGCATCCGGAAATCACCCTCAAAAAGCCGGGTAAATACCAGGCCCGGCTTACGGTCAGGGACTCCTATGGCAACAGTTCCAGCCGGTCGATGGAATTAGTGGCCGGCAATGATCCGCCGGTTGTCCGGGTTGATTTCTCAGGAGGAAACCAGACTTTTTTCTTTCGTGACGACACCCTGCACTATGCCATAGAGGTCATCGACAGGGAAGACGGGTCGCTGGCTGATGGCAGGGTAAAAACCTCGCAGGTATCTTTTTACATCAACTACATGCCCATGGCGTACGATGTGGTGATCTCCCACATCGCAAAACAGGAAATCGGCATGAAGGAAATTTCTCATCCAGGCAGCATCCTTATAAAACAGCAGGATTGCCAGTCCTGCCATACCCCGGACAAAAAATCGATCGGCCCGAGCTACAGGAATATTGCCGGGAAATACCAGAAAAATGGCAGGAATACAGATACATTGGTCAACAGGATTATCAGGGGCGGCAGTGGCGTATGGGGAAATTTCGCCATGAGCGCACATCCTGAATTATCACGGAGTGAAGCACGATCCATTGTAGATTATATCCTTTCATCTGCCGATACGCAAAAAACGAAAACACTTCCTTTGAAAGGAATGTATCACTTAGCGGTTCCTGAAAAGACCAGTCCCTATGGTTCGTTTGTCATGCGGGCATTCTACCAGGACAAGGGGGCAGGAACCGTACCTCCCAGTCCGGTTGAAGCCATGTATATCCTCCGTTTCCCGGTACTCTATCCGGAGAAGGCGGAATACCAAAAAAATACCAGGCAGATTATAACACCGGCGAAGGAATTCTTTATGGAGTCAGACAGCGGTTATTTCGGTTTTAAGCGTATAGACCTCACACATATCCGGGAAATTTCCGTGTCCGCTTTCGCAGTCCAATGGACTGGTGCAGCAGGCGGAGTCCTGGAATGCAGGATTGACTCGCCCGATGGAAAGTTGGTTGGTCAAACCCGGATGATTGAAGTGCTGGCTGAAAAGAAAAAAACGAAGGAATTGATTCCCATCGGCAGTTTGGGGATTTCAGGAAAGCATGACATTTATTTCATTGCCCGGAACAGTTCGGCGCTTCCATACCAGCCGTTGTTTCAGGTTTCATCGGTAGAATTCAAGAAATGAGCGCCAGGGGATACATTTTTCATGAAATCCTGGACGCAACCCCGGAATCCATGCATGACCATGCATAAAAAAACCTGTAAATCGATGATTTACAGGTTTATAGCTGTAGGGGGAGGAGTCGAACCTCCACGGGGACGTTAGCATCTGCACATCGATGTCGGATTGCGAATCCGGCCGAATGGTGGTCAACCCCAGTCGGTCCTGCTGCAGTCAGGATCGGCGTTATGCAAAGTTTATCCGTTTACCCCCACCCTCGAGACAAGAGGGCATGTCTGCCGAATATTTCATCACCCCACAGTATGTGTACCAAAGAACTTGTGAGTGCAATATTAAAGAAACTGGCTATTATGTTACAAATATTTCAATAAAAATTTTGTAATTATCGAAATTATTCAAATATTTGTTAAAACGATTGAAGATAATTAAAATCTTGATTGCCGATGGCTGGAAAATTGAATCTTGACAAACTGGATCTTCAAATCATTCACGCCATGATGGAGGACGCCAGTATTTCCTATGCCGACCTGGGCAAAAAACTCTTTGTTTCAGGCGGTACCATTCATGTCCGCATTAAGAAATTGCAGGAGATGGGCATCGTGAAAGGTACGAAACTTCATGTGGATCTCAAACAGCTAGGCTATGACATCACTGCATTTGTGGGAATATTCCTCGAAAAGAGTTCCCTGTATGACGTGGTGGCGGAAGACCTCAAGAAAATACCCGAAATCATTCGACTGAACTATACAACCGGCAATTACAGCATGTTCCTGGAAGTTGTGGCCAAGGACATCAACCAGTTACGTTATGTGCTGCACGATCAATTGCAGAAAATCAAGGGGATAGAGCGGACAGAGACATTTATTTCCCTGGATGAGAGCCTGAACCGGAACGTGCAGGTGGCAGGTTAATTTTCCACAACGTACACCAATACCCGAGAATTACCGTTTATGATCCGTCCGCAGATCTTCCGGTATGACCATCGCCCAACCCTTACAAAAAAGTTTTTTCCGGTCGCTGCTGTTGCTGGTGGTGCTCAACCTGCTGGTCAAGCCGGTGTGGATTTTCGCCATCGACCGGTCCGTGCAGAACATCACGGGATTTGAGGCGTACGGCCATTATTTCTCCCTGCTGAACCTTTGCATCATCCTGAATTTCCTGCTCGATCTTGGGATCACTGCCTATTTTAACAGGGAAGTGGCATCCAGGCAGGTTCATGACGTTTCCCTTTTCTCACAGGCCCTGCATGGGAAACTACTGCTGAGCCTTTTGTTTGGCATTTCCGTAGTGATGATTGCATGGTTAACGGGCATCCGCGATTTCGGTCTTTTGCTGTTACTGATTCTCCTGCAGATGGGCAGCAGTTTGCTGCTTTTCATCCGGGCCTTCCTGACGGCAGCCCAACTGTACCGCCAGGATGCCATTATTTCCATTACAGACAAGCTTTTCGTGATTATCACCGTAGGTTTCATGATCCTGTTTCCGGTCCTGACCGGCGGCGTCACCATCACCCGCTTTGCCGTTCTGCAGACAGCCGGGATCGCGATCAGTATTGTACTGGGCATTATGTTCCTGTATTGGAAAGTGCCGGGATTCCGGTTCAGGCCGTTTTCCGGTTTCCGGAAAAGCCTTTTCGTGTCCAGCCTTCCCTTCGCCCTGAATATTTTCCTGATGACCCTGATGTCCCGTACCGATGGGTTCCTGTTGGAGCGGATACACCCGAACGGGGCCGCGGAAGCGGGCATCTATGCCGCCGGTTTCAGGCTCCTGGACGCTTTCAACATGGCCGGATTCCTGATGGCCGGGTTCCTGCTTCCCTTCATTGCCAGGCACTGGCCCAACCTCGATCATTTTGCACCCGTGCTGCTCGCCTGCCGGCACCTCCTGGTACTGGGAAGTTTTTGGGTGGCTTCCTTTGCCCTCGCTGCACCGGAATACCTGGCGAAAATACTGTACCACCAGGATAATCCGTATACGGTCTTTGTGATCTCGATGGTGCTGCAGGCCCTGCCGGCCCTGTCCATGGTCCATATTTATGGAACTACGTTGACGGCTACACGAAACATCAGGGCCTTCCTGTATATCACCCTGGTATTTGCCATGCTGAACCTGCTGCTCAACCTCCTGTTCATACCCGTCTACGGTGCCATCGCCTGCGCCATCATTGCCGTCTTCACCCAGGGATGCTATGCCCTGGCTGTGATGTATTTTGCGCGGCGTCTTGCCGGCATCCGCCTCTGGCTCTTCTACATTCCCATCTATCTCTCCGTGGGCATCCTGAGTTTCACCGCGATCCGGATGGCCGTGTATCTTGAACTGAACATTCCCCTGACGGCCCTGAGCACGGCCGTGCTCATCACCCTGCTTTTCTATTACACGGCCGGCGCATCCTTCCGGCAGGTGCGGGAACTGCTCTTGGAAAAATGAGGTACTTTTAGACAAACAATCCCTGCATGAGTCTCTTGGATGAACTGTTGGCAAGATGTAACAGGCACAGGCGTTTCCTCATACTTTGTACGCTGGCGCCAACGCTGCTGGCAGGAATTCTCAGCATCCTGCTTCCAAAGTATTTCCGCGCGCAGACACGCGTACTCCCCGTAAATTCCAGGTTAAGCGATAAGGCAAGGTTTAGCGGGGAAGAGATATCGGAACTGTATTCGGCATTCGGATCAGGGGACGACCTGGACCGTATTTATGCCGCCGCGCGTTCAGAGACGGTATCCCGGAAAATGGTCGACAGTTTTCGGCTCGTGGACCGATATGGTTTGTCCGGCAAGGGCGCCGCAGCTACTGAACTGGCCATCCTGAAGCTTCAAAAGCACACGGATATCCGGAAAACGGAGTACGGCGAACTCCAGGTCCGGGCATGGGACAAGGATCCATCCGTTGCCGCCGCTATGGCCAATGCCATGATCGGCGAGGTGGAACGCATGCACCACAACCTGTATCGTTCTTTCTATGCAGGAACCGTGGCGTCCCTGCAGCAGGCGCTGGACCGGGTATTCGTAACTGGCGACTCATTGCCGGCCGCCTCGCTCGACATATACCGGAAAAGTATAGCTGAATTTTCAGTCGCCATGCAACATCCGCCGCCTGCGGTGATGTTGATTGAAAAGGCGATTCCCGCCGTCAGGGCGGACCGCCCTAAGATCTGGCTTAACCTGTCCGCCACCTTTTTGGTGAGCCTGTTCGTGGCTGTTTTCTCTGTCCTTTTGTTTACCAAAGCGGCGTTATCTGCACCGTGAATGTATTGCATCCATCCAGGTCGGAACATTATGGGAAAGCCGGTGTCCTGCTGGCCATGCTGGCGGGTTGTACGGTGGCATTGGTTTCCGGGAACCTGTACTGGCTGGGTCTCGGTCCGGTATGCGTGATGGCAGGGCTGGCACTGCGATCTCCGGGGAACCTGTATTTTCTCCTGCTGGCGACGATTCCCCTTTCCGCGGAGGTCATGCTGACGGAAACGCTGGGAACGGACCTGCCGGATGAACCCCTGATGTGGCTGCTCAACCTGTTGCTGATTTTATATGCGGTCATATACCGTAAACGAATAGCCGAAATAAAGGCAGACGGGATTCTCACGGGGCTTTTGATCGCCCATTTAGCCTGGATTTTTATCGCCGCCACGATGTCCACGGATCCCTTGCTTTCTTTCAAGTATGTGGCTGCCAAAACATGGTACCTGCTTGCCTTTACGGCAGCCAGCTGGCTGTTTTTACGTACCGCTAAGGATCTCCGCCTCGCCGCCTGGCTCCTGATCCTGCCGATGACTTTCGCATGCATCTGGATACTGTTGGTGCATGGTGCAACCGGTTTCAGTTTTGATTCGGTCAATACCGCGGTGCAGCCTTTCTTCCGGAACCATGTGAACTACGGGGCGATCCTGGTTTGTTTGCTGCCTTTGCCCCTGGTCTTTTTCCGGCACCTGCCGAGGTTCAGGCTCCTGTTGTGGCTCATCCTGCTGGTTTGGCTGCTGGCCCTCTCGCTCAGCTACTCCCGCGGCGCCTGGGTGGCGGCGGGCGTCGGGCTTCTTGCCGCCGCCGCGATACGGTTTCGCGTCCTGGCCGCTGCCGCATTTGTTTCCGTGGTACTGGTATCCATACTCCTGTTTTATTTCATCCAGGGAAATCGTTACCTGGATTTCAGGCCCGATTTTGAAAGAACCATTTATCACCAGGATTTCCGGGACCACCTCCGGGCCACCTACCGCCTGAAGGACCTGTCCACGGCAGAGCGTTTTCACCGTTGGATAGCCGGGGCCCGGATGGTGGAGGATGTGCCTTTTTTCGGTCATGGCCCCAACCGGTTTTACCCGGCATACAAGCCGTATACGGTTAATGCGTTCCAGACCTATGTGAGTGAAAACCCGGAACGGTCCACGGTGCATAATTATTTCCTGCTCCTGGCAGTGGAACAGGGCATACCGGGGCTGATGATATTCCTGCTGCTGATCTGGCGGGCGTTCTATCTTACCGGTACCCATTACCGCAATGCCAGGTCCGGGCTCGAGAGACATGCCTGGCTGGCGGTGGGTTCCATGTTGGCGATGATTGCCTGGCTCAATATGTTGAGTGACCTGGTGGAGACGGATAAGATCGGGAGCCTTTTTTTTATTTGTATCGGGTTGCTTATTGGCGGGAACAGCCTTTTTCGGAACACGGACCTTGCTTCACAGGAAGATTCCAGCCAGGGCTAGTTCCATCGTCGTCCCTTCCATGTATAACTGTTGACCTGTCCGAAGAATCCCGCCAAAACGGTATAGACGATATGAAATGGTTGTGACGGGAGGAACCAGGCCATCGTGCCGGGTGAACCGAAGAATTTCGCAACGGGCCAGAGGAAGATCGTTTCCGCCAGTGTTTTGGCGATCACGAGGCCTGTCCAGGGCAGCAGCCATTCCGGACGGACGATGGCCTGTATGCCACCCATGAACAAGGACAGGTTCAGCAGGTAAACCAGCAGCAGTACGAGGAACATGCGCTTGTCCGTGTAGTTCCGGGCTTTACTGGCCCAGCGAATGCGTTGGCGAAGAAATTCAGCAACGGTTGATGCAGGTCTCGTTTCCACGATGGTATCCCGCGAAAGACAGTACATGGTTCGTCCAGGGAAACGGTCCGCCATCTTCTGCATCAGGAGCATATCGTCGCCGGATGCCAGGTGGTCGATGCCCGCATAACCACCTACCGCATGGAATGCCTCCGCCGAGAATCCGAGATTGGCC
>Ga0114938_1003100_pt1 | contig 9997 bp, 7 predicted proteins | sample AshMeaBigSpring_FD_88675 | JGI IMG/M metagenome (GOLD analysis project Ga0114938, IMG submission 88675) | Groundwater microbial communities from Big Spring, Nevada to study Microbial Dark Matter (Phase II) - Ash Meadows Big Spring | ecosystem: Environmental > Aquatic > Deep subsurface >...
GCGCGCACGGCCGTGACCTTGCAGCTGAACGTCAGCGCCTGGCCCGCCAGGGGGTGGTTGCCGTCCAGGTGCACCGTGGGGCCTTTGATTTTGACCACATTGAACACGGCGGGCTGACCGTCGCTGCCCATGCCCTGCAATTGGCCACCCACCTTCACGCCGGGCGGGAACTCGCTTTTGGGGATGGTGCGCACCAGGCTCTCGTCGCGGGGGCCAAACGCGTCTTCCACTGACAGTTGCAACGTGGTGCTGTACCCCACGGCCTGGCCTTCGAGCGCGGCTTCGACCTTGGGGAAAATGTTCTCATAACCCCCGTGCAGGTAGGCCATGTCGCCATGGTCCAGCGGTTTGCCCTGGGGGGAGGTCACCTTGTAGGAGAGGGTGACGGCGGTGTCTTGGGTGATGTTCATATGGGTGTGGCGTCAAGTGCTGCAAAGGCGGGCATTGTCGGTGAGCACGGTGCTTGTAACCACCGTCACCAGCGCACCCGGCCACGGCTCATCGTCAGGTGCTGCGTGAGTGCTGCTCCACATACTGACGCAAAACGCCGTCCATGCGTGACTGCCAGCCTTCACCCGTGGACTTGAAGAACTCCACCACCTCCTGGCTGTAGCGCACTGAAACGAGCAATTTCTTGCGTTCGGACTTTGGTCGACCACGCACCGTCTGGATGGGGCGCATGGACTTCAGTTGCTGGGGCGTCAGTGGTTGTGCGTCAGGATCGCTTCGGGCTGCCGCCGTGATGGCTTTGTCTTCTTCCACTGTTGGCATGAGAACGGTGGGACGCTCAGAAATTTTCGACATAGTGTTTCACCTCACGACGGTTGGCGCGGCGCAGACTGATGATTCTTCGCGCTTGGCCCCGGTCTACAAATGCCACGTAGTACAGGATTTGGGTTTTCGGAGCCAGCGCAATCATGCGCATCTCGCCGTATTCAAACCGGTCATCCACCCACACCAGCGCAGCTTCCCAGTCGAGTTCACCCGCCGCTGACAGCGATACGCCGTGCTTTGCCTGGTTGGCCACGTCTTTGGCTGGATCGAACTCGATATGCATGCTTTACTGTAGCTACTGCAAATCAGCCTGTCAACGCATGGTGCCGAGTGCTTTTCCATGCGATGCCAAGCCTTAGCCCCTTCCGCGCCGCAGTTGCTTGAGCCCGTGGTGCACGGTGAATGCAGGGAAACTTATGAATAAAAATGCCTCCCCCGCTTGAATAGCATGGGTTGATTGCTATCAAATAATACTTATAGCAAACTATTGATATCAATCAAGCGATGAGGCCGATTTTTGTTCTCAAGCGCCGACAGCCGCCGCCACATACCGGCCGTCAAACCCGCCAGCCCGCACCCCACGGTGAATGGATGAACACAAAGCCCGCCACGTTGGCCACCACCGTTGCCCAGAACGCTGCACGGAACGTTGCCTTGCTCGACTTGTGGCGCAGCACCTGCTGCGCAACCAGCGCGCCCGGCCACTCGCCCACCAGACTCAGCGTGTGCAGCGTGCTTTCCGAAACCCGCCACCGCCCGGCCACAGCGGCCGATTTGTCAAGTTATCGAAACAGCGTCAACACTTCCCGCTGCGCCGCGCCTTCACCGCCGCAGCCAGGCCTTCCAGCACCGGCACGGTCTGTTCGAAGCTGATGCAGGCGTCGGTCACGCTCACGCCGTGGGCCAGGGGCTGGCCGGGCACGATGTCCTGCCGACCTTCGTTAAGGTGGCTTTCGATCATCACGCCGGTGATGCGGGCATCGCCCGCCGAGATTTGCGCCGCCACGTCGGCCGCCACGTCGATCTGGCGGCGGTGCTGTTTGCTGCTGTTGGCGTGCGACAGGTCCACCATGACCTGTGGGCGCAACTTGTTGGCTTCCAGCAGTTGGCAGGCGGCCTGCACATCGGCGGCGCTGTAGTTGGGGGCCTTGCCGCCGCGCAGGATGACGTGGCAGTCCGGGTTGCCGCGGGTTTCAAAAATGGCGGCCGTGCCCATCTTGTTCAGCCCCAGGAACGCATGGCCCGATTGAGCGGCCACGATGGCGTCGGCCGCCACCTTCACGCCGCCGTCGGTGCCGTTCTTGAAGCCCACGGGGCAGCTCAGGCCGCTGGCCAGTTGGCGGTGGCTCTGGCTCTCGGTGGTGCGTGCGCCGATGGCGCCCCAGCTCACCAGGTCGGCAATGAACTGGGGCGACAACAGGTCCAGAAACTCGGTGCCCACCGGCAGACCCAGCGCCAGCACATCGAGCATGAGCTGGCGGGCCATTTCCAGGCCTTCGTTGATGGCAAAGCTGCCGTCCAGGTGCGGGTCGTTGATGTAGCCCTTCCAGCCCACGGTGGTGCGGGGCTTTTCGAAATAGGTGCGCATGACCAACAGCAGCTCGCCCTCCAGGCGGTCGGCCTCTACTTTCAGGCGGCGGGCGTACTCAATGGCCTGGCCGTGGTCGTGGATGGAGCACGGGCCCACCACCACCAGCAGGCGGTCGTCCAGGCCGTGCAGCACGCGGCTGATGGCGGCGCGGCTGGATTCAACCAGCGCCTGCGCGGCATCGGGCACGGGCAGCCACTCCTGAAGCAGGGCAGGGGTGACCAGCGGTCGCACGGCGCTGATGCGGACATCGTCGATGCGGGTGGTGTCGTGTGTAGAGGGTGCGGGGGTACGGGGGACGTGGGCGGGCATGTTCAAAAACTCAAGTAAAAAATGGCTCCAGCGCATCATTATCGAGCATCTGATGCTATGAATTCGAGATTTTGCGATGTGTCATTTGTGTCGCTGACAGACTGGGTGCCACATGACATACTGTGGCATGGCCGCACAGAGTCATCATTGACTGACGGCCGCTTCCATCCGGGATGCCCACCATGACAGATTCTGATGATGATCTGGTATTCATTGACGACGATGCGGGTGACGACGAGTTGTCTTCGCATGCGCAAGTGTGGGAAATCCTGGTCGTTGACGACGACAAAGATGTACACGAGGCCACGCGGTTTGCACTGGCAGGCATCGTCATCCTGGGGCGTCGCCTGCAACTCTCGCATGTGCATTCCGGCGAAGAAGCGCTGGCCCTCCTGGCGACCCGGCCCGACTTTGCGGTGGTGCTGCTCGATGTGGTGATGGAAAGTGACGATGCAGGCCTGCGCACGGTCGACGCCATCCGCAATGAGTTGAAGATCCACAACACCCGCGTCATCCTGCGAACCGGGCAACCCGGTCAGGCGCCCGAGCACGACACCATCACACGTTACGACATCAACGACTACAAAACCAAGAGCGAGCTGACACAGTCGAAGCTGTTCACCACGCTGACGGCAGCCATCCGGTCTTACAACCAGTTGCAGCGATTGGACGCCAGCCGCAAAGGGCTGGAAAAAATCGTGTCGGCCAGCAACCAGTTCATAGCCGAGCAAGGTTTGCATGCGTTCGCAGAGGGTGTGATCACACAACTGGCCAGCCTGATGGACGTTGAACCTGAGGGGGTCGTGTGTGCGTCGGATGAGTCTGTATCGGCTGAAACAGGTCAGCAGCGGCAGTACCGCGTCATTGCCGCTGCGGGCCATTACCGGCACCTGATCCAACAGCGGCTGGACGAGATCGACAACCCCCACATTGCGCAGTCGCTGGCCGAGGCGCTCCGGGAAGGCCGCAGCGTCATCGGCAAACGGGATGTCACGCTGTACTTCCGCAAGACACCCAAGGAAGGCTTTGCTGCCTACATCGAGTCGGGCGAGCCGATCAAAGAAGTTGACCAGCATCTGCTGGAGGTGTTCTGCACCAACATTGCGCTGTGCGCCAAGAACATCGACCTGGTGTCTGACCTGCGGCGCGATGCCATGTTGGACCGTCAGCTGGGCATGCCCAACCGCAACGCGCTCATCGGCGAGCTGGACCGGCTGTTGTCTGCCGGGCAAACGGGTTGGGCCATTGCACTGATCGATATCGACCAGTTTGCCGCCATCAACGACATGCTGGGACATGTGTTTGGCGATGCCCTGCTGAAGGCCACTGCGCAGCGCCTGCGCACCCGGTTTGCCGAGCAGGGCTACATTGCACGGCTGGCCGGTGATGCGTTTGCGGTGGCCGCCCCCGAGGCGTTGCTGGCAACCGAAGCGCTGCAGGCGCTGTTTGCCCGGCCTTTTTTTCTGGAAGACCATTCGCATACCGTGTCGGTGTGTGTGGGCATCAGCCACCTGGCCGATGGACAGACAGGCGTGGACGTGCTCAAGAATGCTTACATCGCGTTGCGGCGGGCCAAGGGGGCGGGGCTGGGCCAGAGCGTGACCTTCTCGCGCGACATTGGCGACGAGGCGCGCCAGCGTACCCAGTTGCTGCGTGACCTGCGCCTGGCGCTGACCGGTTCGCAACTGAAGCTGGTGTTCCAGCCGCAGGTTGATCTGAGCGCTGGCAAAGTCCAGGGTGCCGAGGCTTTGTTGCGCTGGCAGCATCCTGACGGGCAATGGATACCGCCCGACCGCTTCATTCCGTTGGCCGAACAGTCGGGGTTGATCGTGCCCATCGGCCACTGGGTGTTGACCGAATCGCTGCGCAACCTGAAGGCGTTTCACGCCGCAGGCTTCACCGATCTGTGCATGGCCGTCAACATCTCGTCGGTCCAGTTGCGCCAGCCGGGTTTCTGTCAGCAGGTGCACGATGCCTTGCATCAGGCAGACGTGGCGCCACGGCAACTGGAGCTGGAGATCACCGAGTCTGTGGCGCTTGAAGGCCTGGATGCCGTCATTCCGCTGCTGACCGAGCTGCGAGCCACCGGCATCCGTATTGCCATCGACGATTTCGGCACCGGTTATTCGTCGCTCAACTACCTGGAGCAGCTCCCGATCGACCACCTGAAGATCGACCGGTCGTTTGTGCTCTCGCTCTCGGGTGAGCGGGGCACGCGCATCGTTCGCACCATTGCCCGCCTGGGGCAGGAGTTGTCGCTCAAGACGATTGCCGAGGGGGTGGAAAACGAAGCCACTGGCGACCACTTGCGCAGCATGGGCTATGACGTGGCACAAGGCTACCACTTTGCCCGCCCCATGTCAGCCGATGACTTTCTGGGCTGGCTCAAAGACAACGCCTGAATTCACAGGCTTGCGGGCCCTTGCTGGCACAGACCACCTGCCGCCCTCGACGGGGTGCTTCAACGGCGGTGCTTCAACGGCGGTGTTTCAAAGGGGCGCGTGAACCCGAGGTCTAGAATCAAACCGGCTGTCTGACCGGGCCCTTGGGACACAGGGTAGGGCGGCCACCATTGACAGGGCGGGCACCACCCACATGGTGCTGCACTCAGCAAGGCACACATGATCATCTTCGGACACATCCAGTTCACCCCCGCTTGCGGCATGTCGGTGGCGGACACCTACGGGTCGGCACCTGCCGTGCCCGCTTACATGAAGCTCACCGGGCCCTTCATCCGCAGCAACATCGAGCAGGGCATTCACACCATCAGCATCTACGAGTTTGATGACGATCGCGCGGATGAGGCCATGGCCTACCTCCAGGCCCGTTACGAGCGCTTCAACGCGATCGAAGGCGTGACCACCTCCGTCGAGGAGTGGCTGGGTGTCGGTGTGGCGCTCAAGCTGCTGGACGAGACGCAGTCGGTCACCGATGTGCTCGACCTGGTGAACTTCCGTTTCTGATGGCAGGGGATGGCAATGATCAGAAAAGTCAGCAAAGCACAGCGGCCGGTGGCGTATTTCGACGACGTGGAGCGGTGCGTCGATGCCATCGTGGAAAAGGTGGGCAAAGACATCGTGTTCGGCATGCCTCTGGGGCTGGGCAAACCCAACCTGCTGGCCAATGCGCTGTACCAGCGGGTGAAGAACGACCCGACCATGAGCCTGCGCATCCTCACGGCGCTTTCGCTCGAAGTGCCTGCTGGCAAGAGTGACCTGGAAAAGCGTTTTCTTGACCCGTTTGTCGAGCGCATCTGGGGAGACTACCCGGCCTTGACCTACCTGCAAGACGTACGCCGCAACAGCCTGCCTCCCAATATCCAGGTGTCGGAATTCTTCATGAAGGCGGGGGTGTTCCTGGACAACCCGATCGAGCAGCAGAACTACATCTCCAGCAACTACACCCACATTGCCCGTGACATGCTGGAAAACGGCGTCAACGTCATTGCCCAGATGGTCAGCAAGAAAGAGGTGGATGGCGAGGTGAGCTACAGCCTGTCGTGCAACCCCGATGTGTCGCCCGACCTGGCCGTCATGATGCGCGAGTTGGAGGCCAAGACCGGCTACAAGATTGCGGTGGTGGGGGCCGTCAACAACCGTTTGCCGTTCATGTACCACGATGCTATGGTGCCCGCCTCGGCCTTTGACATGATCATCGACAACCCGGCCTACGACTACACCCTGTTCAGCACGCCGAACATGTCGGTCGAGAAAGAGGACTACCTGATCGGCATGCACGTCAGCAGCCTGGTCAGGGATGGGGGCACGCTGCAGGTGGGCATCGGTTCGCTGGGCGATGCCATTGCGTATTCCATGATCCTGCGCCACACGCAGAACGATGCCTACCGTTCAGCCATTGCTGACCTGGGCGTCATGGACAAGAGCGGAGACCTGGTCAGGCGCATCGGTGGCCTGGACGCCTTCGGCAAGGGCCTGTACGGCTCGTCCGAGATGTTCGTCAATGGTTTGCTGGAGTTGTACAAGGCAGGCATCCTGCGCCGCAAGGTGTACGACCATGCCGGCTTGCAGCGCCTGCTCAACGATGCAGACGTCACCGAGCAGGTCACGCCGGCCATGCTCGACCAACTGCTGGTGCACAAAGTCATCCGCCCCCTGCTGAAACCCCGGGACCTGGCTTTTTTGCAGCGCTATGGCATTTTCAAGGCAGACATCAAACTGGCAAATGGCCGGTTGCTGACGGGCGACGGCCATGACATGGGTGCCGACCTGAGCGACGAAGCCAACCTGGCCGACGTTGTGGCGCACTGCCTGGGCACCACGCTGCAAGGTGGCATCTTGCTGCATGCCGGTTTTTTCCTGGGGCCACGGGCGTTCTACAACACCCTCAATGCCATGGACGAGGCCGAGAGCCGCCAGTTCTGCATGACCACGGTGGACAACGTGAACCACCTGTATGGCGACCAGGAGCTGAAGTCGCTCCAGCGCAAGGACGGCCGTTTCATCAACACCTGCTTGATGGTGACGCTTTCTGGTGGCGTGGTGTCCGACGGGCTGGAAGATGGGCGTGTGGTCAGTGGGGTGGGCGGGCAGTACAACTTTGTGTCCATGTCGCATGCCTTGCAGGACGGACGCCTGATCATGATGCTGCGCAGCCACCGCACCAAGGACGGCGTGGCCATGTCGAACATCGTGTGGAATTACGGCCACATGACCATTCCGCGCATCCTGCGCGACATCGTGGTCACCGAATACGGCATTGCCAACCTGCGCAGCAAGACCGACAAGGAGGTCATGGCTGCCCTGTTGAACATTGCCGACTCGCGCTTTCAGGACGACTTGCTGGCCAAAGCCAAGGCGGCAGGCAAGATGCCGGCGGACTACGAAATTCCGGCCCAGTACCGCAACAACTTCCCCGAGGTGGTGCAGGCCCGTTTCCAGGCCTGGCGCGCGGGTGGGCTGTTCCCGGCCTTCCCCTTTGGCAATGACTTCACGGACGAAGAGCTGGTGCTGGGCAAGGCACTGAAGGGCCTCAAGGCCAAGATGGCCAACAAGGTGGGCACGGTGGCAGGAGGTCTTTTCAACGTCATCCGTGGCCACGACATCCCGCCCGCTGCCTTGCCCTACCTGCGGCGCATGCAGCTGGAGCACCCCACGAATTTCAAGGACAAGCTGGTACAGGGTCTGCTGGTGGCGGAGCTGATCGAGTCCGGGCAGGTGTGATGGCGGTCTGATGCCGAATGCATCGCTCTTGACTGGGTCGGGGCAATGCAGTCGGTGCCTGTGCCCGTTAAGGTTTTCATCGGGTCGAGCAAGCGATGGCCGCCAGTCATCCAAACAATGTCCTGCACCATGACACCCTGATGAGGTGCGAAGTTCAGGGCGCCTCCTGCATCAGAACCCGCTTCAGTTGTCCTGGCGAAACACCGTACATTTTTTGAAAGTGCCGCACGAAATGCGACGCGTCGGCAAAGCCAGTTTCATGCGCAACGTCCTGAACGGAATGTCCTCCTCGTAGTAGCAGCCAACGAGCATATTTGAGACGAATTTGCCGGTAAAACTCTGATGGAGTCAGGTTGACGGTTTCTTTGAAAATCCGTTCAAGTTGGCGTGTGCTGCAGTGCAAAAGATTGGCAATCACTGCCACCTCAAGTGGAATTTGAATGTTCTTTTCCATCAACAATACTGCGCGGCTGAAGGCATCGTCGTTACTGGCCAGGTATCCCAGCGCAAGACGCCTGCCGATGTGTGACGGTGAGCTGCGCTGGGTGACCGACATTTGGTGGACCACTTTGGCTGCGCGGTCGGGTCCGCAGTGTCTGCGAACCAATTCGGTGGTCAATTCGATGATCGAAATCCCCCCGGCGCAAGTGATGCGTTTTCCATCAATGATGTAGTCGCAATGTGTGGTGTAAGGCAGTTCTGGATATCTCTCGCGCCAGTCGCCTACGTGAAAAGGATGGACACACGCCAGATGCTCATTCAGCAGGCCTGCCTTTGCCAGCACGAAGCTGCCGGTGCAGATACCGATGATGGGAATGCCGTTGGTATCAGCCTGGCGCAGGTAAGCGACATAAGCTGCGGGCGCGCTGTCCAGCGCCGGCAACAAACCACCTATCACGGCAAGGTAATCAAAGTCAGGTTTGTCGGATAGGGACTGCTCTGCCGCTACTTCAATGCCGCAGCTGGATATCGCGCGGTGTTCGGCGCTCCCGATGATTTTCCAAGCACACCTCACCTGGCGACTCTTGTCGCCCAGGTCAGCAGCGTGGCGCAAGGCATCGCACAGCCCGGCGAGGGACAACAACGGGAATTGGGGCCACAAGAGGATCCCGACGCTCAGATCCACTGTGGGACAACCACCCTCATTGCCAAGATGCCTGTCAAGACGCTCAATGAGCGATTCGTCCACCGTTGTGACGACAGGTCGACTGGTTGAAGGGGCAGGGTAGGAAAACCCTTGGATTGCTTGTCGCATACGTTCTATTTTATTGCGAGCTTGAACTACCGCGAAGCAGGGACGTGAACCTACAGTCAACTCACGGCACGCAGTGTCGTTCCCGGTCAACTAACCCAACGGAGTTTCCATGTCGAAATATCTTTCATCACGCGAGTACATCCGGTACTTGTCACTCACGCTTGGCCTATTTGTGGCCACGGTTGCACAAGCCCAAAGCGCCCCCCCACAGTTGAAAAGGGCGCGCTCACTGTTGCCTTCACCGGCGATATGCCAGGCACAGGCTGGCAAGACGGCAAGATGATCGGTTATGACGGCGAAATACTCCAGCGGATCGCAGACTCCGTCAAGCTCAAAGTCAAACCTGCTTTGATGGAGTGGTCGGGCACCATTGCCTCGGTTCAGGCCAAACGGGTTGACATCATGGGTGGGACGATGGGATGGACAGAGCAACGCTCCAAAGTCATGACATTGTCGGATCCGATCCATTACTTCAAAAACGGGATCATGCAGTCCAACAAAACCAACTGGTCTTCGCTCAAAGACTTGGAAGGCAAAAAGGTTGGCACGATTACAGGCTTTTCTTTCATTCCCGAACTGAGAAAAATCAACGGGCTGCAGTTGAGCCAGTACGACACGTCTGACGCAGCGGTACGAGACTTGCTGGCAGGACGCATTGACGCCGTGATCGGTGACCCCCCGGTCGTCCAGTACGCCATTTCACGGAATCCGGCCTGGAACCTCCGCTTCAACGCATTCACCGACAACAACCCCGACTACCCGCTGCTCACCGGTTTGGGTCAGGTGGTGTTTGGTCTGCATAAAGACAGTCCGGAGCTGGCTGCGGCAGTGAATGCCGAGATTGCACGCCTGTGGCAAGGCTGTGAAATCAAGAAGATCGGTGAGCGA
>Ga0114938_1003102_pt1 | contig 9991 bp, 7 predicted proteins | sample AshMeaBigSpring_FD_88675 | JGI IMG/M metagenome (GOLD analysis project Ga0114938, IMG submission 88675) | Groundwater microbial communities from Big Spring, Nevada to study Microbial Dark Matter (Phase II) - Ash Meadows Big Spring | ecosystem: Environmental > Aquatic > Deep subsurface >...
AGGATCGCGTGCTGGCGGTCGCGGGAGAGTCCGCCCGCGACGCGCCGCCAGAGGATGAATTCCTGCAGCTGGACCTTCTTCCCCTTGTGGGCCGGCCCGCGCGAGCGGAGCAGCCAGAGCTCATCGATGCGGGCATCGTCGAGCGCTCCGCCGAATCCGGGCCGGAGCAGGAACCCGGCGAGGATGAGCCACGCCTCCTCGTGCTCGACCGATGTCGCGCACTGCGGCGCACTGGCGGACAGCGCGGGCCAGAGGGCGCGGAGCAACGCCCAGTTCCACTCCGCTTTGGGCAGGCCAGCAATTTTTTCAAGCCCTTGGATCAGGTGGACGGCGCCGAACTTTTGGTGCCGCGCGGGCGGATGGGAAAACCGCTTGGAAATCTCCGTGCAGGCGGCTTCGAGGCGGTCCGGGTCGATGCCGGGCTCGCAGTCCGCTGGCTTCGCACCGGCATCCGCCGGCTTTGCGCGGAGGTTGAAGGCGAGCGGCCACTGTTTCCGCACCGAGCGCTCGCTGCTGACGCACGAGACCTCGAGCATCCCGAGCTCGCTCAGGCGGGCTTGGAGAGTGACCGGGATGGATTTCTGCGGAAGGTTGCCATCGAGGCGGGCGGTTGCCTGGAGCGAGGGGAGGCGCTGGAAGTCGCGGTCGTTCCATGCGACGAGCGCGCCGGCGGCATCGTTTGCCCGCCGGGTCGAAATGAACGGCTGGAAAACAGACGGCTGGTTAAGGCGCAGCTCAAGTCCCGGGAGGGCGGTGGTGAATTCCTGTCCGGCTTTGGCTCCCTGCGGGAGGATGCAGACGAGCGGGGGAGCACCGTCTGCCGCATCGTGATGGGTGGCCTCGAGGTAAACCGCCCTCGCCGCGCCGGCCTCGATGCGGGCCCCGTGTCCGTGGCCCAGCGCCCCGAAGCGCGCGGCCCCGCGGGCGACCGCCAGATCCGGCTCCGGGTTGTCGAGCACGGCCGGCGTCTGTCCGGACTGCCAGCGCGCAATCTGGTCCCGAAGCCGGTTCCGCAGCGCCTCCGACCGGAGCGATCCGCCGTTGAACAGGATGTGATCGACCGCTGGATGACCGTCGAGGAACTGCGCCAGATGCCGCGTGATCGCGCTGTCGGCGGCATACGGGAGCCCCCATTCCTTCAAGCCCGACGCGGATTCTTCGGGTCGGGCGTCGGCCGGGCAGTCTGGAAAAAATCCGTCGAGGACGATGTTGCGCACAAGTGATCGCTCGACCCGCACGGTCGCGGTGCCGTCAAAAAGCTTTGATCCACGGCCGGGCAGCGAGACGCTTTCCTCGCCGTCTCCTTCGGCCGAGAGGCAGCGTTCCTTGAGGTCGCGGCAGCGGGCGACGAGGTCGTTCCACTGGCGGCCCGGAAGCCGCTGCGAGGTGCCCACGAATTTCGGCTCAAGCCGGTGGGCGATGGCGAGGTCGATATTGTCGCCTCCGAGGAGGAGGTGGTCGCTCACGGCCACGCGCTTGACATGCGGGAGCGGCGAACCCGGCTGGATTTCGAAGAGGCTGAAATCCGATGTCCCGCCGCCGATGTCGATGACGGCGACATGCCGGATGTCCGTGCTGGTTCCGGAGGTCTCGTGAGTTTCGAGCCAGCGGTAGAACGCGGCCTGGGGCTCCTCGAGCAGGCGCACGTTGTCAGGAAATCCGGCCTGCCGCGCGGCATCGAGCGTCAGCCGCTGTGCGGCCGGATCGAACGAGGCGGGTACGGTGACCGTGACGATCTGGTCGTTGAACGGTGCACCCGGGAACTTCGCGTCCCATGCCGATCGCAGGTGCGCGAGCAGGTGCGCCGAGACCGCGACCGGCGAGATCTTTTCGGCGTGCGCAAGTTCGTCCGACCCCCATGGCAGAAACGCGCTCTCGCGATCGACCGCGTGGTGACCGAGCCACGACTTGGCCGAGTGGGCGACGCGGTCGGGCGTGTCCGCCGCCTGCCGGCGGGCAATCCGGCCGGGGAGCCACTGCGGACCGGCCGAGCCGGCCTCCGCGGGCGGCAGGAAAAGGAACGAGGGGAGCAGCGCGTCGTCGATCGAACTGGAGGCGGATTCCCACTGCGGGATGGAAAAAACCTGCGATTCCCCGCCGGCAAGCGGCTGGTAGGCCATGGCGCAATTCGTTGTGCCAAGGTCGATGCCGATGCTGAATTCCGGGGCGGCCATCTATTCCATCCGCACCTGGAATTCAAGCTTCCAGCGGCGGTCGGATGCCGTGTGCTTCATCCAAAGCTCGAGGTTCCCGAGCTCGGTGACCGACGGATTGATCTGCACCGGGACGGCCTGGTTTTCCGGGATTCCTTCGATCGCGGGGAGGGTCACTTCGATGCGGGCGCATTCCTCCAGCTCGCGTTCGGCCTGCGCGATGATTTGTCCGGGCACGTCACCGCTGCGGACCTCCGAGGCGAAGAACCGGAATTCGGCTGGGCGTCCGGTCATGAGCCCGAAGCTGCGGCCCTCGATGACAAGTTCGGTTCCCTCTTCCATGCCCTGTGGCACGACGCAGAGGGCCTTGACCGGCGGCTTGAAGCCCGGCACCGCGGGCATCGAGGATTCGAGGCCGATGTAATACGAGCGGGCAGTGCCCGCCTTGATGCGGAGGCCTTTTCCCGTTGCGCGGTTGCGCCCGTAGAGCGCGGCCCCGCGGGCCACGGCGAGATCGGGCTGGAATCCGGCCAGCTCGCGGACCGGCCCGCCGCCGTCCCAGGACGCCAGCAGTTCCAGCACACGCACGCGCAGCGGTGCGGCATTGAAGACTCCCCCATTGAAGAGGACCGCCGTGGGGCTGAGGATGCCTTCGCCCGTGGCGCGATCGCCGGCGAGCGCCGAGAGGGCAGGGCTTGCCTTCACGTTCAGCAGGCTGCGCGAAAGGAACCGGGCGAGGTGCTTGCTGATCACCGGATCGGCGGCATACGGCAGGCCGAATTCCTGGAGTCCGCCTGCAGAGGCCTCGAGCGGGAGATCATCGGCCTTCGTGATCGGAAAGAACCCTTCGAGGACGACTGCCTCAAGCGTTGCGCGATCCAGCTTTGTCGAGAGGGTTTTGGCCAGGAGCTTCGAGCTTCGCGTCGGCACTGCGATCGGTGCGTGCTTGAGCGAGGGATCCGAGAAGAGGGCGATCTTGGCCTGGCTGGCGGCATGGATGAGCGCGAGGAACTGCCAGGAATCGATTTCTTTGCCCTCCTCCTCAAGTTGGGCCTGTATTGTGTAGGCGAGGGCGAGGTCCATGTTGTCGCCTCCCAGAAGGAGGTGCTCGCCGACGCTGATGCGCTCGATCGCAAGGTTGCCATCCTGCTCGGTGATCGCAAGGAGGCTGAAGTCGGCGGTGCCGCCGCCGACGTCGCAGACGAGCACGATGTCGCCGGCACGGACCTGCTGCCGCCAGTCGCTGCCGACCTGTGCGGTCCACGCATAGAAGGCGGCCTGCGGTTCCTCCAGCAGGATCACTTCGCCGAGGCCGGCAGCCCGTGCGGCCTCGGAGGTCAGGTTGCGGGCGACCTCGTTGAACGAGGCCGGGACGGTGACGACGATTTCGGCATCGGCCGGATCCCACTCGCGCCCGGTGGCCCGTCCGGCCGTCAGCAGGGCCTGCCGGAGGTGAGCGAGAAAAGCGCGCGAACACTCAAGCGGCGAGAGCTTTTCGATTTCCGAACTCCACGGCAAAACGGCCTTGCGCGGGTCGATGTGCGGGTTGGAGAGCCAAGACTTTGCGCTCGTCACCAGCCGGTCGGGGACCAGAGCGCCGTGCGAACGGGCGAAGTGCCCGATGAGCGGCTTCCCCGGCGCATCGTCCCATGGCAGGCGGATTCCAGGGAATTCGTCGGGATGCGGGATATAGAGGGCCGAAGGCAGCGTCGGTTTCTCGCCGATCTGGTCCGGGCCAAGGATCTGCGTGACTTCGATGATCCCGGTGCGGTCGTCGGCAAAGTCGGTGACCGCCACCACGCTGTTGCTGGTGCCGAGATCGATGCCGATGCTGAATTGGGCGCTCATGGCGGGTCGTGATGCGGCGCTCAGCGGACTTCGACCTCGGCCGGCGCGATCGCGGGAAGGCGTCCGGCGGCTGAGGGCAGGATGCGGGGCAGCTTTACGGAAACAGCCTTCCAGCCTTTGTGGATCAGGGTTCCGGTGAACGGTGCACCTCCGCCGAGCTTTCCCACGAGCCGGTATTCTTCGGCGCCGGCCGGCACGGTGACCTTCGTGCCCTCCTCCGCATCGGAGACCGGCGTGATCTGGAAATGCTCGTGCAGCACGCTCCGGCAGCCCTGATGAACGACCCGGGCGGCTGCTCCGACCTGCGCATCGTCGCAAGGCGTGACGTCGTCCATGAGAAAATCCACAAGTCGGCCTCTCTCCTGCAGGAGTCCGACGAAGGCGACGATCTCGGCTTCCGCCAGATTGGCGGCCGGAGCGGGCGGCAGCGGCGCGGCTGCGACGACCGGAGCCGCGGCTGCGGCCGGCCGGCGCGCTATCAATGCCTCCAGGGCCATCGCGATGGCCAAAAGTGTCAGGGCGAGCGACACCGCACCGAACGCCGCCGCAAAGCCGTGGAGGGCCGGCACGAGCAGAAGCCCGTTGAGGACGGCCGCGGGAACGAGCGGCGCCAGAATGTAAGGTTTCATAGCTTGTGGCCCATTTTCTTTTTCTTGGTGGCGAGGTATTTTGCGTTGTGGGGATTCGCCTCCGAGCGGATCGGAAGCTGCTCCACGATTTCCAAGTCGTAGCCTACGAGACCGACGACCTTGCGCGGGTTGTTTGTGAGGAGGCGGATTTTGTGGACCCCGAGATCGGCGAGGATCTGTGCTCCGAGCCCGTATTCGCGGAGATCCATGGCGAAGCCGAGCTTCTCGTTCGCCTCGACGGTATCCAGTCCCTGTTCCTGCAGCTTGTAGGCCTGAATCTTGGGTCCAAGCCCGATGCCCCGTCCCTCCTGGCGCATATAGACCAAGACGCCCGCCCCGGCCTTCTGGATCTGGAGCATCGCCTGGTGGAGCTGGGATCCGCAGTCGCACCGCCGCGAGCCGAAAACATCGCCGGTCAGGCACTCGCTGTGCACGCGGACGAGCGTCGGCTTTTTCGGGGAAATTTTTCCCATGACCAGCGCGATGTGGTGCATCCCGTCGACCAGCGAGCGGTAGAGGTGGAGGTCGAAATCGCCGTAGTCGGTCGGCATGATCACGCTCTCCTCGCGGACGACCAGCTTCTCGCTTTTGCGGCGGTAGGCGATCAGATCCTGGATCGAGCAGAGCATGAGCCCGTGCTTCTTTTTGAAGCGGATCAGATCGGGCAGCCGCGCCATCGAGCCGTCCTCCTTCATGATTTCGCAGATGACGCCCGAGGGATCGAGGCCCGCCAGCCGGGCCAGATCGACCGCCGCCTCGGTGTGTCCGGCCCGCCTCAAAACCCCGCCGGGCTTCGCCTGCAGCGGAAAAACATGGCCGGGCTGCACAAGGTCGCGGGGCTGGGTTTTCGCGCTGGCCAGAATCTTGATCGTCGCGGCCCGGTCTTTTGCGCTGATCCCGGTCGTGATGCCTTCCGCCGCATCGACGGAGACCGTGAAGTCGGTTTTGAAAAGCTCCCGGTTGTGGGCAACCATCCGCTGGAGCCCGAGCTGGGCCGCCCGTTCCTCCGTCACCGGCGAGCAGACAAGCCCCCGTGCGTGCTTGACCATGAAGTTCACCGCTTGCGGTGTGATCCTGGCGGCCGCCATGACCAGGTCCCCCTCGTTTTCCCGGTCGGCATCGTCGGTCACGACGACCATCTGCCCGCGGCGGATGGCAGCCAAAACCTCGGGAATCGAATCAAATGGAGTTCTCATGTGATCGGTCAGCATACCCCGATGCGAGCCGGACCTGCAAGGCCACGCTGCATTTGCAACACGCCCGCCCCGCTTCGCCGCGCCAGCACCATCGATGCTGTGGTAACGCTGGCGCCGGAGGCGTCAAGCGCCTCCGGATTTCAACTCCGCCCGGAAAAACGCCTGCGGGATTTGACTGGTGACGGACCGGGCGGACCTCCTGTAGGCTTTTAACTATGGCTGTTATTGGAATCACCGGGAGCATCGGCTCCGGAAAGACAACCTTCCGCGATCTGCTTACGGAGCGCATCGCCGCCGCCGTCTTCGATGCCGATCTTGCCGCGAGGGACCTGCTTGAAAACGACGGGGAGGTGAGGCGGCGTGTCCTCGCGGAAATTTCGCCGGCGGCCTACGGTCCGGACGGCGTGGCCGACCGCGCCGAAATCCGCCGCATTGTTTTCGCGGATCCGGCCGCCAAGGCCCGACTGGAGGGGATCCTGCACCCGGGTGTGCGCCGGCAGTGGACGATGCGCGCCGCCGACCCCGCCTACCGCATCCGCCACTTTCTCGTCGATATCCCACTGCTTTTTGAAACGAACGCGGAAGAGCACTTTCACTGGATTGTCACCGTCGCCTGCTCGGGTGACATCCAGCTCCGGCGGCTGGTCGGCCGCGGTCTGGCACCCGGGCTTGCCGCGAAAATCATCGGCTCGCAGCTGCCGCCCGCCGAGAAGATCGCGCGCTCCACGCATGTGGTTTGGAACGATGGCTCCCTGGAGGTCCTCAAGGCCCAGGTGGAAATATTTGCCGCGTGGCTTGCAAACGCGCGGATTCCTGATGATGACTAATCGGGAGTTGAGAATTATCCCCGACTCCGACAAGCTGCCCGCTTTTATTTCCTGACATGACTTCACCCGAAGCCCCTTCCGCTCAGCCGGAACCTCTTTCACTCAACGAACTCCAGAGACTTCCGCTCGACCAGCTTCTCGCCCGTGCCCACGAAGTTGGCGTGCGCGTCCGTCCCGACGCGACCAGGCACCACCTGGTCCTTGACCAGGCCCGGCACCAGCTGTCTGCGGGCGGGGTCCTGACGGGTACCGGCCTCCTCGAGCGGGCCGGCGATACCGGCACGCTCCGGTGGGCGGCCTTCGACCTGCGACCGGGGCCGGAGGACGTTTCCGTGCCGCCTGCGATCCTGCGCCAGCACGGGCTGCAGTCCGGGCTCATGCTCCACTGCTCGATCCGCCTCCCCCGCGACCGGGAGAGGGGACTGATGGTTGATCACGTGTTGGACATCGAAGGGATTCCCGTCGCGGAGTGGGTTCAGCCCACCGAGTTCGACAAGCTCACGCCTCTCTTTCCCAACCGTCGGATCTTTCTGGAGACGCCGCTCAACCCCGAGCTACCCGCCCGCGCGGTCGATCTCGTTTCCCCGCTCGGCATGGGCCAGCGCGGTCTCATCGCCGCGCCCCCGCGTGCCGGCAAGACCCTTCTGCTGCAGACGCTCGCCCGCTCGATCCGCCAGAATCACCCGAAGGCCGTCCTCATCCTCCTCCTGGTCGACGAGCGCCCTGAGGAAGTCACCGACATGCGGCGCGCCCTCGATTGCGAGATCTACTCGTCCACGTTTGACGAGCCGGTCACCCGGCACGTCCAGATCTGCGAGGCCGTCTCCGACCGCGCCCAGCGCCTGGTCGAGCTTGGCCGCGATGTCATCATCCTCCTTGATTCGATCACCCGCATGGCCCGCGCCTACAACAACCTCCAGCCGAAAAAAGGCCGCACGATGAGCGGCGGCGTCGATGCCAAGGCCCTCGCGCGGCCGCGCAAGTTTTTCGGCTCGGCCCGGAACGTCGAGGAGGGCGGAAGCCTGACAATCCTCGGCACCGCCCTCATCGAAACCTACAGCCGGATGGACGACCTCATCTTCGAGGAGTTCAAAGGCACGGGGAACATGGAGCTCCACCTCGATAAGTCGATTGCCGAGCTCCGGATTTTCCCTGCGATCCATATTGTCAAATCCGGCACGCGGCGAGAGGAACTCCTCTTTCACCCGGACGAATACGAGCGGGTCGTCCAGCTCCGCCGCCAGCTTTCCGAGCTGCCGGCCGCGGAGGCGATGGAGGTTCTGGTGACCAATCTCCAGCACACCCGCTCCAACGCCGAGCTTCTCCTAACGGGTCTGCGCGGCGTTTAGGCCGGTAGCGGTCCTGACGATTCCTCGTTGTCGTTGTTGTCAAAGCCCCGCAAGTTCTGTAGTGTTCCCAGTCCGCTAGGGATGGGTGGCAGAGTGGTCGATCGCGCACGCCTGGAAAGCGTGTTTACCGAAAGGTAACGGGGGTTCGAATCCCCCCCCATCCGGCGGGTTCTTTACTTTTTGAGGAGGCCGCCGAGAAACGAGCGGATCTTCACTGGGATCCATCCGACGAGCAGATCGTGCCGGTGCTTTCGTTCCAGAAATGCCAGGCCGTCTTCGCCAAGGGAGTTGATGACGGGATCCTGCGAACCCGGTCCTCCGCGCAGCGTGATGGCAAATGTCATGCCGTCGAGCTTGCGTGCCGTGAACGGAATGTTTCGCTCGCGGAGCTGCCGGGTGATTGCGCGCAGCATCGGGTAGGCGATGAAGTCGTCGTGAAAGCAGAACGTGGCATCGGGCTTGGCGACCGCCATGCAGAAGTCGAAATCGGCACAAATCGCAGCCATCGTGTGCTCGCCGTCGATGAAGCAGAGGTCGGGCGCCTCGGGGATGACATCACGCGCGAGTTCGCGGGTGTCGGCGTCGAATGTTGTTACGCGCGCATCGGCATCCGGCGCGATCGCGCGAAGGTTCAGCATCATTCGTTCGGTCGAGTTGCCTTCGTAGTAGCAGGCGCCGCGGTTGTCGTCGGGCTGGACGAGCGGACGCTTGTCGATGGAAAAGATCCTGCGGCAGCGGGGGTCTGCGAGGTGTTGCTGGATGCTTCCGCCGAGGTGGGAGCCGATCTCCAGGTAGACGTAGCCTTCGCCGCGGGCCCTCACGGCCGCCTGCACAGCCAGCCATGAGAGCCGGTCGCCCTTGGACGACTGCGACGGAACGGCGTCGAAGAGGCTGAGATCGCCGGCTGCGAGGCGAGCGCCGAACGGGTCGCTGGGATTTGCGGGATGTGACACGGCAATCAGTTGGTGCGGATTTTCTCCGGAGAAACGGGCTCCATGAGCGCCGTGGTAGCCGAATGCGCCGGGGAAGTCAATTTTTGGGCGCACGGCCGGCTGCGCCCGGGAACTGTTTGTCATGCGGCAGGAATCGCATGTAGGATGCCTGGCAAATGGCCAAGGCAGAAATCGGATTTGAGCGGAAGCTGGAGGACGGATCGACGCGTTCGGTCTATGTGGCCCACAATGGCGGGCAATACCGGTTCTTCGCGCGGGAGAAGCGGTTTGACAACTGGCAGCCGGTCACCGACCCGCCACTCGAGGACTGGCTGGAGTTCCTCGACTGCGTGCGGCGACGGATCGCCCGGCGGAAGCTCATGCAGCCGGAAGAAGCCCGCGTCATGAAATGCATCAGCGAGCGGTTTCCTTCGCACGAGTTTTAAGCGCAGCTCGCCCGGGACCGCCGGATTCGCAGAGTTTTCCGGCACGTTCGTCGAGTCGGAGTGGATGTTTCCCGCGGGATGTGAAACTTCACGGCCAACGCCATGAAAAAGCTCATCTCCTTTTTTGCCGCTCTCGCCCTCTCCGCTTTGCCTCCCGCCGCCCGTGCGGCTGCCAACGCCCGGGCCAGTACGACTGCGGAGTTCCCGCAGGCCACGGTCAAGTTCACTGTCACCAATGATTGGAAAAGCGGATTTCAGGCGGACGTCACGATCCTCAACAAAACCAGCCAACCGCTCCGCAACTGGGCGATCGCTTTCTTCACGGACCGTCAGATCTCCAGTATCTGGAACGCGCGGGTCGCCGAGAAATCCGGCAAGCTGATCCGTTTCGATGCCTCGACCGTGCCGTGGAACAAGGACGTGCCAGCCGGAGGTTCGGTTTCGTTCGGTTTCACCGCCAAGCCGGGCAACCTGACAAAACCTCCAACCGGATTCGCTTTCACATTTTCTGATTCCGGTCCGACACCGACACCGACACCGACACCGACACCGACACCGACACCGACACCAACGCCAACGCCAACGCCAACGCCAACGCCAACGCCAACGCC
>Ga0114938_1003103_pt1 | contig 9989 bp, 12 predicted proteins | sample AshMeaBigSpring_FD_88675 | JGI IMG/M metagenome (GOLD analysis project Ga0114938, IMG submission 88675) | Groundwater microbial communities from Big Spring, Nevada to study Microbial Dark Matter (Phase II) - Ash Meadows Big Spring | ecosystem: Environmental > Aquatic > Deep subsurface >...
CATCGGAAACCACCACTGCCGACATTGCCGCCGCCACCGCCTACCTTCGCTCGCCGGCCGGAGGAGAAGTCAAACGAATCTTCACGATTGGTTTTTGTTTCGGTGGCATGGTTTCGTCGCTGCAGGCCGCAGCTGGGCACGGCCTGTCCGGGGTGGTCAGCTTCTATGGATGGCCGGAGGGTCTCGGGTTTCCAGGTTGGCAGCAAACCCCGGGGTCGATGGCAGCTGCCTTCACCTGTCCCGTGCTGGCTATCTACGGTGGCGCAGACGAAGGGATACCGAAGGCCGTTATCGGTCGCTACGACCAAGCGCTGGAAGCGGCCGGAGTCGAGCACACGACCCTCGTATTCCCCGGAGCCCCTCACAGTTTCTTCGATCGCAGCCAGGCTCAGTTCGCCGACGTGTCACAAGGCGCCTGGGAGGCGGTGCTGGCTTTCGTTCAGGAACACTGACGACTGACCACTCACAGACGGAGGATTAGAACGAGGTTACGCAGTCGTCCTCGGGTCGCAAGTGGGGCACGGTGACGGCTTCGGCGCCGCCCCGGGCTGCATCGAACAAACCGCGCACGATCCCCTTGTGAATAGAACACGTGACCTCGGGATGCTCTTCCGCTTTCGGTCCAAACGGGCAGTGGTGGGAACGGAGTTGATGTCCACGGGCTGCTACTTCGGTCTCGAATCCAAGTCCGGTAAGGGCTGCCGCCACCTCCCGAGCGGCAACCCCCAAGCCGCGCTGGTTGGTGATGCCTCGCTGGTCGGCAACGGCTCGCCCGTACTCGCGGCCCACCTGCTCGGCTACCGCGGCACCTTGCTCGGGGGCCAGGCGTTCCACAACCTCGACTAGGAGGTTGGCGAGCAGGTCGAACTTCCGCATTGGGAATTGAAGGTGGATCTCCTTGTCGGTGGCGCGATAACACTTGGCGGGCCGGCCCGCCCCCGGACCGGAACCCTTGCTCCTCCGCTGATGGGCTACCGCCAGGTAACCCTGGCCGACCAGGCGGTCGAGATGGTGGCGGGCGACATTGGGATGGATATCGAAAGCCTCTGCCAGCTCGGAGGCGGTCACGGCTTGCTCGGCCCCCAGCACGTGGAGGTAGATTCCTCGCCGAGTCGAATCACCCAGAGTTCCGGTGATGTCGGTGAGAGCGTCGAGGTCGTGGGGAAGCGAGGTCACCACGTCCGTATTATAGGTTGGTAAACCCTACGCAGATAGAGGAAATTCGGCATGCCCCCTGATCGGTTCGCGGGTACCAAGACGCGCTTGATCGCGGTTGCCAGCGGCAAGGGCGGGGTCGGCAAGTCGACCGTCGCCACCAATCTGGCAATTGCTCTGGCAGTCGGCGGGGCTGAGGTGGGCCTGGTCGACGCTGACGTGTGGGGTTTCTCGATCCCCAAGATGCTTGGCTTGGATGCGCCGCCGGAAGCTGACGAAAAGGGGATCGTGCCTCCGATGGCGTATGGGGTGAAAGTGATTTCGATGGATTTCTTCGTTGGCGCCGACCAAGCGGTGGTGTGGCGGGGCCCCATGCTGCACAAGGCGGTCGAGCAGTTCCTGTTCGAGGTGGCCTGGGGCGAGCCCGACTATCTAGTCGTCGATCTTCCCCCCGGCACCGGCGATGTTTCGATCTCGCTCAGCCAGTTCGCGCCGACGACGTCCCAGATCATCGTGACGACGCCGCAGCCGACTGCCCAACGGGTGGCCAGGCGGGCCGGACTGATGGCGAGAAAGGTGAACCAGCAAGTTTTGGGGGTGGTCGAGAACATGGCGTGGTTCACATGCGAGCACGGTGATCGTCATCTCTTGTTTGGAGAGGGCGGTGGTCGGCTGCTGGCCGACCAACTCGAAGTTCCGCTGCTGGCTCAGATTCCCCTGGTTCCGGCTCTCAGAGAGGGAGCCGATCAAGGGGTTCCGGCGATGGTGGCCGCGCCCGATTCGGACGCGGCGGCTGCCTTTACCGCACTGGCGGCTCAGGTGGAGAAGAGCAAGCCCCGGGTGCGGTCCCACCCCAAGCTGGTCATCTCCTGATCTCGCGGCTAGGACGCGGCGACGAACTCAACTAAGCGCTGGGTGAGCTCGCTGCCATTGGTCTCGCCACCGTGGGCACGCCGACCCCAGCCGGAAGAGCATTAGGATCGCGGGTATGAAAATACGGATCGGCATGGGGGGCGGCGAGCGCGATCTCGAGATCGAGATCGAGGACCCCGACGCCTTCACCTCGGCGCTGGAAGCCTCCCTGGCCGGGGGGACTCCGATGGTTTGGGTTACAGCGCTGGATGGCCATCGCTATGGCTTAGTCGCCAAGCGAGTCACCTATCTCGAAGTGGAACCAGTCCGCGCCAGGGCGGTCGGGTTCGGAGGATCTACTAGTGCTCAGTCTGGGAAATAGCGTGAGGGGCTAGTCCCCACGATTATTTTCCAGACGGTGCACTAGCTAGCTTGACGCCGGCGCTCGGCCAGCCAGCGCTTGCGGATCCGGCGGCGTTCGTCCTCGTCAAAGCCGCCCCACACTCCAGCTTCCTGGTTGGTGAGCAGCGAATACTCCAGGCACTCTTCCTGCACCGGGCAGCTCGCGCAAATTTCCTTGGCTTTGACAATCTGCTCGACGGCCGGTCCGGTGGTGCCGAGCGGAAAGAAGATGTCGGGGTCGGCGCCGCGACAGGCAGCAAACTCCTGCCATTCACGGGTTGCTGGAGCCTTCATTCTTTAGTTCGTTCCTCTCGGCCTTGCGGCCTGCGTCCCTTATGCAGGGGGGGTTCTAGCGGACTTTGTGAATCCTGTCACTAAGTCTCTCAAAGAAAAAACCCCCCGGCCTTTCTTGGTGTCAACCTTACCCGGCTGCACACAAAAGCGCAACGATTTTCTATCCCTGTTATTCCCATTCTTAGAAAAGATTTCGCGCCCAATCCTCAGCAATAGAGCCGACGAGTACTTGGCGTCAAGCGCCACCGCCGCGGAACGCGGTCGGTCTCTTCGAGTTTGCTTGAGTACGCTCGCAACCGACATGAGTATCCAAGCAGAACTGGTTGCCGAGCTGCGAGATGCCATGCGAGCTCGCGACCGGCGTCGGCTGGATGTGATCCGCCTGGTGGAGTCCGAGGTTTCGCGGACGAAGACCGAGCCCGGATTCGATGGCGAAGTGAACGATGCACTGTATGTCCGGGTGATCGCTGCTTATCAGAAGAAAATGGACAAGGCTCGCCGCGAGTACCTCGAACTCGGCGAACGCGGTCGAGCCATGGCCGAGAAGCTGGCCTTCGAGATCGATTATCTGGCCCGCTGGTCACCGTCCAAGCTCAGCGAAGCCGAGACCCAACAGCTGGTGGCTACCACTATTGCCGAACTCGGAGCGAGCGGAACCAAGGACGCAGGGAAGGTGATCGGTCAACTGCTGAAAACCCGCAAGGACGATCTCGACGGCGCCTTGGTAAACCGGCTGGTGCGGGCTGCGCTCGGCGGTAGCGCTGGGGAATAGCGTGCCCCCACGATTCTTTCCCAGACATTGCACAGTGCACTAATGAGCGGACTGCCCAGCTATATCCCGATGCTGGCAGTGCGCTGGCCGACCCCGTTCTCGGATCCGGAATGGGCCTTCGAAACCAAATGGGATGGGATCCGGGCAATTATCTACTCGGACGCAGGAACGGTTCGGCTGCAGAGTCGTACCGGCCGTGACCTCACCAAGACCTACCCAGAAACTGCGGTGGCTCCCGACCCCCGCCCGATTGTCCTGGATGGAGAGATCGTTGCCTTCGACGCCAACGGCCGCCCTTCTTTTGGCACGCTTGCCCAGCGGATGAACCTCCAGGATTCCGGCCAGATCAGGAAGGCCGCCACTGCGCTGCCTCTCTCGTTGGTGGTGTTCGACATTCTGTTTCTCGACGGCGATGAGCTTACCCAGCTGCCGTGGAACGAGCGGCGATCACGATTGGAGCAATTGAAGCTCCCCCCCCCATATGTCTGCTCGCAGGTGGAGCTGGAGTCGGGCGAAGCCCTCTGGGAGGCGATCTCGGCTGAGAGCCTGGAGGGGATGGTCGCCAAGCGGATCACCAGCCGTTATCGCCCCGGCCAGCGCTCCCCCGATTGGAGAAAAATCGCCCTTGTGCAACGGATTCGGGCAGTGGTTGGGGGCTACAGCCTGGGGGAGGGAGCGCGTTCGGCCAGCTTCGGCTCGCTGTTGCTGGGCCTGGTGGATGGCGAGCGGCTCCGCTACATCGGGTCGGTCGGCACCGGCTTTGACGCGCAGACGTTGCGAATGATCCGGGACGCGCTCGACCAGATGGGCACTCGGGAGATGGCGTTCTACCCGGACCCCGAAATCCCTCGCCATTCCCTGTGGGTAGAGCCGCATCTGGTGGCCGAAGTGGAGTTCAAGGAGTGGACCGGACCGGCCAAGCTGAGGGCGCCATCCTTCAAGGGCTTCACCGGCGAGGCGTGGCAGATGGTGACTTGGGAGCGGGAAGGCCCCAGCATTGCACGACCTGGGAAACGAGGGTGAGTTTTCCGGCTGACTTCGTGTTCGGGGTGGCGACTTCCGCCTACCAGATCGAGGGCGCAGCTCGCCAAGACGGCAAGGGTGAATCGATCTGGGACCGCTTTGTGCGAGAGCCAGGGAGGATCCGGGATGACGCCACCGGCGACATCGCCTGCGATCACTACCACCGCTGGCGGGAAGACGTCGAGCTGATGGCGTCGCTCGGCGTGAATGCCTACCGGTTCTCGATTGCTTGGACCAGAGTGCTGCCGGATGGTGACGGCCGAGTCAACCCGGCGGGGCTGGGGTTCTATGACGCCCTGGTGGATGCCCTGCTCGAGAATGGGATCGATCCCTGGGTCACGCTCTATCACTGGGATCTCCCGCAGGCGCTTCAAGAACGGGGGGGTTGGCCGGTGAGGGCGACGGTGGATGCGTTTGTTGACTATGCCGAGCTGATGGCGGGGGCTTTGGGGGATCGAGTCACCAACTGGATCACGCAGAACGAGCCGTGGGTGGCGGCGATGCTCGGACATCGAGCAGGAGTGTTCGCACCCGGACTGCGCGATTGGGGAGCGGCGCTGGCCGCCGGCCACCACCTCCTGCTCAGCCACGGGAAGGCGGTGGAGGCAATCCGGGCCAACGCGGCCGGGGCCCGGGTGGGGATCGCCATCGACTGTCGTCCCAACCGTGCCGCCAGCCAAGCGCCTGCCGATGTCGCCGCCGCCCGCCATTTCGATGGATTTCGGAATCGCTGGTTCTTCGATCCGGTGTTCGGCAAGGGCTATCCCCAAGACATGCTGGCCGCCTACCGCAACGCCGGGCGGATCCTGGTCGAACCGGCGTTTGTGCGGTCGGGAGATTTGGAGACGATTGCCACCCCGATCGATTTCTTGGGGCTCAACTACTACACCAGCCTCGCCATCCGCGCCGGAGGCGAGGAGAGTGAGGACACTGGGGTAGCGCCGGGGACCGCACCCCCCCCCGGATATACCGAGATGGGCTGGGAAGTAACCCCAGACGCCCTCGGGGACTTTCTCCGCCGGATCCGAGACGATTATGCCCCCCGCTCGATCGTGATCACCGAGAACGGGGCCAGCTATTCGGACCCTCCGGGCAGGGACGGGATCATCCGAGACCAACGCCGGATCGCCTACCTGCAGGCCCATCTCGAGCAGTTGGAGGTGGCCCGCACAGCCGGGGTGCCGGTGGACGGCTACTTTGTGTGGAGTCTGCTCGACAATTTCGAATGGGCGCTGGGGTATTCGCAACAGTTCGGGTTGGTGGGGGTGGATCGGGACAGCCTCGAACGGATTCCCAAACAGAGTTTTGGTTTCTACCGTGACTTCATCGCTGCCCAACCGGAGGGTTGAGACGTCCGTGCGCTTGGCGCTCGCTCACAGCAGCATCCGAAAGCCGACTTCGCCGGTGGGAGTTTCATCAACCTCCGAGAGGTGAGCGACTGACGCCGCCCGAGGTCCCCGTCGACACCAACTGACCAGCTCCGCCACCGAATCCGGTTCGCCTTCGAACACTGCTTCCACGCGACCATCCGCCAGATTGCGGACGTGGCCGGATATGCCCTTCGCTTCGGCCTGCTCCATACAACGAAACCTGAAACCTACACCCTGCACGTGACCGCTGACAACCACCCGACGCCGGAGCGTCACTGGTACACCGACCTCACTAGGCGATTACCACCCACAGCGGAATCCGCACCAGCTCTCGGTCGGCCTGTGCCACAACAAAGGCATAACCCTTGGCGCTGGGAAGCGGAAGATCGGAAAAAGGAATAACCAGTGGGATCAGGCTGGCTTGTCCGGGGCGGAGGGTGGGGGGAGCACCCACTCGCAGGGTTCCTTGTGCCTCGGCTCCGGTGGGGCTCATGTCTTCGTCGTAGAGCGTCACCCGGATATCCAAATCGGTGTGGCGTTCGTCGGGACCCACCTCGATCACCAGCACCACGCACAGGGCCTTGTGTACGGCGGGAACGTTGCGGGTGCGGATGGTGTCGAACCCCCCCCCAAGTAGGTAGAGTTTGCCGCCCTGGACCTGAGCGGCGTCAGCCAGCAGGGCTGCCGTGACTTCCACTACCCAACAGCCCGTTTGGCCTTGGTTGCCTCCACGCTTGCCTTGAGAGCCTCGAGTAGATCGACCACCTTGGTCGGCTCAGGGGCTTGGGGGGCGACGATCTCCTGTCCTTTTACCTTGGCCTTAGCCAGTGTTTCGATCGCCTGGCGGCTGCCATCCTGCCAAGCGTTGGGCTCGAAATTGGAGGAGAGGTTGTCGATGATCATGCCTGCCATCTTGAGTTCCTCTGGACGCAACTTGACTTCGGTGGTGAGTTCCTCGAAGGCAGGTTCTCGGATTTCGTCCGGCCAGAACATGGTGGAGAGCACCAGCACGTCTCCTTCTGGCCGCAAGGTTGACAGGTACTCGCGTTCACGGATCCCCACTTTGGCGATTCCGACCTTGTCCTTCTTGACCAGCGACTTCAAGAGGATCTGGTAGGCCTTGACACCGGTCTTGTCGGGCGCCAGGTAATAGGACTTCATGAAGTAGATGGGATCGATCTCACTGGCATCCACGAACTGGACAACGTCGACAGTGCCCGCAGTGGCCTTGGCGGCGTTGTCGAGTTCCTCCTCACTGAAAACCACGTAGCGGCCCTTTTCCACCTCATAGCCCTTCACGATGTCGGCGTAGGGGACCTCTTGCCCATCGGTCTCGCACACTCGCTTGTAGCGGATGGCGCCGGAGTCGGTTTTGTGCAGCTGCTTGAAACTGGGGCGGCGGTCCTCGGTGGCGGTATACAGGGCGACCGGGATGGTGACCAGGCCGAACGAAATGGCGCCTTTCCAGATTGCTTGTGGCACGGACCTACCTCGCGAAAACTGCTCCTGATACTAACGGGCCGGCTTCACCACCCGGCGCCAGCAAAGAGTTGGCGGCTGGGTTGATAAGGCCTGGGGGGGAAACGGCCGGGACGGAGGCGCCCTCGACAGGATTCGAACCTGCGCTTCCGGCTCCGGAGGCCGGCGCTCTATCCCCTGAGCTACGAGGGCGAGGAGTGGTCGAAGTCTAACGTTGGGGCACCAATGAAGATCGGCGTCGGAGTGCTGGGAGCAGGCAACGTTGGCGGGGCCCTCATTCACCGTTTGATCGCAGACCGGGATGCGATCGCGGCCAAGACCGGTCTCGATCTCGAGCTGCGCAAAGTGGCGGTGCGTTCGCTGACCAAGGCGCGTTGGTTTGGTCTTCCGGCCGGACTTGTCACCCAGGACTCCCCGGCGGTCATCGACGATCCTGAGGTGCAACTGGTGGTTGAACTGATGGGGGGTATCCAACCGGCCGCCGATCTGATTCAGCGTGCGCTCCAGGCCGGCAAGGCGGTAGTCACTGCCAACAAGGAAGTGATCGCTTCCCGGGGTCCCCAGCTGCTGGCGGTGGCGGCAGAGGCGGGGGTTCCGCTCCTCTTCGAGGCGGCCGTTGGGGGGGGGATTCCCATCCTCCGACCTCTCAGCGAGAGCCTGGCGGGCGAGGCGATCCACCGGGTAACCGGAATCGTCAACGGCACCACCAACTTCATCCTCACCCAGATGACTGACGCTGATCAGGACCTGGTCACCGCCCTCTCCCAGGCGCAAGCGCTGGGTCTGGCCGAGGCCGATCCCAGCGCCGATCTGTCCGGCAGTGACGCCGCCGCCAAGGCGGTCATACTCGCCTCGCTCGCCTTCGGAGGCTGGGTGGATCCTGCTCTGGTGTATTGCGAGGGGATCGCCGACCTGGATGCGATCGATCTCCGCCTCGGCGCCGATCTCGACTACGTGATGAAACTACTCGCCATCGCAGAAGAGAGTGGAGACGGAATCTCGGTGCGGGTGCATCCTTCCTTCCTGCCCTCCGATCACCCGCTGGCATCAGTCAAGGGAGCCAGCAACGCCATCTTTGTCGAGGGTGCATCAGTCGGGCGCCTGCTGTTTGCTGGAGCAGGAGCCGGGGGGGAGCCAACTGCCACCGCGGTGCTGGGCGACGTCATCGACGCAGCCCGCCAGCTGCTGTCCTCCTCCCGAATCTCTGCGCCGGTCCGCTTCGCGCCGGGTCGGGTGGCGGATTTCGGAGAGGTTCCCACTGCTTGGTACCTGCGGATCGAAGTCGCCGACCGGCCGGGAGTGCTGGCTCAGGTGGCAGCCGCGTTTGGTGACTGCGGCGTCAGCATCCGATTGGTTTGGCAGGAAGGAAGAGGCGACGACGCAACCTTGGTGGTGGTGACCCATCGCACCCGGGAGGCCGACCAGCGCCGAGCCGCCCTAGCTCTGACTGGGCTGGAAGTAGTGCGCGAGGTGGCGGCCACCTATCGGGTAGAGGACGAGGAAGCGTGAAGGCGCTGCTCGATCGCTACCGGGATCGACTTCCGATCTCGACCACCACTCCCATCATCAGTCTCGGAGAAGGAGGCACTCCGCTGGTGGCGGCTGCGGTGGTGGGGGAGATGGTTGAACGCCAGGTCTTTCTGAAGGTGGAGGGAGCCAACCCGACCGGTTCCTTCAAGGACCGGGGGATGACGTTGGCCATCTCCAAAGCGGTGGAGGGGGGGGCGAAAGCGGTGGTGTGCGCTTCCACCGGCAACACCTCGGCTTCTGCCGCGGCCTACGCGGCGCGAGCTGGGATCGAGTGCATCGTTGTGCTCCCGGCCGGCCAGGTGGCGGCCGGCAAGCTGGCCCAAGCCATAGTGCACGGAGCCAAGGTGGTTGCGATCGAAGGGAACTTCGACACTGCCCTCCAGTTGGTGCGCCGGCTGGCGGATCAGTATCCAGTTGCGGTTGTCAACTCGATCAACCCCCACCGCCTGGCCGGTCAGCAGACCGCCGCTTGGGAGATCGTCGAAGACCTGGGCGGGGCGCCAGCCCTGCATGCGCTACCGGTTGGCAATGGTGGAAACATCACTGCGGCCTGGATGGGTTACCGAGAGCTTGGTCTGGCTCCCCGGATGTGGGGTTTGCAAGCGGCCGGCGCCGCTCCATTAGTTTTGGGAGAGCCGGTCGAGGAACCGGAAACTGTGGCGACCGCCATCCGGATCGGGAACCCAGCTAGTTGGGGGGGGGCAACGCAAGCCCGGGACGCCTCGGCTGGGATGATCGCGGTGGTGACAGATCACGAGATCCTTTCCGCTCAGCGGCTGCTGGCCGAGCGAGAAGGGATCTTCTGCGAGCCCGCCTCGGCGGCTTCGGTGGCGGGGCTGATTCGCTACCGAGACGAACTTCCCAGCGGGACGGTGGTGTGCACCCTGACCGGCAACGGGCTCAAGGACACAGTTACTCCTTTGACTGGGCGGGAGCTGCCCAAGTCAATCCCGGCTGAACTAGGCGCGGTGATCGTTGCGCTTGGGTGGTAGAAGCAAGCGCCAAAATGGACGCGCTCACCACTTCGAAGTAGATCCTTGACATCGGGCATTCAATTCTTTGGGGTCGTTGTGTGATGCAAGGACTCGTCCTCTCGTCCTCTCGTCCTCTCG
>Ga0114938_1003104_pt1 | contig 9988 bp, 12 predicted proteins | sample AshMeaBigSpring_FD_88675 | JGI IMG/M metagenome (GOLD analysis project Ga0114938, IMG submission 88675) | Groundwater microbial communities from Big Spring, Nevada to study Microbial Dark Matter (Phase II) - Ash Meadows Big Spring | ecosystem: Environmental > Aquatic > Deep subsurface >...
ATAGGGGACCATATAGCTTTAAATTATACTTTAGAATTACGATACCCTTTAGGTGAAAATAAATATTTAGTTGACCATTTATTAGCATATCATAATATATTTCGTATAAGATTTGGCATCGGTGGCATTATTTAATATTCCACTCTTCGAGCATGGCTGCTCTGATGCTTGATACAGGGGCACTGCCATAGCTTAGAAATTTTTCATGAAAATTTTTAAGAAAAAATTTATCTTTCATTTTTAATTTTAATTCTTCTCTAAAATCATAAATACTGCTCAACCCAGCATAATAACTACATAATTGTACTTGAGTCAATGTAGCACGTTTCCATTTTCCTTTTGCTTCTGCTTCTTGCTGAAAGGCCTCCCCCATCAATAATTGTAAAGCTTGCTCTTCGGTCATCTCTTGTGTATGTACACTTTAGTCTAATATTGTATTACATACTATTCGCAAGTTCCATTTATAATACATCATCCATAATTCGGCTTCATTGTCTCCCCAGCCCTCTTGTAACATCATCCGTTCTGTATAACATGCCCATCCTTCTATCATGGAGCCATTGCCCAATACGGATTTGATTATTGAGGGGGACTTATTAGCATATACGAGTTGAGTGTAATGTCCCGGAATAGCTTCATGTACATTGAGGATTTTAAGCATATATTCATTATATTCTCGTAGGTAGCTCTCTGCTGTCTGATCATCCCAAGCTGTCAAAGGGCTCACATTGTAATAAGTATTAGCATTTTTCTCAAATGGGCCGGGTGAGGATATAGATGCACCTGATACGCCATCCATATAAGATGGCGTTTCTCTTACCACAAGGGCTTGTGTAGGATCCAATGTAATGATGTCACCTTTATTATTGATAAAATTAACTAATACAGGCATTTGATTCTCTATGACTTTTACAAATTCTTCTTTTTTACAATGCTTTTGACTTATGGTATCTATAAGCTTTTTGATGAGAAAAATAGTATCATCAGGCATTTTTATTTCACCATAATATTTTTTCCATAATTCAGGGGCTAATTCCTTCATTTTATTTTGTATTACTTTTTTTTCTTTGAGCGCTTTATGATATAATTCAGAAGCAGTAATGCCTGCATTTATTTCAAGCATAAATTTACGCTCATATAGATCTTTGCCTAATCTGAAATTTTTAGAATTAACATTAGTAATGGATAAAACATCGGTTTTTAAATATGTAGAGTATCTAGTAATAGCATCTACAGCATTAGATAGTCTATTTTCAAATTCTTTATACTTTGTATCATCAAATCCAGCGGCTGCAGCTGAGTCTAGCATAGCTTTGCCAAATAATTCTTGCGGATTAGCATGTTGAATTATAGCTAATTCGGTATGTTTTATACTCGGATTTTTAATAAGAGCCCTAGCCTGGGTATAGTAGCTTGGCACATGTTGCAACCTAGCATAGAGGGCTTCCATACGAGTATGCAAGGGAGCATAACGTCCATTCAATATCAAAGCAAATCCTTCAGATACATTATACTCTGCGGGGTTCCATTCATAACTTTTATATTCATTTATATTAAACAGTGAGGATAAGAGTTGATTTTCTATCAAATAATAATCAGTTTTATTGTTAGTGTTTAATTCATTGCTATTTAAAGTTTTAAGGCTATCTAGCATGGTGGAATATGCTTTCAATTTATGTTGCATAGTATTGATGCTAGGTATAGTCATAATGCTATCGTATTGATGCAGACCTACTGATGCAGCCCACTCGGGGTTGAGCTGCCACAATTGATTGAGATAATATTTACTATAATCACTAAATCGTGCATCCATATCACTAGATTTCTGCGTAGCAGTTGTATATCTACAACTAAAAGTGTATAATAATATAATTACACTTAAATAAACTCGATATATATGGCTCATAAAAATTCAAATATTATGTAGTGAATGGTAATTCTTGCTATGCAGCATTTTTATTTTGATATACTTTCCGATCCATAACAATGCCAGCTACAATAAAAATTAGTAATAATGCGGAACCTATTAAAGAAATAGGTTTCCCTATTTTATATGAGGGTGGAAAAAATGTAAATTCAATTTTATGCTTTCCTGTAGGTATTTTCATAGCACGAAGTACATAATCAGCTCTGACATGATCAGCATTTTTACCGTCAATAGTGACGGTCCAGCCAGGTTGATAGTACATCTCTGAAAAAACTGCTAATTGATCACTATTGACATTAGTCTCATATATCAATTTATCATTGTCATACTTAGTCAATATAATTGTAGCCATTGAATCATATTGTGGTATAAAGTTACTCAATACAGTTTCAAATTTTTTGTCTATTATAGCTACATCTTTTGATTTAAATTTTGATTTAAATTTTGATTTATAAAGCGCATTCATTTCTTCATCTGGCGAATTGACCCATTGTATTGATTTAACATACCATGCAGTACCATTAGCATCAGGATTGCGTTGAGCTTTGGGTTGCTTGCCTTCTTCTCCCATAATAAAGTATCGAGTATTGAGCATATTTAATACCTCCATATTGTTCTTACTTATTTGCTTATTTATCAAGTCTTGATATCTAGCCGACTTACTACCATGATACCCTCCTATATTGTTAAAGAAATAGGATGTGCGTGAGTCTGTAGTAAAATTACTTGATAAATTGATAACTCTATATCCAGGGTCTTTATCTTTTAGTATTTCAGCTTCCCAAGGATACGGATCAAAATAATTTTTAAATTTTTTCTGAGTTACAAAAACATCTGCATTTAAGTAGTTTTTATTAAAAGAAAACATATCAATTCCTATAATAAAAATCATGATATAAGCAAATATTTCTTTCTTGATTTTGTCTGCAATAACAGCCCATAATGCACCCAAGCCCAGCACTACAAAAAATAAAGTGCGCAATGCATCCATGCGTAGCATACTAGCTCTGTCTTCCTCTATAGCAGATAGCAATGCTTCTTGCATCTGAGCATCAGCTTTGCCAGCACTAATAAAACTAGTACCAAATAAAACCATAAACAAACAAAGCCCTATACATATACCTGCAGTATATTTTAATGCTGGGTACAATCTCTCTTTGGTAATATCATTTAAAAATATTCGATTTAAAGCTAATAATCCTAATAAAGGCATAGTCACTGAGGCAATTATAAGCAACATATTTACAGAACGAAATTTATTATACAAAGGCACAAAATCAAAAAGAACTTGGATAAAGGCAAGAAGTTTTTACCCCATGCTAACATAATTGATAAAATAGAAGCTGCAATAAGCCACCATTTATATTTACCTTCTACTACAAATATCCCAAAGATAAATAACATACATACTACGGCACCAAAATAAAAAGGACCAGCTGTAAAATCTTGTGTACCCCAATAATAAGGCATTTTGGCTTCTTTGCGTTTTTTATTTGTATAACCATTAGCTTTGAGTAGCTTTCCTACTTTAGAGTCTGCGTTCACACTCTCTGTAGATGAGCTACCCATGAAATATGGAAACATCAATGTGGCCGTCTGCATGATGCCATAACTCCATGCAAATGCATAGTCCACTTCTAGACCTCCCTTAGTAGCTTTATTTTCATCTAGTTCGCTACCACCTTGCATAGAGCTAGGTGTATATTCCAAATTACTCATAAACAAAGAGGTGTTGGGTATCGTACCTATAGCTGTAGCTACTGCCATAAAAATAAATGGCTTTATCAATGCCTTTATATTTTTCTCTTTTATAGCTGCTATTATCTCGCATACTATCCATATACCTATAGCCATAAAAATGTAATAACTAACCTGTATATGACTACTAATAAATTGTAAATTGATAAATAAAGCCATGAGCGCTGCTCCTAGCCAATATCGTCCATCTAGTATCAATCGCATACTACCTATCACTCCACAACATAAGGCTAATGTACGCAATTTAGTAATATGACCTTCTTCTAAAATAATAATATTATAACCAGAAAATGCAAATGCTATTGCCCCAGCTAATGCCAACCATGTATTGACCCGAAAAGCTCGCAACATAAAAAAGAAGCATAAACCTGATATAAATAATAATTTAAGGGGCATAAAATCGCCACTGTTAATAGCTGCAGCTATAAATCGAAATAAATTTCCGGTTTCGGGTCCTACAATCATAAAAGTAGGCATACCGCTAAACATTGAATTACTCCAAAACGGAAATTCTCCAGTACGATTTTTATGTTCATAACAATCCTGCTGTGCAGCAATAGTATTTTGCATATCTGATTGTAGGATTACTTTACCACTCAATACAGGATACACATATATAGCACACACTATAAAAACTACTACAACAGCAATAATATCATTTTTATATTTTGTAAACATAAAATATTTTTTTTCAGCACTAAAGTATGCTAAAAAAAGAAACTTTAATATGGCAATTTTAAAAAAGTAGATAAATAGTTGATATAAATACTGATAAAATAATATTTACAATCAATTTGCAATGTAAGATTTATCTATTTTTGTGAAAATTTTTATTTTCATTGTTTATTTATACAACTATGTTCAAATTTATAGGCTAATATATATGAATACAAAGATATTAATTACAGGAGCTGGAGGTCAGGTAGGGACAGAACTTTCGCTTGCATTGGGACATAAATATAGTAATGATGCCATTATAGTATCTGATATAAAAGAATTAAAAACAAACTTTAAATCATACTTATTAGATATAACGGATGCGAACCGATTGCAAGAAATTGTTTCTAAAGAAAACATTACTCAGATATATCACTTAGCTGCAGTGCTTAGTGCTAAGGCCGAAAGTATCCCACTGAAAGCATGGTATATAAATATGACTGGATTACTTAATGTATTGGAAGTAGCCAAAGTCAATAAATTAGAAAAAGTTTTTTATCCTAGTTCGATTGCAGTATTTGGCGATAGTACCCCCAAAATATGTACGCCCCAGCATACTATAAATGAGCCTACAACGGTATATGGGATCAGTAAATATACAGGAGAATTGTGGGCACAATATTACCATCAAAAATATGGGCTTGATGTAAGAGGGCTAAGGTATCCGGGTATTATTTCCTACAAAACAACACCGGGCGGTGGTACTACTGACTATGCTGTAGATATATTCATTCATGCTATACAAGGTATACAATACACTTGCTATTTGGATTCGAATACTGTTCTACCTATGATGTATATGCCCGATGTCATACAAGCTACATTGCAATTGATGAATGTAAATGCTACATCTATTACGGTGCGTACTGCTTATAATATTAATGGAATGACATTTACACCTGCCGAACTCCATCATAGTATTTGTAAAATAAAACCAAATTTCGAGATCCATTATCAACCTGACTATAGACAAAAAATTGCTGCATCATGGAATCATTCATTAGATGATACTAAAGCAAAACATGATTGGGGCTGGACCCCTCATTATGATATTGATATGATGTGTACAGATATGCTAGCAAAATTGGAAAATAGCTACCTTTTGAAATAAATATTTATTTTTATTATTAATTTTGTACACATACATATAAAAATTGATGATTATAAGCTGCTACCGATTACCAATGTTTCTTATTATTGTTTGTTTTTATCAATGCAATCATTATACGTCTCATAATGTTGCGATAATACAAAGCAAACATTCACAAAATAAAATAAAAACTGATTTACCTATGGACTCTATTATAAATAAAATAGAAAAAACAGATGAACAATGGAAAAAAGACTTAAGCCCTGAGCAATATAAGGTTTTGAGAAAAAAGGGAACAGAAAGACCATTTACAGGCGAATACAATTTACTCGATGCTCAAGGCACCTATTACTGTGCTGGTTGTGGAGCGGCATTATTTACAAGTGAAAATAAATTTCTTTCTAATTGCGGGTGGCCTAGTTTTGATAAAATTATAGCTGAAGGCACTGTCAAGGAAGTGATTGATTCTAGTCATAATATGATACGAGTAGAAGTAGTATGCGCTAGATGTGACGGACATCTTGGTCATGTATTTGATGATGGTCCTACTGAAACTGGTATGCGTTATTGTATCAATTCTGTTTCATTGAAGTTTGAAAAAGATAATATAAAATAATATTCACATTTGAATAAATACTTGATCGTAGGGCTCGGCAACATAGGTGATGAATATGCTCATACTCGTCATAATATAGGTTTTGATATAATTGATGAATTAGCAAAACAAAACGCTGTACGTTTTCAATTGAGCCGATATGCATTCCATGCACAGTATCAATATAAAAGACGCACAGTAAATTTAATAAAGCCCACTACTTATATGAACCTAAGTGGCAAAGCTGTAAAATACTGGATGCAAGCAGCAAATGTAAATATAGAGAATACCTTAATTTTGGTTGATGAATTAGCTATTGATTTCAATACTATACGATTGCGTGCCAAAGGCAGTCATGGAGGACACAATGGACTGCAAAGCATAGCTGATGCATTAGCTAGTACTCATTATCCGAGATTACGTTTTGGTATAGGTAGTGGTTTCCCAAGAGGAAAACAAGTAGATTATGTATTGAGTAAATGGACTAAAAAGGAAGAAGAAATACTATGGCAAGGTATAGACTTAGCCATACAGGCCATAGTTAGTTTTTTAGTTGTGGGATTAGATAAAACAATGACACAATTCAATAAGTAAAAAAGTATATGCAAATTTTTTGTATCGGACGCAATTATAGAGACCATATAAACGAATTAGCCAATGAAAGTCCTAGTGATCCGGTTGTATTTATGAAGCCTCCAACAGCTTTGCTTAAAAATAATAAACCATTTTATTTGCCTTACTTCACTATAGCGTGTCAGCATGAGGTAGAACTCGTTTTGCGTATAAGTAAAAATGGAAAATCAATACCCGAAAAATTTGCAATGGATTATATTGATGCTATAACTGTAGGGATAGACTTTACTGCACGAGATTTACAAAATGAATTAAAACATAAAGGATTACCTTGGGAGATAGCCAAGGGATTTGATAATAGCGCTGTGATAGGCTCATGGATAGCTACTGAGCAGATAAGCGATTGGAATGATATCCATTTTTGTCTGTATAAAAATAGAGCTTTGGTACAACAGAGTTCAAGTAAACATATGATTTTTGATTTCAAAAAAATCATTTCATTTATTTCTAAATTCTTTACCCTTCAGAAAGGTGATTTAATTTACACTGGCACTCCTGCAGGAGTTGATGCGGTATTGATAGGTGATATCTTGGAAGGATTTATCGAAAATGATTCTTTATTCGAATTTGAAATAAAATAGGGAGTGGAGTATGCATATAGAAGGTGAAAGACGAGCAATAAAGCTATCTGTATAAAATGAAATAGTTTCATACAAAGCAATAATACCAAATAAAAAAATAGTAAAATGGATAACCCTTATAATCTGATCATGAAAACCAAAAATAGCATAAAATTGAGCAGCAATAAAATATATGATTGGGAATTCGCTTACAGTATACGCTTCATCACCATAAAATGTCATAGTAGCTGGTTTCCAAAAAGACTGACCCTGGATATAATACTGCAGTGCATAGCTTGCCGTATCGGACTGCCTCCACATATGTACTCCTGTAGGATGTAGTAATATAGTATGGTATAATGCAGCAATGACACATATCACCAATAATAAACCAATCATGATAAATACATCATAATTTTTTTTGCTCCATAAGATTATATTATTTATCATATAAGTAATTTAATAATATGCTACTCCAATAACCGGTTCAAAATATTAAGAAGCGAGTAAATATAAAATAGCCATACGAACTGCAACACCATTCTCTACTTGTTGTAATATAATACTCTGCTCACTATCTGCTGCATCACTACTTATTTCTACGCCTCTATTTATAGGTCCTGGATGCATGATGACAATTTCTTTTTGTAAGCTATCCAACATTTTTTTATTGATGCCAAACCTAAGTGTATATTCTCGCAATGACGGAAAATATTTAATAGATTGTCTTTCTAATTGTATGCGTAGTATATTGGCTATGTCACACCAACGCAAAGCCTCCATCACATCATGAGAAACATGCACACCTAATGAGGTCACATGGTGATGCAATAATGTAGGTGGCGCACACAACATCACTTCTGCACCTAATTTATGCAAGCAAAAAATATTGCTTAGCGCTACTCGAGAATGCAATATGTCACCGATTATAGCTATTTTTTTACCTCTGAGGTCTCCCATTTTCTCCTGCATACTGTATGCATCTAATAATGCCTGAGTAGGATGCTCGTGAGTACCATCCCCTGCATTCACTATACTTGCATCTATGTGCTGGGATAGAAACTGTGCTGCACCGGGAGCAGGATGACGCATTACGATCATATCCACTTTCATGTATAGTATATTATTGACCGTATCTATTAATGTTTCACCTTTCGTAACAGAGCTAGATGATGCTGAGAAATTAATAATATCGGCACCTAGTCTTTTCTCAGCCAACTCAAATGAGATACGTGTTCGAGTACTGTTTTCAAAAAATAAATTGGCAATCGTTAGATCCCTTAGAGTAGGTACTTTTTTGATGGGTCTATTGATGACTTCTTTAAACTGTGTCGCTGTTTTTAATATCAATCTAATATCATCGGTATTGATATTATTTATTCCTAACAAATGGCGTGTACTCAGCTGGCTCATTCTTTAGCAGATTTTGGTTCTTGCAATATCCATACTTGATCAGTAGTCTTATCATCTACTTTCCACTCTACACATACTTTCTGTGATACTATAGTATCTACTGAGATACCTATATAATCGGGCTGTACAGGCACATGGTGATGATACTTGCGATTTACTAATACCATCAATTCGACTTTGCGAGGGCGACCATAATCTAGTAATGCATCAAGAGCCGCACGTACTGACCTCCCGGTATAGAAAACATCATCAATAATAATTACATGTTTGTTTTCAATTAAAAAGGTAATATCTGTAGCGTCTGGTAAATGTAATTTATCACTTTGCCGAAAATCATCCCTATAAAAGGTAATATCCAATTTGCCATAATCAAGATGAATATTGGGCTGGAACATACGCAACATAGCTACGATACGATCACTAAATAATATTCCACGTGGTTGGAGCCCAATGATAATGATATCATCTAAGGATAGATTCTGCTCTAATATCTGACAGCAGAGACGTTGCATAGTGATATGCAATTGCTGCGAATCGAGTAATAAGCGTGGCTCCATTAAGGCACAAAGATATACAATTTTGTTTCATACTATATAAGTTATAATACTAATACCATACAAACTTAGATGGTCAATGATAAAGAGTATAAGCATCCACCGTAGGGGGTTGTCGCTATGAATGTAATAAAATGATCTTATATATTTCCTTGTATTAGATAAAGTATTTATAAAATGATAAAATGCTAATTTATAATAAAATACGAACAGATTTGGAAAATATAAAAACATAATGTACCTTTGCACTCTTTAAAGAAAATAATAGGAATATTATGTATGCAATTGTAGAAATAGCAGGTCGTCAATACAGAGCTGAAGAAGGCAAAACCATATATGTAAACCGCCTAGAAGGCAAAGAGGGTGATGCCATCAATTTTGACCGAGTATTATTGACGGATATAAATGGAACCATCACTGTAGGAGTACCAACTACGGGTACTACTGTGAAAGCTAAGATTTTATCACATTTAAAAGATGATAAAGTCTTGGTATTTAAGAAAAAAAGACGTAAAGGTTACCGAAAATTAAATGGCCATCGTCAATCATTGACTAAGATCAAAATCGAATCCATAGCGTAATAGAATTACATTAATAAATCTTCTAAATAAGTAACAATGGCTCACAAGAAAGGTGTCAGTAGCTCCAAAAATGGACGAGAATCGGAAAGTAAGCGATTAGGCGTAAAGATATATGGAGAGCAAGCAGCTATCGCAGGTAATATCATCATACGGCAGCGTG
>Ga0114938_1003105_pt1 | contig 9988 bp, 6 predicted proteins | sample AshMeaBigSpring_FD_88675 | JGI IMG/M metagenome (GOLD analysis project Ga0114938, IMG submission 88675) | Groundwater microbial communities from Big Spring, Nevada to study Microbial Dark Matter (Phase II) - Ash Meadows Big Spring | ecosystem: Environmental > Aquatic > Deep subsurface >...
CGCTCAGGGGCCGGCCGACCAGCTGCAGGGGCCCGCTGTCGGTGCCGGCCACAGCTGCCGGCCGGCCATCGACCAGCTCCAGCGGCAGGTCGTCCTCGTCCAGCGTCCCGTCGCTGTCGACCACGACCATGCTCTCCACGAAGTTCCGCAGCTGGCGGACATTGCCCGGCCAGCCGTAGGCGTAAAGTTTGCGGCTGACCGGTCCCGACACGGCCCGCACCGCCTTCTGGTGTTTGCGGCTGAACTGCCGGCGGAAGTGATCGACCAGGGGAATGATGTCGTCGCGGCGCTCCGCCAGCGGGGGCAGTTCGACGCTGACGACCTTCAGCCGGTGGTACAGGTCGTGGCGGAACGTCCCGTCCCGAATCGCCTGCTCCAGGTTGCGGTTCGTGGCCGACAGGACCCGCACGTTGACCTGCACGGGCTTGTTTTCGCCCACGCGGACGATCTCACCGCTCTCCAGCACCCGCAGCAGCTTGATCTGGGTCGCCAGCGGCATGTCGCCCACTTCGTCCAGGAAGAGGGTCCCTCCGTGGGCGTACTCGAAGCGCCCCACGCGGTCCGCGGCGGCGTCGGTGTAGGCCCCCTTCACGTGTCCGAACAGCTCGCTCTCCAGCAGGTGTTCGCTGAGGGCGGCGCAGTTCAGCGCCACGAACGGCTTCTTCTTGCGGGCGCTGTTCTGGTGGATCGCCTGGGCGACCAGTTCCTTGCCGGTGCCGGTCTCGCCGGAGATGAGGATGCTCGCGTCGGTGGGGGCGATCCGCTTCAGCCGATCGATCACCGCCTGCATCTGGGGGCTGGCGTAGATGATGCCTTCAAAGCCGAACTTCTCATCCAGCCGCTGTTGCAGGTCGAGGTTGGCCTGCTTCAGCCGCACGGCGTTGGCGGCCTTTTCGGTCACCGCCCGCAGGCGATCGGCGTCCAACGGCTTTTCCAGGAAGTTGAACGCCCCCTGCTGCATCGCCTCGACGGCCTTGGGCACCGAGCCGTGACCGGTGACGACGATCACCTCGCAGTCGGGCAATCGCTGCCGCGCCCGGCGGAGAATCTCCGTGCCGTCGATTTCGTTCATCACCAGGTCGGTGACCACGATGTCGAACGTGTCTTGCTCGATCCGCCGAGCGCCCTCGGGACCGGAAGCGGCGATGCGGCAGTCGTAACCGACGCGGCCGAGGGTCTCCGCCATCGTCAGGGCGTGGCTCTTGTCATTGTCGACGACCAGCACCCGGATCGGTGGGGCACCCGGACCTGGGGTCGCGGTCTTCTTCGGGGCGGACATGTCGGGATCATACCCCATCGGCGGCAGGGCCACCAGAACGCGGTTCCGTCCGGGGGCTCAACCGCCGGGGCCGGGGGGCACATCGTCGCCACCTGCGGGCAGGCGCCGCGGCGTGGGAAACTCCAGGGTGAACTGCGTGCCGCGCCCCAGCGTGCTCTGCACGTCGATCCGGCCGCCGTGCGCTTCGATCACCTTCCGCGCCGTGGGCAGTCCCAAACCCGAGCCGCCGTCCTTGGTGGAGAAGAAAGGATCGAACATGTGCAGCGCCGTGTCCTCTTCCATCCCCTGGCCGGTGTCGATCAAGTCGAGCGCCACACCGGTCCTTGTGCTGCGCGTGCGGACCGTCAACGCCCCGCCCCCGGGCATCGCCTCGATGGCATTCTTCACCAGGTTGACCAGGGCGGCCTCGAGCGTATGTTCGTCCAGCAGGATGCTCGGCAGATCGGGATCGAGAAAGGTCACGACGTCAATGCCCAGCTCGTTGGTCTGCGGCTCGAAGAGCCGCAGCACGCGTTCCACCTGTTCATTCAGATTGCCGGGCGTCAGGTCCAGATGGCGGAGACGCACGAACCGGAGAAAGTCATCCAGCAGCGTCTGCAGCCGCAGGCACTGCCGCTGCACGATCCAGACCTTTTGCAGGGCCCGCCGCCGAGCATCGTCCGGCGGAGGCTCCAGGTCCTCGGCCAGCAGGTCCATGTTCATGCGGATGACCGAGAGCGGATTCTTGATCTCGTGCGCCAGGGCCCCGGCCAGCTGGGCGATCTCGAGGGACTGCTCCAGCAGCCGCTGGGTCGCCAGGCTTTCGGCGGACTCGCTCTGGGACATGGTGACGCCGCCCCGCGGCTGGAAGGGGACCGGCCAGCGGCGGCCCCGGCTGCGTGTCGCCCGTGCGTCGGACGCGCCGCCGTCGCGGGCGCGACGGACGCACGCCAGGTCGATGGGACGCCTGGCCGCCGTCGCGCACGGGCTGGGGATGGCCGAGGGACACGAGGCCTCGAGCCGATGGCGTCCCGTGCCGGGAACCGCCGCGCGCGTCGACCGATCTTCCTCCGCCCGGCCTGGCCGGGCGAATTCCGGCCAGGGCGGCAGGGCGTGCTACCGGCGGCCCCGCTCGCCGCTCGGCCGTCCGCCCGCGGCGCCCGCCGCAGCCGGACCTGCGGCCTCCGCCTCGGGCAGGGCCCGCTTCCGGCTGAGCTTCACGCGGTCGTGATCGTCGATGTCAATCACCAGGACCCGCATCGCATCCCCCACCCGGCAGACGTCCGAGACGCTGCTGACGTACTCGTTCGACAACTCGCTGATATGGCACAGTCCGTCGCGGCCAGGCAGGATCTCGACGAACGCCCCGAAATCCTTGACGCTCGTTACCCGTCCCTCGTAGATCTTGCCGATCTGAACGGCGGCCGTGAGGGCTTCGACCTGGGCCAGGGCCGCCTGGGCACCCTCCGCGCTGGAACTGGCGATCGTCACCGTCCCGTCGTCCTCCACCTCGATCACCGCCCCGGTCGATTCCTGGATGCCGCGAATCGTCTTGCCGCCCGGTCCGATGAGCAGGCCGATCTTCTCGGGATTGATCGAGGTCCGGAACAGCCGCGGGGCCCACGGCGAGATTTCGTCGCGGGGGCGGGGAATCGCGGTCAACATGGCCCGCAGGATTTCCATCCGGGCCTCGCGCGCCTGGGCCAGCGTCGCGCGGACGATTTGCCCGCCAATCCCGGCGATCTTCAGGTCCAACTGGATGCCCGTCACTCCGTTCTGCGTGCCGGCGATCTTAAAGTCCATGTCGCCAAAATGGTCCTCGTCCCCAATGATGTCGGTCAGCAGCACCCACTGGTCATCGCTCTGCTTCACCAGGCCGATGGAGATGCCGGCCACGGGATTGCTGATCGGTACGCCCGCATCCATCAGCCCGAGCGTGGCGCCGCAGACGGTGGCCATCGAGCTGGAGCCGTTGGATTCGAGGATGTCCGCCACGACCCGCACCGTGTACGGAAAGCTGTCGGGGTCCGGCAGCACCGGTTTGACGCTGCGTTCGGCCAGCGCCCCGTGCCCGATCTCGCGGCGGCCAGGTCCCCGAATCGGTCGGCACTCGCCCACGGAGAACGGGGGAAAGTTGTAGTCGAGCATGAACTTCTTGGCGTACTCCTCGACCAGTCCGTCCACCCGCTGCTCGTCCCGCGACGTGCCCAGGGTGACCGAGACGAGGGCTTGCGTTTCGCCCCGCTGGAACACCGCCGAACCGTGCGTCCGCGGCAACAGGCCGACATGACACTCAATCGGCCGCAGCGATTTCGAATCGCGGCCGTCGGGTCGTGTCCCCGCCAGGATCAGGTCCCGGACGACGGACTCTTCCAGCGCGTGCCAGACGGAGGAGAACGCTGCGGAGCGGACCGCGTCCGCGGCCTGGGGATCAGGAACGACCTGCTGCTCGGCGCGCTGCCGGACCGCCGCCACCGCATCCGCCCGGGCCTGCTTGCCCGCCGTCTGTTTGGCCGCCCGCAAGTCCTGGAAATAGTCCCGCTGAAGGCGCTCCCGCAAGCTGTGGTCGACCGATGCCTGATACGGAGCCTTCTGCAGGCCCGATCGCTCCAGGAGCTCCAGCTGCAAATTGCAGATTTCGCGGACCAGCCGGTGTCCCTCGATGATCGCGTCGTACATGAGGGCCTCGGGCATCTCCCGGGCGAAGCCCTCGATCATCAGGACGGATTCCCGATTACCCGACACGATCAGGTCCAGTTCGCTCTCTTCCAACTCGTCGTTCGTCGGAAACGGAACCCACTGGCCCTCGATGCGTCCCAACCGCACCGAGGCGACGGGTCCCTGAAAGGGCAAGGGGGACAAGAGCAAGGCAGCCGCCGTCCCGTTCATGGCCAGCACGTCGGCGTCGTTCTGCCGGTCGCTGGAGATGACGATCGACTGGCACTGGACCTCGTCGTGAAACCCCTCGGGGAAGAGCGGGCGGATCGGACGGTCCATCAGCCGCGACGTGAGCGTCTCCTTCATCGACGGGCGGCCCTCGCGCTTGAGGAAGCCACCGGGAAACTTGCCGGCCGCAGAGGTCCGCTCACGGTAATCGCAGGTCAGGGGAAAGAAGTCGATTCCCGGCCGCGGAGGGCCCGAGGTCACCGCGTTCAGGACCACGGTATCGCCATACCGCACCCACACGGCCCCCGCCGCCTGCTTCGCGAGCCAGCCCGATTCGAACGACAACACTTGACTGCCAATCTGCTTTTCAACGCGGATTTTCACGGTCTTCCTTCCTGGTGGTAAACCTCTGGAGGGCCCCGGATGGAGCCCCAAATTGCCACGGGATGAGTACGGTGGCCGACAGACACGGGCCGTGGGGCCCCGAGCCGGCAACCAGGTCCCGCGGGTCCGCCCAACCGGAACCTCGCCCGTCGCCCCTTGCCGCGCGCCCGTCCGAATACCCGGCCCACCGGCGACCAGCCGCCTTTACTTGCGGATGTCCAGGCGCCCGATCACGTCGAGATAGCGTTGGGGATCGATCTTCTTCAGATAGTCCAACAACCGTCGCCGGCGGCTGACCATCATCAACAGACCACGGCGACTGGCATAGTCCTTCCGGTGCGTCTGCATGTGCTCCGTCAGGCCGTTAATCCGGGTGGTCAAAATGGCGATCTGGACCTCGGGGGATCCCGTGTCCAGATCGGCCCGCCTGTAGTCCCGGATCAGCTCCTGCTTCCGCTCTTTCGTGATCGTCATGCGCCTACCCGTACCACGCTCGCACCGGCTGGACCAGGACGCTCCACCCCCGGGGCGTCGGCCTGCCTGATCCTCATGGCCTGACTGCCGCCAGAACGGCTCCTCATACCCATCCACTGTCCACTACCTTGCATAACTCAAGCGGGTCAATGTACCACGGCCCGGTCGATTTGCAACCGCAGATCTGCCGGCGGCACGAGAGCGCCGGGGACCTCCTTCCGCCGTCCACAGGGTGGGGTCTGGTCCGTTGATCGGCCGACAATTTCCGCCACGCCCCAGCGCGTGGGCCGAAAACATCGACCTGACCCCGCGGGATGGCGGAGCTTCCTCTCCCGGCCCGTGAACGGATACCCGCGGGCTGGCCGGGATCAGGGAAAACCGGTCAGGACCGTCAATGGACCTCTCGGGAAGGCGATGCCCCTGCCGAGCCCTGGACTCGACCGCTCGGCGGGGCGTCTTCCCCGCCATCGGTTACGGTCCCTGGGTGGAAAGCTCCCAGACCCCCGAAACGCCCAGGAGAAGGCTCGTCCCTGGCGCGGACAAGCCGCCGCCTGCGGACCAGTCGCTGACCGATTGGACGGATGTCCGCCCACGCGGCATCCCGAGCGGGGCCGAGGGCCGGCACGGTTCCTCGGCGGCGTGTAGATCCCCGGCCGCAGGGCCGGTCACTCGTCGTAGTACTCGGCCACCGGGTAGCGACGGCGGCGATTGGGGCGAGCGACGCGCCGGCGCGGCGGCGGAACGCCCTCGGCCAACCAGTATCCGGCCAGCAGCCGGTAGAAGGCCAGGATCACAAACGCCCCCGTGGTCCCAGCAAACAACCCAAGCGGGCTGATCGGCGTCACGCGCTCCCCGTGGCTGAACAACGACCATACGCCACAGCCGATGACCACGCCCGTGATCCCCATGGCCAGCGTTGCCACCGGGCCGCCGGGATCGCGGCCCGGCATGATCGCCTTGGCCAACAATCCCACGATCGTGCCGTAACCGACCCAGACGAGAAAGTCACGGAATACGAGTTGAGCCTGTTCGGGGAACTGCAAGCCGTCCATGATCGATCTCCCTTCCGCCGAAGCCATGGAGAATGCCTGCGTCTGCCGCGCAGCATCTCCCCGGGTCGTTATCGGCGGGGGAGCCGCTTGAACTTCAAACTTCCCGGCGGCTGAATCGCGATAGTCGCTCACGGCGCGGGGACCGGCGAAACCTACCGCCGGGTAACGACGCCCCCCGATGGCCCGCGGCCGACGATCGAACCGCCCACCCGCCTGCGGCGCGAGGTGTGGCGGCCCTCACCAGAGCATGATCGCAGGCTGGGGCCCGCCCATGCTCTCGCCCCGGAGTCGTCCCGCGCGGTTCAGCGGTCCAGCTGGGCTTGCATCCGCTCAACCGCACCAGGCCCTTGCGGCGGAAGCGGTCGCTTCCACTGGTTGACCACGCGCGCCCAGCCGACGCTGGCGATTACCACCAGCAGCACGACCATGGCGGCCCACAACACGGCGTCGCGCACGATGACCATGCCTTGCTTGACCTGGGGCAGGAGCGCAAGACAGGTGATCACCATGGTGATGGTCGACGTGACCAGGGTCACGATGGTCAAGGCCTCGTACGTCGACATGGCAGCCGCTCCGGAATGGCCCGCGGGGCGCCAGCGTCTGATCCCGCTTCCGCGCCCTGCCGCGCGCCTCAATCAGCGCGGTCAACGTACCGAAACGGCGCCCGGCCGATCAAGCGCCGCGCGGGGCCGTGGCGCCATTTGGCAGGATTTTCCGGCAGCCGGCGTACGGTCGTAGCGGCTGAGCCAGGAAAACCGCCCCCCGTTGGCGATGGCCGATCCGGGGGTGCGTGCGCCGCGGACCTGGGCCCCAGGCCACTTGCCGGGAGCGGCACGGCGGCAGACAGGTTTTCCTGCTCCTGGGAGGGCGAGGCGCCTGCCGAGCCGGCGCGTTCAGCCGGTTCTCGGCTCGGCAGGAGTCCCGCCCTTCCAAGGCCGTGCAGCTCTGGTTCGCTCGTCCCGCATCTCCCAGGATCACGCAAGGCCAGATCGCCGCCGGTGGTGTAGGGAGATGTTTGATCTGAGCAACCCGCGGCGAGCGCGGGCCGGGTCACCGCGGACCCCGCCACGACCGGACGTCGACGCCCTGGGCATGCAGCGACACCTCGACGGCACCGTCCTCGCCGGTGTGCAGCATCTGACCGCCCGCCGCTCGAATCATTTCCTGCAATTCACCGCACGGATGTCGCCGGTCGCTGCTGACAACGATCCATTCGGGCCTGCACCAGCGGAGGAACTCGGCCGGTGAACTGTGGGGACTGCCGTGGTGGGGCGCCAGGATGACGTCGCAGTCGACCGGTGGTTCGGCCATCAGGAGTTCGATGCCGGGGGTCTCCAGGTCTCCCGGCAGGAGCATCCGGCGCCCCGCGTACTGGATGTCCAGCACGATGCTGTTGGCGTTGTCGCTGCCGCCCGCGCCGTCCAGCGGCGGATGCAGGGTCGCGATGACCACCTCCCGGGGCACCGCCAGTCGATCGCTGCGCGCCAGTTGCCGCAAGGGAATGGCCCGCCGCTGGATCGCCTCCCGCAAGCAGACCAGGCTGGGCGTTGGGCGAGCGAACATGTCGGGCGGCACATAGACCACGCCGACCGAGAACCGCCCCAACAACTGGGGCAGGGCGTTGTAGTGGTCCGCATCCGCGTGGGACAGGATCACCGCATCCAGGTGCGAGATGCCCTGTGACCAGAGGTACGCGGAAATCGCTTCGACCCCTGGTTCCGGGGTCCCCATCCGGCCGGCGTCGTAGAGCAAGGTCGGGCCATGCGGAAGCTGGACGACCACGGCGGCCCCGTGCCCGACCGCGAGGAACGCGCACTCGAGGCGCCCCTCCAGCGTCCGCGGTCGCTCGAGCGTCTGCCAGGTGATGGCGGCCAGGGGCGCCGCGATCCAGGCCCCGGTCAAGGCCAGGCACCAGCGGCGCGGCAGCGGTCCGCCGCCGATCACGGCCCGCAGGCCCAGCGCCCCGTAGGCCGCCAGCACACACCCCAGGGGCGGCGCGGCAACCCAGTAATGGCTGCCCGGTAACAGCTCGACATACTGCACCGACCGCTCCAGGACCGTCAGCGAAACATCGCAGACCAGTGCCAGCAGCGCCGCCAACGGCGGACAGAGCCAGCCAAACACGAGGACACCCAGGCCCGAGAAGAGCGCGGTGGCAATCGGGATCGACAGCGCCACGTTCAGAAGCACAGCCAGCGGCGTGACCAGGTGAAAGCAATACATCACCAGCGGGAGCGCCACCAGCCAGATCACCGAACTCGCCAGGGCCATGCGCCCCACGCCGCCCGCCAGGGCGCGCGCCATCCGCACGGGCCACGGACGGCTGGCGGCGATCAGCATCCCCAGCGGGTCGACGCCTGGCGGGGGAGTCAGCCAATCGCGAAACCAGACCAGGGCGGCCACGGCCAGGAACGACAGCTGCGGTCCCGCGCGAAACAGGTCAGCAGGACGCAGGAGCAGGACCAGGATCGCGGCGGCCGCCAGGGTATTGAACGGCAGTGGGCGGCGGTGGAGCAGCCACCCGGCGCAGACAATCACCACCAGGATCGCCGCACGGACCACGGGCGCACGGGCCTCGGTGAGCGCCGCGTAAGCGATCGTCAGGACCATCACGGTCACCCAGACCTGACGCGGCGGAAACAGGCGGCTGCGGCCGAGCCAAAGAAATCCCGCGGCGAGGATGCCCACGTGCAGGCCCGAAATCGCCAGGATGTGGATCGTGCCGGTGTGAAAAAAGGCCTCCATGCGGTCGCGTTCCAGCCGCTCGCGCGCCCCCAGCAGAACCGCGGCGGCCAGGCCGCTCCGCTCATGACTCAGGTAGCGCCACAGCATCCGGTCGCAGTTCCCCCGCAGCTGCTGCAGCCGGTACAGCGGATTCCCACCCTGATACCGCGCCACCACGGTCACGCAGTCGGGAAAGACGGCCCGCAACTGGCAGAGCTGGCGATCCCCGCGATCGTACCAGGCGAAATCGCGCTGGCCGGGGTTTTCCGGCGACGAGGCGGAACGCAGCTGGGCGAAGATGCGCAAACGGTCGCCCGGGTCGACGCCCAGCAGATGCCCCTCGACGAGCAGGTCCGCGACGCCAGACGCGGGGCGCCACCGCGGTCCGTCGCGGACCGCAGTCACGCGCACGCGGAGCCGCGACTGGTCACCCGCCGGGATCGAGCGCAGCGGCGTGGGCCGCGGCGCCGGCACCCACTGAGGAAACACCAGCGCCGTCGCCTCGACACATACGGGCAGCGCCCGATCGAGGGCACAACGGCCCAATTCGTCGGCCGGATACAGATGCCACTGCGTGCGCTCCCAAGCCGCCATGGCCAGGGCCACGGCCAGGAGCAACGAACTGCTCGCACTCAGCGGCCGATCGCAGCGCCGCCAGAAGACCAGCCAGGCCAGCAGGAAAGCGATCGCCAGAGCGACCCAGTGGTGCGCCTCGAGCGGCACATAACGGCCCGCCACGATGCCCGTGGCGACCGCCGCCAGCAGGACCACCAGCGGGTGCCGCGGCCGACTGTCCGCAAGGAAGGAAGCGGGGCGTTCCATGCCAGTCCTGCGAGACCGACGCACATGATCCAGCGAGGTACACGGGGCGGGCAACCTGCACGGTACGGACCGTCTTCACACCAGCCCGGCCGGACCGCCGAGAAATGCGCCCGACACCCCTTCCGACGCTGTAAGACCATCGCCTGCCGGTCTTGTGGATCAGCCGCCGGGCGCTAGCCGGCGGTTTGCGTGCCCCAACCGTGGGCGAGCGCCCGGCGGCTGATGAGTGATTTCGGCAACATATTGTTGATCAGCGCCTTCTTGTTCCGGCGGGGGTGGGGGGGGGACTTCGGCGGGGGCAGCGCACGGCACCTGCTGCGCCGCGTGCAGGTAGCTGTCCGACACGGGATAGTTGCGGAAGCGGACCGAGTAGCACTGCTCGAACCAC